>Ga0116151_10003751_pt1 | contig 13495 bp, 14 predicted proteins | sample AD_UKC117_MetaG_FD_89893 | JGI IMG/M metagenome (GOLD analysis project Ga0116151, IMG submission 89893) | Active sludge microbial communities of municipal wastewater-treating anaerobic digesters from Hong Kong - AD_UKC117_MetaG | ecosystem: Engineered > Bioreactor > Anaerobic > Digestate...
GCCAAGAACTTGCGCTCGGCTTCGGGGATGCCCAACCGCTCAAACGTAGTTTTGATCGCGTCGGGCACATCATCCCAGCTTTTCTCTGCCCCCGTCGATGGCCGAGAGTAATAAAAGATTTCCTCAAAATTAATGCCGCTCAAGTCGGCGCCCCAGTTCGGCATCGGTTTGGCAAAAAAGATATCCAATGCTTCATGGCGGAACGCCCGCATCCAATCCGGCTCGTTCTTCTGATCCGAGATCTGATCGATGATGCTATGGTCGATGCCGCGCTTTGTTTTGAAGAGAGCTTTGTCTTCATCATGGAACCCATAGGAATACTCTTCTTTAACGCCAATCAAGCCTTCGCGATCGGTTTGTGTAACCATTCATTTTTCCTCTTATGATTCCCTGGAAAACTGGTGCGTTACCGCCACTTGGGCGGCAGAACAATCGTTTCCAGATATCGATAGATCTTCAAAATAGGATCTATACATAGTGTATTGGCAGAAAGACGCCGTGTCATCCCCGAAAGAGGGATTGTTTGGTCATGGAGTAGAGATGATGAAATTCGTATATTCTCCGAAAGAGGTCATCAATCCCAACGATACGATTGAGAGATTAGGTAGGCGCCAACCGGTGGCGAATGGCATAGGAAATGGCTTTCATGCGATTGGGAACCTGAAGTTTGGAGAGCACATTGCTCACGTGAAATTTCACCGTTGAGCGGCTGATGATCAACTCTTCCGCAATGGCGGTATTGTTGAGCCCTGCGACCATTAGCCTCAATACTTCGACCTCGCGCTGCGTCAGGTCAGAGCCGGGTTGGTTAAGCTGGCCTTGGCGCATCTGATCCATCAGCGATTGGGTAGCTTCTTGGGCCAACGTGGGGCTGCCGGCATGGGCGGCATAGATGGCATCAGCCAATTCGTCGGCAGTGACATTCTTCAAAAGATAGCCTATCGCACCCGCTTCGAGCACCTCTGTGACGAGCGCTGCTTCGGCGAAACTGGTAAGGGCAATGATTTGGATATTGGGATAGTGTTTCCGAATGGCTATCGTTGCCTCGACACCATTCATCCGTGGCATCATTAAATCCATCAATATAACATCCGGTCGTAGCTGGCCGCACAAATTGACCGCTTTTGCACCGTCGTTGGCTTCACCGACCAGGGCCAACTCGTCATAGATTGATAAGAAAGCATTCAGGCCACTGCGCACCACAGCTTGATCATCGACAACCATCACACGGATGGGTGGTTGAGTCAACGGCTCATTGGGCGGTGGCTGCTCTTTGATGAATGTAGTATGCTTCATACGCGTTGCCGAGAAAAAAGTACATCACCTGGTTGATAGGGGTAAGGTGGATGCCAATCCGCGGGTGGGACGACAAAGTTGTTTGGATTGAAGTTGATAAAATTCACTGGTTGTTTAAGGCGCAACTTTAGAAATATGGCGCCACTGGCGGCACAACGGAGAGCATCGCTCGGAATCAATAGTTGGCGCTCTTGTGGCAAGTGCGTGTTAGATAGTAGAACTGAAGCTATCCGGGGAATGTCAACATCACGTGTATCGACTACGGCCGCACTCACTCGACGGCTGTGTGGGTTGACAATGAGCTTATGCACGTGTCCAAGTTCACCATCTGCCGCGTAAACCGCCTGGTCAATGGCCGGTTGGATGAGATCTTCTTCAGCATCATCCAGCACGACATCCGGCGCTTGAATGCGATTGACGATCCCACGTACTTGTGGCAGGCCGGCAGCAATCTGAGCGGCAAGCAGGCGGATAGCGGCACTGCTTGCCTGGCCCGTCAAATAGATAAAGCCTCGTTGTGCATTTACACCCATCTGTTCATGATGCATCCGATCATCGTTACCCAAAGCCCGCGCAACTGCCATCATCAACTTATCATCGGCAACCAAATGATTTTCAACGCGCACAACACCGAGCACGCTATGAACGGCATAGTCGACGTCTATGATATTCATTGTCATTCCTACATGGCCACTCAAAGTAACCACGCCATCTTTGACCTGAATCTCAATGCCACCTGCACCGGCTAGATGTAAGTACTTATTCATCTGTAGGGCATCGTTAATCTGCCCGGCCAAAATCTGGTCAGAAGCAGATAAAGCCTTCATCTTTGTTGCCAATTGTGCTTCGAACATGGGCATGTACTCCATCCGTGAGTTAGACTGCCATCAATGTCGTTAAGTGAAGATATTGTCGTTAAGTGAAGATATTATCGTGTCAAAGGAATCAGTGTTCAGTTAACAGTTTCCAGTGTGTGATTCTAGACTGACCACTGAAAACTGGGGACTGATGACTGGTAACTTAATGACATTGAGACTGCCATTGCTGTGAAAAGCCGAATCACCCGCTGTTCAAACCAGCATAACTACGTGGCATCGTTCTCGCTCGACGACACGCTGACCGGTAAATTACCCAGCAACAAGGTCGGACTAATACCTTGTTCGGTAATGATGATTTTGGCATTCTGACGCAGTGAGTTTTCGATCATCTCCATCCGTTTGAGCGCCTGCGCGTTGCCGACGAAATACTGTTCAGCCGCCTCGTTGACCAGCCGGATCGCCTCCGCTTTGCCTTGGGCCACTTGAATCACAGCCTCACGTTCGCCTTCTGCGCGCTGAATAATCGCCAGCTTCTGCTGTTCGGCGGCTTCAAATTCACCAGTCGCTAGCAAACGCATGGAGCGCCGTTCTTGCTCGGCTGTTTTTTGTTTGTGCATCGCCCGTTTGATATCTTCGGGCGGGTCGATAAGGCGGATCTCCACCTTGCTGACGGTCAGCCCCCATTCGACAGCGAAACCATTCAAGATGCGTTGCAGATCGGTGGCGATCGTGTCACGCGCTACCAGGCTTTCATCCAAGGTCAGATCCCCAAAGGATTGACGCAGGTTAGTCATTGCCAATTGCACAATCGCCTGCTTCCAATCATCAATGTTGTAGAAGGTGCGCTTGATCGCATCCTCTTCCAACGTCGGGCGCACCCACATAATGCCATCGACCGTGATTTCGACGTTATCTTTGGTGATCACCGGTTGCGGATGGATGTCCATCGTATGTTCACGGATATCGCGCACCCGCGTAATTTGAACAAAGGGGATTTGGAAGCCAATCCCGGGCAACACGAAGCCATTGTACTTGCCCAAGAACTCTTGGATTCCACGCTCAAACGGACGCAGGATATAGATTGGGCCGTAGATTGTTCTCATTTGGTTCTCCTTGGGAGTCGGTCCTCGTCATTGCAACCAACGTGCAATCACTTAAGGCCATCGCCGTTGAATTAGGCCATAACATCATATCCAACACTTCGTCACATTCGACCAGGTCAATCGGTCGACCATTGCGCAAAATGCCCACCTCGCCATCGGTAACGAGGTATTGACAATTTTCTCCCTCACGCTCATGAAGGATCGGCTGCCCTTTGGCAATGTGCCGCTTTCGTGTTGTGCGCCGCATCGGGAATGACGACGATGTAAAAGCCGCAAGCAAGCGGTCAATCTGCTTTTGATGATAATGATGTGAGTGGGGTTGCATTGGATTTCTCTACTTTCAATCTGTCCTCTTATGAGGTCGTATATTGCTTAGCATAGCAGTAAAGAAAGACGCTGTCGTCCCCCTAAAGAGGGATTGTGCATGATCTGCGCGGACGAATATAGTGCCATCCGCTCTCCTCAAAGAGGTAGTCAGCTATAGTTTCTCTGAATGTCTTAGGACTTATACAGACCTCTGGTTTCGGGTAGTCTACCGGGACGGAGTTGTTCAGGTGTAAACAGTGCCCATAGTTCCAGTGTAATCAGGTGACAACAACTCCTTTGGGGGGAGACTACCTGGTTTCGATATGCAAAAAAACATGCTACTCAACCGGCGGTCTGCGTAAGTCCTCTGTCTATAGAACTGCGTCAGTTGCGCTTTAGACACGCACGAACGTATGTCTAGTGGTATAGGGAACGGCTCGCATAGGATGCAGGGACCTACGTTTCGCAACCTAATGCTTGCTGGACCGCGCGACCATCGACTGTTTCCTGCTCTAACAGTTGGGCCGTTAAACTCTCCAGCGCCGCCCGATGCGTTTGCAAACAGCCATATGCCCGCTCGTACTGCTCCGTAACAATCCGCTGAACCTCACCATCAATAGTCTGCCGCGTGGCGGCGCTGATCTGGCTATCATCTTGCACCGCGCCGCCCAGATATTGTAGCTGTTGGCCGGCATAGCGCACAGAGCCTAGCTTTTCGCTCATGCCATATTCGGTCACCATGCGCCGCGCCAGTTCGCTGGCCCGCAGTATATCGTCGCTAGCCCCCGTGCTGAGTGTGTCAAAGATCAGCTTTTCGGCGGCCCGCCCACCCAACATCACGGTAATCTTGTCCAGCAGTTCATCCATTGTCAGCAGATAGCGATCCTCCGTTGGCATTTGCATGGTGTAGCCCAGCGCCCCCCGACTGCGCGGAATGATGCTGATCTTGCTGACCGGATCACCATTCGGCATCAACGCCGCGACCAACGCGTGGCCCGACTCATGATAGGCGACCGTTTTACGTTCGTGATCATTCATGACGCGCGTCTTTTTCTCGGACCCGGCCACCACGCGTTCAATCGCCGCCTCAAAGTCATCAAGCGTCACGGTCATGGCGCTGTTGCGCGCCGCCAATAAGGCCGCTTCGTTCATCACATTCGCTAAATCGGCGCCACTAAAGCCCGGCGTCATGCGCGCCGCCCGCTCCAAGTCAAACTCAGCATCCAGCTTGATGGCGCGACTGTGAATTTTTAGAATCTGCAGACGGCCCGTCAGATCCGGATTGCCCACCGCAACTTGCCGGTCAAAACGCCCGGCGCGCAACAAGGCTGGATCCAACACTTCCGGCCGGTTGGTGGCTGCCATGATGATCACGGGCATCCCGGTGTCGGTCTTGAAACCATCAATCTCGGCTAACAATTGGTTGAGCGTCTGCTCACGTTCGTCGTTGCCGCCCATGCTGACGGCCCCACTGCGGCTGCGCCCAATGGCGTCAATTTCGTCGATAAAGACGATGGCCGGAGCCACCTGATGCGCCTTAACAAAGAGATCGCGCACCCGGGCCGCGCCGACGCCGACAAACATTTCGATAAAGGCCGAGCCGCTGGTCTCAAAGAAGGGCACACTGGCCTCGCCGGCTGTGGCCTTGGCCAAGAGGGTCTTACCGGTGCCGGGTGGGCCAACCAACAGTACACCTTTGGGAATGTGTCCGCCCAATGCGGTGAACTGCTCCGGTGTTTTCAAAAACTGGATGATCTCCTGCAACTCGGCGATCGCCTCGTCGGCGCCACCCACATCTTGATAGGTGACGCCAATTGTTTCCGGTTTCACCTCGGTGGCCTTGCTTTTTCCTACATTAAATATGCCGCCCAAACCACCGCCGCCCCCCCCTTTGCTCATCTGGCGCGAAATCACAAACCAGAAGCCGCCAATCATTAAAACCGGCAATCCATAGGCCAACACGATCCCCCAAAATGGATTCGCAGCGGGCCGAAAGCTGAATTCGACGCCGGCCGTCTGGAGATCTTCGACCAGCTTTGGATCCTCGCCCGCCGTAAAAATTGTGTTAAATGGCACCGTATCTGTCACAGGGGCAGCCGCGGTCACAGGATCAGCCACGCTGCTCGTAGCACCATCGGCCACCCCATTATCCACCCCATTATCCACCCCATTATCCACCCCATTCGTCGTTGTAATGGTCTCGGGATTGCGCATGGTGCCGGTGAGTTGACTGCCGCCAATCATGACCGTGACAATTTGGCCGGCAGCCAGGCTTTGCTTGAAGGTGCTATAGGTGATCTCGCTCATCTGTTGAACGCTTGGCGCGAGGACGAAGCGCTGAAAGAGCCAGAACGCAATTAACGCGCTGATGGCATAGCCGATATAGGTGCGCATCTGGCGTTGCCGATCTTCGCGTTTTTTTTGCGCATCGGTCGGGTCCGATTGGGGTGGAGTAGGTAGGTCGTCCATGGTATTTCCTAGTTGGTTACAGATTCTGCTGCTGCATCGTTGGTGAGCCAAGCGCGCTGTTGCCAGGTATTCAACTATCGGGGTTCGGACCAAATGCCTTTGGGGCTGAAATTAGCATATTGTAGGGGAAAGATGCGCCTTTTACTTGAATTCAAAGTGCTAGTGATGATCCGCCCCCAGTGGACCCCATTCCTGCCAGCTTTCACTATCCGGTCCGGCCAGGATGGTCCAAAAGCGAAAGACATTCAGATCATGCCCACCGCATCTTTTACAGGTGAAGGCCACAAGGCGCTCATCACTCATAATTCTACTCCGTCTATTCATTGGCAATATCCGGTTGTATTGGCATGAGCGTTTCTGGCGTATTCAGATAACGATTACGCAAGGGGACATCCATATCGTCAGCGGGCAGAATCAACGATTGCTTGACAGAATGTATCATCTTTTTATGGTACGCTGGAAACCGAGGAATGTCATCAACAGGGCGTTGATCTTTCCCTCAACAAAAAACTGAGTGCCCGACGGCACTCAGTTCAACAATGATTGAATAGCAATCTCTCCGATCAATCCGCACTCGCCAACTGGGTTTGTAACGCTGGCTCTTTTGCCGGTTATTTGTCGGTAGGTGATGTGGCTTGGGGGCGATAGCCCAGCAGCCGCAGCCCGTTGAGCACCACAATCACCGTGCTCCCTTCGTGACCGACCACGCCCAGGGGCAGCGAAATGATGTTTAGAAAGGCGCTGGTGACAAGCAGCGCAATCACGCTCAGGGCAAAGATCAAGTTCTGACGCACAATCCGCATGGCCTTGCGGCTCAGATTTAATGCATAGGGTAATTTACTCAGATCGCTGGCCATAAGCACGATATCGGCGGTTTCCAGCGCGACATCGGTGCCGCCGGCGCCCATCGCAATGCCCACGGTAGCCGTCGCCAATGCTGGCGCGTCGTTCACCCCGTCACCCACCATGGCAACCGATCCATACTCCTGTAACAATTGTTTGATGACCGCTACTTTGTCTTCCGGCAGCAGCTCGGCGCGGACTTCGTCGACAGCAGCGGCTTTGCCAATCGCCTGCGCGGCGCGCTGATTATCACCCGTGAGCATGACGACCTTTTTCACCCCAGCCTGCTTGAGCGCCGCCACCATTGTCCGTGCTTCCGGGCGCACCGTGTCAGCCACGGCAATGATCCCCAGCGTGCGCATGGCATCGTCACCGATGAGCATGACCGTTTTGCCCTCTGCTTCAAGCGTTTCGACGCGTGTTGTCAACGTCAGTGGAATGGCAATGTCTTGTTCACGCAGGTGGGCGAGTGTGCCGATATGAATGACGCGCCCCTTGGTTTGGGCCGTTACGCCTCTGCCGGCAACGGCCTGCAAGTCGGTGGCTTCGTCGATGGTCAGTTGGCGTTCGCGGGCGGCGTTGACGATGGCTTGGGCGAGCGGATGTTCGGAGCGGGCTTCCACCGCTGCCGCCAATGCCAGCAGTTCATCCGCAGAACAGCAGTCGGTTGATTCCACTTCGGTCACGCGTGGTTTGCCGGCCGTGAGGGTACCGGTCTTATCAAAGGCGACCACGCGCACAGTGGCCAAACTTTCGACGTAGGCGCCCCCCTTAAAGAGCACGCCGGCGCGCGCGCCCGCGGCAATGGCGGAAAGAATCGAGGCCGGGGTCGAAATCACCAGCGCACAGGGGGAGGCCACCACCAGCAACATCATCGATTTGTAAAAGGCCGCGGCCCAGCTCCAGTCCAGGAAGAGTGGCGGCAACAGCGCGACCAAGAGGGCAAGCCCAATCACGCCCATGGCATAGCTCTGTTCATAGGCATCCAGCCGCCGCTGGGTGGGGGCGCGTTCGCTTTGGGCCTCTTCAACCAACAGAATAATGCGCGCCAACGTCGAATCTTGCGCGCGTTTGGTGACCCGGATGTCCAGCGCCCCGCTGCCGTTGATGCTGCCCGCAAAGACCGGATCGCCCGCCCCGCGCGCCACCGGCATCGATTCGCCCGTGATGGGGGACTGATCGAGCGCCGATTGACCACCGATGATGTCACCGTCGGCGGGCAACCGTTCACCTGGCCGCACATCCAGCAGATCGCCAATGATCAACTCCTCCACGGGCACCATGATCTCTTGCTCATTGCGGCGTACGCGCGCCGTGGTCGGACGCAGATCCATTAAGGAGCGAATGGCTTGGCGCGTGCGGTCCATGGCGTAATGTTCCAGCGCATTGCTCAGCGCAAAGAGCAGGAGCAAGACGCCACCCTCCACCCATTGGCCGATCAGTGCCGCACCAAGCGCCGCCGCCACCATCAGAAAATCCACATCGATCTGCTTCTGGCGCAGCGCGTGAAAGCCGTTGCGCGCGGCAAAACCACCACCGGATAGATAGGCCAGCACAAAGAGCGAACCCCACAGCCAGGGCGATGTGCCGGCCCGCTCGGCCAGCCAACCGCTCAACAGCGCGCTGCCCGCCACAATGGTGTAGACGATCAGTTGATTTTGTTCCCAACAACCGGCCGGCAACCCCTGTTCGCGTACGGCATAGCCCCAGTCGCGCATCTGTTGTAGCAGATCGGCGCTGCTCGTCGGTGCGTCATCCAGATATTCCACGGTGAGCGTGCGCGCCAGTGGATTGGCCGCCACATGGGCCACACCGGGTAACTTTTTCAAGCGCGCTTCGATTTCGTTGGCCGGCGCGGTGCGGCTGGCAGTGGGGAGATTGATCACCGTGTGATGAACGGCATTGCCGACGATGAGGCCAACCTCTTGTCCCAGCGCCTGCAATTGATCGAGTGAGAACCGATCGGGGTCATAGTCCACAGTAAGCGTTCCAGCGCTGCGATCTAACTCGATTTTGGAGACGCCTTGCCGGGGACCCAGCGTTTGGGCCAATCCGTCGGCATGAAAACGCCAGCGGCGGCGCCAATCGTCTGACGGGTTGGCTTCTGACACCGTGGGCTGGATCGGGAGGGTGAGGGTGCGCGTTTCGGTTGCCATTGAGTGGGTTCCTTTTTATTTTTCCATGGAAGGCTTCCACACCTTCCACACATTGCCAACCAGATCAGGCCCCGGTTTTAACGTCATATCACCGGGCTGCCAGCCGGCGGGCATGGCTTCCGTGCCTTTGCTATTGCGGACATGCTGGAAGGCCTGCACCTGGCGAATCGTCTCGGCGATGCGGCGACCCACCGGCGGCGTTAAAACTTCCATCGCCTGGATCACACCATCGGGGTCGATGATGAAGCGCCCGCGCAGTTCGATGCCTTGGCTCTCATCCCAGACCCCAAAGGCGCGACCCACATTGCCAGCCTGGTCGGAAGCCATGTGGAAGGGGATTCCGCCCTCCACCATTTTTGACAACTCATGGTCGTTCCACATCTTATGCACAAAGTGACTGTCGACACTGACCGAAATCACTTCCACATCCAACTTTTGCAACTCAGTATATTTATCGGCGACCGCCGATACTTCAGTCGCTCAGACAAATGTGAAGTCGCCTGGGTAGAAGCAAAGCAACACCCACTTCCCCAAATAATCGGAAAGTTTTACGTCTGTGAATTTCCCCTGATAATAGGCCGGTGCCTGAAAATCTGGTGCCTTCTGTCCTACACGCGCGCTCATAGTCATCTCCTTTTTTGCTTGTGTTGTGTCAGTTTGCATTGTGTCAGTTTGTGGCGCAATGGATGGAACTTCCCCCATCACGGCTCCGGTTGTACGGGCGCACCCGAGCGGTTCATCAGTCATTGTGGTTCCTTTCTACAATCAGTCTTGTGCCAGTCAAGAAAGCGTCTTTACATGCCGACCTGTTATTCCATACACTGTTACGGAAGTAATAAATGGTTTTCGTCCCGGAGGGACGGTTGAGCTTAGGAACGCGAAAATCATAAAATTTCTCTTATCATCGGTCAGCGCTTCCCCGACAGTGCCACTAGACCGGTTTGGCGGCCAAAAAGATCACACGCGTCTCGGCTTGCATGCCACGGCGCGCGCCGGTCGGGGCAATTACCGTGGCGCCCACGGTGATCGGAAATTGTTCCTCATTGACGGTCATCGTGCCAGTGCCCGCCAAAAAGTGATACATGGAGGGTGACTCTGGGTGAACAGGAATCTGTTGACCCGGTTCAAGGCCGCCCACAAGCACTTTGAAGCTGGCATCGTCCACAAGAAACTGTGGCTTTGGCCCACTCTCACCAAAGACAGCTAGCGCTTTGGTATCAGGATAGAAAGTGGCTTGTTTGCTTGTCGTCTGCGTCATGGTTGTTTGTCCTTTAGCCTTTAATATACAAAATTAAGTAACGATTTGCATCAATATAAAACCGCGCAACGGCTACAATGCAAGCATAGCGGTTACGCGACAAGAAGTATTCGACTTTTGTCGGATTTTTGGATTAGGTACTCGATAGTTGTATTTTGAGCAGGTTGTAGATTTGACAGAGCCGCCCGCTGCGCAAGCTGCGATCGCCATTACGTCCGGATTAGATGCATCCCATCGGCTGAGACCAATTCGGAACCGTTACCAGCTACCCAGAAGATGGCAATGCCTTTTCCTGTCCGGCCATTATTTACACAATAATGGTGGGGCGTTTGCTTAGCCATACGCATCTTATTTCGCTTGACCCTGGCGTTTCCCCCCCACTTGAACAGTAGCGGATGGCCTGCTCTGTCCGTTCGTGTTTACCTGTTCCTCAAAGTCACTGGCCATATTAATCCCCCTCATCTATACGACCAAGACCACGATGGTCGAAAAGAAAGACCGCTATCGCCACAATCACATATCCTACGGTCATTAGCACACCGAGCCGTGCCTCATCATTGCCCTGCACCAACTGGAAAAAGAATTTACCGCCAAATGTATTGAGAACCGTGTGCCAGATAGCGGCGAGAAACCAGCGTTGGTCAGCGCGTTGGAATAGCCATAGCACAAGAAATTGGAAAGCAATGTTTCCACCAATGCCGAGTACCCAGGAAAGGTCGCCACTGACCATCAGCGGCACATGCCAGAGAACGCGGATCGCAGATAAGATCAACCATGTTTTGATAAAGTTATTGCGCCGTAAAAGCAGTGGCGCGGCGAATGCAGTCCAACCTGCTTCTTCTCCGATACCAACAAAGATTAGGAAGAAGATAAAGATGCCTGGAAGTTCGGTCCATATAGCAATTTGGGATGAAGTAGGAAGCGCGGCACCGAGAGCGTAGTTACTCAGTGCGGCCGCCGTGATAATTATGATGGGTGCAACAAAAGCCAGTGCATACCATTTAATCCCAGTACGAAAGGTTGCGAGTCGGCGACCCCATTCCCTAAACTCGGATCGCCCGAGACAAGCCGCCACGATTGCGGCGGCAATGATTGGTCCGAGCGGCATACCATCGGGAATGATATCAGCTCCCAATATATAAGCGATATACTGTACCCATCCCAAAAGGCATGCAAGAACTGCAAAGGCCATAATGGGATGATTTCGAATCGGGCGAAGAATAGCTGTCACAGCGGCGCCCCAACGATCTCCATGCCATGGGCGCGGAAGAGGTCCTGCATCTCCTCTTTGGGGGCAGGGCCGGTCAGTTTGGCAAATTCCGCAAAAAAGGCCTCCATGGCGCCCGCAGGGTGGAAGGCGACCAACAACCTGCCTGTGCCTGCGCCAACGTGCGCCCACGCGTGCGGTAGCTGTCGCTGTGCCAACACTGAATCGCCCGGTTGCAAATGATGCTGCTGCCCGCCGATCTCCACAATGAATTCGCCGGCCACCGCATAGAACCACTCCTCTTGTTCATGGTGAATATGGCGTGGTGGCCCGCCCTTGCCCTTGCTAACATTCTCCAGTATGAATAGACCACCGTTGGTATCCTCGCTCGACACTTTGGCATCGATGCGCAAGTTGCCAAGCACATGACGCGGCTGTTGACGGCGATCACCATCTGTGGGCACGAAGATCCCCTGGCTGTTTGTAATCTCGTGATTTGGCTTCATTTTGTTTCTCGATCCTGAGCGTTTTTATTGGTTGATATGGATAGATAGGGCCGTGCCAAGCACATGGTTACCCCGACAGGGCACAAGATTGAGCGGATGAAGTAATTCTCATTAGCGAAAGTGAAGGCCCACTCAGCCGCATGTCGCTACAGCTCAGGCTTGAGATAACGCTATCGTGTGATTGGCTTGAAAACGATAATAGTGACAAATGTCACCTTGCCGGACCTACCGTTTTCAAATAGATCCCACATTAGAGCACAAACGGAATGATCCGTTTGGTTCTATGTGCATACGCAGCATAATCAGCATAGTGCGCGCGCAGAAGCTGCTCTTCGACCACAGTGCGAATCGCGATGCCACCTGTCACTAGCAAGCCGACAATCGCCGTGCTAAGCGACAAGTGCCCCAGAACTGCTGCCCAGATCAGAATGAGCGCGGCCGCATACATCGGATGTCGAATCAACTGATAGGGCCCGGTTGACAGCCGCGCACCCGGCTTTGGTTCGGCAGCAATATTGAACTGACCTGGCTGAAACGTGCGCCGCGCCCAAACGCTCAGGCCAATGGCGAATAGCTGTGCCGCAATGACGAAGGGCGACGGTGAAAAGAAGTTTCCAGAGATCAGCAAATAGAGCATCGCAACAACCAGGACAGGGAGGACAAATTTGGCAATCAGGGTTGTCATCTGTAATTTCCTTGCGCTTAGCGCCGAATCAAGGGTAAGTAGATCTGCTCGGCCACTTCAGGGGTTGATGTCCCGACAACAACCGTCACCGTCAGCAGATTGGAGACACCACCACCCGGCCCCGGATTGAAGACAGCGACCGTGAAGAGCTGGTCAACCGGTAACGTATCCGTTGCTTCATTGACCTGTAATTCCCCACTATTCTTCCTGATAGCCGGCTGTTGCACACCGTTCCAGATGAACTGCGCGCCCTCGACAAAATCAGCACCGCTGACCGTTAATAGTCCGTTTTTCAAGCTGACCTGCGCCAGTGTCGGCACGGGGTTGCGTACCTCGAACGGCAGTGGAGTCGAGGGCGTGTCGGCCATTCCCGGATTAACAACCGTGACGGTGATGGTGGCTGGGCTGCTCAGTTGTGCGGCTGGAACCACGGCGGTTAGCTGCGTGTCAGACGCTTTCGTGGTGCTGAGTGTAAGACTTTCCCACTGCGCCGTGGCGCCGTCGGCAAAGTTTGTGCCGTTGATCGTCAGCGTCAGATCCGCGGTGCCCACGGTGGCAGAAACGGGATCCAGGCTAGTTAACTGCGGCGCGTCACCGAACACCGTGGTCGCCCATGTGCTAGGGCTGTGCCAGATCGCGGCGTAGGGCCAGTAATGATCATCGCCCACCGCGTTGACCCAAGCGTGCTCAACATCCATGCCGACTACGTGATTCCAACCGCCGACGGCGCTCACGGCGATCTGCAACTCGGCGCTCCAGTTGCTACCATTTGTACTAACCCGCCCGACCAGACCACTTGAAGTCACCGCGGCCCAAGCGCTACCGGTGCCGGTGTACATCTGCGGCAC
>Ga0116151_10003757_pt1 | contig 13488 bp, 9 predicted proteins | sample AD_UKC117_MetaG_FD_89893 | JGI IMG/M metagenome (GOLD analysis project Ga0116151, IMG submission 89893) | Active sludge microbial communities of municipal wastewater-treating anaerobic digesters from Hong Kong - AD_UKC117_MetaG | ecosystem: Engineered > Bioreactor > Anaerobic > Digestate...
CACCGACGCGCTCATCGGGGTGCTGCGCTCCGGCAGCGGGTCGCGCTTCGACGCGCGGGTGGTGGAGGTGCTCCTCGCGCTGATCGAGGAGGGGTGGGAGCCGGGGCAAGGGTAGTGGGGAAGGGCGCCTGATGTGACGAGGGGCCAGATCGAATCGGCGCCACCCCACGAGCCCCCGCTGCTTGCCGTGCGCGGGCGGGGCACCGCGCGAGCTCCTGACCTTCGAGTCATGGACGTACCGGGGTGGCGAGCCGTGCCAGGAGCGCCCGGCTGCGGGCGATGACCTGATCGACCCCGGGCCCAGCGGTGTTGGCGAGCAGGACCAGGGCATCTCCCGACTCCGGGACATGGAAGTACTCGGTCTGCACCCCTGGCGCGCCGCCATTGTGGCCGAGCATGCGTTGACCCAGCAGCTCGACCTCAAGCAACCCATATCCCTGGCCGCCGGCTGCCATCGGCCCACGACGGACCCGCGTCGTGGTCATCTCGCGGAGCGTCTCCTCCGAGACCAGGCGGTGCGACCAGAGTGCCTCGTCGAGGGCAAGCAGGTCCCGCGCCGAGGCCACCCCTCCTCCCGCTGACTGTGGTGGCAGTCGACCTGACTCGCGCTCGGGGATGAGCCGTCCCGAGTCGTCGTCGCGGACGAGGGGCACCGCCGGTCTGGCCGCCCCGCGCGTCCGATGAGCGGTCCAGCCGGCATCGGGAGCTCCCCCCGGACCGAGGACCAGTTCGTGGACCGCCTGCCCGAAGGGCACCCCCGCGACGGCCTCGAGCACCAGGCCGAGCACGACGAAGCCGGCGTTGGAGTAGCCGTAGCGAGATCCCGGCTCGAAGAGCAGGCTGTCGTTGGCGAAGTACGCGGCCACCTCACGCAGGGTCTGTCCGCTGTCGGATCGGGCAAGGAACTCCTCGGTGAAGATGTCACCGAGGCCGCCCTGGTGGCTCAGCAGCATCGCGATCGTCACGTCGTCCCGCACCGCCCTGTTGGGGTAGTCCGGGAGGTAGCGACCCACCGGCGCGGTCAGGTCCAGGTGCCCCTGTTCGACCAGTCGCATGATCGCCACCGCCACGAACAGCTTGCTGGTCGAGGCGAGGGGGAAAGGGGTGTCGAGGGTGTTGGGCGTCCGTGTCTCGGGGTCCGCGGCCCCCCACGATTCGCTGAGGAGCAGCTGGCCTCCGTGACGGAGCGCAAGCACGCCGGAGAAGCGACCGGCACGGGCTTCGTTCCTGACGAACGTCCGCAGCGACGCGAGCTGGTCCTCGAGGTCGAAGGGCCCATCGGGTTGCGCCTCCAGTGGGGATGCGGCGTCGGTTCCGACGCCCCGGATGCGGAGGGCCGGCTGGGTCGCGTAGAGGAAGTCGATGCGGTACCAGTAGTCGTCCCGACCGGAGTGTGCGACCACGCTGGCAACCTGCGGAATCGGTTCGTAGAAGCGCTCCGCCGCCAGTGGGCCCAGCCGGGCTCGACGCTCGAGCAGCCATCGCGCGACGCTCGCCCGTCGTTCGGGGGCCATGGACGGATAGTATCTCGTGACGAAGCGATGCGTGGCGAGGGTATCCCCGCTGGCGTGGGCCGCCAGGTACTCCCGGGGAATGTCGAGGGGAGCTTGGGCAATCAGCTGCCCCGGCGCGACCAGCAGGGCGAGGCCGGCGCACGCCGCGGCAGCGCGGCAAGACTGTTGGATAATCCACACGTGACGGCGCGTGGTCGTCGGCACAGGTCGGTCATTTCCCAGCACGGAGACCTCTTTCCCAGACAGGACGTGATGTTGAATAATCAACATTACGGCATGTCCACCGCGCCGGTTTCGTTCGCCGCCGCTCCGTTCCCTCCCGCCGTGACTCGGGAATGCAGGAGCCGGGGCACGACGGCTCGCCTCCCCCCGACGGGCCGTCCCAGCGCCCTGCTTCACGACCATATGCGAGCGCCGGGAGTCGAACCCGGACGGGTTGCCCCACAGGATCCTAAGTCCTGCGCGTCTGCCAGTTCCGCCACGCTCGCGTGCCCCAAGGTATCGGTCGAGCCCGGCCCCCCGCCAGCGGCTTCCCCCCGTCGCTACATTCCGTCCGAGATTCGACGCCCCACCACCATCCCCCGGACCTGCCCATGCGTGCGCTGACCCGTTCGACCCTGCTCGTTGCCCTGCTCCTCGCGGCCGCCTGCGGTGACGGCCGCCTCAAGAACCTCGCCGTCGGCATCGACCGCGACAGCGTCGCGGTGGTGATGGAGACCGCCGCCCCGTACCGCAGCGAGAGCTACCTGGTCGGCGGCAAGTTCTGGGAAGTGATGCTCTACACCCGGCCGGGGGCCGAGTCCGCGACCGACTCGATCCCGGCGCGCGAGCTCTCGCCGGTGGTGCTCGCCGACGGCGCCGTGGCGGGGTGGGGCTGGGACTACTGGGAGAAGCAGGCCACCGAGATGAACATCCCGGTGCCGGCCAAGGACTGATCCTCCGCTCCGGATGCGAAGAGGCCCGCCACCCCGATTCGGGTGGCGGGCCTCGTCGCGTGTGGGACGCGCGGCCTACCGGTCGGTCGGGACCAGCCGGATCCGCTCGACGCGCGAGGTGTTGCGGTCGTCGAGCGCCACCACGGTGAGGGTGATGACGCCATTCTGGCCGCCGCCGGCGATTGCCGACTTGAAGTCGGCCTCGTTCCGCACCGGCTTCCCCTCGACCTCGGTGATGACGTCGGGCGCGCAGCGTCGTCCGTTCTCCGCCGGGCAGAGATGGTCGGTGGCCGGCGAGCGGGCCGAGAGCGAGCGCACCACGACGCCCTTGACGCCGGTCGGGATGCGCAGCTCCTGCGCGAGCGCGCTGGTGACCGTCTCGGTCGCGGCGCCGAGGGCGTTGAGCTGCCCATCCGACGGCGGGGCCGGCGGGGTGACCTCGACCGGCTCGGAGCCCTCGGAGGTGCCGGCGCTCATCAGCCGCACCGTGGACTCCCGGGTGCCCGACGGGGTGGCGACGGTCACCCGCACCGTCTCCCCCGGACCGCGGAAGCCGACCAGCTGCTGCAGCTGGGCGACGTAGCTGACCGGCGTCCCGTCGACCGCGGTGATCACGTCGCCGGGCTTGAGGCCGGCGCGCTTCGCGGGCGAATCCTCGGACGAGAAGTTGTCGATCTTGACGCCGGCGATCGAGTCGAGGCCGAAGTAGATCGCGTCCTCCTCGGTCGCGGTGCGCACGTACACGCCCATCGCGGTGCGCTCGACGCGGCCGCGCGCGATGATCTGGTTCATCACCGCCCGGGCGAGGTCGATCGGGACCGCGAACGCGTAGCCGGCGTAGAAGCCGGTGTAGGAGGCGATCGCCGAGTTGATGCCGATCACCTCGCCGCGCACGTTCACCAGCGGACCGCCCGAGTTGCCGCGGTTGATCGCGGCATCGGTCTGGATGAAGTCCTGGATGTCGCGGTCGGAGCGGTTGAGCGGGTCGAGGCCGCGGCCCTTCGCGCTGACGATCCCCTGGGTCACCGAGAAGGTGAGGTTGTCGCCGAGCGGGTTGCCGATCGCCAGCACCCACTCGCCGATCCGCACCCCGGCCGAGGAGCCGAGGGCGGCGGGACGCAGGTCGGGCGCGTCGATCCGGAGGACGCCGACGTCGGTGTCCTTGTCGCTGCCGACGATGCTCGCCGGGTACACCCGGCCGTCGAGCAGCCGCACATTGACCGACTGGGCGCCCTCGATGACGTGGTGGTTGGTCAGGATGTAGCCGTCGGCGCTGACGATGAACCCCGAGCCGGTCGAGCGCTCGATGTTCTCGCCCTCATCCTGCGGCGCCTGCGGCTGGTCGGGGAAGAGCCGCTCGAAGCCGGGCGGCAGGTTCTGGGGCCGCCGCACCGCGGCGGCGCTCTGCGGCCGGCGCGACTCGATGAAGACGACCGACGGGCGGACGGCCTCCGCGACCGCGGAGAACGCCTCGGAGAGGTCGGCCAGCGGCCGCGCCTCGGGAATCCTGGGGGCACTGACCGGCACGATCGGCATCCCGCCGCGGCCGGGGTCCTGCGCCACGCTGGTGCGGGGCAGGTCGAGCAGTCCGGCAAAGAACAATCCCAACACGAAGGCGAGGGCGACGAGGCCCCCGAACTTCAGCCAGTTGCGTGCGTGGTGCGACATCGGGCAATCCATCCGGAAAGAGGAGGTCCTGTGGAACGTCCAGCAGGGAGACGCCGCAGGTCTGCTGGATAATACAGCGATGCGCGACCGGGGGGTCCGGTCGCGCATCGGGTCCTGCCGGTCCGGGCGCGCGACCGATCACTCGCCCTTGGGCGGCTCCTCGACGATCTCGTAGTCGGCCTCGACCGCCTCGTCGGCCGGCTTCGCCTCCGCCCCCGCCTCGCCGCTCGGCGGCGCCTCGGTGGTCGCCCCCTCGGCGCTCTGGTAGAGCGACGCCCCGGCGGCGGAGTAGGCCATGTTCAGCTCCTCGTAGGCGGCCTTGATGCCGGCGGTCTCGCCGACCCGGAGGGCCTCCTTGCCCGCCTCGACCGCCTTGTCGAGCCGCTCCTTCTCGGTCGCCTGGAGCCGATCGACCCACTCCTTCGAGTCCTTCTCGACCTTGTACACCAGCCCGTCGAGCTGGTTCCGGGTCTCGATCTGCTCGCGGCGCTCGGCGTCGGCCTTCGAGTTCGCCTCGGCCTGCTTCACCATGGCGTCGATGTCCGCATCCGAGAGTCCGCTCGACGCCTCGATCCGGATCTTCTGCTCCTTGCCCGAGGCCTTGTCCTTGGCCGAGACGTGGAGGATGCCGTTGGCGTCGATGTCGAAGGTCACCTCGACCTGCGGCATGCCGCGCGGGGCGGGCGGGATCCCGGTGAGCTGGAACTTGCCGATGGTCCGGTTGTCCTGCGCCATCTGCCGCTCGCCCTGCAGCACGTGGATCTCGACCGTCGTCTGGTTGTCCTCGGCGGTGCTGAAGACCTCCGACTTCTTGGTCGGGATCGTGGTGTTGCGCGGGATGAGCACCGTCGAGACGCCACCGAGCGTCTCGATGCCGAGCGACAGCGGGGTGACGTCGAGCAGCAGGACGTCCTTGACCTCGCCGCCGAGCACGCCGCCCTGGATCGCCGCGCCGATGCCGACGACCTCGTCGGGGTTCACCGAGCGGTTGGGCTCCTTGCCGAAGAAGTCCTTCACGATCTGCTGGATCTTCGGGATGCGGGTCGAGCCGCCGACGAGGATCACCTCGTCGATGTCGCCCGGCTTGAGGCCGGCGTCCTTGAGCGCCATCTCCATCGGCGGCATCGTGCGCTGGATCAGGTCGTCGCAGAGCTGCTCGAACTTGGCGCGGGTGAGCGACAGGTTCAGGTGCTTCGGGCCCGACTGGTCGGCCGTGATGAACGGCAGGTTGATGTCGGTCTGCGTCGTGCTCGAGAGCTCCATCTTCGCCTTCTCCGCGGCCTCCTTCAGGCGCTGGAGCGCCATCGGGTCCTTGGAGAGGTCGATCCCCTGGTCGCGCTTGAACTCCTCGACGAGCCAGTCGATCAGCTTCTGGTCGAAGTCATCGCCGCCGAGGTGGGTGTCGCCGTTGGTGCTCTTCACCTCGAAGACCCCGTCGGCGAGCTCGAGGACGGAGATGTCGTAGGTGCCGCCGCCGAGGTCGAAGACGGCGATCTTCTCGTCCTTCTTCTTGTCGAGGCCGTAGGCGAGCGCCGCGGCCGTCGGCTCGTTGATGATCCGGAGCACCTCGAGGCCGGCGATCTTGCCGGCGTCCTTGGTGGCCTGCCGCTGGGCGTCGTTGAAGTACGCCGGGACGGTGATCACCGCCTTGTCGACGCTGTGGCCGAGATAGTCCTCGGCGGTCTGCTTCATCTTCTGGAGGACCATCGCCGAGATCTCGGGCGGCGTGTAGCGCTTGCCCTGGATCTCGACGGCAGCGAGCCCGTTGGTCCCCTGGAGCACCGGGTACGGCACCCGCGACGCCTCCTCGGAGACCTCCTCGAGCCGGCGACCCATGAAGCGCTTGATCGAGAAGACGGTCTGCTTCGGGTTGGTCACGGCCTGCCGCTTGGCGACCTGGCCGACCAGCCGCTCGCCGTCCTTGGTGAACGCCACCACCGACGGGGTCGTCCGACCCCCCTCGGCGTTGGGGATCACCACCGGATCGCCACCCTCCATGACGGCCACGACCGAGTTGGTGGTCCCGAGGTCGATCCCGATGATCTTCGATGCCATTGCTGGTCCTCATTCCTGACGTCCGGGTGGGCCCCGCCACGGTGACGGGGCCTCGCGTGCTGCCCGAGAGGGGAGCAATGGGCATACCGGAGCTTCCTGCCGGATTGGCAGGGGCGGCCGGGCCGGGGCGGGGGCGAGGGTTAGGTTCCGGCAGGATTCCTCTCGGGAGCATGCATGGGTGACCTGCTGGATTCGATCACGCGCGAGGAGCTGCTGTCGGTGGCGGCGACGGTGCTGCCCAAGGTGGCGGCCGCCGTGGTGGTGTTCCTCGCCTTCGTGGTGCTGCTCCGGCTGGTGCAGCCGGCGCTCCGGGCGATCCTGCGGCGGGCGGACTTCGCCGAGGCGCTGATCCACCTGCTGGTGGACGGGGTGGTCCGCGGGGCGATCCTGATCCTCGGGATGGTGATGGCGGCGAGCCAGCTCGGGATCAACGTCGCCGCCGCGCTCGCCGGCCTGGGGGTGCTCGGGATCGCGGTCGGCTTCGCGGCCCAGGAGACGATCGCCAACATGATCGCGGGCTTCCTGATCTTCTGGGACCGGCCGTTCAAGGTGGGCCATTGGGTGACGACCCAGGATCGCTACGGCGAGGTGCGCGACATCACCCTGCGCACCACCCGGATCCGGACGCTCGACAACACCTACGTCGTGATCCCCAACAAGCAGGTGATCGGCGAACTGCTGGTCAATCACTCGATGTACGGCGAGACGCGGGTCAACATCCCGATCGGGATCGCCTACAAGGAGTCGATCGCGGAGGCGCGCGCGGTGATGCTCGAGGCGGTGCGCGGGCTCGAGGGGGTCCTCGAGTCGCCGGCCCCGACGGTGGTGGCCGCGGGGCTTGGCGATTCGAGCGTGGACCTCACGGTCCGGGTCTGGATCCACCATGCCGAGGACGAGGTCCCGGTGCGGTTCCGGGTGGTCGAGGCGTGCAAGGTCGCGCTCGACAAGGCCGGCATCGAGATCCCCTTCCCGCACCTGCAGCTCTTCGTCGACGACGTGAAGGACCGCGTCTGGGAGCGGCTGGGGAAGTAGCCGGAGGACGGCGCAACGGAACGAAGCACGACTGTCACCCCGAGGGAGCACGGCGACCGAGGGGGCGGAGCGCCGCATTCGGCGGTCTCCGCCCCCTCGCTTCGCTCGGGGTGACAGCGCATCCCTCCAAGGTCAGCCCCGCGTCGGCTGCGGTCGTGACGGGTTCGCGGTCGGCCGACCGCCGCTGCCGCCGTCGAGGCGGCGCACCACCACGCCGGCGAAGCCCTGCGCCTCGCTGGCGATCGGCACCCGGGCGGTGGCGTCGCCCACCAGCTCGAAGGTGCCGTCCATCCGGATGTCGAAGCGGGCGAGGTTGCAGGCGAACCGGCGATCGGCGGCGGCGTTCGGGCACGGCTCGGCGACACTGTTGAGGGTCGTGGCGAGCGCGCCGTCGATCGCGACGAAGCGGGCCCCACGGGCGAGGTCCGCCCAGGTGCCGGTGGCACGACCGAGATCGCCGGGATTGTCCTCGCGGCCGAAGATGGCCGCATCCGATCGCGACATCACCCGCAGCACCGCATCGGGACGATCGAGGCCGTGCCACGCGATGACGGTGCGCTTCAGCAGCTCGGCGCCATCCGGCCCGCGCTCGACGATGCCGAGCCCGACGGCATGGTAGCGGTAGTCCTGGCCACCGACGCTGATCGCGATCTCGGTCGGGCGGGCACCGAGTCGGATCGCCAACGCGCCGTCGGCGTAGTCCGAGGCCGCGCGGCTGTCGCCGGCAAGCGACGCGCTTGCGGCGAGTTCGTCGAGCGAGAGGGCCACCGCCTCATCGGCCGTGCCGGTCGGGGGGGCGACCACATCGGGACCGGTGACGGTCGGGGCGTCGGCGCAGGCCGCGAGAAGCGCGGCGGCGACCAGGAGGGTCCGAGTGGAGAAGGGATGTGCGCGCATGGGGCAGCTCCAGGGGTTGGGTCCCGGGCGCTCCCCCGCGCTGGGGGGCCCCTCGGGACGGTGTGCCTGGAGGACACGGCAGGGTGGCTCGCACCCTGACACCGGATTCAGCCGGAACCGGTCAGTCGAGGTCGCAGGGTCTCGCGCAGCACCCGCAGCGCGCGTCCCATCAGCGTCTCCACCGTCTTCACCGAGATCTCGAGGGTCTCGGCGATCTCGCTGTACGTGAGGCCCTGGTCGCGCGAGAGGAGGAAGACCTCGGCGGTGCGCTCGGGGAGGGCGGCAATGGCATCGGCGACCGCCGTGGCGAGCTCCTGCTCCTCGAGGTCGCGCGCCGCCGTCGGCGCCACCGCCACCCTGTCGTCCACCGAGGCGTCGATCGACGTCACCGCGGGGCCGCGCAGCTTGTTGAGGGAGCGATTGCGCACCGCACGGTGCAGGTAGCCGGGCAGGGCGCCCGCGTCGGGAAGGGCGGTCCGGCGGCGCCAGAGGGCGACGAAGACCTCCTGGGCGACCTCCTCGGCGAGATCCGGCTCCCCCAACAGGTGCCGGGCGTGACGGACCATCCGCGGGTACCAGGCGCGGAAGAGCCGCTCGAAGGCGGCCTGGTCGCCGGTCGCGATCGCGGCGAGGAGGGCGGGGAGGTCGAAGGTCTCTGGCACGGTCTTTGGTGGACGATATCGCATATTACGGACCGTGAGGGCCCGAGTCAGGGTCCCTGCCCCGTGCCTGTGTCTTCCTGCTGCCCCCTTCCGGGACCGAGCCATGGATGAGATCCCCGTCACCGATGACCTGCTGGCCCGCCACGTGGCGGGGGAATCGTCGCTGGACGAGGACCAGGCGATCGCGATGTGGGTGGAGGCCTCGGACGCCAACCGCGAGGAGTACGAGCGGCTGCTGACGGCGTGGCAGACCCGGCCACCCGCTGCCCCGGTCGACGTGGATGCCGGGTGGAACCGCGTCTCGGCGCAATTGCACGCCGAGGACCGCACGCCGGATGTGATCCCGATTCCGAGCCGCCCCCGGTGGCCGACGACCCTCCTGCGCCTCGCCGCCGCGATCGTGGTGGTCGCCGGTGCGGGCTATGCGTGGACCGCGACCCGTGGGACCCCCGAGCCGACGGTGTACACCACCGCGGCAGCCGAGCGCCTCGAGGTGACCCTTGCCGATGGCAGTACCGTCGTGCTCGCGCCACGCAGCACGCTGACGGTGCCGGGAGACTTCGGCGGGAGAGGCCGCGAGGTGGAGCTCGTGGGCGAGGCGTGGTTCTCGGTGACCCACGCGGAAGGTTCGACCCTCTCGGTGCGCACGCCGACCCATGTCGTGCGCGATATCGGGACCGTCTTCACGGTGGCGGCGCGGGCCGGCAGCCTGGTGCGGGTCGCGGTGATCGAGGGGGAGGTCGGCGTGCGGGGCGTGGAGGATCCGGTCGATGCCGAGCGGCGCCTGGTCGCGGGCGATGTGGCGCGATTCGGGCTCGGCGAGCCGAAGGTGACGTCGGGGATGCCCACCGATTCCCTCGACATGTGGCATCACGGGATCCTCGACGTGAACGATGCCCGGGTGGGTGACGTGCTCGCCGACCTCGCCACCTGGTACGGGACGCCGTTCTTCCTCGGGGACACCACCCTCGCCTCGCGCACGATCACCGGCACCTTCTCGCTCGACTCGCTGCCACAGGCGCTCGACGTCCTCGGCCTGCTGCTCGAGGTCACCCCGAGCCGCGAGGACAGCGGCATCGTGTTCCGGTAGGCGATGCGGGGCTGGCTGATCGCGCCGCTCCTCGTGGGGCTGGTCGCCGCCCCGCTCACGGCTCAGTCCCCGGATCCACTCGACCGGCGCGTCTCGCTTGACGTGCGCGATGTGTCACTCGGCGAGGCGCTCCTCCGGCTCCGACACGCGCACCAGCTTCCGCTGGCGTGGCGCGGCGACCGGATCCCGCGCCGACGCGTGAGCGTCTCCCGTTCGGATGTGCGACTCGGCGACCTGCTCGACCTCCTGCTGCGCGACACCGAGCTCGTCGCGGTCGTGAGCGGCTCCACGGTGGTCCTGATCGGCCGTCGCGCGTCGGCTGTCACGGACACCCTCGGATTGCAGGTCGCCTCCGGGATCCAGCAGCTCGACCAGCTGGTCGTGACCGGCACGCCGGTCGGTACCGGGCCGGCCGGCGACCAGCCGACGGCGCTGACGGTCGTCACGGCCAACGATCTCGCGGCGGCACCGCATCGGCGGCTCGCCGATCAGGTGCGCGCCTTCCTGCCGGGGGTGCTGCCGTGGGATCGCGGCGGGACCGGCCCCGCCCCGACCCTGGGGGCGGTTCGGGGCGTCGCCTCGTTCACGACCCGAGGGCCGAAGGTCTATGTCGACGGGGTCGAGGTGGCGTCATCCGAGTTGTTCACGCTGCTCGATGGTCGGATGGTGGACCGCCTCGAGATGATCCACGGTCCGCAGGGAGCCGCACTCTACGGCCCGGATGCGCTGAGTGGCGTGCTGCAGGTCGAGACCCGCAAGGGTCCCCCCGTCGCGACCGCGCTCGCGCCGCGCGGCGCGCTGGTCGCGGGAGCACTCCAGCGCGATATCGATGGCGGTTCACCGTGGTTCGAGGGTGCGCTCGGCGCGGATGCGGGACGACCGACAGCGGGCTTCGCCGGCATGGCGTCGGTCTCCCGCCTCGGGCACGATGCCCCGCTCGCGGAGGCGTGGCGGGTTCAGGTCGGGGGACGGGTCACGCGGGGCGCCGTCGCCGTCGAGATGTCGGCGCGTGCCGCCTCCCGCGACGGCAACCTCGAACAGCAAGGGCTCACCACCGGGGGGCTCCGCCGTCGCGACGTGCCGCCGCTCGAGGAGCGCGGCCTCGGCGTGCGCATGGTGCATGTCGCCGGTGCGTCGCTGTCGCAGACGCTCGTCGCGGGCGTGCATCAGGTGAGCGGCACGCGCGAGCCGTTTCGCTCCCCGATCCTCGCACCGCGCCTGCCGCTCGGCGCCACCAACGAGCTGGCGCGTCGATGGAGCGCGCGCTGGGCCGGTCGCGCCGTTGCCGGACCGCTCTCACTCAGCGTCGGGGCGGAAGCCAGTCGGCGGACCCTCGAGCGCTCGCTGCGCGGCGGGTTCGAGTCGGTCGGTCTCTCGACGCTCTACGCCGAGGCGCTCGATGCGCGCGGGGTCTTCACGCAACTTGCCGGTCGCCTCGGGGGCGTCCACCTCGTGGCCGGGGCGCGGCAGGAGTGGCTCAGTTCGGTGGGGCGGGAGGCGGATCGGCCGTGGGCGGCGATGGCCGGGGCGTCCTGGTCCCATGCGCTTGGGCCGGGGACCCTTCGCGTCCGTCTCGCCTGGGGGCGGGCGTTGCGCCCGCCGGAGCCCGGGATGAGCGAGGCGCTGCGCGCCGGCCAGATCCAGCAGCTCGCCAATCCCGTGCTCCGGGCCGAGCGGCAGGCCGGCTGGGAGGGTGGCGTGGACCTGTTCTGGCCGTCCGGCGCGTGGTTGCGCCTGACCGGATTCGACCAGCGTGCCGACGACCTCGTCCAGCAGGTCGACCTGCGGCAGACCGCGGCCGGCGCGCGCCAGTACCAGTTCCAGAATGTCGGCGGGTTCACCAACCGCGGTGTGGAGCTCGACGGCGGCGCCCGAGTCGGCCCGCTGGCGGCGGCCGCGCGGGTGCAGCTGCTGTCGTCGCGACTCGCGCAGGTGTCCCCGACGTATGCAGGAGACTTCCAGGTGGGCGACGCGCCGCTCGAGGTGCCGCGCTCTGCCGGCTCCATCGCGCTGCGCTACGAGCCGGGCCGTGCGCGGGTCGAGGTCGGGGCGCTCTGGGTCGGCCCGTGGACCGGCTATGACTGGGCGCTCATCGCCCGGATCGATGCCGGGCAGCTTGCCGTGCGTGACCGCACGCGCGACTACTGGCTGGACTATCCGGGGGTGCTGCGGCCGTTCGTGGGACTCCACGCCCCGCTCGGCGGCCGGGTCGCGCTCTGGGGTCGTGCCGAATTCGGCGGCGGCACGGTGCGCGACAACCTCGCCCCGGCGGTGGGACGCGTGATGCTGGTGGGCGTCGAGATGTAGGCCGTAGGCACGCGAGAAGCGTCATCCATAGCCGCGACCGTCAGGTCGCGCGACCCAGGTGTACCCACCGACCCGCACCAGCCGCGACCGTCAGGTCGCGCGACCCAGGTGTACGCACCGACCCGCACCAGCCGCGACCGTCAGGTCGCGGCGTTGCCGTCCGGTCGTGCAGCCGTCGCGATCAGCGCCAGCTGCGGGGCACCGCCTCGGGCCGGGTGGCGAGGACCGCGGCACCGGCCTCCAGCTCCGCGGCAATCCGCTCGCGAATCTGCCGCAGCTCACGGAACCCGACCAGTCGACGCTCGTCCTCGTCCCAGAGGGTGAGCCAGAGCGTCCTCACGCTGGCCGGGAGGGTGAGGGTCGTGACCCGCTGCAGGATCGGATTCTCGTCGAACGCTTGCTGGAGTCGGTAGTTGGGGATCCGGCTCGCGACGTGGTGGATGTGGTGCAGGCCGATGTTGGCGGTGCACCACTGCAGGAATCTCGGCATTACGAGATGGGATGCCCCCTCCAGGCCGGCGGCGTAGTAGTTCCACGCCTCGCGGTAGCGCCAGTAGGTGTCCTCGTACTGGTGCTGCACGTAGAACAGGTACACGCCGATCGCGCCGGCGATCAGCGTGATCGGGAGCTGGACCGCCAGGAAGGCCTTCCACCCGACGAGCCAGCACATCACCCCGACGACGACGGCGAGGGCGATGTTGGTTCCGTGCACGCTGGCCCACTCGCGCTTCCACGAACGCGGGATGTCGAGCGGCAGCCGGTGCTTGAGGATGAACTGCCACGCGGGCCCGACCACGAGCAGCGTCAGCGGGTGGCGGTACATCCGGTAGAGGAGCCGCTTCGCCCGCGTGCGGGAGAGGTACTCGCGCACCGTCAGCGTGTCGATATCACCGAGGTCCCGGCCGTCGAGGTCGCCCGAGGTGGCGTGGTGGATCGCGTGGGTCTTCCGCCAGTAGGTGTACGGCACCAGCGTGATCACGCCGAGGATCGCGCCGACGATCGTGTTGGCGCGCCGCGAGCGGAAGAACGAGCCGTGGCCGCAGTCGTGCTGGAGCATGAAGAGGCGCACCACCATCATCGCCGTGGGGACGGCGAGGACGAGGGTGAGCCACCAGCCCACCGCGAGGGCGCGATACGCCAGCACCCACAGGCCGACGAACAGCAGGGTGGTGCTCGCGAGTTGCCAGATGCTGCGGCCGAGCACCGAGGAGCGGTACGGGGCGAGGATCGCGTTCCAGTCGATGCGGTCGGCCGCCTCGGCGGCCCGGGAGGACGTGGTCATGGCGGGCAAAGATACCGGGTCCTCAGCTTCCCGAGCGCGGGGCGGC
>Ga0116151_10003761_pt1 | contig 13471 bp, 6 predicted proteins | sample AD_UKC117_MetaG_FD_89893 | JGI IMG/M metagenome (GOLD analysis project Ga0116151, IMG submission 89893) | Active sludge microbial communities of municipal wastewater-treating anaerobic digesters from Hong Kong - AD_UKC117_MetaG | ecosystem: Engineered > Bioreactor > Anaerobic > Digestate...
GCGGCCCAGATGCCGCGCGAGATGACCGTGCGCAGGCCGCCTTTTTCCATGTGATACAACGCCTCGGCCGTCGTGCCGCCGGGAGACGTGACCTGATTGCGCAGCTCGGCGACGTGTTTGTTGGAGCGGCGGGCAAATTCCACCGACCCCAGCATCGTCTGCGTCACCAGATCCGTGGCGATGCGCCGCGAAAAGCCCATGTGGACCCCGGCGTCGATCATCGCCTCCATCATCATAAAAACGTAGCCCGGCCCGGAGCCGCTGAGCGCCGTGGCCATATCCAGGTAGCGCTCGTCGTCGACAAAAATCTCCTCGCCGAAGGAGCCGAGGATGGCCTGCGCCTGCTGCTTATGCAGGTCGCTGACCTCCGGCGTGGCCGTCCACACGGTGATGCCCTGGCCAATTTGCGCCGGGGTGTTGGGCATGGCGCGCACCACGGAGGCGTGGGCCACGCCGTCGGCCAGTTTGCGAATAGGCACCCCGGCAATGATGGAGAGCACCAGATCCTGCCGCCGCAGGTGGCCGCGAATGGTGGGCAGCACCTCGACCAGGTTTTGCGGCTTGATGGAAAAGACGACGACTTGCCCCTCTTCCGCCGCGGCGGCGTTGTCTTCAGTGGTGTGCACGCCGTGGCGTTCGTGCAAATATTTCAGCCGCGCCTGCCAGGGGTCAGCGGCGATGATATGGTCGGCAGAGATGATGTTTTGGTCCAGCAGACCGCGAATCATGGCCTCGGCCATGGTCCCGCTGCCGATGAAGGCGATTTTTTTATCTTGAAACATAAGGAATCCTTTTTAATTGGTTAATTGTTGAATTGGTTAATTGCTGAATTGTTGAACTGCGATTCCTGTTCGCCGGTACCAATTAATCATTCAACCATTTAACAATTCAGCCATTAAGCCATTCATATTGCCCAATGCTGGAGGGTAACGGCCGTTAACGCCACCTCATCCACCTCAATCCCCAATCCCGGCCCGGTGGGCACGGTGATGGTGCTGTCTGCTGCATTGAGCGTGAAGCGGGTGGCAATGTCCTGGTGATAATACCGCTCCGTGGCCGAAATGTCGCTGGGCAGCGTAAAACCGGGCAGCGCGGCCAGCGCCAACTGCGCCGCCCGGCCAATGCCCGTCTCCAACATGCCGCCTACCCACAATCCCAGGCCCGCCGCCCGCGCCAGATCGTGGATTTTACGCGCTTCGGTCCAGCCAGACACCCGCGAGGGCTTCACGTTGATGATGTCGCACGCCTGCAAAGCGATGGCGTAACGCGCATGGTCGGCGGAAGTGATGGATTCATCCAGGCACAGCGGCGATTGGATGAGCGGGCGCAGTTGGCTGTGGTCGTAGATGTCGTCGTGGCCCAGCGGCTGTTCGATCATCAGCAGGTTCAGGTCGTCCATGGCCTGGAAGAGCGGCGCATCTTCCAGGCGATAGGCGGAATTGGCGTCCAGCATGATCAGCGTGTCGGGGAAAGCGGCGCGGGCGGCGCGGGCCAGTTCCAGGTCGTGGCCGGGTTTGATTTTGAGCTTGATACGGCCGTATCCCTTGGCCAAATTTTCGGCAATCACGTCCAGCGTCGCCGCCACCGATGGCTGCGTGCCGATGCTGATGCCGACCTTCACCCGCTCTTTTGGGCCTTCCGGGTAAGGTTGGGCCAGTTTTTGGGCCACCGATAGGCCGTCGCGCTGCGCCGTCAGGTCCCAGGCCGCCTGGTCGATGGCCGCCTTGGCCAGCGGGTGGCCGCGCACGCCGCGCATCCATTCCTGCACGTCGCCCGGCTCCTGCAAATCTTTCCCCAATATTTCCGGCACAAGAAAATCGCGCAGGATGTGCCAGGCGGTCTGGGTGGTTTCGTAGCTGTAGCCCGGCTCCCAGGAGGCCACGCATTCGCCCCAGCCGGTCAGCCCCTCGGCCGCGATTTTGACGATGATGGCGTCGCGGTCGGTGGTCATGCCGAAACTGGTGCCAAAGGGGCTGACCAGCGGCATACGAATCTGGTAGAGATCAATGTGTTCTAGTTTCATGGGATTAGTCCTATAGTCAAGTGGTCGAGTAGTCTGGTAGTCCTGCGGTCGGGTAGTCAGAGTTCTGGCTCATCGTTCATCGTTCATCGCTCATCGTTCATCGTTCATCACTCATCGTTCATCACTCATCGTTTGCACCAGGTAGTAGCTGCGGGAACGGCCGTCGGACTCTTTCTTGTGGAAAAACTCGGTGACAATGAACCCGGCGGCGAACAGGGTTTCGAACAATTCGCGGGTATGCAGCCGCCAGGCGTGGGCCAGGGCAAAATTGGCCGTTTTGATGGCCTGAAAATCGGCGGGGATCTCGACCAGACCGTAAGGCAGGTCGCTGCGCGGCAGCACCGGGACGGCGTCCGACGGCGTCAGCAGGCCGCGCGCGTCGAAAACGGCCGGGTTCAGGATCGTAACGCCGCGCTGGAGCAGGGTGGTGAGGGCCACGGAGCGCGCCTCGCCGCGCACCCGCCTGATTACGCGCTCGCTGTCGAGCCGCCAATCGACGTCGAAGCGGTCGGTGGGCAGCCCGGCGTTGATGCCGCCCATGTCGCCGTGAAAGTGGCGCAGGTAGGTGCGGCAGGTGGCCCCCAGGAGGGCGATGTTGAGACGGCCGTTGCGGCTTTCCAGCGGATCAAACGTCCAGGTGATGAGCGGCACGCCTATCTGCAAGGCAAACTCGCGTTGGGCCAGCTTGAGGCGGCGGCCAATGCCCTGCCCCTGATAGGCCGGCAGCACGCCAGCCATCACCGAATACATCTTCAGGCGCTCCGCGGCCGGTTGGTCCGGATGCTGTGGGTTGGGCACAGTCGCCAACACGCCCAACACCATGCCCACCAGCCGCGCACCGTCGTAGGCGCCGATGAGGGCCGCGCCGTTGTGGGCCAGGGCGTGCAGGCTGTGGGCCGACATGAGTTCGTCGGGCGGCATGTGCCACGTTTCGGTTTGCAGCGCCTCGGCAGCGCGCATGTCGGCCAGCGTGGTAATCGGGCGAATGTCAATCATGAGTGGGAATTGTGCCACCGTCGCGCCCGGTTCACAAATTTTGGCACAAAAAAGCCCCGCCGCGGGTTTCCTCGTGGCGGGGCTTCTTTTTTTATCGGCTCACCGGACGGTTTGCTGTGGACAACAAATCGCCGCGGAGAGGGGAACGGCCGTTACTCTTGCACAACGAACGGCAGATAGAGGTAGCGTTCCGCCATCGTCACAGTGACTGAGTCGGTAGCCATCACCTGAGCGCCCATGATGTTGTTTTCCGCCATCCAGGTCACCGTCGACGTCGTATCTGCGCTCATCGTATGCGCGTAAATGACAGATTCGGACATGCTGGGATACAAATCGTAGCTGAAGCTGTCGATTTGGCCCATGACCGAGTCGGTGATCGTGTGCGTGGGCAGCATCAGGTTACCGGTGTTGGTAACCGTGTAGCAGTAGTAAACAACGGTACCCGGATACACCGCTAGCGTATCGGCCGTGCCGCACTCATTGCTGGTGCTGACCGTCACGTCCAGGGTGATTTCAGGCACATAAACCGTCATCGTGACCGGAATCTGAATGGAGGGAACCATCGGATCGGCCGAGTCCACCGTCAGCACTGCCTGGTACTGGCCGGCGCCCAAGCCGGTGGAATCGAAGGTAACCGTCACGAGTTGGTTGGTGTCTGCGGCCAACGTGCCGGTAATCGGGTCTTCCGACAGCCACGGCACGTCCGAGCTGGAGGGCAGGAGGGTTTCGACCTGATCGAAGAAGACGTTACCCACACCGCTGGCTCCTTGCACGGCGGCGAAGGTCAGGGTGACAGTCTGGCCAGAGTAGGCGCTGACGTCGACGATCTGGTTTACCCAACCGGTCGTGTTGTTGGCCTGGCTCATTTCCAGCGTCCAGACATCCGTGCCGTTGATCTTGACCGAGGCCATACCGTTATTGGTCGGATCATCGGGATCGGAACGGGTGGCATAGTACCAGAACGAGAGTCGGGCATGGCTGGCCGGAATGGTGATGGATTGGTACGCGCTGTTGTTGTTGGGCGTGCCACAGTAGCCACCGGCCCAGAAGTATTGCGCCCCGTCGTAGGCCGTCACGCCGACGATGGTGAACCAGTCACCGATCCAGGGGGTGCAACCGGTTGAGTCGATTTCTGTCCAGGGGCCGGTTGTCGGATCAGCTTCAAAGCTGCCATCGTTGATCAGGTCTTGGGGTGCATAACCGGAATTGGGCTGAGTGGCGTAAGCCGTGAACTCGCTGCCGCTGGTTAACGGCCGTTTCGCTGCGCTGCTATCCACGTTCACCTTCACCGGCGTCCCAACCAGGTCGGCCAGCGGCACTTCGGCCACGCTCCAATCTGTGCCCAACGCGCCATTGTTGTAGATGGTCAACGGCTCAGTGACGATATCGCCGGCCATGACTTCCACGTCAAAGGCGGTTGGATCAACCGAAACGCAAGGCTGCAAAAGCCGCAGATCGAAGTTCTGGGTGGTGGTGTACTGCCCGGTGATCGCCACGCCGGTCGCCAGTCCACCTTCATGCCCGGCCACGGCCACGGTCACGGTGATCGGGCTGTTGGACTCGTCCAGGTACAGGCTGTAATGGCCGTTGCTGTCCGTGGTCAACGTCCAGGTCATGCCGCCGCTCGCTTCGATGTCCACCGCCGCGCCAACGGCCGGAGCCGGGTTGGCGTCGCAGTATCCCAGGCCGGTCACCGTACCTTCCAACAGGCCATAGGTGGCCGGCGGGGTTACGGTCATCGTCACCGGAATGGTCATGCCGCCATACGGAGTGTCATCGCTGACCACAAACTGGGCCAGATAGACGCCCGGCTGTGGCACCTCGGGAATGCTGGCGTCGAAGCCAACCGAAACGATCTGGTTGCCGGCAGCCGGGATGGTTCCGGTCAGGGGTGCAGCGGTTAACCAAGGCACCACGTCAGCCGGGGCCAGGTAATTGATCACCCGCTGGGCCAGTTCCAATTGATTGGCATGGGAAGCGATGCGATGGTAATCGAACGAGGTGTAAATGGCTTTGTACCCCAGGCGATTCACACGGACGCCCGCTGCGTTGGCGGGGAAAGCGAAGATGCGATACCCCTCAGCGTTGACGGTGAAAGAATCCGGGAATGGATCGCTGGTGATGTCCAGGTTCAGGCCGGCCATGATGTCTTCACCGGTCAGGAGCGCGCCGCCATCGTCGGCGACGTACGTGGCCTGGAGATAGGTCTGGTAGAAGACGGTGGCCTTATGGAAGTAGCCCAAATCGTTGTCGGTGATGTACAACGAACCGCCGGCGTCCAGGTAAGCCATCATCAAGTCGCGGCTGGCCGTGGTGGATGTAGACGAGGCTCCGGCGTACATGACGATCTGGTAAGCCTGCAGATCCGCCACGGTGAGGGTCTGGAAGGTGGCATCGGTGATGCGGTTGACGGTGTAACCCAGTTCGGTAACGGCCGTTTGCAGTGCATCAGCCGACAGACTGTCATAAGCCACCAGCAAGAAGTCTGCCGCCGCGCCAACGTTGCGCTCTTTCAACTCGTAGGTCGCCGCGACGCCGCCCAGGTTATCCAGCGTGAACTGGCTGCCCGTCGTGCTGCCCAACTCCACACTCACACTCACCGCATCCGGCGTGGCTGTCAGCCAGCCGGCGGCCAGATAGAAGTCGTAAAGCTGGTTGGCGCCGTCGACAACGGCGAGGGTCGTGCTGGCTGCGCTGTAATTGCTGCCCATGGTCGCCGTGAAGACATGCGAACCAGACGGCGAGTAAATGGCGTAGAAAGCATCGTCAACGGCCGTTTCCATCGGGGTCGCCAACGCCACCACACTTTCGGCCACATCATTGCTCACCACCGCCCCGGTCAAGGGTGCGTTCGTATTATCATCATACACGTTACCCACAACCAGGCCGCCAGCAGGCGCGATACAGCCCATATCCGCCACACCGACGTCATCTATATGTACGTCGTTGCCATAGGCGCTGATCGCATTGAAGCCAATACGCACTGCGGCCGCAGCGGCATACGCACTCAGATCGACGCTGTGTTTCTTCCACCCAACGGAACCATCATACCGGGGGATGGCCGCACCCACGTCTGTCCAGGTCGTGCCGCTATCGATAGAAACCTGCACCTGAACGCGATCGTTGGCGGTATAGCCCGTGTCATGGTACATCCACAAAGACAGACTGGGCGCCGACGCCCCGCTCAAATCCAGGTCGACTGTGCGGAACAACCGTGTGCTGTTGCTGCTCGAAGCCGTCCACGAATTGAAGTAAGCCAGACGAGAACCGCTGTGCGGCGGCTGACCAGAAGGATGAACGGTAGCCGTACTGGTATTCCAGTTGCCGGCCGTACCACTGGTATCAACCTGGTCCCAATCGCCGCCAGGGAACGTGGTGATCGCTTCAAACGACTCGCTGAATAAGGGCACTTCAGCCACCGTATACCCGGGGGCATTGCAGGCAAAGCTATCAATATCCAGGGCAAAGTCCTCGGTAACGTTATTGGCAAAAGGCCCAACGACCCGATTCTCGGCCACATAGCCATTGATAAACGACTCTACCGTGAAATCATAAGCTGCGCCGCCGGGCAAGACCACGCTGTAGTAACCCGTTACCGGGTCCGTCCAGATCGTGCCGCCCGGATATCCGGCGATCGTGATGCCCGCATAGAGCGGCCAGCCCGTATTCACGTCGGTCACCGTACCAGACACCGTATAGCTGGGCGCCGGGTCCAGAGCGATGTCCACCGTGGTCGTCGTGCCGGAATAGATGCTTACGGCGCTAACCGTTGTCGGCAGATAACCAAAGGCCGAGGCGGTCACGTCATAATCGCCCACCAACAGATTGACGCTGTAGGTGCCATCACCCAACGTCACCGTGCTGCCCGTCTTGGTCACGCCATCGGTAGCGTAGATGCTGACGCCGCCAATAGGATTGGTGGTGCTGCTGTCGGTCACCGTGCCATCCAACGTACCCGAAGCGCCGAGATAACCGGTACATTCCGGCAGGCGGAAAGCGCCAATGCGCGTGTTCCAGTTGAAGCTCTGGTCACTTACATCGTGGTACTCGCCGGTATACCAGAAGGTACATTCATCGACCGGGTCTATGCTCATGGAGCTGTAATCGCCCCAACGGTCATACGGGCCGGTCTGCGAGCCGCCGCCGGCGTACAACGTGGCTTCCGTTTGCAGCGTGCCCAACGGATCGCTGCGCAGGCGGGAAGCGTACCGTAAAGACGGATAGGTGGTCAGGCTGGAAACGCTGTAGCCCAGGGCAATGTTACCCGAGCCATCCATGGCGATGCTGCCCATCCACCGATGATCGGTATCGGGCGAATGCGTGCCTTCCTGGTGCAGATCCCAGGTTGCGCCCGATTTCTGCAGCTCAAACCAGCGAATACCAGCGTGGTCGGCGCCATTGGTATCGACGGTGAAGTTACCCACCAGGGCCTCGTAGGCAGTGAGGTTGCGGTAAACGAAGCGCCACATTGGCCACTGGTCTACGGCGTCCAGTTTCTGGGTCGTGCCCGGCTGTGGGATGCAGTCGCCAGCAAAGAAGCCGCAGGTGGTGTAATTGTAATCGGCAACGGGGATTTCCTGGGCAACGCCAAAGGTGGAATTCGCCGGAGTGTTCCAATCGACGTCAAACTCATAAAGCACCAGGCGGTCTACCCCGGCCGGATGATCGGGATACCCTTCGGCCAACATGGTGTAGAAGTAGCCGGGTGTGCCCGCCGGCGGCGGCGTCGAGCCGTCCAAATCGGCCGGCAGCAAGAAGTTGGGGTGGCCGTTGGAATATTGGAAGGTGGCCGGCTGCCCCGCTAACATCGCCGCCCGGTCGAAAGCATAGGCGTAATACTGATTCGGGTAACCGGTGTTGGTGCCCATGTAATACGCATCCGGCCAGACGCCGAATTTGAAGTAGTCGGGGAAGTCCGGCACGGCAAATTCATACAGGAAATACGATCCTGTCGGATCAGACGTCTGGGAGATGGCAATACACATGTGCTCTGGCGTGGTGCTGACGGCAAACTGCGACAGCAACCAGCGATCGGCCATGCTGTCCCACACGACTACCGGGTCGCCATCGTTTTGGGTGGAGCAAGCGGACAGCCCGCTGCCGGCAAACAGGTCGGTAAACAGGGTGTCGGCTTTGACCACGTTACCGCTTTTGTCGTAGATGGCAAAGGAGACGTTGACCATCTGTACGTAATGGTTGGGGCCTACTTCACCCATCGTGTCGGGCGGGGTGTAGCCGTCGGTGCCTAACCCTTCGAAGGTGAAGAGTGGCGTCGGCGTGTTCCCGGTATTAATTTTGGATAATTCAACTAGGGGGTCTTGACTGGTTGTATTTGATCCCGGCAGGCCCATGTCGGCCATAAAGATACCTGGATTGCGGATGGGATTGATCTCGCGGTTCAACATCTGATCCGGCTGGCGCGAGGGTATATCGCGCACTGGCCGGCTGATGGCCGGGGTTACAGGTTCACTGACCTGCACCTGGGGAGCCGGCTTGGCTGTTTGGGCCGATGTAGAAGCCTCGCTTTTGGGCGCAGAAATAAGCAGACCGATCGCCATAAAGATGACGAGACCTACTAAAATCCTCCTGGCAATTTTCATAGTTACTCTCCTAGCGTTGTTACGTTAATGAATTGAAAAGGTAGGGCTCTTCTAAAAGGTTATCGAAGTTTCGCGGATCAAACCTCGCAACACGTTGAGAAGATAGGAAAGAGTACGTTCGTGTCCTGTTGCTTTCTGCTTGGTTGGCCAGTCACCTCCTTGATGAAGCAAGATATCTTTGTTCAGGAGTAATTGATCAAAGATAACCGAGCAACATGGTAGTCTGCGAAACGATTAAGACTTTATTATCAGCAAAAATCTATGAAGGATATTTCGTAGATTGCCAAAAATCACGTAACAGTTTGGCCAGTGGGGAACTAAAATGGTTCTTATTTTTGCGACTTTTTAGGGTGCGGTCGCAAAGCGCCTCATCAACTTGTTTTGTTGAAAGTATTTTGTCATCAGCTTACTTGAATTTTATGCACTTCAGCAGGCTGCGTACTCATAATTCTCTCATTAAATTTTTGTTTTGCCAACAGATTTGTCTGATTGAAGTTTTTTGTCTGTGAGGGATGAGGCCTGACAAATCTGGCGAGGTTTGTCAGGCCTCATCACGATAGTTGAGAGGTTATCAGGGGGTGTTGGCTTTGTCTAAGAAGGGTTGGGCAAGGGTAACGGCCGTTTCCGCCGCCTCCTGTACGCCCACCTGCCCATAAAATGCCCGCTCGATTTCCTGGTCAACCGTCTCCTCCACACTCACCCAGGTCGCGGTGGTCGGCACACTGCGAATCATCGGCGCAGTGTCCAGGTAAATGCGGCTGTTGGCCGGGGGCAAATCGGCCGACAGGAAGGCGGGCGATTCGGCCACCGCTTTGAGAGAAGGCACAGTGCGACCGGTCTCGGCAACGATGGTCTGGCCGGTGACCGAGTTAGCGAATTCGATAAAGGTCCAGGCGGCGTCTTTGTCCTGGGTGTTTTGCGCCAGGCAGTAGCCGTCGCTGTGCAGGACGCTGGCTGCTTCCTGGCCGCGCGGCAACGGGGCTACGTCCCAGGCGAAGTCGGTAATGGTGCGGTAGGTGGGCACGCCGCGCCGGCTGTTGAAGAACATGGCCAGACGGCCGTTCAAAAAGCGGCTCTCACTCGTCTCAGCCGACTCCGCTACGGCGTCCGGCGCTACGTGTTCGGTCACCTGCAAATCCACAAACCATTGGAATGCGGCCATCGCCTCCGGGCTGTCCAGCATCAGGCGGGTCGGCTGGGTGGGATTGTCCACCAGTTCCCCGCCAAACTGCCAGATGAAGGGGGCCAGGCGCAGAAAAGCCGGCTCAATGCCCACGCCGTATTGATCGATACGGCCGTCGCCATCCACGTCCTGCGTCAGCGCCCGCGCCGCCGCCAGAAAATCAGCCTGCGTCCAATCGTTAGCCGGATACGGCACACCGGCCGCGTCGAACATATCCTTGTTGTAATAAACCACCAGGCTGGACATATTCTGAGGGATGCACCACAACTGGCCGTTCATGGTAAAAGGTGTGATCGTCGCCGGATAAAAGTCCTCACGGTGAATGACGTCGCTGGCCGCCAGATAATCGTCCAGCGGCGCCAGGCCGCCTTCGGCCACGAATGCGCCAATGCGCCGATAGTTCAGCAGCATCACGTCCGGCGGCTCGCCGCTGGAAAAGGCCGTCGCCAGACGCTGCAAATAGTCGCTCTGGCCGGGCACATGCTGCAGCTCCACGGTAATGTCTGGATGCGCTTCGCTAAACGCAGCGACCAGGTTTTCGTAAGCGGCATATTCGGCGGGATCGCCGAATACGGAGAAGGTAATCGCCTCCTGTTTGCTGCCGCCGCACGCCGCCAACACAATCATCAATCCCAGCAAAACAATGCTTAAACCAAACTTCTTGAACATATCTACCTCTTTTGGGGAAATGAATTTGGGGTCTTTGGGATTTCCTGGGGTTGGCCTGATTCGTGATGCATGCTGCGTGAAACCTCTCTGATCACGCATCACACTTCACGTATCAGGGGCTGCCAACCCCCTGAGTTCCTAAAGAACCTGAATTTGTTAACGGCTGAATTACTGAAAGGCTGAATGATCAGCCGGGCTTTGCCCGGCCCGACGACCATTCGGCCCCTCAACCATTCAGCCGCCAAGCACTAATTTTGGTCCATCAGGTTAGCGATGGAGAGATCGCTCAGGAAAGAGCGCTGCAAGAAGATAAACAGCACCAAGACCGGCAGGGTAATCACGGCCGCAGCGGCCATGAGCAGCGGCCAATTGGTCGGATCGAGCTGTTTGAGGATTTGTAACCCGATGGGCAGCGTGTATAGCTCGGTGCGGTAGATGTAGAGCACCGGGCTGACGAAATCGCTCCAGTACATCACGAAGGAGAGGATGATGACCGTAACGGCCGTTGGCCGCACCAACGGCCGTGCCAGCCGCCACCACATCCACCACGCCGACGCGCCATCCAGCCGCGCCGCTTCAAAAATCTCCGCCGGGATCCGCCGGTAAGCCCAAAAGAACAGCAGCACATACAACGGGCTGCCCGCGGCAAAAGCCGGCGCGATCAACGCCCACAACGTATCGATCCAGCCCAGCCAGCGCAAAATCTGAAAGCGGAACAACCAGACCGACGCGCCCGGAACCATCAACAGCACAATGCTGGCCACGAGCAGCCGCCGCCGCCACACATCATCCTCCTGCGACATGGCAAAGCCGGCAATAGAGGCCACAAACACGGTAATGGGCACGGCCGTTACCGCCACGATCAACGAATTGCGAATGTAACGCGCCATCGGCAGCAGATCGAAGATAAAAGGGTAATTGTCCAACGTCGCCGGCGACGGCCACCACTCAATCGACGTGGGCGGCGGCAGCCCGCGCTGGCGCAGCGAAGCTGTAAAAATCCAATAAATCGGCAGCAAGAACAAGAACAAAATAACCAGGCCCGCCGCGTGATGCAGCAGCCAGCCGCCTCTACGCCTCATCCGCACTTCCTCCCAGCCCCACGGCGTTGATAATGCCGATCACAATCAGGCCTAACAGCACATACGTCAACAGCAGCAGCGCCGCCGCCAACCCCAATTCAAAATAATCAAACGCCATCTCATAAATCAGCAGCGGCGCAAACGTCGTGGCGTAATACGGCCCGCCATAGGTGATGATAAACGACGGCGCGAAGGTATTCTGCAAACTCATCACCAGATCACGAAACGTCAGCACCATGAGCCAGGGCGAAAGCAGCGGCAGCGTGATCTGCCAGAAACTTTGCCAGGCGTTCGCCCCATCGACCCGCGCCGACTCATAAAACGAGCGGGGAATGCTCTGCAAACCGGCTAAAAGCACCACAAACCCTTCGCCAATCTGGAATAACGCCAAAATTACGATGGCCAACCGCGCCGTTGCCGGTTCTGTCAGCCACGCCGGCCCCTGGATGCCAAACAAACCGAGGAAAAGATTGAGCGGCCCGTAGAGCGGATTAAAAATCCACAGCCAGAGCAGGGCATAAGCCGCTTCCGGGATAATGGTCGGCACGTAAACGGCCGCGCGATACACGCCAAACATGCGCCCTTTGCGCTGCAGCAGCAAAGCCAGCGCCAGCGCCCCAAAAATGCGCAGCGGCACGGCCAGCAGCAGAAAAATAGCCGAATTGCGCAGCGCAATCCGCACCAACCCGTAACCCAGCAAGTCGATGTAGTTTTGCAAGCCGACAAATTTGGGCACGCCCACCGCTTTGTAGTCGGTGAAGGAAATGAGCACCGTGGCCACGGCCGGAATCACAACCAGAATGATCGTGCCCAGCACATACGGCAGCAAAAAGAGGCGCATTTGCGCTTTGTAGGGCAACCGCCACTTAAAATTTATTTTTGACGTCTGGATGCGCTGTGTTTGCGTTTTTTCCATGTTCCTATACGTGGTGATTGAGTAAACTGCAATAGGTTTTGGGAATTAGACCCGAAGGGTTTTGCATCAATTTAGGCGAGTATCCTGGGTTTCAAACCCTTTGGGTCTTCTGAAAACTTTCTACTGATCACCGGGTCAGTTGCTGGGCGGATAGCGCGCAACGGCCGTTTCCGCTCCATCAATCCATGCCCATCTAAACGGCTAAACCGTATCAGGTTAACAACCAGTCGGTGATGGCCTGGCCCCAGAGGAGCATCAGGATAGCGGCCGCGGCCAGATATTGCCCATAAGGCAGATAGGTGTTGCGCTTGACGCGGCGGGTGGCCAGCAGCACCCCGCTGACAATACCGCCGATGAAGATGCCCAGCATCAGGGCGATGAGGATTTGGGGCACGCCCAGCATGGCCCCCATCAACATGGCCAGCTTGACGTCTCCCTGGCCGATAGCCCCTGGCCCAAAGGTGACTTTTGCCAGCCCATAGATGCCCAGGAAGAGTAAGTACCCCAAAACCGCGCCCAGCAGCGCGGACAAGAGGTTGATGTCCGGCAAGACCAGGCTGAGCAGCAGGGCCACGGCCGTTCCCGGCCACGTCACCACGTCCAAAATCAGCCGGTTCTCCAGATCGATGACAATGACGAGGATGAGAACGGCCGTATAAAACGCATACACCCCAAGGGTCAACGGATCATCGAGCAGCCAGGGCAGCACGGCAAACAAAACGGCCGTGCCCACCTCCACCAGCGGCCCGCGCCGCCGCAGCGGCCGGCCGCATACCGGGCAGCGGCCGCCGTCCTGAAGCATCCGCCCCACCGTCAGCCAGCCGGCCGGCCCATAGACGTGATCACATTCAGGATTGGGGCAGTGGGGGCGCGACGGCCGTTCCCGCTGCGGCAAATCATCGGCCAGGGCATTGATCAACCCGCCGATCAACAAACCAAGAATAGCAAACAACAAATTGAGCATGGCGGGGATTATAGCCCTTCCCCGCCATGTGCGAAACA
>Ga0116151_10003768_pt1 | contig 13463 bp, 8 predicted proteins | sample AD_UKC117_MetaG_FD_89893 | JGI IMG/M metagenome (GOLD analysis project Ga0116151, IMG submission 89893) | Active sludge microbial communities of municipal wastewater-treating anaerobic digesters from Hong Kong - AD_UKC117_MetaG | ecosystem: Engineered > Bioreactor > Anaerobic > Digestate...
ATTGTGCCTGTTTAAATAATGTGTCTATCAGTTGTGGTTGTTTCCAAAGTTTCATCGTTCACCAGTCGAACGTGTGAAAACGCCCTCATGCACTGGCCACATAAAAAGTAGGTCTCGGATCGGATCCGAGACCTACTTTTAGGCAATAGTCAGAACGTCTACACTATTCTTGTCCATACTGCCAGATGGCCTGGAACGCACCATCCTGCACCTGGCTCACCGCAATCCGGGGATCGGCACAGTCACCATTCTCATCACAGGACAAGGTGCCGGTGATCCCTTCATAGCCACTGGTAGCAGCAATGGCATCGATCAAGGCCTGGCGACCGATTGTCAACGAACCATCTTCGTTCTGTACAGCAACTTCCTCGATCGCATCCAAGACGAGATTGGTTGCATCAAACGCATGAGCGTGGAAGACGGAGAGAGGTGCGCTCCCATAATTTTCTTGGTAGGTGGCCAAGAATTGGTCGTAGAGTTCATTGGCAAAGCCCAGATCTGGCCCGGAGACATACATGCCTTCCGCTGCGTCACCGGCATTGGCCAAGAAGTCCGGCGATTGCACACCATCGGCCGCGGCCAGAACAACATCTTCCAGTCCATCAATCTCCTTGGCTGTCTTGGTGATCAGGGAGCCCAGCGGAATGAAGACCGGGTAGTAGATCAGTTCCGGTTCGGAAGCAGCAATTGAGGTCAACAACGGTTGTACATTGGTGGCGTCGGCGGCTTCTGCCTCAAAGGCCACGATTTCTCCACCAAGTTCGGTGAAGGAATCGCGGAAGACACTGGCCAGCCCTTCGGTGTAGGGGTCGCCGTCGTGAACGGCTGCGGCCTTAGTGATACCAAGTTCATTAAACGCATAAGCCGCCATGGCTGCGCCTTGCACTTTGTCATTGTGTGCCGTGCGGAAGTAGCATGGTTGGCGAGTTGCCGGATCGGTCAGCACCGGAGCTGTGTTGGAAGGCGAGATCATGGCAATACCGGCACCACAGACGATCTGCGACATCGGTACACCAGCGCCGGAGCAACTTGTACCGATGACCGCAACAATGTCCGGATTGGAGACGATCTTCTGGCCGGCAGTTTGCCCGCCTTCGGCGCTACAGCCATCATCTTCCGGCTGCAGTTCAACGGCATGGCCGGCCACTTCGCCACGATACTGAATGGCAATCTCTACACCATACTGGGAGTCAAGACCCAGTTGTTCGTTGGGGCCCGTGATAACCAGTGCAGAAGCCATGACAATCGGATCACCAGCAGCGACGTCAACACAGCCAATGGCATCGGTACACTCCGCATCACCGCCCTCAGCAGCGGTCGTACCGCTGTCAGCGGCAGCTTCACCACCGCCGTCAGCCGGCGCGCCACCAGGCGCTACACAGCCACCCAAGATAAGTGCCATGACAAGAAGGCCGGTGAGAATGCGCAGAACGGTTGCTCGTTTCATACAATCTCCTTCAATAATTTTTATAGATAGTAATTGATACAGTACGGTTTAGGCTCATATAGGTCTCCGGATGAAATCGGGTAGATTCTCGGTGAGAATGGCAACGATTTCACCTCTCCGCCATATGAACGACAATTTACCCGAAATTTCGGGAAGCCCCGGAATGAGGGATGCTGCCCACTAATTATACTCCGCTCAAATTAGAAACGCGAACGATACACTTGTGAAGAGTTCGCATTGGTCAGGTGCAAAGGTTTTGGCAGGCAAATGTAATTATCTTGTGAACCGGAATGGCAAGACGGGGGCAGATTCCGGGAAGATTTATCTGGTCTATAGTAACACAGCGTTGTTCAATTACTAAAATTGACAGAGCAGATGAGTTTACAACTTCTTGTGTTCAGCGCCACATGAGAGTTCAGCACCCCTCATAACAGCGCTGTCTCCGGCTTATCATTCCCGGCGCAACGCGAATGGATTCTCCCGGCGCCGGATCTTTGTGACATAGAAGCGGCGCAACCAAGCTTTCCAGAAAATCGGCTCAAGCTCGCGCCAGGCGCGACCAAGCACTTCGCTGCTGTCACCAGTGCTGGGATGAGGGGCACCGCCTGTGCTCGTGGGGGCCAACGGTGTGGCACCAGTGACAGTACGGGGGGCAAAGCGATGTAGCACGTAGGTGTGGATGATTTGCTGGATCAGCGATTTCCCTTCGGGCAGCACCTGCCCCAGTCGTCGACCTTGTTCATAGGGCGTTTCGGTCTCAGCAAGTCGAATTCCCAGGCGTTCCATCCAGCGGTGCAACCGTGCATAGAGAAGCGATGCCATTTCTGCATTGTAGGTAGGTACGCCAATGCCTGGAACAAAGCGCAGCCCAATGATCCCAAGAATCAGCAGGACCACCGTCAGCGCCGCCCACAGTTGCCACGACCAACTGGCCAAGCCACCGCCGCCCCCAATGGATCCAAAATCTTGCGGTAGATCCTCCAAAAACGGAGGATTCATTAACTCATCCTGCAAATCTTCCGGACTAGATGGTTCGTTGACACCACTGGGGTTGTCTTGAAAATTTTCGTCGCCGCGATCCACTTCTTCACCAGAGGGACGTTGTAGCGACGTTTCGCCGGCGGTTGGCTCGAATTCAATCCAGCCATAATCCGGGAAGTAGACTTCAACCCAGGTGTGAGCATCCACTTCGCGCACGGAGTAGAAGCCATCCTCCTCACTGTAGAGGCCCTCTGCGTATCCACTGACGGCGCGGGAAGGGATTCCCAGGCTACGCAACATCAACACCATGGCCGTTGCATAGTAATCGCAGTAACCCCGTTTGATGTCAAAGAGAAAGTATTCAATTGGATCTTGATCGGGCGGCGGTGCGGGGATGGCATCGTCGTACTCAATGGTCCGCAGGTATTGTTCAATGACCTTGGCTTGATCATAGGGTGTCGGCTGTTCCGGAGCAGTGGCGGCAAAGCGATCGGCGATCATTTCCTGCGCCAGAGCCGCAATCGCAGGCGAAAAGTTTTCCGGCAACTGCAGATAGCGATCGCGAATGGTTGCGGGATAATCGGTATCGGCTTCGCGCAGCGCCTTCTCCGTCACCACGGTTTGCAGACTTACCACAGAGTAGCTCATTCCCGGATCCAATGTGCGTCGGGAGCGCATAAAGGTAAATTCATAGGGTAGCGCATTCGAACCATCGCTGGCAGCAATCAGGCCAGTGGCCTGTACAGGTTGTACCTGCCCTTCAATGGGAACATTTGCGAGATAGACATCCGGTGCACCAAAGATCACGTTACCCGTGGGCGAAAGTAGTGTGATGGTTTGGGTTACTGGCTCACGCATGAGCCAGTTCGCAACCGGCAAAATCTTGTCTTCCTCAAAACGTTCTTCCTGCTCCGTTGTATTTTGCCAACTCCGCCCATCAAAGGTATCGAAAACAACGGCTCGCCAGTACCGTCCACGGGTTGTATAGGCGGTAAAGATCGTGTTATCGCCAACATTGCGTTCACCGCCAAGCCGCAGCGTGTCACCAAAAGCGGCCGTCGTTGGACGCACCTGGCGGTTAATCCCTTGATAGAGTTCATTGACATTGGCACTTAGGGATTCATACTGTTCATTGAGCGGTGCAATGAAATCACGTACTGCCGGGCTGCGCCCCAAGCCGGGCGCCAACCAGGCCAGTAGCATCACAAGCAGTGCGTAGGTAAAGCCCGTGCGCATGAAGTCCAGCGCAATATCCTGACTGAAATAGGTGCGCTGCGCACGCCAACGCACCTGCTGCTCGGCCAAGTTGGTGCGGACAAGCAGAATCATCGCAACAAAGGCAAAGAAAACCAGGAAGGGCAGCGTGGACTGGGGTGCATAGTAGGTGTTGATGAGTAGCACGATCCCTGCCGGGATGATTGCCCGCCACGTGTAGCCATGGCGAAAGATCGACCAGATCCCCAAATAGGTGAGCCACCAGACGAGAAAACAGATTTCGAAAATGAACATATAGTTGTCGGCACTGGGGCGGCCACCAAAGGCGGCTTCTGTCCAGTTGAGCAACCGATACAGGACAAAGTAAACATTGGCCTGAAGCTCAGGAAAGCCGAATTCGAGGAAGGAGCGATTTTCTTCCGCAGTTACCAACCCTGCCATCAGATAGAGAATCCAGGCCAACCCCGTGAACATGCCATGTGAAAAGGCAAAGAAACTGTCGAAACGGCTATAGGCCATGAGCATACTCATGGCGATTGCACCCAATGTGACCGGCAACAACAGACCCATATTGGGTACATAGCCGGCCGCATCAAGCGACGCCGCCACCGTGAGAAAGAGCAAAGCCGACAAGATGCCTGTCAGCCAGAGACCATCCTCAAAGTAGATATTTTGTGCATAGCGGAAACCCTCCCAAGCGCGAGTACGACCGGCTTGTGCCGCTGCACCCGTAGCTTTGGATGAGGCGATGGAGGAAGGAACCGTTGCCGCCATAGAATGATCTCCTAAATCTCTACATACAGAACACAGAGGCTCATATAGGTCTGCAGGTGAAATCGGGTAGATTCTCGCTGAGAAGGGGAGCGATTTCACCGCTTCGCCCATAGGAGCGAACACAAATACTCAGAGCAGCCACCAAAGCACGCTGCTGATCAAGAGTAGAAAAGCCATCCCCAACACGAGGATACTGATAAAGCCAGACAGGTAACCTGTGCTTCCTGTCAATTCTGCCAAGGAAGCCGGGGTTTCAGGGGTAATGACCCAAGAGCGGGATGCTCGCTGGATACCGGAGGGTACCGCTATCTGCAATTGCAACCAACTTGTTGTGACGAGTTTGCGCCACTGCTGAGCGGCAGCCCGATAGTTGGCAGCCTGAATGCGTGCCCGGAGCGATGCTTCCGCTTCAGAAGCATCGCGCATATCGCGTGCGGCTGCCGCCTCTTCAAGCGCAGTGGCCTGCCGTTCCAGATTTGTGGCCGCGCCTTGCCATTCCGCCGCCACCGTCTGAAAATCCAGCAGAACACGCACGGTTGTCCGGCGATCAAACCAGGCTCGGTTGCGCTCGACAGTAGGCTGCAGTTGGCGTAGAAGCGCATAAACAAAGGACCATTCTGCCGACGCTGGCATGGCCGTTGTCAACGATGCGAAAGAGCTAGCACTGGGCGCACGAATAAGCAGCCGTCCCACTGGGCGCGCTTGTTCCTCGGTCAACGGCACTGTGCTCGCCTGCCCATCGCGCTCCGGCTCATTCGTCGGCAAATGCACCGGGGACCAATCCACAGTAATTGCTGAATCGGCTGAACGCTTGAGTGCGGCAACCAATCCATCAATGGCCGTGATGGCCATTGCATGTTGACGGACAAAGGCCAGCGGTTCCACGGTGATTTCCATCGCATCGGGCGTAACGGTCGTGGATATCGTCCAACGGCTGAAAGGGGTGCGCAACTCTTGGGGCGGCAAGAGTGCTTCGTCGGCCAGCTCTGCCCCTGCCAAAGCAAAGGCTGCTTGGCGATTCTCTTCTTCCAACAGTTGTAACGCCTGGCGCACGGTAATGGATCGCTTGGTCTGCTCAAGGATAGCGTGATCCACTAAATCGGACGGTAAGGCCGCCAACTGTTCGACGAGCGCAAGCGCATTGGACCATTGACTATTGGCCTGTGCTTCGGCCAATGCCAGTTGCAAGCCGTCGACAACCCACTGGGTTAGCTCTAGGCGTTGGCTCGATGTAGTGGGTAGCTGTGCCAGTGCCTGTTGGGCCGCATTGACCATTGCCTCACTGTAGGCAATATTGATCGTGCCGGCCCGATCAGCCACTTGGGTGCGGTAAAGTGAAGCCAAATGGGTATAGAGTTCGCCCAACTCATTCCCCGTTTGGCCAGCGGCATTCAGCACGTCGATGCCTGATGTATAGGCGGCTAACGCCTGGCTGTAAAATCGCGTACGGACATCATCATAGGTGTCATCGACAGGGACGGCATCGAGCAGAGCACGATAACGGTCCCCAATCTCTTGGTAAAGTGTGGGTGTGGTAGATGCTTGCGCTTCCAGATCTTGCAGTTGTTGCCACGCATGGGGATGGATCAGTTCAAAGACAAACGGGTCGCTGGGAATTTGTGCATCATAGAGCCATTTGACACCAAACAGCGCATTGGATTCGCTTTGCATATAGCGCCAACTGTCAGGAGCAACGTATAGCCAACTCTCGGGGCCGGCCGCAGGGGGCAGAGCGATACTCACCCGAACACTTGGCGTACCTGGCCAGCCAGAGAGCGTTGAGGCGGGGTATGAGAGCAAGGGTAAGGCAGTTTCCAGGTTGGAGACGCGATAACGTAGGGTGACCGTTGTTCGTGTATCCGGTGCAATTTGCAGTTGTGCAGTGTAGCCGATTCCCTCTGTGCGAAACAGATTGAGCGGAACACCTTCGGCCGCCAGTCCCAACTCCGTGGATTCATCCCCTGGTGTCGGCTCAGTAATTTTCAAGGTAAGCAGTGCAGGGTCGGCTGCACCATTTTCAAATCGATAGGAAGCGTCAAGTTGCAGGGTAAAACGATTTGCGCTAGTTGACGCCTCATCAATTTCAAACGTAAAATCGGCCGTATGGGTTAGCAATGCTACAGTCGTCGATTCCAGCGGCAACACAAACGGAATCGCGATAGGTTGGTTGGGATTTGGCTGTCTCTGGTGTGTCGCCATAGGGGCTGCAAAGACACTTTCTTGAGGTAACCAAACCCACAGTATCGCAAGCAGCGTACAGAACCAAACGCGCATGGGGAGAGCCGCGTTTTCTAACTGAAATATTGCATTTCCGGTATGCTTTTGGTATTGTGACATAGATAGTTGAGATCAATCCAAACCACTCGTCCCTGACATCAGGCCGCAATCAGTAGAGTACTCACGATAGTACCATATAGATGTCCATACATAGTACAATAGGCACATGCGTTTCTTGAAAGGAAAACAGTACCGATATGCTGAAACTCTTGATGCAATGGGATATCAAGATGGGGCGCGAACAGGATTTCTCCGAATTTGTTGTGCGAGAATTTGCACCGCGGCTCATGCAACTTGGGATCGAGCCAAGTGAAGTCTTATATACCATGTATGGCGAAGGTCCCCAAATGTTGACGATGGGTGTTGTCGAAAATCAAGAGAAGCTCAATGAGATCATGCAGAGCAACGGCTGGAAAAAACTGCATGAAAAGCTCATGACCTATGTCACCAACTACAGCCAGAAAGTGGTGGTTGACAACGGCAGTGACTTCCAAATATAGTAGCGTGCGGTAGTGTTGAAGAGTCAGCACTGAACAGTCTGCCCATTGTACAAAGGGTAGAACACTTTTCAAAAGCACCATTCAATGGATGGAGAAGGGCTTCTGCACGACCTCAAGTTTGCTTTCGTCTGTGGCATGGAAATCTCATGCTACTTGACGGCAAACAGTCGCTTATCATCACGATGTATCAGGTGTACCTCATCGGTAGGCGTACGATACAAGCATCTATGCTGTTGACCTCGCGATTGACCGCTCGATCTTCCCCACTGTTCCCTCCAAATACTTCTTCAGCTCGCTCCTCCTGGAGTGGAAATCCCCAACAAGTAAGTGAAATGTAAGTAAAATGTGTTGAAATTAAAATGAAAGGGAATATAATTACAGTGATACAACATATGCAGCAGAAACGGATGCTTTTCTGTTTAACTGCGATTGCTTTGAAGATATAAGGCTTCTGCAAATAATAAACCACCCCATCCTGTAGGTGCCTAGAAGGCGCCCGCAAGGGGCGGTTGCCTTCTAGGCACCTACGGAGGATTTATTTTCTTGCAATGGCCTAGATTGCCATTGTTGTAACCAATAGTTGTAACCAATAGAAGTTACAATTGATAGAGACTTTCGTCTGTAAACAGAGCTGAATCTCGACGTCATTTCTACCTGATTGGAAAACCAATTGACCATGAATGGGCGCTGTTTCGTTAAAACCCAAAATCAGTGGATTCTTATTCCTGCTGCCGAAGGTCCGTTTCATCGACAATACCGCCATCAACAACACCTGTATCGGGATCAGCCCCGCTCTGCACAGCAGCGATATCGTGACGCACAGGATGCAGAGGAGCGGGGTGTGACGCACACGCGGGCTCAATTCAGAAAGTTATCTTTGGCTAAAGGTCGTTACGATAGAGGCCACACGTTCTCTCGTAGACAGCATTGTACAGCTGATATCTTATTTTCCCAAAGCGATATGATAAGACGCGATGGCATCGATCTTTCGTTCACCACTCCTGGTGAACAGAAAGCCAGGCATGAAAGTTTTGCAAAGACAAATGGTCATCGCGGCAACCAATCCGAGTTACTTGCTACCCGTCTGCTTTGGTTTCGCACCAATCATGCGCAGCGTCCCAAGGTCGTTACACTCATTGATCGCTTCGACAGCGCGGGAATGAATATTCAAGTGCTAGACATCGTTCAAGAGGGTGGGTTCAACGAGACACATTTTAACTGTGCACTTATCATGCTGGAATGCGTAGAGGTCATTGAGCAAGAGATGTTGGCGCGTCTCGACCAAGTACGCGCCTTTAGCAACGCGCCGCTCATAGTTCTGACAGATAATGCGACACTGGATTGGTCCTTACTTGCGTTACGAGAAGGTGCCGATGCGATTTTCACCTTGAATACGCCAGATGAGGTAATCCTTGCGCGTTCCACTGCCCTCCTTCGCCGCTGGCACTCAGACTGATTAATTACTGCTTAGTAATTCACCATAAGAATCTAGCATCTCCAATAATTAACCTTACGATTTTAAAAATCAATCATTTGTGGTAAACTTACAACATTATAGGTATTCCCCTTCATCAAGATTATTTTGCCATCTTTCTGATTCTTTCCAGCCATTCGAGCACTTTTTGCGCATGCTGTCCTTGCCGCAGTTACAGGCGTGTCCACGCGCAGATTTTTCAGATAAGTAACATTGACAATGCAATGTCGAGTCCTGTTTCGGTTTAAATCAGCGCTGCAATCTCAATAAAGTCTTTTTCCCCAACTTACATCATTGTATTTGTCATTATCCTACGGCATGTAAATCGTAGCACATTCGTTGATCAATTGTTTACCCGAACAACGTACAGAATTGCGCATAGGCTATTATTGACGAAAAATCGAGGGAAATGCTTAATTTTGTTAGTTATACTTACGTCACCAACGAAAAGAGTCGGTCTTTTTGGCCGTTTTTCCTCTGGGAATCTTTTCAAAACATGCAAATTGGGTATTGAAAGGCCGGATTAAGCCAAATTCTGGTTAATTCTACGTCATAATGCATATATCAATATTTGTCAGAAAATGTTAAACTGAATTAAGATATGCTACAAAAGTATTACAGAGAATACGACATATCATCGATGCTGACAATGCCCGTGGTCACTATACTGGATATCTAGATTTGTACGTTCTGTTACGATTGTTACTTATCGGATGTTAAGAACTTATCCGCAAATTCAGTTGTAGCCAAGCGGAAACAGAGAATTTTAGGATGGATCCGAAGTGAATTGGCATCAATCATAGACAGAACCAAATCGCGACCTTCGTTGTACTGTCTCAAATCAAAATCGTTCAAACAACCTGCTGCAACAAAGTACCAAGTAAGTTAATAGGAGAAATTGAGGTATGGCTCTATACGTGCAAAACCTATCAGAAGAAGAACAAAAGCAAATTGAAGCACTGATTTGTGAACCTGAGGATGATCTGCCTGTCAATCGGCTCTTGATTATTCTGCTCTCGGCGGAAGGCAAAAGTGTGCCGGAGATTAGCCAAACCGTAAACTTACATCCAATTAATGTACGCAAGTGGATTCACCGCTACACAGCGAAAGGTGTAGGTGGACTACGTAGCGGGAAATCACCGGGTCGCCCACCGCTGTTCACGACAAAACAGCGCCGCCAGATTTCGAAAATTGCTGGCACCAGTCCCCGAAGTTTAGGGCTGAACTTTTCGCGTTGGTCATTGCAGCGTCTTCGGCGCTATCTGATCGAGCAAGGAATTGTTGATCGGATTAGCATTGAGACAATTCGCCAAATCATCCAGTCAAACGATATGGCCGCAGAGCTCAATTAAGTTCCTAAAGTCACAGAGAGACAATAGAGAGGTTTAGTTGGTTTCATTTGCATAGCTCAAGTGACGGGCAAAGCAAGCACTATGCCGTGAACGTGCAACAATGACTATACATGCGATTTGACTGAGTAGACTGTCCTTTGCATTTTGCCATAACACTGCACATGATATGTCTGCATTGGGTGTAGATTTGATGGGTGAAGTGGCGTGATGTATTGGACCCTATTGATACTACAAAAGAGCAGCCATCGTGAAGAAGCACGTTCTTTCTCTTTTGCAGAGATTACTGTTATGTGATTGAAGAAAACTTTCACAGATCCCACTCTATCCCACCCTATCCCAACGTGGGAATATCTGAGCCAATGCAACCCCCAAGTATGGCAAACAATCCCGATGTCACGGGATGCCCGGCATTGAGTGTAACACTGTGCCAGGCACCGTAACATTTGCTACTGCGCATGATCAAGCGCTTTGGGTGCTGTCTCTGCCTGTCTCAGTGGATGTAGACGTGATTAACCCATGTGGCACTTAAGTGGTTTACAGTAGTAGCTGTTTTACAAGCTTGCGTTGTATGCTATCGTTCGCTCCTTAACTCACTTCTTCCCACACTTTCTCCCTTATGATATACTCCTTGATAGCAGTCTACCGTACATTATAAACCATGCTGTGCTGCGACAGTGCAAGAGCAAGTTCTGACGATGATTTCCGATCCCCTGAGAAATTTGCCGGAGTAGCGGGAGTCTTGGGTGCGCCACACAGCCTGTTTTTTGCAGCTTGATTTGCCATTTGTGGCGATGACGCTACCTCAAGAAACATGCTGTGGTAGCACCGAGCTTCCTTGAGCACACTGGATGGTGAGAAATAGTGACTAGCTCATCGTTTACTAATCTGTTGCCAAGCTTTCGCTAAGATAAAATTGTTATCGTGAAAAGGTTATTTATATCGCTCTTTCATTTATCCGTTGAACTATCCAAACCATTCACCACTAACAGCCTATCCGCAAAATCGGTTGTGAATCTACGGGCTTCTCTTACGGGAGTGACCGCCACAGAGGTTTTCTGGAAAGATACTGGTAAATCTAGGCAGAAGTAAGTAGGCAGATCATTTGGCTGCTCACCGGAAAGATGCTCTACTTTTTTCTGTCTAGTACATAGCGGCGTAAATAAACCCACAGTTCCCTCCCTGATGTCGGGGAGGGTTAGGGAGGGGTTGAGCTATTGGCTTATTTACGCCCCGCTGTACTAGGACCTTGGATAGGTCGGAAGACAAAAAGGTTACTCCTATGGATGAACTGCACTCGCAAACATCGCCTCGCACCATTGCCGCTCGAATCTCCCTCACAGTGACGTTGCTGGTCGTGGTAGTTGCTCTTATTAGCTGCACACCTCCCATTCAAGCGCCCGGCGCTAACACGGCAGAGGGTTCCCAAGCCACAGCCGAATCTGCTACCTCTGCAGAAGCCGTGGAATCAAGTGACACCGTTAACGAGACAGAACCCACAACTGATGTTGCAAACGAAGCTGACAGCAACGAAGCAGTAGAGCCCGTTGAAGCGATGCCGACAGTAAACCCACCTGAAGGCACCTATAAAGGGATTCCGGTTGGATTTACACAAGAAGGCTTTCCTTACCGCGGCTCCCCCGATGCACCGATCGTGATGTATGAGTATAGTGACTTTCAATGTCCTTTCTGCAGTCGCTACTTTGTGCAGACGGAACCCGCGATTGATGAAAGCTATGTTCGTAGTGGCCAAGTGCGTGTTGTTTTCCGCGATTTCCCATTGGCACAACTTCACCCCAATGCGCCCGCCGCGCATGTTGCTTCGCTCTGCGCTGCGGATCAAGGGATTGAAGCATACTGGCAGATGCATAGTCGCCTCTTCCAAACCCAATCGGAGTGGAACGAAAGCACCAATGCCCAAAGCTATTTCAGCACACTAGCGGAAGAGCTTGGTCTTGATATGGAGAGCTATCAGGCCTGTGTTGAGAGCGGTGAAAAAGAAGCCCTTGTTGCGCAGGGCGTCATGGAGGCTCAAGCCCTCGGCTTTAATGGCACACCTAGCTTTCACATCGTGCGCGATGCCACCAATGATGCCTATCCGTTGATAGGTGCCCAGCCCTACGATCAGTTCGCTGCCATTCTGGATGCCTTGATTGCCGGTGAAACACCCCAAGTGGCAAGTGAAGAGAGTGGCAGCGATGGTGGCGGTAATGGCGAAATTCCCTATTGGGCCACCGCAGAAGGGCTACAGCCGGATCCGGATCGTCCTGGGTACACAATGGCCGGGGATGAATACCGGGGCAATCCTGAGGCAGCGGTCGTCGTAATTGAATTTTCCGATTTCCAATGCCCCTTCTGTCGTCGCCATGTCCAGGATACGCAGCCGACGTTGGATGAAAAATTTGTCGAAACCGATCAGATCTTCTGGGTGTTTAAACACTTCCCACTGAGCATTCACCCGCAAGCACCGGCTGCCGGTGTTGCGGCGGAATGTGCCGCCAATCAGGATAACTTCTGGGAAATGCATGAACTTCTCTTTGAACGCCTGTCTGATTGGTCGATTAGCAATCCGAATCCCATTTTCGTCGAACTCGCCGGTGAACTGGGGTTAGATGTTGACGCCTTCACAAGTTGCCTGGATGATGAAACTGTAGCCCAACGCGTTCAAGAAGATATGAATGCCGGTGCAGCTTTTGTGCGCGGCACACCAACCTTTATTGTACTCCATGATGGCCAAGGCAGTATCATCCCTGGGGCATTGCCTGTTGAACGCTTTACCGAAATCTTGCAACAGGTTCTCGATGGTTCTGCCGGCTAAAATCGCCGTATTTTGAACCTGCCAATCTATGTGAAGGTTGCATCCACTCTCAATTGATAGGGAGTTAATGGACAACCCATTTAAAAGTCGCACGAATAAGGGTGCTTTTACACGAGAGTAGCTGTGCGACTTTTAAGGGGTTTGTCTATAAGTAGCCCGTTGGCAATGTGAAAGCACCCGTGTGATGTAAAGGGCCGGTCTCGTCAATGAGGCCGGCCTTTTTTACAGGTGGCTGCTGGGCAAATGGAACCAGAAATCAAAACCCAGTTTGTCGCCGGCGGGCTTGTCAATCTGCCCTTTAGCCATGTGCTCGATCATGGCAACTCCTCCAGAGTGACTCACCGTGCCGCTGACTGTGCGGGACGCTAGATCCTTTGGCATTCCGGCAGATGCACGACCTCCTATCTGAGCGCCAGGGGCAACTGTGGAATACAACTGCAGCTTTGCTTGTGCGTTGGGGGGAAAGAACTGGGGTTGGATAATGTTACGTTAACACCCTGCATCGACCATCCAACCATCGCTGACTAGCGTAACTTTTGTGCAAACAGAGCCTGAAGTGGCTCAAAAGTGACAAAAATGAATGTCACGGAATAGTGGCAACGGCAACTGAAGGGCACCGTTACCGATG
>Ga0116151_10003778_pt1 | contig 13441 bp, 9 predicted proteins | sample AD_UKC117_MetaG_FD_89893 | JGI IMG/M metagenome (GOLD analysis project Ga0116151, IMG submission 89893) | Active sludge microbial communities of municipal wastewater-treating anaerobic digesters from Hong Kong - AD_UKC117_MetaG | ecosystem: Engineered > Bioreactor > Anaerobic > Digestate...
CGTCGCCGCATATTGCGGTGCAGCAGCTTCTGGGGCCGGGCGACCGGCGCGAGGTCTTGCCGTTGTTGGAACACGGCCGTTACCGGTTGCGCGTGATGGGCCTGCCCGGAAGCCAGTTATTGCAGGTTTCAGCCGCAGGGGAGGTGGAGCAGCGCTTAACGGCCGTGTCCACTGGCTGGCAAAATGTCGAATATACCCTCGCGCCGCAGCCCAAACTGCTTTTGGAGAACCGGACAGAGGCTGAGCAGCTATTTATTCTGGAGCGGCAGGCGTGGAGCGACGACGCCGTGATTGCGGCGGAGGTGACGGTGCAGCAGCGCTTCCGTGATTTGTTTGCCGAAGAGGCGCTGCGCCCCGGCGACCAGATTGTGGTGGGCAGCCTGACGGTTTTGTTTACCGATTTGGTGGATTCCACGCGCATGTACCGCGAGATTGGGGACGCGCCGGCTTTTGGGCTGGTGATGGATCACTTTGACGTGCTGCGGACGGCGATTGAAGCAGAGGATGGAGCCATCGTTAAGACGATTGGGGATGCGGTGATGGCTGTTTTTCGTCGTCCGGCGGCGGCTTTGCAGGCTATTTTGCAGGCGCAGGCGGTTTTGCAGGCAGCCGAGAAACGGCCGTTACTCCTCAAAGCCGGTTTGCATCATGGGCCGTGTATTGCTGTGAATCTGAACGGCCGTTTCGACTACTTTGGCTCCACCGTCAACGTGGCTTCCCGGTTGGAGAAGTTCGCCAGTGGCTCCGACGTGGTGGTTTCCACGGCCGTCGCCGACGACCCGGAAGTTTGCGACTATGTGCAGGCGCAAAATATCCGCATGGAACCGTTTAGCCAGCTTCTAAAAGGTTATGACGACCAGGAATTTTCCCTCTGGCGGTTGATGGCGGGGCGTTAGCTGTTGGCTAATAGCTGTAAGCTGTTAGCTGTTAGCTGTTGACTTTTAGCTGTTGGCTGTTAACTGTTTGCTTGCTGTTTGCCCCTCGTGTACCATTTCATTATGAATTTTTGACCTCCTCGTGGTGCAGTTCGCCAGGAGGTTTATTTTTATGGAGGCAAGATGGCGGATTCTTTGGCAGCGTGGCGAAGTTTGTTGCTGGCCCGGCTGGCAGGGGAGCGGGCGCATTTGCTTTTTCAGTATCGCAGTCTGGCTGAGGAGGTGTTAACGGCCGTTCCCGTGTCCGGCGGCCTCTCTGCGAAGGATGTTTTGCTGCATGTGGCGGCCTGGGACGCCATCAACAGCGAGCGCCTGAGCCTGGTTTTGCACGGCCGTCGCGCCGACATGCGCCAGATCGCCAGCTTTGATGAAGTAAACGCGGATTTATACGGCCGTTTCGCCGCCATCCCCCTGGAACAAGCCCTGGCCGCCTGCCTGAAAGAACGTTCCGGCTTCCTGGCCCTGCTTAAGCGCCTGCCCGACGCGCTTTTGCACCGGCGCATAACCCTTCCCTGGGGCCAGCGCATTCGCCCGCGCACCTGGGCGCGCTGGCGCTGGCAGCACGACGCCCATCACGCCCAGGATATGCTTGAATGGCGGCAAGCCCAGCCGCCGGATCGGGTGCGGCAAATTGGTCCTAAGGTGATTTTACGTGCCCAGTTGCAAGCCACACGCCGCGAAATTCTCTCTTTGGTCGATGTCATCCCGCCCGCAGAGCGCACACAGCGCCCGGTATGCGGCATCTGGGCAATGAAGGACTTAATCGGGCATCTGACGGATTGGGAACTGGTGGGGGTGAACGGTATGCAGCAGTTGGCAGCCGGGCAAACGCCAGAATTCGACCGTCCCATCCATGATTTTGACGCATTTAACGCCGCCAACGCCGCCGCCCGCCAGGACCAACCGTGGGAAGAGGTGTGGGAAGCATTTACGGCCGTGCGCCAAAACCTTCTCGCCCTCTTTGATCAGCTTCCTGAGGTCGATTTGCAGCGTCCGGTGCCTGCCCCGTGGGGGCGCACCATCCCCGCATACGTTTGGATGCAAGTTTGGATGGCCCACGACCACGAACACGCCGTAGATGTGCGCCATGCCCTGTCGCTGCCGGGCTGGCCGCGCTATTTAACCCAACATCACTAGATAAGTCAGCTGTCCCTTTAAGAGATGGGACGCAGATTTTTGCGGATGCGGCAGATATACGCGGATTTATTCTTGCCAAGATCAGAAGGAAATAAAAATGGACTACGAAAATAGAAACGATGAAGCGCTTTTGAAGGCTTTAGAGACGGCCGGCCGCACGCCGCCGCTTAAACTCATCCGCGTCTGCCTGGATCGGCAGGAAAGCCTGACGCCGGGCCTGCTGGCAATGTTTGCGGAGAGCCTGAATGATGACTGGGAAGACGATAATGACCCGCGTTGGTATCGTTTGGCCCATGCGGGCATGCTTTTGCTGGCTTACCAGGAACCGGCGGCGCTGCCTATTTTTGAAAAAATGTACACCGGGTCCGGTGATGACCTGGATATGCTAGAATGGTTTGAGACAGATCTGGCGCATTATGGCGAAACGGCCGTTCCCACCCTCCTGCAAATCGTTAGCCGGGATACAGGCGCAGAATATCATTACGGCCGTGGTCTCGCCTGCGACACATTGTCCAATATTGGGGCGATTTACCCGGAAACCAGGACAGAAATTATTGCCGGACTGCGGGCTTTACTGCCAAAACTGCGCGCAGACGGCTCCGTCGATGTGCCGCCGGGTGAATTTGTGCATACCTGGACCAGTATCGCCATTGCCCTCGGTGAATTGCAGGATGAAGAAAGCCGCCCGCTCATCGAAGCCATGTTTGATCAGGACTTGATGGATGATGGTTTTATTGGCCGGGAAAGCTACGAGGCGTTTTTTGATTCCGCTTCTCCCCGGGACAACGTTCACTACCAGCCATTCGACATTTTAAAAATGTACCAGGGGCTGCATCACCAGGAGAAAAGTAAAGATGTGCATACAATGCGCCAGGGGCTGCTGCGAGACCAGGGATTTTTGCCGCCGCTGCCAGCGGGACGGCCGTTTAACAACCGCCTGAACGACTGGGCCAACGACAAACTCCTCGGCCGATCGCCAGACGCGCCCAAAACGCCTAAAATCGGCCGCAATGAACCTTGTCCCTGTGGCAGCGGCCTGAAATACAAGAAATGCCACGGCAAACCAGGCGCGCCGCCTTTATAACTTTCGCTAAGGGGAGACATGCAGATGACAAAGCAGCCTATTCAGATTGGCATGAACGGCCGTTTCTTCCCCGCCAACTGGCGGCCAGCCCGAGACGAGATCGTCTTTGCCCGCATGGCGGGGTTCCAGTGCATACAGTTTCCGGGTCCGCCGGAGGGATTAGGGGTCGAGCGCCTGGGTGATTCATTGGCGACGGTGTCGTTGGCGCTGCGGCGGGCGCGTGTAGGGGCCGTCATGGAAATGGTTGTGCCGCTGTACGGTAACGGCCGTACCGCCGCCGGACAAACGCCGCTGGACGTGCTGCGCGCCAACTTGCAGGCCATCACCACCCTGCCGTGCCGCCGGGTCCACTGGCACATCGTCCTAAAAGAAACGCTGCCCTCAGCCCAGGTGGCCGCTTTAGAAGAATCACTCTTGCCGCAGCTGGCGGCGGGCGTGGAACTGGGGCGCGTACATGGTTTTCACTTTGGCCTGGAACACAACTCGCTGGATGTGCCGATTTTCCACACGCCGGAGCGCTGCCAGGCAACGCTAACGGCCGTGCCCGGCCTCGGTTTTGTCTGGGATTTCAACCACACGCAACCCGATGATTTGCCCGCCTACGCCGCGCTGGCCGCCCGGTGCAGCCTGCTGCACGTTTCCGATACCCTGTGGCCGGAAGTGAACTTTCACCTGCCGCTGGGGCAGGGCAATCTGAGCCTGGACGTATTCTGCCGGGCTGTTCTGGCGGCTGGTTTTGGCGGCCCGGCCATCCTGGAAATAGGCGGGCTGCCCAAATCGGGCGGATATGGCCGGGATACCGACGAAGCCCTCAAAAGTTCGCGTTCCCTCCTGGCCGAAGCGCTGGACGAGCCGCCAGACGGACAAATTCAGTCGTTTGAATCCTTGTGAAAACAGAACGCATGTGCTAAAATGCAGGCATGGATGACGGGTAAAAGCGGGAGGCACGGCCGGGGAAACGGCCGTCTTCAACCTGACGCAACCCACACCGGCCAGCAAGAAATTTGCGCCATCTGGCCGGGCAAACAATCGTATTCTCGTTAAACGTAACCAACTGAATCGGGCAGAATTCGACGCAGAGAGACACGAAGGCGGCGATGTGCCGCGCCTGTTTCAAGGTTATCAGGCAGCCTGGCTGCACGTAGGGGGCACATGTGAACGGTTACGCCGTAGACAACATCCGCAGTTTGCTGAATGAAACGTTTTCCAAAGAGGAATTGGTGGCCCACGCTTACACTATGACATTTTGGGTGGACGATCCGGAAATTTTGCTGGCAAATAAGGAAACAATCACCGAAGCGCTGGTAGACCACGCCACGTGGCGCTCGCAGCGGTATCCCTATTCGCTGATTGATGAACTGCTGCATTGGGCCAAGATGAAAGCGGGCACGGCCGTTTATGAAAAATACGAACCCTACTATCCGGCCGGTGGCCCGCACGCCGGCCGCGCGCTCAATCTGGCGGCCTTGTGCCTGCGCCTCGCTGAAGCGCTGAGCCTGTATGAACTGCTAGCCCTGGCAGCCGAACTGGGTTTCGACGGCCGTGTGTTCGGTCTGGATAACCCCGCTCTACGCAGCGAGGCCATCGTCGCCTTTGTAGACCGCTGCGATAAAGAACAGCGCCTCCCAACCCTGTTCCATGCCTGCGAGCGCCTGCGGCCCGGTCTGGCGGATAATTTGGAGATAATCCCCGGAGACTAGAGGCTCTATCGTTCTAATCACGTCCGCAGGTAGGATGCGCCGTTCACGTCTACAATGCCGCCGGTGAGAAATTCTGCGCCTTCAGAGGCGAGGAAAACGGCCGTATACGCCACTTCATCCGGTGTGGCCACCCGGTTGAGAGGGCTTTGGCCGCGAATTTCCGCTCCGGCGGGGCTGTCCAGATGGGCCTGGGCCATGTCTGTGGCTACCCAGCCCGGCGCCACCGTGGCGACAAAGACGTTGTACGGAGCCAGATACCTGGCCAGCGATTGTCCCATGGCGTTCAGGCCTGCCTTGCTGGCTCCGTAGGCGGGAGCGGTAGGTTCGCCGCGAAATGCGCCGCGCGAGGAAATGTTGACGATACGGCCGTATCCCTGCCGGATCATCTGCTGGCCGGCGCAGTACATGGCGTTGGCTGGTCCCATCAAGTTGGCTTCCAAAATGTGCCGCCAGCGGGTTTGCCACTCTTCGTAAGACACCTCGGCCAGTGGGTGTTCCTCGTAGATACCGGCGTTGTTGATGAGGATGTCCAGACGGCCGTACTGGGCAACGGCCGTGTTGATCATCTGCTGCACGGCCGTGGGGTCTTCCATAGCCGCCTGCACCAGCAGATGCGGACCACCGGGCAGAGCGGCCAGCGTTTCCTCCGCCGCACTTTGGTTCTGGTGGTAATGCACAATCACCTGCGCGCCTCGTCCGGCAAACTGCTGGCAGATCGCCCGGCCAATGCCGCGCGAACCGCCCGTCACCAGCACTACTTTGTCGTCAAATCGCATGGCTGTCCTCCTGAAATGGGTAAACGGCTGAACACGGCTCTTCCCGTGAAAAGAAAATCCGTGTTCAGCCGCCTGATCTGCTAATTCCGTGTATCTATTCTGTAGGCGTGGGTGTGGGTGTGGGGGAGAGTTGTTCGTCGACGGCCGTTTCCCCCGCATTGCTGGCTTCCTCGCTCGGCGCGGCTGCCGGCTCTGTAATGGGACTGCCGAAGATAGCCGGGTACTTGACAATGCGGTTGTTATGGGCATCGGCGATGTAGATATTATCCTGGGCGTCGATGGCGATGCCTACCGGCAGCGCAAACTGGTTGGGGCCATTACCAAACGAACCAAATCGCCCCAGATAGTCGCCGAAGGCGTTGAAGATCAGAACGCGATACCCTTCCGGATCGGTGACATAGATGCGCCCAACGCTGTCTGTGGCGATGTAGGGCTTGTTATCGATGGACTGGCTGTACCAGGCATTGACGTTCCACTCGTAGGCGGGGATGAAGTCGGAGGTGAACTGTTGAATACGGCCGTTCCACGTGTCCGCCAGATAAACCGAGCCTTCTGGCCCACGAGCCAGCCCGACCGGTTCATTAAATTGCCCGGGCTGGCTGCCAAACTGCCCCACACTGTCGAGGAAATTGCCGTCCCGGTCCATTATTTGCAGGCGATGGTTACCTGTATCGGTGATCAGCAGGCGGTTGTCATCCAGCAGCAGGATGTCGCGCGGGCCGTAGAACTGGCCCAGAGCCGGATCGTTTTCGGAGGGGGAACCGTTACGGCCGTATACGTCCACCAACTCGCCTGCGGTTGTAAACTTTTGGATGCGGTAGTTCCAGGTATCGGCTACGTACACATACTGATCATCTACCGCCAGGCTCCAGGGTTCGTTGAACTGGCCTGCTTCCGTCCCCAGACCGCCCCAGGCGGTGAGGAAGTTGCCCTGCGGATCAAACACTTGGATGCGGGAATTGCCGCTGTCAGCCACGTAGATACGGCCGTCTGGTCCCACGGCCACATTGCGCGGCGTCATAAACTGCCCATCACCCGTGCCCGGCACACCGCCATCGTTTATGATGAGTGATGGCCCGACCTGCAAATCATTTTCGGCATAAGGATCTTGCAGCGAAGCTGCATTTACCGGGCCAACGCCATAGTCCCATAAATTTGCCAGCACGTCTTTGCGCGTGTAAATCCTCAGTTCATGGCGCAGCGGCCACTCCCGGCTGGAATACGTCCCCCCGAATGTTTGCCCATACTTCTCATAGTCACGGTAAAAGAAGATGTCCCACAAGGCCTCGCGCACGTTGGCATTGCCTAAACCGCGCCGCTCCACGTCATTGGGATTGCCAAAGATGGCGTCCCAGGAAATTTTGCGGTAATCCTCCATCGGCCACCAGAGGAACGTGTAGGTGCGCTGTTCGTAATTGTTGCCCAGATAAGGCTCTACTTTGCCCCAGTTCAGACTGCCTGCCAGGATAACAGGTGATTCATTCAGGCTGTTGCTAGGCGTTTCGCCATAGTAAACCCGATTCGGATAGTCACGCAGGTACCAGGTGAAGGGCCAGGAGACATCGTTGTCGTAGGCCACTTTGATGCTTTTGTCGCCATTCAGACGCAGCGAAAGCTCTTCGATCTGGTTCATGACGATGCTTTTTGTGGCTGGTGCGCCGTGGGCGTATACCATAAATTCGGTGGTGTAATCCGCGTTTGTAAAGCTGGAAAGGTAGGTGAAGCGGATCGTTAGCAGACTGAGCAAGACAAACACGGCCAGGGTGAAGATGAGTCCGCGCACGCGCTGCTCGCTGCCCCGGAAATAGCGCCGCCAGATAAAAAAGACAACCGTTCCCACAACCAGTAAGCCGAGGAAAAAGCCCAAATTTTGCAGCACGTTTAGCTGTTGGTCGCCCAATTGTACCTTGCCCAGCCAGAGCTGGGCGACGATGGCAAAGCCGACGATAATGAGCAGCAAGCTGAGGCCCCAGTAGATGAGGGATTGACGTGAGAACAGCGTTTTCAGGCTGACGTCGCGCAGCTTTTCGTTGAAGTACCACCCGGACAAAAAGGCCATGGGAATGACAAAGTGGGTGCTAAGCCAGGGCATTTTTTCGCCGGCGTAAGAGTAGGCGACCCAGGTGAGCAGCAGCCACCAGATGACGAAGGGAACGAATTCGAGGAGGAAACGGCCGTCAAACAGCCCCATTACCCCCTCCTCCAGATCATACTGCCGTACCAGCCGCTTCCGGTATACAAAAAACCAGAACAAAACGCCCGCACCGAAAATGACAAACGCCACCAGCAAGCCCAGGTAAGCGCCCCGGCTGTCGATACCCGGATCAAACAGGCCGCCCGCCGTCAGAGACCGCATATAGACCCAGCCAGACAGGCTGTAAGCCAGCAGCGCCACCAACAGCAGCGTGACCCAGTACGCCAGCACCCGGTGCAGACGATGCTGCTTGTGCCAGAGCCAGATGGCCGCTGTAGAAAAGATCAAAGGCAAAAACTCGTAGAACGGCACGACAAACATGTAGTAGAACCAGGGCTGGCTGCCGCGCTGTACTTCTTGCTGCTCCAGCCAGTAACCCAACGAGCCGATCAGCCCGCTGGCCAGGCCGCCAGGATTGGTGAAAACAGACGTGTACAGCACGGTGAAGATTGCATAGAAGATGAGGGCGGCCGTCAGCCAGCGGCGGCGGTCCCACCATAGGCCAACGAGTATGGCGATGATGAGCGTGGGCACGAGAAAAAAGCCAGAACGGATTAGCCCCGATTGGAAGAATGAAGACCAGCAGGTTAAATTGCCGATACGCGCCGCCAGGATTTGGGCGGCGTTCATCGCTTCCTGTCCTTCTAATACGCATTTGTTGATGGTGTAATCTGTGGGGTTCCAGCCGGCGATTTTGGTCAGTAAAGGGGAGATCATCGGCAGGATCAGGGTGGAAAATAAGAGGACGATGTCGAATTCGGCGTATTTTTCCAGCTCCGGGCGGAAGGCGCGCGCCGCGAGAAAGACGCCAACGCCCAGGCTGACCAACCCGGCGACCTGGGCCCAGCGCCAGAGGGTGTCGCTGGAGGTGGTGGGGGAAACGGCCGTTTCTCCCGCTTCAGCACTGGGATTGGCGGCAAAACCTTCTTGCGTTGCCGTAGCCGTCGCGGCAGCCTGCGGTGCTTCACTGGCCAGCCGCTTGCCGATCACTCCGCCGCCAACTAGCAGAACCGCCAGCATCAACAGCAGAATCGGCCCACGCAGCCGACCCAAATTCTGACGAAATCCCGGGTCCGGTACTATTTGCACCAGCAGCCGGATCGCTACATAACTGCCAAAAATCGCCACGTAGATAAAGGCCACTTCCTTGGTGGAAAACATCAGTGCCAGGCCGCCAGCAAACCACCACAAATACTTGTCCTTACGCTCGCCCAAAAAGTGCCAGATGGCGATAAAAACGATCAGGGACCAGACGATGATGTAGATGTCGTGGCGAATATAGCGCGAATAGTAGGTGATATAGGGCGAAATTAGAAATAAGAAACTGGTGAACAGCGCGCCAACCTGACCCAACGGCCGTCGCAGAAAATAAGGCATCAGCACCAAAACGACGCCCAAAATCGCTACCGGCAGGCGTGCCGTAAAATCGCTGTCGCCCAGCAGCCAGTAAACCAGAGCCGTGATGTGGAACAGAAAAGGGCCGTGCATCAGCGGTGTGTGCTGGTAACCATCGCCGTTATAAAACTGGTAGGAAAACTGGGTGTGCAGACTTTCGTCGTGGCTCATCACCCGCGTTCCCAGGGCGGCGAAGCGGCTGACAATGGCCACAACAGCAAAAATGATATAAATGGTCTTTTCCCAGTCCAGGCTCATGGTGGCGAGCAGGGGGCGGGACAAAAATTCGTTGATACCCGAAGAAACTTTTTCGCCGGGCGTGGTTTCGCCGGGCATGGTGATTAGTTCGCTCATAGGTCAATCTCTTCTCGACTGATTGTTTAGTTGGTGGCCAATGGAGGCCGGGCTATGGCAATGGGCGTGGGCAGTGGGATCGGCGTTGGGCTAACGCGGGATTGGGTGGTGGGCGGGGCCGTGGGTGAAGCAAAAGAGGTAGACACGGCCGTTTCCACCATTCTCGTATTCGTCACGGCTTCAGCCAGTGTGGCCGTAGCGCTGTTCGTTGCCGTCGCAGCGATGGACGTGGGCAGCGGCGGCTGCCAGCCGTGCCGCCCTTCACCATAACGCAGCCCCAACGAACCGACAATCAACACCAGCAGCAGGCCAACCAGCGCCAACTGCCGCTGCTGACTCAGCCCCCACCCAAAAGTGGGGCGTGTCGTTTGCCGGGGAAGCGGGGGCATCAGATGGGCGAGACGGCCGTATTCCGGTTCCGCCGCTGTCTGCAAAGTAGTACGCACCAGACTGCCGAGCTGCCGTTCTTGTTGTAGGGCGTGCCGGCAGGCCGCACACGTCGCTGCGTGCTCTTCCACCCGCCGCCGCTCCCTGCCCGGCAGCAAGTCCAGCACATAGTCGGACAATAAAGGCAATACGTGTTCTTGGTTCATCATCATGCTATACACCGTCTGCCATGAAAAGCCTCAGAAGGACGTAAGCTTTAAGCCGCAAGCCGCAAGCTGTAGGACAAGCAGTTGAATTACAGAACATGGTTCACGGCTCGCCGCCGGTCAATATCTCCCGCAGGGCGGCGTGGGCCAGGCGCATACGCGATTCGGCCGTTTTGGTGGGAATGTCCAGAATGGCTCCGATTTCAGGGTAGGACAGGTTTTCGTAGTAGCGGAGCACGGCCGTTTCCCGCAGTTTGGGCGAGAGCTGCTTCAGCGCTTCCCAGACCATCTGCTGCTGCGCGTTCAGCATGGCCGCTTCCGGCGGCGTCGGCGTGCGTTCGTCTGCGATGTCCTCCTGGGGCAGCATCTGGCTTAGCGAAAAGGTGGGCAGCCATTTACGCCGCCGCTTGTTGCGGCAGCGGCTGATGGCAATGCGGTAAATCCACGTCTTAAACGACGCTTTGCGCGGATCATAATCCGCCAGTTTACGAAAAGCGTACTCAAAACTATCTTGCAGCACTTCCTCGGCGTCTTCCTTATGCTGCAAGAGGCTGAAATTCAGCCGGTAAATCATGTCGGCGTACTCGTTGTACAGCGTGACGTAGGCCAGCTCTTCCCCGCTCAGGCAGCGCGCGATCAGCGCCTGAATATGCGGATCCGCATATTCAGGCGTAGAGTCGTCGGGCTGCCAGGGGAGAGCGTGGGGATCGGTGGTACTCATTGGGCTAAATCCGCTCGCAGCCACAGGACGACGCGCTGTTGGGGAGAAACGGCCGTGCTCTCCTGAAACACCCACCAGCGCAGCGTATCCAGAACAGTGGACACATTCGGGCCTTCGCTTACAGGACTGACATTCAACAGACCATAATCCGCACCCATGTAGTCGCTGCCAAACGCCGGTTCAGCCAGATCCGGCGTGAGGATGAGGCTGAACGTGGCGGCCGGAGGCACAGCATCCGCCATCTGGAAATTGGGAAAATCGCGCAGATACCAGCCAAGTACTGGCGAATTGATGGCACTGAAAATGTCTACGTCGGTTTCGCTGCCCGCCACCTGCCAGGATAAATCCCGTATTTGGTCCACCAGTAGCCGTACCTCATCGGCGGCTCCGGTGGTCACCCACGTTTCGCGTGGATCGTTGGCCGCTTCTTGCCCCAGCCACCACGCCGTGCCCCAGTTGTAAAAGATCAGCATCGCCAGGACGCTGAACAAAATGCCCTGGTACGTAGAACGATGGTCCCAGGTCACCAGAAAATAGATGGTTGTCAGAGCCAGTGTCAGGCCAAAAATGGCGATCCAGATGTGGGAAAGATCGGTGGCGTCGAAGGCGCTGGTGCGTAAAAAGCGGCTGAGATTGACGAACATCAGTCCCCAGACGAGCAGCAGCCCGCCGGTCAGCGCCCAGCCGCGCGGGTGGATACGGCTGCCGACTACGCTGCCGGTAAAGCTGCCCAGCAGCAGATAACCGGCCAGCGGCACGAGCGCGGCGTTGACGATCACGCCCAACTGCAGCAGCAGCACGGCCGTTATTCCCACCAGCCAGTACAAAGCCAGCCGTCCCAAAGCGGGCCTGCGCCAGCCCGCCCAGATAACGGCCGCCGGTCCGATAATCATCAAAGCTGTTTCGTAGCGGCCAACAGCCAGCAGCGGGGTAGTGCCGGCCGCCAGTGCAGACCGGCCAAACTGCCGCAGCCAATCAGCCAGCAGCGCCGCTGCTCCGCCAATGCCGGAAATGTTGAGCAAAAATGTGCTGCTCAGGCTCAGCAGAACGAGCAAGCCGACCAGTGCTGCCCTGGGCCACACGGCCGTTTCGTTGCCTGTATCTTCCGCGCCCTCGTCGATTTGAAGCTGCAAACGCGGCCCAACTGTTGTTTGCAAAAACCAGGCCAGTGCCAGTGCTGCCAGCCCACTGTAAAACAGAGGTGCGCTGGCCAGACCCAACCCTAAAGCTATCGCCATCGTTACAGGCCAACGGCCGTCGCCCGAATCTTGCCGGCGCACCCAGGCTGCCAGCAGCAAAAAGATGGCAAACAGGGCGATGGCTTCACCGCCCGCCGTGCGAGCAACGATAACAGTCATCGGGGAGATGGCGAAAAAGACGGCCGTGACCAGCGCCCCGACGATACCCAATCGCTGCCGCAGCAGCCAGGGCAGTAAGGTCAGCGCCACGCCAAACAGCGCCGGAACCAGTCGCATGACGGCATCGGAAAAGCCGAGGATTTGGGTGAGAACGGCCGTTAGCGTAAAGTACGCCGGGCTGGCCGGAGCCAGAATCATCTGCCCCGGCTGCCAGAAGCGCCACACCGCCAGCGCCGCCTCCGCCTCCGCTGGTGATAGGGGGATGCGGCCCAGGTTTGCCAGCCGCAGCACGCCAGCCGCCAGCGCCACCAGCGCAAATAGCGCCTCGGCAATCGTCAGGCGCGTGGCCAATCCCGGCTTCCGAGTGCCTTCAGACTTAATTGTCAAATCGCTCGTATTACTCGTCATACGTCAATCTTGATGTTTAATCTTTCGCTTCACTGCCAGCGATAAATGACCACGCTGCCGTTCTGGTATGCGATGTCCAGGCGGTCGGAGAACTTTTCCTGGGCTTGCGGGCCGTAGGTATCTCTTTCCAGACCACCCACAAAAATATAGTCGACATTGTACTGATCGAGCAACGCAGCTGTTGCGGCCCAATCGGACAGAGTATAAATGTTGGCGACGGCCGGTTCGCGCAGGCCGGGTTCTGGGGTGTCGGGGCCGCGCCACTGGTATTCGTGACCGCCCCAACCGAGCAGCGTGGGCAGGCCGGTGTTGGCGGCGATACGGCCGTAGCCCGTATACTGCCCGCCCACCGCTTCGACAATCACCGGCGTGCCGTCCACGTTGTCGCGCAGCCATTGGATGGCTGCGTATTCGTCGGGGTTGTAGCGCTCCACATAGGCCAGACCGTTTAGCGTCGCCGCCGGCCGGTTGGGCAGATCGGCCGGGCCGCGATACTCCATCATACGCGAGCGGGCGCCATAATAGGGGAAAAGCAGGGCAAAAGCTAACATGACGGCGTAGCCGGCAACGGCCGTGTACGCCACCAGCCGCCGCGCCCCTTCCCGCCATTCACGCAGCAAATAATCCAGGCCAAACAGGGCCGCCACGCCAAACAGCACCCACGCCTGGTAATAAAACTTGAAAATGGTGTTCAACCGCTGCCCGAAATTGTCGCGCAGGTAGACAAACTCCGGCCCCAGCGTCAGCAGCGCCCCGGTGAGGACGAGGAGGAGGACGAAGGGTAGA
>Ga0116151_10003788_pt1 | contig 13424 bp, 10 predicted proteins | sample AD_UKC117_MetaG_FD_89893 | JGI IMG/M metagenome (GOLD analysis project Ga0116151, IMG submission 89893) | Active sludge microbial communities of municipal wastewater-treating anaerobic digesters from Hong Kong - AD_UKC117_MetaG | ecosystem: Engineered > Bioreactor > Anaerobic > Digestate...
TACCCTTGAGCCTTCAACTCTTCAAAACGCTTCAAAGCCTTCTCCTCATCATCATAGAACTCAAACGGGTGTTCGAAAAGAGAGGCCATGCTCTCCTTTTGACTGGCATAGACCCAGTTACAGGAAAAGTCTGTCTTGGCCATCTCTTCGAAGGATCCGTCAAAGAGAAGCCCTAACCTCTCCTCTCCGAATCTTTTGATGGTCTTGATGAAGGTGGTTTTTTTGTTCATTGGGAGCTCCTGTGAGTTTTTTTCTTTCTTTTCAGGACAGAGTACTTTATCTGTACCCAATTTCACTATATATTTTTGGTAAATCCCAACGATTCAGAAAACCAATAATTTTTTCTCCTCTTTTCCCGTTTTCAGAAATAAGAAGAACATCATCTTCTATTAAAGCTTTTTCTGCTTCAAAACAATCTGTGTATTTACTAACTAGTTTATACTTGACTTTATCCTCGTCATGTATCGAATTCATGATCATTTCTACAGTGATCTCAGTTAATTCAAAAATACCACCATCAATTTTATTACCTATCCATGAGACAATCGCTACAGTATCAAATATTCCGACGATTTCGTTTTTTTCTAAAATTGGAAGTTGTGAAAATCCTTTTTGAGCCATTTTTACTAATAATTCTTCAACTACATCATCATTATTACAAGTCTCAACACTACTATTTGATATCTGTGAAACAGTTTTTGGAGATGCAATACTTTTATATAATTCTTCTATTTTATTAACTGTTCCAATATGAGGTTCTGCAATAACATGTCCATCTGATCTTTCATGAACAATTGCATTTCGCAAATCATTAAATTCTAATAAGTCATTTTTTAATGTTGAAAACATCTTCGTTTTTTTAGCAAGTTTGTTTAAAATATGCACAAAAGAAATACTTTTATCATTTTCATTTGCTCTTTCCCTCATATATTTATCAATATAATTATATATTGTTAGAAATCTTTCAGAATTTGATTCTATAACTTTTTTTTCTTTTCTTTTTAATGGGAACACCCAAACCTTTCGTAAAACTCCGTCCCCATCTTTCTGTTCAGCGATGTAGGGATCTCCTGCTAGTTGAACTTCCCCCTGATAAACATATTGTCCATGTTCAAACACCTCAAAAAGATAAATATCCACACCATTTTTAACTGATTCTCTCAATGTTTTGTTTTGACTATAGTTAATATCTTGATCTCCTTTTTTCCCCATTCCTGTATAGTGAAGAATATTACCTTTCCATTTATCGTCATAAAAATCCTTAGTGTGATCAGAAATAAGAACCAACGAATTTGTCGTTTTTGAACGTCTCATTCCTCCCATGTTACCGCATTTGAACTCTTTTTCAATCTCATGATTACTGACAATATCATTGAATTGAAATGAAGGCTTGAATTTCATTTATTCCTCCCTTGTAACTATTCATTTTTTACCTGTAATTCATTCTTCGCATATAAAGAATTAAATTGAGTTACATAATTTTTATATTCTTTTTCACTTATCTCTCGATTAATAATACTTGCGCTTTCATCAATTCTTAATGTTAGGGTTTGATCGTCAATTGATTCAAATATTTTATTATTTTGTGTGAATCTCTTCACATAGCGTCTCAAGTTTTTATTGGTAGGCTTAATTGGGTAAAATACAAAACAATATTCTGAAAAAAATGTCCCTCCTGATATATTCTTATATATTATTTCTAGTTTCATTTTTGGCATTTCATTGAGTAATGTATAGAAACTGTATGCCTTATGAAAATTAAAATACTGCAAAAACTTATCTATGTTGTTGTTATCATGAAAATAAAAGGCTGGTGATGTCATGACATTATCAAATGAATTTGATTCACCTTTTGGTAAAATTGTCTGTCCATCACTTCTGCAGATGGCTAACTTATGATCTTCATGATCCAATAATAAAAACCTAAAATAGATATTTATTGCATGAGAGTTACCATAATTATAAAGTTTCCAATTAACCCACGACCAAATGCTACGATCTATAAAGACATTATCCTCATCAACATTAGGTGTTATGCTATCTATTATAAATGATATGTCCTCAGGAAAACATAATGGCTTTTCAGTATATAGTCTATTATGTAGAGATTCTTCCCATAGTTTGTTTGTATAATGGACATATACTATCGTAGCAGTAACTAACGCCAAAGTTAAAAATGCGATTATTGCACCTGAATAATTATTTATAGAATATCTAAAATAAATAAAAAAAACGGATACAAAAACTACAATAATTAAACCTACTAAAACACTCTTTTGCCTCACTCGCCCAACTCCTATGAGATCAACTCAGTCTATTCCCATACTGTCTCTGTAGTAAGTTCTTCATAATGGGTAGATAACCAACATCTGTATGATTTGTCATTCTCTTACTCTTTGTTTTCGAAACCTATCGTTTAGATTATAGCTTACTTTCCTCGATTAAAAAAGCCATTATTTCGTTCATATATCATCTTGAATCTGATGGCTTATGTACTATAATAATGAAATGAAGCTGATAAAAAATGGTCTGCTCTCTATACTACTATTGACTTGTTCGACATCACTCTTTCACTCTTTCCCCCTTTTATTCAACGACTATGATCATATCCTGGGATATGAGAGTGACGGTGACAAGATGATTCTTGTGATGGTTATGAATGATTCTCCGCGTCAAGTGTCCGGAGTTATCATCAGGGATGGGAAAAGAATAAAGGTAATTTCTCCTACTCAAGGGAGAGGGCCCGGAGAAACCCTCCTTGATTTCCCTCATTTTCATATCGATCCCTATCATAAGACAATCTGTCTCTTTGATAACAGACTCAGCAAACTTATCCTGTGGGATTTGAACGGCCGATACCTTGATGAGTATAATCTCCCTTTTTCAGCAAATGATATGCACCCTTTCAAAAACGGCTATGTTTTTAAATCCTCACAGATTCTCGGAAGGGACTTCATTGTGACAGATACTCATTTCAAGATTCTGAAAAAAACCGGCCATGACAATAAGGCTGCTGGTATGAAAGGGATCGAAGCAAAACAGTTCTTTTGGGATGTTCTTGATGACTGGATCATAAAATTACATCAAAACGATTTTTCTCTCACATGTTTCCATATTACCTCAGGAGAAGAAGTCAATATCCCATTGAACAGACTTTTAAAAGAGAATGACTATAAAATAAGTTTATATGAAGATCATACTGAAGAAGGAATGAAGGCTCCCATTGTCTGGGCTAATATTGAAAGAGTCTTTTCTCTAAAAAACATGAAAAAAGTCATCATCACATTACGTCCAAAAGACGACAAGCGAGGGGCAATCATTATTGATTTCCCTTCTCTGAATCCTTCATTTATGGATCTTGATAAGGCTGATGTCAGCAATTTCATCCCTTATCATGGAGAGATCTATCATGTCACAGTTGATCATAAGTACAGGATGATGAGTTTAGAAGAAGTTGCCAATTTCACTCAGGAAAAACATGAATGATCTAAAAGATATGCTTGAGTGTAACACCTTCGATATATCCGCTTTGAAACCCTATTACGGTATGGGGTTCATTAATCCACGTCATCCCATATTCCAAAACAAATTCCCCTATCTTTATTCCCGCTTGAAACCCTATCCCGGATATTGTTTCCAGTTCTCCTTCGAAAACAAGGGGACCGTTTTTAATCTCAAATTCTGGAAATCTCCATGAGTAGTTAGGACCAAAAGAGATGATGTCAAACAGATAATAAACGATCCCTGTTTCTACTTTCCCCCAGGATATTCTTACTGTTGACTCTTCGACTTTATCTTCCCCGGAGTAATACCCTAAGTTAATAAAGAACATGATTTGGTCGATTGTTGAACTGACTCCGCATTCTCCGCCCCATATCTCATTGAGTTCAAAATCTCCCATATCCAACCATTTGTACCCGACTCCCAGCATACCTCCTGCTTTTGGAAAAAGCCTATCTTCTTGAGCCCCGATAATAGATGAAACGAAAAGAATACAAAACAAAAGAAATAGAAATTTTTTCATACCCACTCCTTTTTTCATAGAAACGATGGCAAAAGGACCTTGTTTGGGTATAACATACCTGTCGTTTAATTCAAGTGTAAATTTCGGCTATCCTTACAGCGGCAACCCATACCCCAGTCTGTTGATAAAGTCTTTTTGAAGATCCCAGACGAGTTTTCCGTACTGTCCGTACCACATGAAGTGGCCGGCGCCTTCGATGGGGTGAAACTCACAGGGCTGGTTGGCTTCCTTCATCCTCTCCACAAAGGTTCGGGCGGTCTCAAAGGGAACATTCTTGTCCTCGGTCCCATGGATCACCAATACCGGCGGCATCTCTTTGAGTGGTAAGTGATTGGGAGAGATCTCTTCCACAAGATCCTCAGATTCGCCTCGCCTTTTGAGTGCACGTCGGATCCAGTTCCCGTCGGTGAGATCATAGACTCCTGAGATCAGCATGAGGGCATCGGGCCTGGCGCTTATGGAACGATCATCGCTCTCTTCATTCCATCCGTCCACGAGAGCGGCAGTCAGGGCCAGATGAGCTCCGGCGCTTTTCCCCGTGACCAGGATCTTGTCCGGATCGATATGATAGTCGCCTGCATGCTGCCTGATCCAGCGGATTGCGGATTTCACGTCCTTGAGGGATTCAAAAGGAAGAGAGTTATGGCGGTCGGCAATCCTGTATTCAATGGCGATCCCCACCCATCCGCGGCTTGCAAAGAAGTCGCACGTGGGAAAATCCCAATCAGGCTTCCCTTCTGACCAGCTTCCCCCGTGGACAAAGAGGGCTACCGGTCTCAAGGGGCCGCTCGTCCCGTCCCGGGGTGTGAAGATGTGTATCTCCAGCTTATAGGGGCCGGCCTCTTTATAGACCTTGATCACATGCCCCTGTCTCTTTTCTTTCTCTTTATCAAAAAATGCCTGAAGTTTTTCTTTGTAAGAGTCCGTTTCAGCCCGGCTCATGTAGTCATCAACGAGATCATCGATATTGTTGATCCCGTAGTTCTCAATATAATCCATGAGAGTATAAAACACTATATAATCATAGACATCAATATTGGTGATATCCTTCTTGATATGATGGATGGTCCCCCGGAGCAGCTGATTATCCTGCCCGTCAAGTTTTCCGTCATACATATCACGGATACTTAATAAATTCCATAGAGCCCTGATATAACGCAGGTAACTCTCGCTTTTCAAAAGTAACGGATTATTGAAGTCCTTCCGGTTTTGATCCACACGCCTGGTCAAAGAGACTCTTTCTCCGGTGAGCTGTTCATGATAGAAGGCGTAATCGATATAGATCTTTTCAAAATAGTAGTGGATATCCGTTTTCTCGCTTGTCAGGAAGAGAGCATCCGCCTCAGGGTGTTTCTGAGACACGTCATGCAGAAGATCCAGATATTTCTGCCGCCACGTCTCGATTTTTCTTTCAAACTTGTCTTCATCAAGAGAGTAGAGACTCTGGGGATCTTCGGATAAGACACGGGACCAACCTTCATTGAGGAGTTCCTGGCCCTTTTGATACTCGGTATAGACCGCCTCGTCCTGAGCGACCCCGGAGAGGAATAAAGAAACGAAGACAACACACAGCAGAAGAACTCTTTTTTTCATAACAACCCTTTCAAATTTTAAAATTTAAGAGAGGCTACCACTCTTTACTTGACCTGTCAAGACAAGGATAGAGAAAGGGGCCTTTTGAAGTCGTCTTGATCTGTGCCGGAGAAAACGTTACTCCGGAAGGCTTTGTACTCATACAAAGAGAAAAACCATTACATTTCCTTAATTATCAAATCCCCCGCCCATTCCGGCACCAGTTCGTCCACATCTTCTCCGTCATAGATCATCTCTTTCCACTGTAGGTCATCTATAAGAGTGGGATTTGTGAATTCGTAATAACTGTAAACATACCCTTTGGCAATACGCTTGCCCCCATGTTTGTCATTGAGTGCCACATAGATGGTATAGGGCTTGCCCAAAGCAGAATATTTGTGAATTTTTCCTTCCTGAAGGCTATGAACTATTCCCAGGTGAATTATCCCCGAAATCGTTTCATCAGGTTTCAATATCACATCCCCTTTAAAGAGAGCTGCTGTTATATCCTGTTGGATTTTTGATTCTGCATTGATTACTTGACCAAGAGGAATATGAATTGAATTTAAAAGATCATTTTCTTTTTCTGTTATCTTGATGCCAGCTGCTTCTTTTTCTGCAATCACTGTAAGCTGTTCAAGGATATCTCTGAACTGGTTAAGCGCTTCATTCAAATTACTTTCAATCATCTCCGATTCAGAAAAGAAATGCTTATACTTATCAACCAGGATCCTCATCCGGTAGAAAAACGGAAGATTGGGTTCCAGGTAATTTATCATTGGCTCGCTGTAATAAAGACCCTGAGGTACAAATCGAAGGGTTCTTTCTCCCGATAAAATCGTTTTGGACGCTGTCTCCGTTCTGGCACCAAGGCCCGAAAGGAGACCCCGGAGTCCCCAGTTATCACTCTGGGTAAAATAGAAGTTGTGCTCTTCGCCGAATTTAAACATCGTCTCATAAAGAGCAAGAAAACACATATTTATGTTCTTCTGTAAGGCCTCCTCATCGAACCCGGAATACAAAGTTTTTAATTTCACATAGTTGTCATCAAAATTCACATACTCCCCTCTGTCCTTTTCACACATTTTTTCTGCAGACTTAACCGACATCACAGCGGGAATGTCATAACCATGAGGGTAACGCGGATTCTCCGAATTGCCCACGCGCGGTGTTGACAGTTTCTTTAAAATCATGTTATCAATATTATATGTCTGTGGGAGAAGTTGGTAAACCTTGTTACGCCAATCATCATGAGACCGCTTTCTTACAGTATCGATCCAGACATCAAGCGCAATATCATCTGAGAGCAACTCCATTTTATTCTCAATAGATATCACTTCGTCATTTGGATAGTGATCGTTTTCCCCATAGAGAAACTCGATAGCTGTCATCATTGCCCGGTATCGGTTCATAAGTTGTTCATCTGCTTCCAGTATCCTGAAAAACAGGATAAATTCTCTCATTTTTTTCCTGTCATCCGTCTTGAAATCAAGTGAACTAAGCCAAGTATAAGCCTTCCAGTATGAACGCAGATAATCTGTTTCCGTATAATACATCCGAGGTGAAAAACGGCTGTAATCAATAACGATTCCTGCAATCTCAGAATAGCCTTCCCTTTCTTCCGCTTTATTAATACGTTTGACTTCCTGGATGACCTCACTTTCCTGCGATTGCAGATCACTGCCCTGAACAAATTGGCTTGCAACATCTATGATTTGCTTCAAACCTTGTCTCGCTGATTTCTCATTCTCAGATTGCGTCTCATAGCGTTTTATTGCCGCAGCCATATCGATGATAAAACTGTTCAATAACGGGGCGAAAACTCGATACTCAAAGTCTTTTTGAATATTATGAGCGAGAGTCCGGAATGTATGATAGATCAAATCTGTTGTAATAAATATTGATATCGTTTTTGATTGTTCAGGGACATCACTCATTTGACCGTACAACTCTATAAAATCATCATTCTTTTCAGAATTATGACTCTTCTCTTCAACAATTGCAAACCGATCGCTTTCCAATCGTCTTTGAATTTCAGGGTTTATTTTTTCATATCCCACATAGGGAATAAACATTGTAGCCCCATTTCGATTGTTAATATAATAAAGGGTCAAAGGAACATTCTCGTCTTCATCATTAACAAAATGGCTGGGAACATAACCTTTTTTATGATGGTATCTCACCTTATAAACTCGCCTGATCAACGACTCCTGTCGATCAATAATGACTTTGACGGGCTCTTCATAATGAATTGTTTCAAGCCATTCAAGCCTGGAGTATTTTGGTAAGTTCATTTTTATGTTTTCTCCAGGAAGAGGTGTCGAATAAAGATATGTTTCTTCAACTGTCATCAATAATCGTTTTGAGTCATCAAAGTCTTGAAAAACGACTTTCTCTCCCATACGATTTACATCCATCGAAACATCATGTCGTCTTAATGGAACCGTGCGATCTCTATCCAATGAGTTTATTACATTTGCTATTTGAATTGCTCTATCATCATCCGGTTTGTAAGAAAATTCTTCTTCCTGAAAAAGTGCAGGGGCATTCTCTTTTAATTTATCCCAATATTTTTTCCAAAGACTCCAATATGTGTCGGGGCTCTCAAGTGTAAACATTTCAGAATTCGTAGCAGCCCGACTCAACCAGTATTTGGATTTTTCATGATCGGATGAAAAATAATGCAGGGCAAGATGAAGTTGGGAATATAGATGGCCTTGCGATGCAAATTTATGAGCGAATTCATTAGCCATATCATTTTCCCCCCTTTTAGAAAGTGTTATGACTAATTTCTCTCGTGCGTCATTATCTCCCTTCTCAGCTTTTACTTGTAGACTATTAATATCTTCCCCATTGAGTAAAGATATAAATAAGATAATAGAAAAAACCAGCATGAGCCAACTTTTCATGTTCCATACTCCCTAATCTACTGTTTAAACCATATCTCAATCTTCCAAATTAAAATAGTAACTAATATAAATAAATATAATATGAAAAATATCCTTTTAACAGATAATTTCCACAAAAAGATTAATGCAAAGGAGAGCTTTCAATATCCTTTATGGAGTTTTTGATAAGAAAAGAAAGTTGTCACATCACTTCCATCTGTATCATATCATCTCGTATTAGTCTTCAATGAGGAATGGATAAATTGTGTCGTTTTGTGTCAAGGATTTTGACGATCCCTGCGGATAGCAGAGAATATCTTCTGAATATGTTGACGAATAGTCAGTAAATCTTTACAATGATATAATTCGAAAACGTAAAGGGGAAATATGCGTGCTTTAATATTCTTGACAATTTTGGCTCTTATCATCTGTTCCTGCTCAACTCATAAGACTTCCATCTCTTTATCACCGGAAATAGTCACCAATACATCTGACACGGATGACATCGCAGTGGCCAATGACGGGAGTCTGTACGGGATTATAAATAATAATACAATCTTTACATATACCAACAACCGTATCAACCCTTTCAATCAGGCATTAGGGGATGGCCCCGGAGAGATTAAACACATGACCATGATGAAAAGCTATGGAAACAACTTTTATCTTTATGACAAAGGCAACAGCCGATTCGCCGTCTACTCCCCGGATTACGGTTTTACAGAAATGATGCCTGTTACCGAGGAAGTCTGCAGTTTTACATTCATAAACGGCATGCCTTTTTACACCCTTGCGGAAGGGTGTCAAAAAAACGATCCTGTCATACATACTCCGGATTCCATTATTGATGCGATACGTTTTGATCAAAAAGATAAACAGTGCGTCCTGATAGAAAGCGGCAATAACCTGATCATCCTGGGTTTCGACTGTTCAAAACCTGCAATCCACATTTATGATAATGAATATAAACTCATCAGGAAAATCAAAATTGAAGGCAGATGGAACAATACAAGGCCTGATCCTTCTGACAATAATGAGACATTATCCCCCGCTCGTATACTCACTGATTTAGCTTTTGATGAAAAGAACAGTTTGATATTCACAGCATTGAGTGGTGAAAAACCAGGCCTCCCGCAGGAGATCCGCATTGTTCATATGAACGGGACAGAACTTGCAAGGGTAACACTGCCTGTCAAAGATCAGGCAGGATCAACCGATGTGAAAATTGCACCGGATCAGAAAAAGATGATACTTTATGTAGCAGATGATACTCATATATACAAAGTTGATTACCAGATGATGATCACTCAAAAAAACATCAACTAACCGTTACAAGATTCCTATTCAGTCATTCAACAATAAACAAAGAATTGATTGTTTTTGAGTGCGGGGCCTGACTCCGCGCTCAAATCAGACTGTTTCACCCTCTGAATGAGGCCTCTGAACAAGAAATCTTGTTTTCATGAGACTTCCCGAATGATTTGAGTGCGGGACTCTCAAGAGAATTACTTCAGCAGCACCATCTTTTTGATCTCACGTTTTCCGTTGATCTCCACCACAAGATAGTAGATCCCGTTGGGGGCCGGTTGAAGGTTTCGGCCGCGTCCATCCCAGATGACCGTATAGACGCCATACCCTTGTGTCCGGTCCATGAGTGTGCGGATCTCCTGCCCCCGGGCATTATAAACACGGAGGATAATCCGGCTCTCCTCCTTCAATTCATATTCGATGCTTGTGGAGGTAGTAAAGGGGTTGGGATAATTATTCACCACACCGCTCTCATCAATGGGATGTTCACTCAGATCGACACTGATCCCGAGGTCTTTCTTCTGCTCCACAGAGACGGGAGTCCCTGTATAGAAGAATTCTTTGGGAGGGTCTGTTCCGTAATAGATCAGAGAAAGGCTGTTCACCACAGCATCACCCTGGGCCTGCAGAAAGACTGTCCCCCGCCCATCGATGAAGTTGGGCACAAAAGACGAGACATCCAGGGCGATCTCTATGGTCTTGCTCTTTTCGTCTCCCTGCATGGGATACTCTCCCCCTGTCCTGTTGAAGACAAAAGGAATGCGTTGTGTCACATCAGGAGCTGAAGCGTTAAACTGTGAGGCATATCCTGTAATCATATCCACACTGTTTCTCCGTTCGCTTGTCACCACAGCTCTCATCACAAGAAGCGGCTCCCGGGCCTCTGTTTCCATACTCTCAAAATAGAACGTGGCATCGGGGTCAAAGGCATCATACATGACCCAGACCATCCCGGCATTCCCCCAGGTCGTCCCGTGGCTGTTGACCACAAGAAATGCTCCGGTGCTTCCGCCAACGGTGATCTCATCGGAATATCCTGCGATGGTGAGAGCATGGTCTTCTCCCGCGGGGCAATAGGTCACGACTTTCTGACCGGCAAAGGGCCCGTCGGGAATCACAGTACTCGTGTCCCAGGGCCAGGCCGCTGCCATGGTGATGAGTCCTCCGTTGGTTCCTGTCCCGCTCCCCTTGTCATAGAGCCAGGCTTTCATGGCTCCCAGATCACTGATATCAAAAGTGACAATACTGTCTGGTTTCACCTGACACTCCAAAGCATGGAAATATTCAGAATAACCGCTGAGCCAGTTAGTATAAAAGGTTCCGTTGGCCCAGTCAAAATCACTTTCCCGGGCGACTCCCATGTATTGGGCGATCTGATAACCCCATTCGGGCCAGGAGCCTTGGTTGGCTCCGTCATTGACAAAGTTCCATGTAAAGATGTAAGAGGAGAGGTTGTCTTCGCTGTTGTTATAAGGACGGTTCAGCGTCTGATTCCGCTCAAACGTATAGTGATAACCGATGGCACTCGCCTGTCCGCAACTTCCGCCCCACTGGGTAAAGACAGGCCGGAAATAAGGCGATGTCGTCTGCCGGACAGTGAGAGGAAGATCCGCACGGGGAACGACGGGTGAAAACTGCGGAAGAGCACGATAAAAGGATTCGTCTTCCGGTGTTCTTTGGGGCAGGCCCCCTGCGATCCAGGGTGTCCCCTGAGGATCAGGGTTACTGTTGAACAATCCGTGCCATTCGCCGTTCTCGTCATAGATCTTCGTCCCTTTCCAGCCGCCCTGTTCATCATAAAGCGCTTCACCTGCGCCCAGGACAACAACCGGAAACAAGGCCATGATCAATACAAGTACAAGAATTCGATTCAAACGCCCCTGATGAAAATACCGGCCCATCCGCTCCTCCTTTTATGCTGTTCTGTTACTCTTTTATCATACCACAAGAGAAGGGGAAGACAAGGCAAAGAGAGAAAAGAGGCCGGTTGAGATCCCGGCCTCGTTATTCATGGTTCTGAGGAAAGACTTATTGAGCGATCATTCCGCCATCAGCGATAAATTCCGACCCCGTACAATAAGTAGATTCGTCTGAAGCAAGATAGACGCAAAGAGCGCTGATCTCCTCAGGTTCACCGAGTTTCTGAAGAGGGATCATTTTGGACATCTGTTCGATGATCTCTTTGATCTCGTCGTTCATGGTCATGGGAGTCTTGATGATCCCCGGATGGATGGAGTTCACCCGGATTCCTTCAGGCCCCAGTTCCACAGCAGCCGATTTTGTCATTCCGCGGACAGCGAATTTTGAAGCATTATAAGCCATGGTGTAGGCTTGCCCCACCATCCCGGAGATAGAGGAGATGTTGATAATCGAGGGATTCTTGCCCTTCCTGAGTGAAGGAAGAGAGGTCCGCATTCCCAGATAGACACCAAACTGATTCACCTTGTAGACCTTTTCAAAATCATCAGGCGTGAGATCATCCAGAGATTTCTGAATGACGATCCCGGCATTGTTCACCAGGATACTCAACGGGCCGAAGGCTTCTTCAGTCAACTGAATCACCGCTTTCCACTCTTTTTCCTGTGTCACGTCATGGCGGATAAAAAGGGTATTCTTCCCCAACTCAGCAGCCAGTTCGTTCCCTTCTGTTTCCAGGATGTCTGTAAAGACCACCTGGGCTCCTTCTCTGACAAAATCGCGGACAATGGCAGCTCCTATTCCCCGGGCTCCACCTGTGACAAGAGCGACTTTTCCATTCAAACGTCCCATAATCACCTCCTGGTTTAAAATATCACTAACTCACTTACATTTATAATAACGCTTTTCGTCTCGCTTGTCAAGGGGCCTGAAATGATGCGCTGATTGATATTATTTTGACAAACCTAAGGAGATACGTAATACTGAACCGGAACACAAATTGAAAGGAGATTCATATGACCCGATCCGGCAGATGGCTTATTCTCTTCCTCATCATCGGGATCTCCTGCTCTCTGCAGAATCCCATGGTTAGAACCGAGAAGAGAGAACAACAGGAAGCGTTCTTTGAGTTAAAGCAGCTCCTGGCTCAGGATGGAGACTGGTTCTTCCATCGCGAAGACAAAGCCCGTCTCATTTATGAAGAGAGATCCCGTCTGGAAAAGCACTTTGAAAAAGAGTTGAGAATGCTTCTTGATGATGACATTGAAGCTCACTATTACGCGGCCCTGTTCCTCTCCGCAGATGATTACCTTCAGGGACGTCAGCCCGCAAAGAAACTGGCTCTCTCCCTCTTTGAGCGTGGAATCAAACTCATCCGTAAAAGCCGGGATAAAAGTATCAAGGGTGATGAGATCAAATTTTCTGTCTTCGCCGCCCTCTTATCCCAGGACCTGGGACAAGAGAAGAAGGCTGCGCGTTTCAAAAGGAATGCTGAAAAACTCCTCAAAACGGGACAATACAAGGGATATTTCCCCGCCATGTCCCGCGATGACTTGGAACGCTACAAAGCCCTCTAAAAGAGCAGCTCACTGTTCAGGGGGACAGGGACTGATAGGCCGTGGTCCCTTCTAAAGCTTTGTTATCTTTCATATATTCCCAGGCAGTCCATCCCCGCTCGTCTTTGCTGTTCTGATCGGCACCCTTCTCAAGGAGAA
>Ga0116151_10003789_pt1 | contig 13423 bp, 15 predicted proteins | sample AD_UKC117_MetaG_FD_89893 | JGI IMG/M metagenome (GOLD analysis project Ga0116151, IMG submission 89893) | Active sludge microbial communities of municipal wastewater-treating anaerobic digesters from Hong Kong - AD_UKC117_MetaG | ecosystem: Engineered > Bioreactor > Anaerobic > Digestate...
CAGGTACGGGTGGGGAATAGAAGTTTCCCCCGCCTGACTGACGCAGTCGGGCAGGTAAACTTTAGATGGCAGTTCGATTCTGCCCGGGACTACAAAAAATTTTGAGAAATAGTTCAATGGATATTTACCCGAACGTACCGACAGGTACGGGTGGGTAATAGAAGTTTCCCCCGCCTGACTGACGCAGTCGGGCAGGTAAACTTTAGCTGGCAGTTCGATTCTGCCCGGGACTACAGAAAATTTTGAGAAATAGTTCAATGGATATTTACCCGAACGTACCGTCAGGTACGGGTGAGGAATTAATTTGTAACAATCTGCTACTACCTCAGTCCTAATAAGTTTAAAAAAATGTATTACGCATATATTTTACGAAATAGTAAAACTTATAAATTATACAAAGGACATACATCAGATTTAGAAAGAAGATTAAAGGAACATAAGCGAGGACATACAAAATCAACAAAAGAAGAAAGTGAATCTTGGGAGGTGATATATTATGAGGAATTTGAATTACGAGAGCAAGCAATTGCACGTGAGAAATACTTTAAAACAGCTTCAGGTAGAAGATTCATAAAGAGTAAAATTAGTTCAATGGATATTTACCCGAACGTACCGACAGGTACGGGCGGAGAATTGAAGTTTCCCCCGCCTGACTGACGCAGTCGGGCAGGTAAACTTTAGATGGCAGTTCGATTCTGCCCGGGACTACAGAAAATTTTGAGAAATTTACCTATCTTGATATAGGTTGACAGATTTATGCTCCGAAATCTGCTATTTCGCCAAGCTCTTGTTCGTCAAACTCTCTAAAAACCGGATATCAATTTTTATTGAATACTTTTGAAACAGCAGTGGTCAGTATTGCATGTGCAGGTGAATATTAATTGCATGCAATACATAGAAGGAACAAACCAGACACAGTTTTTTTAAAAGCTGTTTAAAATTGTTTTGCAGGTTTTTTGAAACCATTGATTATTTGATTTTGAATGTGAACAATGGTTTTTTAGACGAACTGATGTTAGTCAGAATGCTGATAGATAATGCTGATAGATAACGACCGAGATAAAGTGAGCAATTTATTGTATTTGATTATCTTTGCAATAACCGGAATAAAAGAATTGAATGAAGCAGAAAATTTACATAGACACTTCAATAGTTGGTGGCTACTTTGACGAAGAGTTCAAAGAAGCTACGATGAAACTGTTTGAGCGACTTGTAAACAATGAAGTAACTTTTGTTGTTTCTGACCTGCTTGACCTTGAACTTTTAAACGCACCGCAGCATGTAAAAGAACTTCTGCATAACTATTCGGCTGACAAATTTTATCGAATTGACCTGACTGAAGAAGCCATTAAACTTGCCGGCACATTGCCCTTGCAACCATACATAAGGTGGACGTTTTAGCAAGTTGGAATTTTAAACATATCGTAAACCTTGACAGAATTAAGGGCTTCAATTCGGTAAACTTACGACTTGGCTATTCAATGATTGAAATAAGAAGCCCAAAAGATTTGATAAAATATGGAAACGACTAAAAAAGAAAAGACATTTGACGCAGTTAAGATGATGCGTGAAATCAGGGACAAAATTAGCTCTGAAACTCAAAATATGACTCTTGAGCAATTAAAAGAGTATATCAAAAACAAACTTTCTCAGGAAAACTTGAAGCTGATTGGACAAAAATGAGAAGCACTACACAACTTATAAGGATTTAGTGAAATTATACTTCGTCCCGATAGCAATCGGGATAATCCTGTGTTGAATACGGCTTCGGTAAACTCAGCTGCGTGATTTTTTTTAGACGAACAGATGTTGCAGCCTGACATCGTCTTATAATTCAGGAACCGCTTTGCATAATCCAAGAGTGAATAGTTTTATTTTTGCATTCTATGTTTACTCGCAATGTCGCATAGTCATATCTTATGCATTGTTGTTATATTAGGATTTTTTTCCTGTAAGGAGAAATACAGTGCTCCTGCGGAAAACATTGAAGCTGTGGCAACCGATTCTTTGGCTTTTCAGAATTACAACAAAGGCATTGAACTAGCAGGTAAGTATGAATTTGAAAACGCCTTGCCCTATTTGCTTAAAAGTGTTGACGGTTTTGAAAAAGCCAACAATATCAATTCGCAGGTGAAAGCGCTTAATCGCATTTCTTTGTCTTACCATGATTTTGGCAATTACGACAAGGGAATTGAATATGCTTATCTGGCAAAAAAAGTACTGGATGAACATCCGCAACAAGCCAATAAAAATCTTTATTGGTACGTGTACAACAATGCAGGCATTAATTATGATGACAGTAAGCGACCGCAACAAGCTATTGAAGAGCATTTAAAAGCATTGCCTTATGCCATTGATGCCAGCGACAGTTCTTATTCCTACAATAATCTGGGAAATACATATAAGAAACTAAACCGGTTGGACAAGGCTGAAACATATTTCAAACTAGCTCTCACTAATCCACATTCATACAAAGATGATTATCATTTTGCAACTGTTTACAGCAATATGGTGGACATAGAGCGCTTGAAAAAGAATTACAAACAGGCACAGTACTATTTAGATTCTGCGTTGCATTATGCTACCATCAGCAATAGCCCTGAAAAATTATTGGATATTTACTACTATACTTACCAGCTGAAAAGTGAATCCGGAGACCACCGTTCAGCTTCCGGTTTTCTGAATAAATACGTACAGTTGAAAGACAGCTTATTTACCAGTGAAAAAAACGATGCCTTGCTGCATTACCAAACCAAATATGAAACCGAAAAAAAGGAAAAGCAAATTACAGAGCAAAAATTGGTTTCCAAACAAAAGAATTTATGGTTAATTTTAATGACGATAACTATGTCAGCCGGATTGTTGTTTTTTTGGTATTACAGACAAAAGACAAATCTCGAGCAAAAACAATTAGCACTTGAAAACCAACTTTTGCAGGAGCAAACCCATTCCAAAATTCAGGAGCAGCGATTGGAAATTTCAAGAGAATTGCACGATAGCCTGGGTTCTCAGCTTACCTTTATAAAATCTGTTTCGGACAGCTTATTAAATGCTTCGGAAAAATCAAACAATAATCTGAATGCAAGAATCAATACTTTATCTGAGTTTTCTGAAAATTCCATTGCCGAACTCAAAAACACGATTTGGGCACTTAATTCACAGCAGCTGAATTTGTCAGAACTAAAACTGAAAATGCTGAACTTTATCAGCAGTGCCTCAGAAGCAAAGGAAAGTATGCAATTTCATTTCCTGTTTAATATAGTGAGCGATTATCAGTTGAGTTCGAGGCAGGCGATAAATCTTTTCAGGGTATTTCAGGAGATATTAAATAACACAATCAAATACGCAGAAGCAAAAGACGTTTTTATAGACATTAGCCAAATTGAAAAGAACCTGACAATAAAAATTTCAGACAACGGCATAGGTTTTAATTTTGAAGAAGCAAAGAAAAAATCCTTCGGACTTACCAATATACAAAACCGCATAGAAGAATTAAAAGGAAAATTCAGCGTGGAAACATCAGAAGGAAATGGGACAACTTATTTAATAAAACTGGAGTTAGACAATAACCTTAATGTATGACAAAACTTATTATCGTTGAAGACAGCGTTTTTGCGCTACAGGCAATTGAAGAGAAATTGGCCAATTTCTCTGATGTAGTTATCAGTAATATCGCACGAAATGGTCAGGAAGTATTGGAAGTATTGGAGCAAAATCATTCAGTTGACATCATCTTAATGGATATTGAAATGCCTGTGATGAACGGCATTGAAGCCACCAGAATCATCAGGAAAAAATATCCGCAGATAAAGATTGTAATGATTACCGTTTATGATGATGACAATTATATTTTTGACGCCATTAAAGCAGGAGCAGACAGCTATATTCTGAAAGAAACCAAAGCTGAAAAAATATATGAAACCATTAACGATACACTAAATGGCGGTGCAGTGATGTCGCCTTCAATTGCTGTAAAAACATTGCAATTACTCAAGAATACACCACATATAGCAAATGCTGCTACGCCACAAACAATTGAACTTTCCAAAAGGGAAACGGAGATTCTGGAACAGATAAGCACGGGTCTTACCAATAAAATTATTGCCGAAAGATTATTTATTTCACCATTTACAGTAAAACGCCATATAGAGAATATTTATCAAAAACTACAGGCACACAACCGTATTGAGTTGCTTGATAAGGCACGTCAAAACAAGCTGATATAAAAATTGGGCTGTTCAGCCCATTGTCAGCGACATAGCCTGCATATACTTTTGTGCTTTAAAAAAATATAAAAAAGTATGAAAGTAAACTTATTTTTAAGAACAGTTGCATTGGTATCACTGGTGGTTTTCGCTTCATGTCGAAAAGACGATGACAACAATCCAAGTAGTCCGACTACGGGACCATTTGTAGCAAAAGTAGATGGTAAGCAGTTTGCTACGGATAATAATAGTGCCAAAGCAAAATTCGTTTCCTCTACTAAAATGTTGCAAATTATCGGTCAGACTGCAGATCAAACTGAAACGATACATTTTGAGTTATTACCCTTTGGAGGTTCAGTTAGCACCGCTGCTGATTGGTTGCCCGGTACCTATGACTTTAATCCTGTTCACATTTCCAATTTGGAATATTCAGCAAGTGCAATGTTTACCAAGTATGAAAATTCGGAATACATCAATTGGAATACGAAATGGGAATATGTGCAAAACGGTGAAATCAAGATCGAGTCTAACACAGGTACACATATTAAGGGAACTTTCTCCTTTGATGTTGTAAAACAAAATAGCAATGGAACTTTTGATGCAACCAACATCAAAAAAGTTACAGAAGGTTCTTTTGACTTAGATATTGTTCAATATTGAACAATAAACTGAAGAAATCAATTATATAAAGACCAATACAGAGTTTAAACCGGTAGAATTCTGATGCTAAGAAAAAAGGCTGCTCTTTTCGGCAGCCTTTTTTCTTCTTATAAACCTTATGTTACTTTTATCAGCACGCTCACAACTTTTTTTGAATAGTGCCTCAACCTGACTAATCCCGAAAATCCGATAAACACTGAAGAACAAAATTTTGTCATATTTCAAATCAACTGATTTTAAAATACCGGGACACCTGAATTCCGGCAAATGAAATCCGGTAAATCTCACAGTAAAAGATAGTGCTAAACGATGGATGAGCCGAGAAGACAGCAAGCTGAATAAATGATTGAGACAGCATTAAAGTTTTGTGGCTACTACAAATGCTTTTTTAAATTTTTTTGTTGTGCCGGTTGGATTAAAGGCCTCTGCATAGATCACATAAATTCCGGTAGCAGCTTTTTCGTTTTTTTCGTTGATGCCATCCCACGTAAAAGAATCATTGGGTGCAAGCAATTTTGACTTCACCAGATTTTTGACAAGCTGTCCGGCATCGTTATAAATTTTTGCATTGAGCATATAGCCTGATTCATTCAGATTCAGGTTAAATGTAATTACATCATTGTAACCATCATTGTCGGGCGAAAATATTTCAGGCTCTGCACTGAACGATGATTCTGAAGTGATTTCATTGGCTGCCTGCGAATTTTTATAACCGGGAGTTGCATAGCCAACGTTGGTTGCAGCCGAATGCCAGTTGCCGGCATCCTGAGTGGGGCGGTCAAAACGAATTCTTTCGAGTGAAACACCATTCTGATCATCTATCAATGCATAATGCATGGTTGATGTATAAGCAAAACAATCCAATCGGTTAAAAGAATAATCAGCAATGATGCAGGTGCCTTTGTCATCGTTATAGGAAGGTATTGTAGTTTGCAGAATGTTTTCTTTAACGGCTGAAGGATAAAAACTCATGAGTGATATAATGTCGGAAGTAAGCACTACATATTCACCGGGGAAAAACAAAAATCCGTCAGCACTGATGACATAATTTGTAGCAATTGAATCGAGGTCATCGGTATTGCAGATGCGCAGGTTTTTCAAATCAAAAACTTTTGTTGAATTGTTATACAACTCCACAAAATCATTTCCGCCTGATTTCGGGTTAAATAATATTTCGTTGATGAGAATTCCTCCAGCAGTAACTGCTTCAGGAATTGCCACTTTAAGACTGAGCGGACCCGTAATTTTATTGCCGGGGCAATCAGAAATATCATCACTTACGGTAACAAGATAAATAATTCCGTTTTGCAATGGTGATGATAAAGTAAGTGTAACAATATAATCGCTGATGTTTACTGAAAGTGGTTGCCCTATTCCATTGTCAACTGAATAACTTGATGTGAGTGATGCCACTGCTGCATCAGGAATTTTTGAAAAAGTAAGATTTATTTGGGTAGGCGATACAGGATAAACTCTTAACAACTGCAGTGCAGTAGTGTCAGTATAAATACCTTTTACACTGTTTATTTTTCCGGGGGTTCCACCTGCAGGGTCGTTGGAGGCCGACCAGTTGTAACGATTATCACAGGTAAAGTCAGGGTCAATACGCTCGATGGTAAATCCTCCGTTTTTCTTGGTGTTATTGTTATAATAATCGTCATTGAAAACAACCCGGTCAGTTAAATGTGCGTTGTTATCTATCAATTGCAAATCATCGCCCGTGTCATTATTGAGTGTGGGGAATGAAGGAGTGCCTGCAACATTTCCATAAGAAGAAAATAAAGCAGCATCACTGCTTTTGCAGACGATAAGATAATCTCCGGGCTGCATAGTTACATTGCCAATTACAGCTACAGTGGTTGAGCCATCTGTAATTTTCCATCCGTTAAGATTCATTGCATTTGAAGAACGGTTAAACAGTTCTACAAACTCTGCATTGGGCAATGGAGCTGCGGCCACAGGTTCGAAATAAATTTCATTGATGACGATATCGAAAGGTTGCGCAATAACAGGTGCCTGATAAGTGAATGTAGTTGTTGAGTTGGAAGCAATCTGATTTCCTGCAAGGTCGGTAATGTTGTTGATGGTAATGGTGTTTGAAATGCCACTGCTGAAAGGAGAAGAAAAAGTCAGATGTACAATTGAAAAATCAGAAGCATCAAGCGTGGCTGTTGCCGGATTGCCTAATCCATTATTAACGGAATAATTAGTTGCTGTTTCAGCAGTAGCTTGTGTAACCGGTTCAGAAAACTGAACATCAGCTTGCGTGGATGATATTGCCTGCGCACTTACAATGGTTGGAGCAATTACATCAGCAATGTTAGGAATGATAAAATCATCAAAGAAAAAGTTGGTAGCATTACTCGATGTGTAATTACACAACACACCAAAATAATTTCCGTTGTTGAACGTAGCATCCGTCCCGGTTGCCTGCAGGCTGAAGTTTGTTCCTGCAGCAGCATCTGCATAAATACTCCATAAACCATTATTGTCTCTAGTAACTTTTACTCTGATGGTGAAGGCAGAAGCAAGAAAACCATCTGTTCCGCGTGCTACAGATACAGAAGTAGTTCCTGTTTGCCTGAACAGTTCAATGGCATCGTTGGATAAATTTTCGCCAAACTGCAGATAGTATCCATTGAGACTTCCTTTCAGATTTTGAGAGTTGCTTACCAGATATACTCTTGCATTATTACTTCCTGAAGGCGAAAAATTGAGTTTGATATAAAACTGCCATTCGGTATTGTCGAGCGTGGGAAGGCTTGTTGCCACTGCCAGATATGAGCTGCCTGTTCCGCTGCTGTTAAGTTGTAATTGTTGCGAAGCATTTACGGTAAACTGTGCAGCATCACCGCTCCATGTCGGGTTATTTGTAAAATCGCCATCTGAAAAATCATCGGTAATCTGTCCGTATGATAAAAAATTCAGAAGAGAAAAGGCAATGAATAAAAACTTTTTCACGTTCATATTATTTATAAGGCAGTGAAGATACGCATACCATTGCAAATTATCCAATGAGAAATAATCGTTCCTAAAACTTAACTTTGTAAATTTAAAGATTAAAATAAGAATTATGAAAGTAGCTGTAGTTGGAGCCACAGGGCTGGTAGGACAAACGATGTTGAAAATATTAGAAGAGCGAAAATTTCCTGTTACAGAATTATTGCCTGTAGCATCGGATAAATCGGAGGGTAAGGAAATAGTTTTTAATAACAAAAAATACAAGGTTATTACCTGCGCTGAAGCGGTGAAACAAAAACCACAGGTAGCATTGTTTTCGGCAGGGGGAAGTACCTCTCTTGAATGGGCACCACGTTTTGCCGAAGCAGGTACAACAGTGATTGATAATTCATCGGCATGGCGAATGAATGATGCATGCCCGCTGATTGTTCCTGAAATAAATGCTGATGTATTGCAACCTCAACATAAAATTATTGCCAACCCAAACTGTTCGACCATACAAATGGTATTGGCATTAAATCCTTTGCATAAGAAGTATAGAATAAGAAGAATTGTAGTCTCAACATATCAGTCAGTATCGGGAACCGGAAAAAAAGCAGTTGACCAGTTGATGAATGAACGTGTTGGTCAGGATGGGCCAAAGGCTTATTCCTATCCGATTGATTTAAATGTTTTGCCTCAGATTGATGTTTTCCTCGACAACAAATACACCAAGGAAGAAATGAAGATGGTGAATGAAACCAGAAAAATTATGAGAGATGACAGTATTCGTGTAACTGCTACTACCGTGAGGGTTCCGGTGAAAGGAGGCCACAGTGAAGCTGTGAACGTAGAGTTTGAAAATGATTTTGAACTGGATGATGTTTATGCAACTCTCAGGCATGCACCCGGTGTGGTTGTGAGTGACGACATCACCAAAGCAGAGTATCCAATGCCGCTTTATGCCGAGGGAAAAGACGAAGTTTTTGTTGGCCGTATCCGCAGAGACGAATCGCAGCCCAAAAGTTTGAACCTGTGGGTTGTGGCTGACAATTTGAGAAAAGGTGCAGCTACCAACGCTGTTCAGATTGCAGAATATCTCTTAAAGAATCATCTGATAAAATAAAAAGCTGCCTGAGTGCAGACAGCTTTTTAAAGATATTGTTTTTAGTTTTTTTTAATTTCTTCTTCCTCCGAGGTAAATCATCACATAATACATCAGCGTGGCAAGAGCACTTAATGCTGCAACCACATAGGTCATGGCAGCCCACCAAAGTGCATCTTTTGCTTTTGCATGTTCGGCACCGGTTACCATACGGCTGCTTTCAAGCCAAACCAATGCTCTTTTGCTGGCATCAAACTCTACCGGCAATGTGATGAAACTGAACAGTACAGTCATTGCAAACAAAATAATTCCTGCAAGCAGCAGTGAAGGGAATGTATTAATCAAGAGAATGCCTGCCAACAAAATCCATTGTACCCACTTGGAAGCAAAACTTACTACCGGAACCAAAGCAGAACGCAACTGAAGCATTGAGTATGCTTTGGCATGTTGCACTGCGTGGCCACATTCGTGAGCAGCTACTGCAGCAGCAGCAGCATTTCGTCCGCTATACACAGGTTCGCTCAGGTTAACCGTACGGTTGAGCGGGTTGTAATGGTCGGTAAGTTGTCCTTCAACAGAAATAACTTTTACATCGTTGATACCATTATCATGAAGCATTTTTTCGGCAATTTCTTTTCCGCTCATACCGTTGCCCAAGGTTTCCTGCGAGTATTGCTCAAACTTTCGTTTTAGCTGTGAACTCACCAGCCAACCAATGAGCATAAATAATATTACAATCAGATAAATTCCCATTTTCTATATTTTATTTGAGTTGAAACAGTTTATTGATGTTTAAGTTTTGTTGTCAAAAAGTATGCAAATATACACTATCGGCACTTTTGGCAGAAACGGACTTACAGACAGGAATATTATTCCCAACGGAAGGTTTTAGCTGCCAAAAGGTAAATACCTACGCCCCAGCCAAGCAATACCAGCAGTTGAGAAGAAACATCTAATAATCCTGCTCCTTCAAAGGCTACTTTTCGCAGTGCATCGTTCAGATAAGTCAGCGGCATGGCTTTGCAGATGGGCTGCATCCATGCAGGAAAAACTTCGATAGGGAAAAAAGTACCTGCCAATAGAAATTGTGGCAGAGTGATGATGTTGGAAATAGGAGGAATGGTGCTCTCACTTTTTGCAATTCCTGAAACGATGAACCCAAATCCCATAAATACAATTAAACCAAAAGCACATAGCAACAGCATATTCAGAAATGTTATCCAGCCATGAATGAGAGTAAATCCGAAAGCATATTTTCCAATGGTGATAATAAAACAAGCTCCCAATAATGAAAATACCATCCGGCTGATTGTTTCACCAAAAATGATGGAAATACGTTTGACAGGTGTTGCAAAAAAGCGTTTGATTACTAATGTCTGGCGTAAACTGAAAAACACAAATGCCGTTCCGAAAACACCTGTTGACAGCAATGCAAATCCCAACTGCCCCGGCAAAATAAAATCAATTTGTTTGTATTCGCGTCCCGGAATTACTTCCTGTTTTAATTCGGCCATCGGATGTTGAATGTGTGCCATCTGAAAATTCACCTTGCTGATAATATTGTCGAGCATGTTGTGAGCAAGTGAACCTTTGTCGGGCGATGCGGTGGAAGTTATCAGGTGCGCAGTATAGTCTGTATTTATGCTGTTGGAATTTTTTTCAATTTTTAAGATGGCATCAATCTCGCCTTTTTGTAATTCCTGATGCATTTTCTCAGGGGAACCATCAACTAATTTTACAACATTTACTTTTTGCAGACTCTGAAAAACAGCATTATTTGTATCGCTGTCCTTGTCAATAAAAAGTTTCACTTTAACAGGACCTCCGGATAAGAAACCAAATACAAGAATAAAAATCAAAGGAAATGCAATGGTAAAAACCACAGCACTGGGGCTGCGAAGAATTGAGCGGAAGCTGGCTTTTGCAATAGCCATCATTGCTCTGAACTGTGAATATTTCATTGTGGTATCTTAATACGGAAATCAGGCGTCAAAAGTAATTCAGTTATGCCCTTCTCAGACTTATTTTTATTAAAAAAAGGTGATTTTATTCAACAATGAAAAAACTTTGTCATTCTAAACTTACAGCAATACCAATGATTAAGGACAAATCATGTAAATGTGAGGAATGTTATCTTCTAAAAAAGGTTCGCCCTGCATCTGAAATCCAAATGATTCATAAAAATTTTTCAGATAACTCTGAGCCATAATTTTAACCGGCTGATGCCCGAACAACCTCACACACTCATCCATTGAACGCTGGAATAACTGACGTCCGATGCCGGTACTTCTCACTTGCATGTGGGTGGCTACTCTGCCTATGGAGGGTTCAGGATAAAGTATTCCCGGAGGGATAATTCTGCTGTAAGCCACAACTATGTTATTCTTTCTGCCGGTAAGGTGCAAAGACAGTTGATCTATTCCGTCCATATCGCGATAAGGACATGTTTGCTCTACTACAAAAACCTGCTGACGCATTTGCAGCAAATCGTACAGTTCGTTGGACGATAAGTTGTGAAAGGATTTTAAAGACCAGAGTATATTTTCAGTTGATGGCATAGCTGCTGCAGAAATTCAAATTGTATGAAAACAAAAATGAGCAATTTTCTTATTGCAATGTATTTGAACTTTGTAAAACATGTTCAGCAATTCCTTTTTTAATAACAATGGCATTATGAATGATAAACTGAAGCAACAGGCTGATAAATATTTTTCAACGTTGATACCCGTAATTCGTATTGTATTTCAATATTTTTGCAGTCATGTCAACCGGTCAGATTATCAGCAAAGACAGCAGCAACTCTGCTGCTAAAATTTCTGTTGACGGAACTCATCAGTTGCATCAGATAATTTCAGGCATTGCAAAAACTGATTCAGTTTTAAAATCAGGTGACACAACAGCGATTGCCGATTCAAGAAAAACAGCGTCAGATTCAGCATCAGCAGTTGCAACATTCAGATTTGTGGATGAGGAAAATACGGACCTTTCTACCAATGAAATTTCATTTCTTCCTTCATCATCATATTTAGGTTCGCATGTGCTGAATGTTCATTCACGCTCTCCTGTTTCGTATAGCAAACCGGTGCCCGACTGGTATGCAATAGTTTTATTGGTGCTCATAGCAGGAATTACGGTGATAAAAGTTTTTTACCACAGTATATTCAGGCAAATGATTAATGCGCTTTACAATTTTGCAGTTACCAACCAGGTGGTACGCGATGAGAATATGCTGGTTCAGCGTGCTTCAATTTTGCTTAATGCAATTTTTTATGGTGGTGCAGGATTGTTTTTATACTGGGTAAGTATGAAGTTGAGTTGGAACAATCCCATAATTAATCATGGGCTTCTGAGGTTCTTCTTTTTTGCATTTGTTACGGCAGTTTTTTTCTCTGTAAAAATGCTTTTACTCAAATTTATCGGTTGGGTTTTTGGTATTGACAAACAAATTTCAGTGTATGTGTTCTCCATATTTCTGGCCAATAATGCTATTGGCGTAGTACTGGTAGCAACAGCAGCAGCCATGGCTTATCTGACAGAATTTTCATTTGTAAATTATCTGTGGCTGGTGTTGGCAACAGTGGCAACAGCCTTCCTGTATTTGTTTTACAGAGCCATCTTGATATCCCGCTCTATTCCGGGCTTCAGATTGTATTATTTATTTTTATACTTTTGCACCCTTGAAATTGTACCGTTGATTTTAATCATAAAGTTGACGATTTGGTAATTAAAAAAACAGGTGAATTAAAAGTATGACCGGTAATTTGAAGGTAAAAACAATTTTAGTTACACAACCAAAGCCAGAGACGGATAAAAATCCATACTTCGACCTTGCTAAGAAGTTTAATCTGAAAATTGATTTCAGACCATTTATTCAGATTGAAGGAATCCCGTCAAAAGATTTCAGGAGAGACAGGGTAAACCTCCCCGACTTTCAGGCAGTAATTCTCACAAGCCGTCAGGCGGCAGATCATTATTTCAGAATGGCAAACGAAATGCGCTTTACCAATTTTGATGAAGTAAAATTTTTCTGCGTATCGGAATCTACAGCATTTTATCTGCAAAAGTATATCACTTACCGCAAGCGTAAAGTATTTTATGGCAACAACAGCATCAACGACCTTACTGATGTTCTGAAAAAACATAAGAAAGAAAAGTTTTTATTGCCATGCAGCGAAGTGATGAACCCTGATATCATCAACACACTTAAAGAAGGCGATATTGATTTTGTTACTGCTGCAATTTACCGAACAGTTAGCAGCGACCTCTCAGATGTGGATATAAATTCTTTCGACATGATTGTGTTTTTCAGCCCGTCAGGGGTGCAGTCATTGATCAAGAATTTTCCTAAATACAAACAGAATAATACACGCATTGCTACCTTTGGTGTTACCACAGCTCAGACTGCAAAAGAGGCCAAGCTCAAAGTAGAAGTGATGGCTCCTGTTCCTGAGGCACCCAGCATGACAATGGCTATTGAACAGTATCTCAAAAAAGCCAATAAATAAGGTAAACG
>Ga0116151_10003794_pt1 | contig 13416 bp, 9 predicted proteins | sample AD_UKC117_MetaG_FD_89893 | JGI IMG/M metagenome (GOLD analysis project Ga0116151, IMG submission 89893) | Active sludge microbial communities of municipal wastewater-treating anaerobic digesters from Hong Kong - AD_UKC117_MetaG | ecosystem: Engineered > Bioreactor > Anaerobic > Digestate...
GCTATGGAGCGCTCGGTTTTGGTCTGCTCCTGGTGATGGGGTTTGGTATGGGGATTGACGGGCTGCTATGGGGTGCGCTCCTGGTCTTTGCCCTGGCTTTGCCGCCCATGCTCCGCCGCGTTATCCAAGGGGCTTCGTTGTCATTGTCCGCATTCCAGCGTGGCGACGCCGGCCAGCTTTGGCGCTACAGTTGGCCGCTGGCGTTGGGCAACATGGCCATGTGGGGGCTGATCCTGTCCGACCGCTACATCATCAGCTATTTTCGCCCGGAAACGGAAGTGGGACTCTACGCAGTTGCCTACAATCTCGCGAGCAAGAGCATTGAATTAATTGTTGCGCTCTTTATGCTCAGCCTGGGGCCAATCGTCATGCACACGTGGGAGAAATCGGGCGCGGCAGCTACCGAGGAGGCGCTGGTCACCATCACGCGTCTTTTCCTGATCCTGGGGGTGCCCGCGGCAACGGGGCTCACGTTGCTAGCCCGCCCCTTCGTTGGGCTGCTCACCGCGCCGGCCTACCACGAAGGCTATCGGGTGGTCGGCTTTGTGACCTTTGCCAGCCTAACCTGGGGCTTGTCGCAAATCGCGGGGATGGGCACGTTGATTCAAGAAAAGACAGGCTACATCGCACGCAACCAGTTGCTGGCCGCCACCGCCAATATCGTGCTCAATCTCCTCCTCGTGCCAAGTTTCGGCTACATTGCCGCCGGGGTCACCACGCTGCTGGGCTACTTGCTGCTTTTGGCATTGCAGAGCCACACCGCACAACCGTACCTGCCGTGGCGCTTTCCCTACGCCACACTTGGCCATGTCGTCATTGCCACCGCGGTGATGGGCGGGACGATTTGGGGTGGGTCGGCGCTGCTGCTCGGTCCCCAAGCCGGGAATGGCCTCACCATAGGGGTGGCGCTGACATTGGCGCTGCCGAGTTACTTTGCCACACTGTGGCTCCTCAATGAGGCTGGGCCACGGGAACGGGCACTGCTTGCAAGCTATTTTCACCGACCGGCAGGAGGTCAACCATGATACTGCGCCAGACAAAGCGTCAACTATCGACAAACCGACCAAAACGGTATCCACCGTTGGTACAACGCGCGTGGCGGCGACTCTGGACGGCGGCCCGCATCCGCCGCCATGCACGGGCGTGGGCTCACCAGGCCCGGCAGACCATGACCGATGGAGATTTGCTGGCGCTGACCGAGGGTCAATGGGGCGACGTGTCCCATCTGTTCCATCACCTGGCCATGAAAGCCTCGCCACTCTTTGCCAACTCTGACGCGCGGGAGGCAACTGCCATCACAGCCATCCAAACGCGCTATCCCACCTTGATGACAGACTTGGTGAAGCAGGCCCAAGCAATCTGCCGCCACGAGTTTTCACTGCTCGGTCACAACTACACGGGCGATCAACCGCTGGATTGGCACAAGGCGCCTGACAGCGGCCGGCCGTGGCCACTTGACTTTGTCGAAACGATCGACCGCTGGCTCTGGTGCAAGCCGAATCCGGGCGACTTAAAGGTGATATGGGAGCTCAACCGCCACCAACATTTTGTGACCTTGGCACAAGCCTATTGGCTAACCGGTAACGAGCGGTATGCCATCGCGTGTGGCAAACAGTTGCGCAGTTGGGTACGCACGAACCCGCCCGGCTTCGGGATTCATTGGTACAGCTCGCTGGAGATCGCGCTGCGTCTGGTCGCGTGGAGTACGGCCTTCCAGTGGCTCCGCCACTCCCATCCTTTTCGCACACGGAGCGGCCCACTCTTGCTCAAGAGTCTCTACCAGCAGACAAACTACCTGGCTGCCCATCTCACAACCGACTGGCCCGTGCCCAATAACCACCTCATCGGCGAGGCGGCGGCCCTCGTGATTGTAGGTGCGCTCTTCGCTGAGTTTCGGGACGCCGAGCAATGGCGGGCACAGGGATTGGCAATCCTGCAGCGCGAACTCATCCGACAAATTAGCACTGATGGCGTACACAAAGAGCAGTCGACCTGGTATCATCGCTTTGTGCTCGATCTGCTGCTGCCCATCGAATTGCTGGCGCGCAACAGCGCCCTTCCACAGCAGCCGATGCTCTCTGCCAAAGTGGAACAGATGCTCACTTATCTACAATGGGTCGCCCTGCCCGACGGCACCCTGCCGCAGCTCGGCGACGCCGATGACGGTCACGGCATCCTCCTCAACCCGGTCGCTCCGGCGACGCAGTGGCACGACTGGTTGGCGCTGGGTGCGCTGCTCTGGGCGCGCCCGGATTTCAAGGGCACCGCAGCCCGTTTTGGGCCGGCGGCCTACTGGTTGCTCGGTGAGCGGGGCCACGCGGCCTTTGACGCCCTGCCGGCGAGCACCCCTGAACGCACGGCCACGGTCTTTCCCGGCGCCGGCCACTACATTATACGTGACAAATGGGATGATACCAGCGATCACCTGCTTTTTCGGTGTGGTTCCTTTGGGCTTGGCGGCGCCGGCTTCTGCACCCACGCTCACTGCGATCAGTTAAGCGTTTTGCTGACTATCAAAGGTCATCCCGTCTTTGTCGACAGCGGCACCTATACCTACCACGGCACCGAACGGAATGCTTTTCGCGCCACCGCAGCACACAACACGGTGCTGATTGACGAATGTGAACAGGCCATCCCCAAGGATCTCTTTCATTGGGAGAAGGTGCGCGCCGGTCACTGCACCGGTTGGACCGGCATGCTGGTGCGCGGGCAGTATACCTCGCCCAGTGGTGTCGACTGGCAGCGCAAAGTGGATCACCCCCGCCCTGGCACTTGGGTTGTGGCCGATTCCTTTGTGGGCAAAGGCAAGCACAAGCTGGAATGGTTCTTCCACCTGGATCCCCATTGGCGGCTGGTACAGCGCGCAGAGGGTACTATTGAGATTGTCGATGCTACAGGCAGTTTGGCCCAAATTACACCCCCGCGGCGCGGCGTGCAGCTTCTGTTATGCGAAGCGTGGGTAGCAACGGGCTACGGCAGCCGGTGTAAAGGGCCGCTGCTCTACGGGCACTGGGAAGGGCAGTTGTTGCATGGCGAAAGTGAGTTTCAATGGCATATCAAGTGGCTTATCTAAGTGCTGACGAATTTGCCGAATCAAAAGTCGATAGTCTCTCGGTATGGCGTTGTTATCATCGGATTACACTGGAATCGGGGGGCGCTCTTTACACCTGAACAACTCCGTCCCGGTAGACTACCCAAAAGTCAACTTGGTATGGAACGGATCGAAAGGGCCGAATAGCATGTTCACAAAGACCAATGCAGAGAGACTTGTCGCCTTTTTGGCTGCGCAGGGGGTCAACCTTGTCTTCGGCATCCCGGGTATGCATACGCTGCCGCTCTTTGAAGCGTTGCGCGGCGCCCGCATCCGCACGGTGCTCGCAACGCATGAACAAGGTGCCGGCTTTATGGCCGGAGGCTACAGCCGGGCCACCGGCACACCCGGCGTGTTGGTCACTGTGCCTGGCCCTGGCCTGACCAACGTGTTGACCAGCCTTGCCGAGTGCCGTGCCGACTCATGTCCATTGCTCGTAGTTGGATCCACAGTGAGCACCGATAGCGGACGGCGCTTTCAAGTCCACGAAATTGCGCAGGACGCCGTCGCCACGCCGTTCGTGAAGGCACTTTTTCCTGTTGACACGGCCGCGCAACTCTTGCCACAACTGACCGCGGCGTGGCGCACAACCACTTGTGGTGAACCGGGCCCAGTGCTCTTGTCGGTGCCGGCACAGCTGTGGAACGGTGCGACACAGGAAGACATACCACCGATCATGCCCTTCACTCAGTACCCGCCACCAGGGCCAGACGGATTCAAAACCGTGTTAACGGCACTGAGTCAGGCGGAACAGGTAGGGCTGGTTGTCGGGCAGGGGGTCTTTGGCGCAACCGACCAACTCCGCGCCTTGGCCGAGTGGCTCCAAGCCCCGGTGGCAACGACCCTCTCCGGGCGCGGCGCACTACCCGAGGATCATCCACTGTCGCTCGGCATGGGCTGGCAACCGGACGGGATCACGTTCCTCAATACCATCTTCAGCCACTGCGATCTCGTCCTGGCCATTGGCCTAAAATTTGCGGAAACGGGCACCCAATCCTATCAACTGCGATTGCCACCGGCGCTGATCCATGTTGATGCGGCGCCGGCGAACCTCGGTGCCAATTGTGCGCCCATGGCGACGCTGGCAATGGACGCCACCACCTTTTTGGACCAACTGCTGGCACACAAAGCAGAGTTCGGTCCACGGCCGGCCAAGGCGCTGTCAATCCAATTGACAGCCCAACGAATGCGAGGAGTGAACGGTAATGACAATGCCACCCAAGAGATCCGTTATCACATTGGGGCACACAGCACCGATCCGGCGACCTTTTTCCGTGCCCTACGCGCCACGATGGCCGCTGACGCTATCCTGGTGACCGACAGCGGCTATCACGAGATTCTGGCTGCGCGGCACTATCGCGTGCTGGCGCCACGCACCTTGCTCACACCGGCGGACTACCAGGCCACGGGCTTCGGCATTCCCACTGCGATGGGGGCGGCGCTTGCACAGCCGCGGCGACAAGTATTCGCGCTCGTCGGTGACGGCAGCTTTGTCATGAGTGGTCTGGAGTTACTGAGCGCGGTACGTGAAGAAGTAAACCTCGGTGTCATCCTGATCAACGACGGCTACTACGGCATTCTCAAACAGCTGCAGGAGGAGCGTTACGGCACCACCAGCAGCGTCGCCCTGCACAACCCGGATTTTTGGACGTTGGCCGCCGGCTGTGATGTTCGCTACAGGCCGACCGTGGCGATCTTGCTGCTACCCTTGCCGCGTTTGTCCACGGGCAAGGGGTACGCCTGCTCGAGGTCAAAGCGACCTATGCCACCGGTGATCGCCTGGGGATGCTGGCGCGCCGGTGGCGACGCCAGGTGCGCGGCTGGGTCATTGGATGATGGTATGTCGCGCTCTACCACTACGCTCTACCATTGGTGTTCAGCACATGAAGATTGGAAGGAGTGAGATGGATGCATTGACAGCGGTTGAAAGAGAAGGAGCGCGCGCAACCCTGGCGCCGCAACTCAGCTGCACGGTACAGGACGAGCGGCTGGGCACGCTGGGCTATGTAGTGATCGACCGCTTTGTCGGCGCCACGGCGATTGGTGGAATCCGCCACGCACCAGGGCTTACGCTGGCAGAAGTGAGCGCGTTGGCCCGCGCGATGACCTTGAAGTGCAGCTTTTTGCGCCTCCACATGGGTGGTGCCAAGGCCGGCCTCATCGCGCCGGACGCCGGTGAAAGCAAGCAAGAACGGACCAAGCGGCTGGCTGCCTTTGGCCGTGGTATTGCCCCGCTCATTCGCCACGGCAGCTATAGCCCCGGCGAAGATCTCGGGATCTCGACCACGGATCTCAATGTGATTCGACAGGCCGCCGGTCTAGCATCCGTTGCGCCAACATGCGACGGTGGCTACTTCACCGCTCGCACGGCCTTTGTGACACTCCAGGCCGCGCTACAGCAACAGAAGCGGCCCCTTGCCGGCAGCACAGTGGCGATTGAGGGCTACGGGCGCGTCGGCTCGGCATTGGCTACACTCCTGGCGCAGGCAGGGGCACGCATCGTCGCCCTATCGACCAAGGCGGGCGCCATCTACAACCCTGCCGGATTGGATCTGGACCGGTTGTCTGCCTTGCGGCAAACAGCGGGCGATGAATGCGTTCTAGCCTATCGGGAAGCAGAGCAGCTCACGTTGGCCGAACTGTTGCTGTTGGCGGTGGACATCGTCGTGCCCTGTGCCCGACCGTGGTCGATCCACGCTGCGAATGCAGCAGCGATTCAGGCGGCAATCGTGCTGCCCGCGGGGAATATTGCGCTCACGCCGGCCGCGCAGCAACGGCTTCATGAACGGGGAATTCGCTGCCTGCCCGATTTCGTTGCCAGTAGCGGTGCTGTGTTGGCGGGCGTCTTGCACAGCCGCGGTTTTCAACCGGACGAGATTACGCGGATCATCGATCAGGATTTTCGTCGCCGTGTCGAGACGCTGTTGGACCAAGCCGGCAACGAAGCGCGGTCGCCCGTCGAGGTGGCGCAGACCATTGCGTGGCGGAACTTTCGCACGGTGCAACAGGAAGAACGGGACCAACAAGCTGGGATGCTCGCCAAGCTGCGCCACACCTCACCCCGCCGCCTGGTTGAGCGGGTGGCGGCACAACTCTATCGCCGCCCCCTCTTTCACGTGATGCCATTACAGCGGGTGGCGCTGGCACGGACGCGGCGGGAGTTGGGGGTGTGAGGGGGGAGAATGAGAAGTTCAGCGAGAACCGAGAAGGTTCGATGAGACACAGAACGGAGGCAATCATGGCAGTGAGGGGGGGATTGCGTGGCTGGTTCAAAGATTGTCCACTTGCGACCCGACGACTTGTCGGCGCCGGCCGACGCCGGCTACGTGCCGATCCCAGCCTGACGGATCCCATCTTTCGCGCATGTGCGGCGTGGTTGGCGGAGACCGAGTGGTGGTCGGCGGCGGAACTGTACGCGCTTCAATGTGAACGGTTGCAGGCACTGGTCGCCCACGCCTATGCCCACGTCCCTTACTATTGTCGCCTCTTTCGGGACCACGGCCTTGCCCCGTCCGACATCATGACGCCCGCCGATCTGGCCCAATTGCCGTTGCTGACACGGCAGCAGGCGCAGGCCAATCTGGCCGCGTTGCAACCGCGCAACCTCGACCCGGCCCTGTTGCAGACCCGCACAACCGGTGGTACGACCGGAACACCACTGTCGATCACCTACGATGCTCAAGCCGATGCGGTTGAACTGGCCTTTCGCATGCGCCAATGGCGTTGGGCCGGCTATCGCCCGGGGGCGCCCTTGCTGATTCTGCGTGATGACTTTGCCGGACGCACAAACCGCCACGGCACAACCGTCAAATGGGATTACAACAGTGCGCGCAATGCGCTGGTGCTTTCAGCCTTTCACCTCAACGCAGCAATCTTGCCCGATTATTGGGCGCTGCTGCGCGAGTTCCAGCCCCGTTTTATCGAAGCCTATCCGTCGGCGCTCTCTGTGCTGGCGCGCTTCATGCAACAGCAAGGCGTCACCGCTGTCCACCCGCAGGCGATCTTCTGTGAATCAGAGACGATCGTGCCGTGGCAACGCAGCTTGCTCGAAACGACCTTTGGCTGTCCGCTCTTTGCGGGCTACGGCAATTCAGAGCGGGCCGTCGATGCAGTGGAGTGCGAAGCACACAGCGGCTATCACATCTGCCAGGAGTACGGCGTACTCGAAATTGTCGACGCACATGGTGAAGCCGTCACGGAGGAAGGCGCCATCGGTCTGGTGGTCGGTACCGGCTTCTATACCAATGCCATGCCGCTGATCCGTTACCAAACCGGAGACCTGGCGCGCGTCACCCATCACCCTTGCAGTTGTGGCCGCGCCCACCCGTTGATCGGCGACATCGTCGGGCGGCTACAAGAGATGGTCGTCACCGAGGACGGTGAGTTGGTGGCGATCGGTGTCCTCCAGATCCGCGCACCCGCCTATCGCCACGTGCAACAATTTCAATTTGTGCAGGAACAACCGGGGCGGCTGGAGTTACGACTGGTACCGGCCAAGGGTTACAGTGAACACGCGGCCCGGCAGATCCGCGACGAATTGACGACACAATTTGGCGGTCGCATGCAGGTCACGCTGACAACGGTGCCAGCAATCGACCGGACCAGTCGCGGCAAACAGCAATTTCTCCTACAGCGTTTACCGATTGGCCTGGCTGATGTGACACTTGGGTTGGGAGGTGTATGATGACAGGCCGGCTGAATCCTACAGCAGCAGAGCAGCACTCATTACGCCGGGTGTTGATGCTTGCCTATGTCTTTCCTCCCTTTTATTCGGTGGGTGGCTCAATTCGCGTCGTCAAATTCATCAAATATCTCTGTGCATTGGGCTGGTTGCCAACTGTACTTACCGTCGATGACAGCCGTGATCTGGCCAGCCAACAGCGTGAGGGTAGTGCAACACTGTGCAGTGAAATTCCCCCAACCGTGGCCATCTATCGGACCAACGCCGGCGAACCCTCGCGTGCGCTGCTGGAAACGGGACGGACGCTGCGCCGGCGCAGTCGGTTGGCAGCCACGGTGGTCAATACACTGCGTGTCCTGCGTCGTTTCGCCCAAGCTTATCTGCTCTTGCCCGATGAGAACTTGAGCTGGTTGCCCTTTGCGGTGCGCATGGGACGGCAGATCATCCGCCGCCATGAGATCGATCTGATCTTTGTCACCTGCCCACCCCATTCGGCTGCGCTCAGTGGGGTGCTGCTCAAGTGGTGGACCGGCAGACCGTTGGTGCTCGACTTCCGCGATGATTGGATCGACACACCCTGGTATCGGCGCAAACCGTGGCTGAGTCGCCAGCTCGAACGCTGGCTGGAACGGTGGGTCGTCCACCGGGCGGATCGGGTGATTGCGGTGACCGCGTGGAGCCACCGTACCTTTCTTGCGCGCTACCCACACGAGCCGTCGACCAAGTTTGCCCTGATCCCGAACGGATGCGATCTCGCCGACTTTGCCCCTACTGAGCAAGCAGAACCCAAAACGGCAGAGCAACGCTTTACCATCGTCCACAGCGGTCTTTTAACCGAATCCGCGGATTGGCAGCGCAGTCCACGTCCGCTCTTTGCGGCATTGGCCCAGTTGCGGCGCACCCATCCGAAAAAAGCGGCGCGGCTCCAGCTGATCTTTACCGGCACCCTACCGGAAGCGACGCGGGCAGCAATGGTCCAACTCGGTATTGGCGATCTGATCCAGGAAGTCGGACACTTGCCCCAGGCGGCATATCACCGCTTGCTACGCCAGGCCGACCTGCTGTTGGCCATTAACTACACCGGCTTTACCACCCTAATCCCCGGCAAGCTGTACGAATATTGGGCCGTGGGCGCCGCGCCGATTCTCCTGTTGGATAGCGGTGGCGCGGCCAGTGAATTGGTGGCGCACCATCAGTTGGGTACCGCGGTGCCCCCGGCAGCTGTCGAGCAGATCTACGCGGCATTGCTCATGTACTATCAGCAGTGGGCAGCGGGCAAACCGCTGCAAATCAGGCGCGAGGGCATCGCGGCCTACGACCGGAAAGTACTTACGCGACAGTTGGCGGCGCTCTTCAACGCTGTCGTGCAACCGTCACGTTCCGGTCGCATCACGGCCACAACCGCGCACGATCACAATCATTGGAGCAGTGATGAGCGTCGTAGCAATTATCATCAAAGGCGGCTTCCCCATGCATAATACCCGAATTCTCTTTGTCGGCGGCAGCAATCTGCTCTATGGGCTCAACCATCGCAGTCGTCATCTGCTCGCCTATCTCCAGCAACAGGTGGGGCAGGTTGACGCCGTGGCCTATACGAATTTTTCCAGTGGTCAGCAGTCGGTCCTGTTACACAACTTGTGGCACGGCCTGCGCCATTTGCCCTGGGGCAGCATCCAGGTAACCGAACAGAATCACCACCGCCAGATCATCGTGCGCAAGCTCTTTCTGCCCCATCCGCTCAACTTACTGGCCCAGGACCTGTGGTGTTACCAGCGCCTACAGAGCGTGTTGCGCCCACCCTATGCCCTGGGTATCGTTGGCCACGCCGAAAACGCGCTGCTGGCGCGCATGCTCAAACGGCGCGGGTTGGTCGAGCAGCTCATCTACGATGATTGGGACTACTACCCCGGCCTGGAGCCGAATCGTCTGGGTGCCTGGATGATGGCCCAGCGCGAACAGTCGCTCATGCACACGGCGGACCTGGTGATGACGATCAATCCCCGGCTCGCCGCACTGCGCCGACAACAGGGTGCGCAACAGGTCGTCGTCGTGCCGAATGGCGTTGACCTCATGGCCTTTGCCGAAGCGCGCAAGCGTCATCCCCACCCACCCACGTTGGTCTACATCGGTTCATTGGCCAGCCACTGGGGGGTCGACCTGGCGATCCGTGCGTTGCCGTTACTGTTACCGCAACTGCCGACCCTGCGACTCCTGATCGCCGGCAGCGGCCCCGATCAACAGCGGTTACAGGAGTTGAGCCGGCGGCTCGGTGTGGCCGCACATGTGCACTTCTATGGCGCGGTCAGTTACGAAGTCCTGCCGGAGCTATTGGCCCAAGCGGACATTGGTGTTGCAACTTCCCGTGCCGACAGCACCTTTCGTCAATATGCGTCGCCGCTCAAGTTAATCGAGTACATGGCTGCCGGCCTGCCGATCATCGCCACCCGTGTCGGCCAGCAGACCCAAACGATGGTGGCGTCCGAAGCGGGGTTGCTGATCGACCAGTCACCGCGCGATTTTGCCGTGGCAACATTGGCCCTGTTGACCAATCCGGCATTCGCACAACGTTGTCGTGCAGCGGCCGTTGCCTATGTGGCCGCTTACGATTGGACGACCATTTGGGAGCGCGTCTTTCCCCTGCTGAGCGCGGACCATGACAACGGCTCGGGGGCAGTCCAGCCGCATGGTTCCACTTCGGCAATGCCCAACACCGCGGGATGAAGACAAATGAAACGGAGTTCACCGTGCGCGTTCTTTTTCTTTCCAACCAGTTACCGCAACTGTCCAGCGCGGCGAGCGCCTACCAGACCCGACTGGCCGGCTTACAGCGCGGCCTCGCAGCGCAGGGGGTCGAGACAACCCTCCTGTCGCTCAAGACCATGCATGTCAACCGGCCCAATCTGCTCTTTGCATGCAACGCCCGCGCCATCGCCCATGCGGCTCAGGGATATGACTTTATTCATGCCGCGGGACCGGGTGCCACGGTCGCGGCCGCCGCGGCCCGACTGTGGCACAACCACCATGTCCTCTTTGATGTTCACGGTGATGAGGTACAGGAAAAATGGCTGCAATTTCAGGATGCGCCCAGCAGCCGACGAGCGGGGTTGGTTGTGCAGGCGTGGTTGCTCAGCCAGGCGGCAAAACGGCTGGCGGACTATTTCTTGGTTGTGTCGGAGCCCTTCCGACGGCGTTATCAGCAACAGGGCATTGCGGCTGAGCGGATCGCGGTGGTGCGCAATGGCGTCGACCTTGCCCACTTTCAGCCGCCAGCACGCTTGCCGGTGCGGGATGCCGGCGCGCTGACCATCGCGTATGCCGGTGGCTTCCAGGCATGGCAGGCAATCGATGTGCTGATTGCCGCCATGACACAGATCCCGGCCCATCAGATCCGCTTCCTGTTGATCGGCTTTACCGCACAGGATCAGCCCCACAAAGCAGCGATTGCCCAGCAGTTGGCCGGTCGGGCGACGCTGGTCGATTGGCTGCCCACCGACCAATTGGCGGAACGACTGTGGCAGGCGGACGTGCTGGTGATTCCACGCACGACCCATCCGGCCATGCGCGGCGGCTGTCCCAGTAAATTTGCCGAGTACCTCGCCCTGGGCAAACCGCTCATCGTTACCACTGTCGATGAGACCGCCGACTTTGTACAGCAGGCGGCCTGTGGGCTGGTCTGTGCACCGACAGCGGCGGGGTGGCGGGCTGCGTTGCAACAAGCAACCCAGTGGTCGGTAGCAGAACGGCAACAGATGGGCAGCCGTGCGCGACAGTTGGCCGAGCAGATCTTTGATTGGCGGGTAATTGGACGGAAATATGCTGCCTTGCTGGCAGCGTTGGCAGCGGAAAAGGGAAGCGCTTATGGCAGCGACAGCACTTTTGCTCATTAACCGAACGGATCAGCAGCAGGTGGCCGTTGACCACCTGTCCATCCCCGGTTTTGACCACGTGCGGGTGCACACAGTTGACGAGCGGCAGTTGAGCACTGCGCCGGCCGCCATTCAGCGCGCAGAGGACGCAACGAATGTCGACTTCGTGCTCTATGCCCGCAATGATCAGGTTGGCCAACGCTACAGCCTGGGTCCGGCGATCCGTACGCTCCGCACCGGTTACTCCGCCATCAGTGGCATTGATGATCACGAGTGGCTGGTGCAGACCCGGCAAGTACTCGCTGATTTGCGCAGCGGCCATGCGCCGTTACCGCTACCGGCCTGTGCAGCACCCACTGCCGGGAAAGTTTGCGCGCCACGGGGTACCTTCTCGCTGATCTTCGACACGGAACAGCTCGGTGGTGTGCGCTTTGGGCTGCCGCGCATTCTCGCCCTGCTCGACCGCTATGGCGTCAAGGCGACCTTCTTTGTCACCGGCTTTGTACAGCAGATCTATCCCGAACTGCTGCCGGCGTTGGCGGCACGCGGGCATGAAGTCGGGCTGCACGGACAGTGGCATGAATGGCTGGCCGGCCTGTCGCAAGCCGAACAAAGTCGGCGCATCGGCGAGCATTTGGCCCTCTTCCAGCAGACACTGCCGCAGCACACCCAGGTGGTGGGGGCAAACTTTATCTACCGCATGGATGCCAACACAGCGACCGCCCTTGCCGAACAGGGGCTCCGCTATTTTGTCGTCTTCGCGCACCACTACTACCGCCCCTTTGCCTATCGGCGACCATCGGCCATGCCGTTGCCATTGACAACCGCGGCGGGCATGCTATGGCTCGTGCCGGTGCCGGTGCAGACATATTCGTTGCCATGGTGGGGGACACGGCTGCTGATCGACTCGGCACTCTGTGAGTCAGCCCAGCGCGGTACACCCCATGTCACGGTGCTGATGCATCCCTTCCGGGACGGCAGCCAACGGCACCTTCCCCAACTTGATGCACTGTTGCGCTATCTGACCGAGCAACGACAGCTCGCAGCATGTCGCCTATGTGACTGGGTACCGCCAATGCCGTCGTGCGACACAACCTGCCACATCTATGTCGACATCGACCGCATCAATGCCAGCTACCCCGAAGGGATCCCGCGCCAACCGTGGCAACGGAGCGAGGGGTATTTTGCACGCCTCGCTCTGCTCTATCAGGCACTCTGTGAGCTGGGGCATCAACCGGTCGTCACCAGTGATCGCGATGCTCTGCCCACCAGTTACGCGATCTATCCCGATGGCGTGGCGGCTGCACGGCAGCTCTCTTTCGATCCCCTGCTTGCCGGCAACGGGGACAGGAGGGGTTGGCAGACGCTTTTGGCCAAACTCGCAGCCGTGGCTGGTCCGCTCACCTTTATGCCGCCGCGGGGCCGGGGACAGTGGCGGACCAGCCTTGCCACAAATCGGCCACGCTATGCGCAGGATCTGTGGGGGCTCGGGCCGGAGTTTGCAATTCGGTTGGCCTATCGTTGGCGGCGAGGGAGGGCATGTTTTTGATGAAGACTCACACGACGGCCATCACGCCAGCAGTCGTTGAACAGGCAATTGACCAGTTATACGGTTACATTGTGCAGCACCATTGGACGGGCGCCGTGATTGCCGGGCCGGATCCAGTGGGCAAGCTCACATGGCGAGTTACCCGCTTTGTGCGCAGTTATGTGCCGTGGCTGCCCGGCGCGGCAAGCTATGTCTATCTACAAGCACAGGGCTACTGGGTGCGTACCAA
>Ga0116151_10003796_pt1 | contig 13407 bp, 8 predicted proteins | sample AD_UKC117_MetaG_FD_89893 | JGI IMG/M metagenome (GOLD analysis project Ga0116151, IMG submission 89893) | Active sludge microbial communities of municipal wastewater-treating anaerobic digesters from Hong Kong - AD_UKC117_MetaG | ecosystem: Engineered > Bioreactor > Anaerobic > Digestate...
CCCCGCGGCAGGTAGTGAAGGTCACCGCCCGGAAGCCGGACGGCAAGTCGGTTGCGTTTTCAACCATCTGCCGCATCGATACGCCGGTCGAGGTGGAGTACTACCGCAACGGCGGCATCCTGCACTACGTGCTGCGGAAAATGGCCAAGGGCTGATTCACTGCACACGCTGTTTGCACTCGTCTGACGGGGACGCCGCTACGGCGGTCCCGCCGCCTTCCCGCGGGGAATTCGCGCCCCGCGGGCGCAATCTCTGCGCCCCGGCTGCTCCACAGCCCACCCCGCGGCATCCCGCACAACCGGCACACCCGCGCAAATCAACACGCCCCGACACGCAACCGATAGGCCCTGCATACAGCGCGGCTTGATGGCCCTGCAATCGTCACAATCGCCACGGGTCGCGCAGCCAGCGGCGCATGCCGCCGGTCCTTGTTGCCGCCAGCCCGTTCGGAGCGTCGTCGCGATGACGAACAACCACAAGAAGAAGAGCGTGCTCACCACCGGTCAGGTCGCCAAGATCTGCAACGTCGCTCCACGCACGGTCTCGAAGTGGTTCGACAGCGGCCAGCTCCGCGGCTATCGCATCCCCGGCAGCAAGGATCGCCGCATCCCCGTCGATCAGCTCGTCCGTTTCATGAAGAGCCACGGCATGCCCACCGAAGGCGTGGAGACCGGCTCCATCGGCGTGCTCATCGTCGACGAGGACACCCAACTCGCCGACCTGCTCAGCGAAGCGCTGAGCGCCGACGGCACGTGCGAGACGTACCACGCAGCCACCGCGTTCGAGGCGGGCGCCCTCGTCGAGCGCCACCGGCCGGACGTCATGATCGTGGACGTGTCCGCACCCGATGTGGACCCGGTGCGTTTGTGCCGGGCGCTCCGCGCCCATGAATCCCAGGCGGGCATCCGCTTGATTGCCATCAGCGGACGCATGACCGAGGGGCAGGGGCAGTCGCTCCTCCAATCCGGTTTTCACGGATTCCTCGGCAAACCCTTCGACGTCCGCCAACTGCGCGAACTGATCGAGAAGGTCACAGCCTAGAGCAAGCTCTATTCGGGTGTCGTGCGATGTGCCCGTTCATTGAGCGGACCTTGGGCGGCTCGACGCTACGAGTGGATTACAGCCGGGCTAGACCGTCTCCCCGGTAGTAATATTCCCATTAATGAGAAAGCAGTACGGCGGGTCAGGCCGCTGCCAGGCTGTCGAGGTGCGTACGGATACGCTCGAGCAGCAGGGCGGCGGAGAACGGCTTGCGCAGATAGTCGTCCGCGCTCACATCGAAGCCGAACATGGGGTTCTCAGCCGGGTCGAGGTGGCTGACGATGATCATCGGCACGTGCTGGGAACGGGGATTCGCGCGCACCAACCGGCCGAGTTCGTCGCCGGACATGCGCCGCAGGGCCCGGTCGAGGATCAGCACGTCGGGGACGCACCGATCCACCTCCGCCAGGGCTTCGGCGCCGTCCCGGGCGATCCGGCAGGTGAAGCCGTAGCCCTCGAGATACTGCGCCAGAGTCCCCGTCAGATGGGGGTCGGCATCGACAATCAGCAGGTCCGCGTTCATGGCTGGTGCTCCTGTTCGCCACGTCGGCATGTCGGTTTGCATCCTGTTTGTGTCGGAGGGCTGAGTACGCCGGCGGGCAACGCTAAACTCACGCCCCAGCGGCCTCCACCTACTCCGGAATTGTAAACGAAACGTTAAGAACAGGGTTGAAACAGAGGGTTAAGATTGCGCTAAGCCCCGCCTGTGCGGCGCCCTGTGATATCCTGTGAGTTCCTGTGACTTGCGCGGTCGCGTGCGGCAACGCCGACAAACCGGGCGGACTCGGCAAGCTCGGCTGAACCCCTCACGCCGTGCGGTGGGGGTTTGAAGTTCCGCTCCAAACGTCGGAACCGATTGTACCAGGCAGCCACCCCAACCGGAGGTACGCTTGAGATGGTCCGCCAGGGTTGGACCACGGGAGACTTCGCGATGTTCATCGTGTGCCGCCGCTGTGGGACGACGAATGCCCCGCCGGCGTACCGGTGCAGTCAGTGCGACCGCCGGCTGGGGGACGCGCCCGGCTTCGGAGGATTGCTCGCGTTTCGGCGCCGCTGGTGCCGCACGTGGTTGGTGGAATTCCCAGAGGGCGAGGTCGTCATCGAGTACGACGGTCGCGGGGCCGGCTCCGAGTTCGTGACCGTCGACGGCGTCGAGGTTTCGCGGCGCAGCGGGTACGGCACGATGGCCCGGCGCTTCGAGTTCGCCGCGGGCGAACATCAGGTCGCGGTCAGCGTCACGCCCGCATGGTTTACGCTTCCGCCGTTCTGCGGCGGCCTGAAGTTCGCCGAACTCGAGATCGACCGCACGATCGCGTACAACGAGGGGACTCCGCCCAGCGTACCACTGCCCGTCAACCGCGGCATGGAAAACATCGACGAGCCGCCGCCGGGCATGCTCGGCGTCGTCGTCCGCGCGGTGGAGGCGGCTCGAACTCAACCGGTTGGCCGCCGGATCCTGCGCGGCCTCCTGGTGCTCGTAGGCTTGGTGGCCCTCGCAGGCTTCGTGGCCAGCGCCGCGATCCACATTGCCTCCATCGCGGGCGTCGACGTCCGGACGCGCCACCCGGACATCTTCCTCCTGCACTTACTGTGTATGGGGACGTTCATCTTTACTTTGCCGGTTTCCGTCTGGCTCAGCTCGGCAAAGGACGACGAATCCAGGGATATACTGACGGGTGTGCCACCCGTGTTGAAGGCGATGGTCATCGGGCTGTTGATCTACGTTTTCATCACCGGCATTCACTCCACGCAGAACGCCTGGGACGGTCAGGCGACGGCGCAGGCCGACGGCACCTACGTGCTGGAGCAGTACGGCAAGGTCGTCCGCACGGTGGACGCAGCGGAGTATCACAGCCATCGCGCGCTCGAAGCACGTGGATTCTCCGGCGCGTGGATGTTGTTTTTTGCCCTGGCGTCTGCTATGGCCTACGGGACGGTTCGCACGAGCGGCAGTGATCCGGCGAAGCCCGCGGACAATCCGCGGGCGCAGGCAGGAGTTGCATCACCAGAATGAGAAGACATCGAGCCCGCAGATTGTGGAGCAGCGCGATCGGCACCGGCCTGTGCTGCACATCCATCATTGCCGGCATGGCATGCGTACAACACCGTGCGGCCTCACGCGAGAGCGTGGCGGCCAGCGTGGAATGCGCCCACGGCGCGATCGTCCGGGCCGACGCGTCGCAACCGACAATCGCACTGATCTTCACCGGCGGATCCTACGGCGAGGGCGCGAACGAAATCCTCGACACCCTGAAGGCACGCGGCATCCACGCCGGGTTCTTCGTGACCGGCGACTTCCTCGACGACGCGGACCGCCGGGCCAGCGTCCGCCGGATGGTCCGCGAAGGCCACTACGTCGGGCCGCACTCCGATAGCCACCCGCTCTACTGCGCCTGGGAGGACCGCGCGCATACCCTCGTGACCGAAGCGTTCTTCCGCGCCGACCTCGAGCGCAACATTGCAGACCTCCGCAAACTCGGCGCCCTCCCGCGCCGCCAGACCGTCTACTTCATCCCGCCCTACGAGTGGTACAACGCGGAGATCGCCGCTTGGTCGCGGGCGCTCGGCGTCGTGCTGTTCAACTTCACCCCCGGCTCCGGCTCCAACCGCGACTGGATCCCCGAGGGCGAGAAGGGCTTCATCCCCTCCGCCGACATCGCCGCCGGTATCCTCGCCTTCGAACGCTCCGTCCCCGACGGCCTGAACGGCTTCCTCCTGCTCATGCACCTCGGCTCGCTGCGCACGGACAAAATGCCGCCGCAACTGCCCGCCCTGCTGGACGAACTCCACGCCCGCGGTTATCGATTCGTCCGGATCGATAAACTGCTGGCCGGCGCCGAGTGCACGCCCGCACGCTGATACAGGTCACGCGCTTGCGATACAGCACCGATCAGCCGCAACGTCGTACCCGATCGCTCGCGGTCACCACGGGGGACTTCACCGCATGACCAACCAACCAGCCGCCGCCTCCCAACGCCTGATGTCGCTCGACACCATCCGCGGCATCACGATCGCCGGCATGATCCTCGTCAACAACCCGGGAAGCTGGCGCCACATTTACGAACCGCTGGAACACGCGCACTGGTTCGGCTGGACGCCCACCGATCTGGTCTTTCCCTTCTTCCTGTTCATCGTCGGGGCTGCGATGGCCTTCGCCCTCGAACGCCGGCTCGAGCAGGGCGTCGCCCGGATGGCCCTGCTCTCGCAGGCGCTGCGCCGCGCGGTGATCATCTTCGCGCTCGGGCTCGTCATGGCGGGTTTCCCCGACTGGCGACTGATCGGACCTTACGTGCTCACCATCGTCGGCATCAGCCTGGTGTACTGCGCGACCCCGGCGCTCTCCTTCGGAACCACGACGCGGCAGCGCGTCTGCAAGGCCGCCGGCTGGCTCCTGCTCGCCGGCGCCGTTGTCTACTTCGTCGCCGACTTCGGGTATTTCCAGGCGACCCACCTGCGCATCCCCGGCGTGCTCCAACGCATCGCCCTGTGCTACTTCGCGGTGACGATCGTGCTCCTGTCCACCGGATGGACCGGCCGCATCGTCACCATCCTCGTCCTGCTCGTCGGCTACCAGTGGATCGTCGCAGCCGTGGCCCCTCCCGCCGGATACACCGCTCCCGTGACCGACCCCTCCGGCCTCCTGCACGACTGGATCGACGCGCAGATCGTCGGCACCCACGTCTACGTCGAACGCCCCGACCCCGAAGGCCTGCTCAGCACGTTGCCCGCGATCGCGACGACCCTGTGCGGGCTCCTCGCCGGCGGCTGGCTGCGCGGCAGCCGCGACGCAAAGGAAAAAACCGTCGGCCTCTTCTTCGCCGCCAACGTCCTGCTCGTGGCGGGCCTGGCCCTCGATCCGTGGATTCCCATCGGCAAGAAAATCTGGACCGCGTCGTACGTGCTGCTCACCGCCGGCCTCGCGCTCCATCTGCTCGCGATGTGCTACTGGCTGATCGACGTGCGCCAGCGCCGCGCCTGGGCGAAGCCCTTCGTCGTCTTCGGAACGAACGCGATCGTCGTGTACGTCGCCTCCAGCCTGCTCGCGAAGACGCTCGTGCGCTGGCACGTCACCACGTCAGCCGGTGAAACACTCGCGGCCAAGACCTGGCTCTACCAGACCTTCTTCACGTCCTGGGCGACGCCGCTTAACGCTTCGCTGCTCTACGCGCTCGCGTACGTAACCCTCTGGCTCCTCCTGCTGCTCCCGCTCTATCGGGCACGAATTCTTATACGCGTCTAATCTACATCGATTGCGCCACTCGACTATTCGGATCCGCAAGCGGGTTGGCGGCTCCTCAAGTCATCCGGGCCCCGCGTGGAAATGGCGCCGTAACCGCGTTAGAATATCGCGTTCGCCACGAGGCAGCAGCATCAGGTGGCCAAGTTTCGGCGGCGAACGGGCGCGGGCGTCTGGTGGTCATTTCCGGAGCGGATGTATGGGCAGGCAGGGCGACAGTGCAGCGGCTACGAGGAAGCCGCAATCCGACCGCCTGCCGCTCGACCAAGTCATCACCACCGATCAACTCGATGAGCGATCCGCACGGCCCGCCGACTACGCCGCGGAAAGTGCCGCGCTCGCCGAACTGATGCAGGCCCTGACGGAAACTTCAGACGCCGACGCCCCCGACGCACCAGCCGATGACGACGCCGCCATCGACCGCGTTCTCCAGCAACTCGCCGAAACCACCTTGACGCTCTGCCGCGCGCAGTCCTGCGGCGTCAGCATCGTCGAACGCGACGGCAATCAGGAGGTCGTACGCTGGCGCGCCGTCGCGGGCGCCTGGGCCGCCTACCTCGGCAGCGTCACGGCCCGCAGCGCGTGCCCCTGCGGCACCGCGCTCGACCGCGACACCGCGCTGCTGATGGACGACCCCGCGCGGCATTTTCCCTTTCCCCCCGTCAAGCCCGCCGTCGCGGAAGTCCTGCTCGTTCCCTTCCACCACGCCGGCGAGCCGGTCGGCACGATCTGGGCCGTCGCCCACGACACCACCCGCCGCTTCGATCGCGAGGACCTTCGCCTCATCACCAGCCTCGCCCGCTTCGCAGCCCTCGCCTACCAGCTCCTCCACGAACACCGCCAGCGCGTCCAGCGTGAACTCGCCGCAATGATGCGCCTCCACGAACTCGTCGCCCGCCTGCTCATCTGCCCCGACAACCGCACCGCCATGCGCGAGGTGCTCGCCGCCACCATCGACATCACCGGTGCCCGCATGGGCAACGTCCAACTCCTCGACCCCGCGACCAACGCCCTCGAAATCGTCGCCCAACAGGGCTTTTCCCAGCAGTTCCTCGACCACTTCCGCAGCGTCGGCGTCGACGCGGGCTCCGCGTGCAGCCGCGTCCTCGCGACCGGCCGGCGCGTCGTGATCGAGGACGTCCTGCGCGACCCCGTCTACGCGCCGCACCGCGCCATCGCCGCCCAGGCCGGCTACCGCGCCGTGCAGTCCACCCCGCTCATCAGCCGCAACGGTGACGTGCTCGGCGTGCTCTCCACCCATTACCCCGATACCTGCCGGCCCTCGCAACGCGACCTGCGCTTGCTCGACCTCTACGCCCGCCAGGCCGCAGACTTCATCGAACGCAAACGCGCCGAGCGCGCCCTGCGCGAAAGCGAAAAGAGATTCCACAATCTCGCCGACACCGCGCCGGCCCTGCTCTGGGTCACCGACGATCAGCACGAGTGCACTTTCCTCAGCCGCGGCTGGTTCGAGTTCACCGGGCAGAGCGAGGCCGAAGGCCTCGGCTCCGGCTGGACGCAGGCCATCCACTCCGACGATCGCGCGCGCGTCACCCGCGAATTCCTCGACGCCGCCGGCCGCCGCGTGCCGTTCTACCTCGACTACCGGCTGCGCCGCGCGGACGGCGTCTACCGCTGGGTGCTCGATGCCGCCCGCCCGCGCTTTACCGATGGCCGCGTCTTCGCCGGCTACATCGGCTCGGTTATCGATGTGCACGAGCGCCGCCAGGCGGAGGAAGACCTGCGCCACGCGCACGCGCTCATCGAGGGTATCACCCAGGGCACCGAGGACCTCATCGCCGCCGAGGACGGCGATTTCCGCTTTATTTTCTTCAACGAGGCCTACCGCCGGGAATTCAAGGAGCTTTGGGGACGCGACGTCGAGGTCGGCAGCAGCATGCTCGAACTGCTCGCCCCCTGGCCCGAGGAACAGGAAAAAGCTCGGCGCCTCTGGGCGCGGGCGCTCCGCGGTGAGTCGTTCAGCGTGACCACCGAGTTCGGCCGCACCGACCAGGAAAAGCAGATCTACGACCTGCGCTACAACCCGGTCTACGGAGCCGACGGCGCCCTCATCGGCGCCGCCCACATCCTCCGCAACGTCACCGACCGCGTCCGTATCCAGGACGCCCTTCGCCGCAGCGAGGAGCGCCTCCGCGCCGCCCAGAACGTCGCCGGCATCGGCACTTTCGAGTGGAATATCCGCACCAACGTCAATGTCTGGTCTGAGGAACTCGAGGCCCTCTACGGTTTGCCCCCCGGCGGCTTCGGCGGCAGCTACGAGGCCTGGACCTCCCTCGTCCATCCGGATGACCTTGAACAAGCCATGGAGCACGTCCGCCGCTCCCTCGAAACCGGCGAATTCGAGTGCGAGTGGCGCGTCCAGCTCCCCGGCGGAGAAACCCGCTGGCTCGAGGCCCGCGGCTGGGTCGAACGCGACGAACGCGGCGAACCCCTGCGCATGCTCGGCGTCAACGTCGACATCACCGAACGCAAACGCCACGAGGAGCACCTGCGCACCGTCATGGGCGAGCTCAACCACCGCGTCAAGAACACCCTCGCCACGATCGACGCAATCGCCCAGCAGATGCTCCACCAGGCCGACACGCTCGAGTCCTTCGGTGAGGCGTTTCGTCCCCGCCTGCGCTCCATGGCCGCCGCCCACGCGCTGCTCACCCGCAGCGAATGGTCGGGCGCGGAGCTCCGCGACATCCTCCTGACTGAGCTCAAGGCGCGCGTCGCCTCGCCCGAGCACCTCGTCCTCGACGGTCCGGGCGTGCTGATCAAACCGCGGGCTGCTCTGGCACTGCACATGGCCATCCACGAACTCGCGACCAACGCCAGCAAGTACGGCGCGCTCTCCGTCCCGCACGGCCGCGTCCGCGTGAGCTGGTCCGTCGAGGACGCCGCCGGCGACGACCAACTCGCCCTCGAGTGGAAGGAGCTGGACGGCCCGCCCGTGAGCGCGCCTCCCGCTGCAGGTTTCGGCAATCAGATGGTCGGCGACGTCATCGAGTACGAACTCGACGGCTCGGTTGAGCGACAGTACGAGTCGGACGGCCTGCGCTGTTTCATCCGCTTCCCGCTGGCAGGCACCGGCCGAATCATCGACGGGACGTCAGCCGAGATCGAGCCCTCCGCCGCAACCCCCACGGCGTCGCGACGCCGGTCAGCCACCCGTATCAAGCCGATCCATCCACCCCGCGCCGTCCTCGTCGTCGAGGACAACCACACCGTCGCCCGCACCCTCTGCCGCGCCCTCGAGGCCGCCGGCTGCACCATCGTCGGACCCGCCGGCAGCCTCGCCAAGGCCAACGCCCTCGCCGCCGACGCCCGCTTCGACGCCGCTATCCTCGACGTCGACCTCAGCGGCACCCGCGTCTACCCCCTCGCCCGCCAACTCCGCCAGCGCGGCATCCCCTTCGCCCTCCTCACCGGCTTCGGCACCGAGGACCTCGCCCCCGACCTCCGCACCAGCCCCACCTTCACCAAGCCCGCCGACGTCGACGCCCTCCGCACCTGGCTCGCCAACCTCGAACCCATCAAAACCGAGCCGCGCCCGTAACGAAGCGGCAACCACCCCGCGAGCCGAGCCGCGAGCGCCAGCGAGCGGGCTGAAACTCGACCCATTGCGAAAACACTTACCCGCACACCGGCCGAACCCGGCTGGGCAAGCGTGCCGTACACATGGCGGCGCTGTTCACGCGTCCCTTCCCACCACCGCGACCAACCACCTTCGCCTCCGTCGCTGCGTCGCTCCGTCGCTGCGTCGCTTCGTCGCTGCGTCGCGTGCCCCCCGAATTCACTACGCATCATCCCAACCTTCCATGCTCCATGTCTTCGCGTCCTCATGGTCCAATTCCCAGCCCGGCCCCAAAACGCACGGGCCGGGCCGGCCCGGGCAAAACCGCCCGCACCAGCCCGGCCCGCTCACCCGGCCACACGACCTGCGCGTCGCAACTCAGTTGCCCGGCAGGTTCCGCACGCCGGTCTGCTTCTCCACCCGCTTGAGGTTTCCGCTCGGGTCAAAACGCACCTCGAAGCTGTCGGAGTTGCTGTAGATGTAGATGAACGCGAAATCCCCCTCCAGCACGCCGTCCTTCACCTGCTGCTCGATCGCCGACCTGTTGAAGTTGACCTCGGGCCCCGGCTTCCACTGGTCGATCTCCTGGCCGTTGGAGAGCGTGTACGGATAGTTCTCGTAGATGGAGATCTTCTCCGGCTCGGCGACGGCCAGCACCTCCGCCATCGTGGAGCACTTCTGCATCTTCGCCATGGTCTCCTTGCACTCAGCCGTGGGGCTGTGCAGCATCCCGGAGTAGTGACACATCGCGGCGATGCCCCCGCCCACCACCAATAGGCCCAGCAACATCTTCATGATGATCCTCGCTTTCCTGTCTGTAGACCGCTACCGCCTGAGGGGAAATGCTCGGCCCGCCATTCTAACCAGTGCCTATGGGGTAAACAACGGAAAACACCATGTCGCCCCCGGCGAAATCTCCAGGCCATGGGGATATCCAGAACCAACCGGCGACCGGACACAATGGGTGCGTCCCCACGCCACCTGACGCGTCGAAGTCGCCCCAGCCAACCCCCCAGGAGCACAATCCCAGAATCCAGGCACCCCAATCCTGCCATCCAGGCAGCACGCGCGCAGTGTTATGGGTGCACGGTGCCGATGGCCCCCAGCCACGCCCGCCCCGCGCCGCCCGGCCAGACCACGGGGCCCAGCCCCGTGACCGGCGCCGAAGGTGCCAGGAGGTATGGAGAACGATGACGCGACCGAACAAACAGTGGATCAGAAGAAGGGCAAGCAGGCGACCCACGGCGAACCGGACTCCGACTAGGCCGTTCGAATCAAGAACAGCAGCCGTTATTGGTGTCTTTGTGACTTCGCGGCTCAAGTGCCCCGCACGGGCCGCCGCAACGCTCGATCGACGCGCGCGCAAAAAACTCGCGATTCAAAGCCATTTGCAAGTCCTGCTGCAACGCCGGGCGCTGCCAAGAACCCAGGCAGACCCCCTGCGCGACCCCAAGACCGCTGTTCAAGCTCCACTGGCAAACGGCTTTGGAGGCAGTCAAAAAACAACGAATTGCAGCGCTCGAAACGCCAATGCCACGCTCGATCGCGGAAGCGCCTTATCCCTTTCCAGCGCTGGGCCCCAGCCGTTCCGACGTGATCCACGCGGGCAGCAGTTCGTGCCCCCGCCGCACATGCCATCCGCTAGCCCGGGCTGCCCGCTCGTGCAGTCCTTCCGCACCGGAGGCCTCGATGCCCGCACCGGCGACGAGGAAGGGGGGCGGATCAGCCGTGTGCGTGCGCTTCGCGACCGGCGTGGGGTGATCGGGCGCCACCAGGATCCGCCAGTCACCCTGGCTGCGGAGGTACTCCGCGAGCGGCGCGACCACGTGCGTGTCCACCTGCTCGATCGCCCGAATCTTCTCCTGCATGTCGCCGAGGTGGCCCGCCTCGTCCGGCGCCTCGATGTGTACGCAGACGACGTCCGCGTCGTCGAGGGCGGCGACCGCAGCCGCTCCCTTGCCGGCGTAGTCGGTGTCGAGAAACCCGGTCGCCCCGGGCACGTCGATTTGCTTGAACCCCATGAGCGCCGTGATGCCGCGGATGAGATCCACCGCGGCGATGCTCGCCCCGGTGAGCCGGTACCGCGCGGCGAGCGTCGCGAGCCGCTTGAGCCGGCCCTGCCCCCAGAGCCAGATGTCCGTCGCTGGGTTTTCCCCCGACGCACGGCGCGCAGAATTGACTTCGTGATCCGCCAGCAGCGTCCGGGCCCGATCCATGATCGCCTCGACCCGGGCAGCGTCGCCACCTCGTGGGTGGTGCCGCGCTACGGGCTGATCGGGAATGTCGTGGGGCGGCGTGCAGCCACAGTCCAGCTCGCCCACCTCGCGCAGTACGAGCAGGTGGCGGTACTGCACACCCTCGTAGAAATCGAGCGGCTCGTCCGCAAAAAAATCGTTCAGCGCCGCGATCAGCCGGCCCGCCTGGGCCTGCGCGATATGACCCGCCGTGAAATCCCGCATCAGTCCGTCGGCGATCGTCACGAAGTTGCACCGAAACACCAGATCCTGCGGGCCGACCGGCAACTGCCGGGCCGCTGCCTCCAGCGGCGCCCGGCCGCTGTAAACCTCGCCCGGATCGTTGCCCAGCACGCTCAGCGTCGCCACGTCGCTGCCCGGCGTGTAACCCGCCGGCACCGTGCACAGCGTCCCGACCTGCCCGCCGCGCGCCAGCGCGTCCAGCGCCGGCGTGCGCGCCGCCTCGAGCACCGTGCGCCCGTCAAGCTCCGCAAGCGGCTCGTCGGCTGCGCCGTCGGGAAGGATGATCGCGTATTTCATGACCCGCGGGCCTCCAGTACGGGCAGCATGACCGGCTCGTCGGAGAGTTGCAGATGACCCGCGACCGAACGAACGGCGGCGCCCAGCAGCTTGGGTTTCACCGGTGCGGTGATCGCCACGACGACGTGGTCATCGCGGCTCACGTGCGTCTGCAGGCGCTTCACGGGATTGTCGCGCCAGGCGTGATCGACGTCCGCGAGCATGTCGGCCCGGCGATGCGGCGCGAAGCTGAAGCGCACGTAGTACGAATCCTCCGCTTCCTCGGGATCCACGTAATCCGCAGGCGGCGTGCAGTCGTTGTACACGCAAAGCTGGTTGAACGTGGCCTGGGCGGAACCGGTCGCGACTTCGATCATGTCGGCAACGACCGCACTGGCGGTCGGCAGGCTCCCCGCGCCGCTGCCGGAATAGAACGTCTCCCCGACAACATCCCCGTCAACGAGCACGCCGCTGCGCGTACCCGACAGGCCCGCCAGCAGGTGATCGCAGTGAATCAGCGTCGGTCGCACCGCCAGGTAGAGCTGTTGCGGCTGACCCGTGGGCGCCGGCGTCAGGCGCCGGCCGATGCCGACGAGCTTGCAGGAATAGCCCATCTCGCGGGCGATGCGCAGGTCGGTGAGCTGCAACCGGTCGATGCCCCGCCGGGCGATCCGCTCGTACTCGATGTTGCTGCCCAAGGCGAGCGAGGCGAGCACGCACAGCTTGTGCGCCGTGTCGCCGCCGCTGACGTCGAGCGTGGGATCGGCCTCGGCGTAACCAAGTCGCTGCGCCTCCTGCACGGCGTCACCGTAGCTCATCCCGCCGTCGAGCATGGAGGTGAGCACGAAATTGCACGTGCTGTTGAAAATCCCCATGATGCTGCGGACGCGATTGGCCTGCAGCCCGCGCAGCAGCGGACCGATGATCGGCAACCCGCCGGCGCAACTGGCCTCGAACGCCACGCAAGTGCCCCCGGCCCGGGCGGCTGCGTATACCTCCGCTCCGTGCAGCGCCAGCAACGCCTTGTTGGCGGTGACCACCGGCTTGCCGGCGGCGAGCGCCTCCAGCACCACCGTGCGGGCTATGTCGGTTCCCCCAATCACCTCCACGAGCAGGTCGTACTCGCTGGCGAGCAGGGCCTGCGGATCGTCGGTGAAGACCTCCGCCGGAAAGGGCACCTCGCGCTTCCGAGTGACGTCCGAGACGAGGACGCACCCCACCTCGAAACGCACGCCGGTGCGGGCCGCCAACTCCCCGGCGCGGTTCACGATGATCTCGCCCACGCCCGAGCCGACGGTGCCGCAGCCAGCCAGGGCCACTCTCAACGGTTTCTTCTCACGCATGGCGTATCATCTTGCCTAAGGCCGGTGAATCCATCGCAGCCGCCACTGTACGGCAGCGAAATCCAGCCTTCAAGCGGCGCGGCCCGGCAACTGCGGCGCATACGCGGGCCGGGGGCGCCGCCCGGCCCAAGTCAGCCGAACGACACCCCCGGCACTCGTCGCGTTGGTGGTTTGACCGGTTGCGCACCAGGTCCGCCGCCTACTCGCCGCCGGCACAATCGGCCCGGCACGCCGCGACCGCCTGCTCCGCTGCAGCCCGGCACTCCGGCGGCCGGCCGCCGTTCTCCATGCACGTGCGGTGGGCGTCGCGTCCTTCCGCACCGCACAACTCGAGGCAGTTCGGCGGTTGGCAACCCGCCAGGCAATCGTCGAGGAAGTTCGCGCTCGCCGTCGTGCAGTCCACGTCAGGCGGCGGATTCATGTCGCACCGCTCGGCGAAAATGTCCGCCCGGA
>Ga0116151_10003797_pt1 | contig 13406 bp, 14 predicted proteins | sample AD_UKC117_MetaG_FD_89893 | JGI IMG/M metagenome (GOLD analysis project Ga0116151, IMG submission 89893) | Active sludge microbial communities of municipal wastewater-treating anaerobic digesters from Hong Kong - AD_UKC117_MetaG | ecosystem: Engineered > Bioreactor > Anaerobic > Digestate...
CCTGGCTGGGCTTGCTGCCGGGCGCAGCATCAAAGCGCGCGGTAATTTCGCCGTCACGCATCACCAGGATGCGGCTCGACAGACCGATTACCTCCTCCAGCGTATCGCCAAGCAGGATCACGGCCAGGCCTTCTGCCGTCATGTCGCGGATCAGTTCGTAGACGTCCTCCTTGGCGCCGACATCGATGCCGCGCGTGGGGTGATCAAGGATCAGCACCTTGACGCCGGCGATGCGCCACTTGGCCAGCACCACCTTCTGCTGGTTGCCGCCAGAGAGGCTTGCCACCATCGTGGATGTCGACGGCGTCTTGATCTTGAGGCGGTCGATCCAGGATTTGGCTGCCGCTTTTTCTTCTGCGAAGCGGATCACACCTGAGGACACGAATTTCGGCAGTGCCGCAAGCGTCATGTTCTCGGCGACGCTGAACGGTGTCACCAGGCCTTCGACCTTGCGTTCGGCAGGGACAAGACCGATGCCGCTGGCGGTGGCATCATGGGCGGCATTGAGGCTGACCGCCGCGCCATTGACCTCGATCCGGCCGGACGTGGGCTTGCTGTGGCCTGCAAGGCAGCGCGCCAGGTCCTCGCGGCCGGAACCGATGACGCCGGCAATGCCCATCACCTCGCCTTCATGCAGCTCGAAGCTGATGCCGGAAAACGCGTCGCCTTGCGCGAGAGCGTCGCATTTCAGCACCACCTTCGGCGACGGTTCGGTCTGGCGCGCCTCGCGGTAATATTCGTGATGAAGCTGGCGGCCCACCATGTGCTGGTGCAATTCCTTGACGGTTGCATCCCTGGCCGCCACTTCCTTCACGATCTTGCCGTCGCGCATGACGTAGACGCGGCCGGAAATCTCCAACACCTCTTCCAGGCGGTGGGAGATGAAAGCGATGGAGGCGCGCTCCCTCAGGTCGCGGATAATGGCGAACAGGAGGTCGATTTCCTTCTGCTCGAGAACCGACGTCGGCTCGTCCAAGAGAATTGTGATATGGCCCTTGATGCGGGTGTCGAGGGAAAGCGCCTTGGCGATTTCCACCATCTGGCGGTTGGCGAAGGAGAGTTCGGCGCAGCGCGTCGCCGGATCGATGTCGAGGTGCACCTTGGCCAGTTCCTTCGCCGCCGCGGCGTTCATGCGGCGTTTGGAGATCAGTCCGAAGCGGATGAACTCTGTTTCCCGGCCAAGGAAGATGTTCTCCGCCACGGTCAGCGTCGGCAGCACCGACTGTTCCTGGAACACCATGGCGATGCCGGAGTCGAAGGCCTGACGGGGCGAGGTAATGGTGATGGGCTGGCCGTCGACGAAGATGCCGCCCTCATCCGGACGATAGATGCCGTTCAACACCTTGAGAAGGGTCGACTTGCCAGCACCGTTCTCTCCAATTAGCCCCACCACCTCGCCCTTGTTGATGGCGAAGCTCACGTCGTCCAGCGCCTTGACGCCGGGAAAGCTCTTGGACACGCCGCGGATTTCGAGGACCGGAGCCGTCATTTGACCACGTCCAGCCGCGAGCGGTCGAGGGCCAGCGCCACGGCGGCAATGATGAGCAGGCCCTGCACGCCCTTCTGCATATAGGGTTCGATTCCCATCAGCACCATGCCGTTATTGAGGACGACGACGATGAAGACGCCGACGACGGTGTTCAACACCGAGCCCACGCCGCCGGACAACGCCGTTCCGCCGACGACGACGGCGGTGATGGCGGTGAAGAGCTTGTCCTGGGCAATCAGCGCGTGGCCACGGCCGATCTGGGCAGCTGACATGGCACCGGCCAAGCCATAGAACAGTCCGGCAATCCCGAAGATCAGGATGCGGGTACGCTCGACCGGGATACCGGCATTGCGGGCTGTGGCTTCGTCGGTGCCGATCGCGTAGAGCCAGCGGCCGATCCGGGTGCGCTCCTGGATCACCCAGGCGGCGAGCACCGCCGCGGCAGCGATCCACACAGCGGCGGGAACGCCCAAGGGGCGGCCCAGCGAGAGCGAATAGCGAAACGTGTTATCCGAGATCCGCACCATGACGCCGCCGAGGATCGCGGTCGCGATGCCGATGCCTGCGAAGCCAATGCCGAGCGTCGTCATGAACGACGGGATCTTGAGCGACACGTGAATGGCGCCGCTGACGAGGCCAAGCGCACCGCCGATCAGAATTGCGACGGGCACCGACAACAGGCCGATGGCGACACCGGTGAAATCATTGGCAACCAGCATGCTGGCGGCCACGGCGCAGAGCGCCAGCGTTCCCTCGACCGACAGGTCGATGGACCCCATCAGGATGATGAAGGTGGCGCCCATGCTGATCACAAGCGGAATCGCGGCCACGTTCAGGAGGCCGATGAAATTGAACCGGCTGAAGAAATTCGGACTGACGGTGCCGATGACAATGCACAGGCCGACAAGCACGGCAACCGGCGCCCAACGGCGCCAGTGGGCCGAAATCAGTCCCTTTGCGGTGGCAACTGTCGTCACGCGTCCATTCTCCGGTGGCCATCCCGTGGGATGAAAATGGCCGGGTGCGGGGCACCCGGCCAGCGGTCACATCAGGGAGGATTATCCGCGGTACTGGATCTGGCCGGTGGCCTTGCCCCAGAGATCGTTGAAGTCGACCTTCGGCGGGTTGCTCTTGTAGTCGGCAACCGTGTCCTTGGTGACGATGATGCCCGTGCCATAGAACTCGCGATGCTCGTGCGGCTCCTTGGTGATGTCGATCTTGCCGGTGACATGGGCGTAGGGGATGGCGAGGCCCATGCCGCCAGTCCACAGCGGATCCCAGGCGACGGTGCCGGCGAATTCACCGGCTTCGATGGCCGCCACGGCCGCGTCGATGCCGTCGATGCCGACCACCGGCACCTGACCAGCGAGGCCGTTCTGGCGCAGCGCTTCCAGAGCGCCCATGCCCATGCCGTCGTTGGCGGCGAACACGCCCTTGATCTGGTCGCCGAAGCGGGTGAGCCAGGCCTGGGTGATGTCGAATGCCTTCTGCTCGTTCCAGTCAGCGGGCTGGAAGTCGAGCAGCGTCACCTTGCCATTGGTCTTGGCGATGGCGTTGTCGAGACCAAGCTTGCGCTCGATGGCCGGCACGTTGGAGAGAATGCCGCCCAGCGCCACGATGCCGCCCTCGCCGCCGAAGGCCTTGAACAGTTCGTTGGCGATGGCTTCGGCAGTTGGCACGCCGTCGAAGGACATGTGGGCGATGTAGTTCGGGTCGTGGTCCCACGGATGAAGGTCATCCGGCTTGTTCCACTGGGTCACGACGAAGCCGCCGGCCTTCTGCACTTCCTCGACGATCACGCGGGCGTCCGGCGAGTCGTTGGGGTCGACGTTGAGAATGAGCTTGCCGCCGGTGCGCTGCAACAGGGCACGGATGTCGGCGATGCCCTTTTCCGAGTTGCCTTCAGTCACCAGCACTTCATAGGTGGCACCGATCGACTTGGCGAAATCCTCGCCGCCCTTGGCGAAGGTGGCGTGATAGGGATTGGCGACCGAGCGTAGGGAATTGGCGAGTGTCCAGGTCGTTTCCTGGGCAATTGCCGGCATCGGGAACGAGCCCACCGCCGAGGCGGCCGCGACACCTGCAGCACCTTTCAGCACCGTGCGGCGGCTGATGTTCTTCTTCGGTTCGAAAGCCATGTCTTCCTCCCATGAATTTTGGCCTTTACTGCACTAACTAGTTACTGCATTCTAGGGACAAGTCAAGCCCCCTCGCAAGGTCGGGGCAACGGAGGGATAAATCGCCAATGGCTGCCGGTTCAGCGATCGCGGCGCGCAACAGGAAGACAGCAGCGGATGCGCGTCCGAAAGACCGCCGGCAGGCCATGCCTCGCGACGCCGAGCAGACGCGGAAGCGCATCCTCGATGCCGCGACGGCGGAATTTGCCAGGAAAGGGCTGGGTGGCGCGCGAGTCGACGAGATCGCGCACCGGTCGAAATCCAACAAGCGCATGATCTACCACTATTTCGGCAGCAAGGAGCGGCTGTTCCAGGCGGTGCTCGAAGAAGCCTATGCCGGAATCCGCTCGGCTGAACAGAAGCTGCATCTCGACGAGATGGAACCCGTCGAGGCGATCTCGACCCTCGTCCGTTTCACCTGGAACTACTATTTGCAGCATCCCGAATTCCTGACACTGGTCAACAGCGAGAATCTGCATCGCGCCAAGCATCTCAAGACCTCGGAAGTCATCCACAAGGTGAGCGGCCAATACGTTCAGATGGTCAAGGCGATCCTCAATAGGGGTGCAGCGTCAGGCGTTTTTCGCGGCGGCATAGATCCCGTTCAACTGAACATCACGATCGCTGCGATCGGCTATTACTACCTTACCAACCGCTTCACCGGCACCATCATCTACGAGCGTGATTTCATGGCGCCCGAGGCGCTCGACCAGCGCCTGCAATTCAATCTCGACACCATTCTCCGCCTGGTAAAGAAGGCCCCATGACACAATTTGCTTCCACTCTGCCGATGCCGTCGCTGGCGCTCGATATCTACGAACAAATCCGCGAGACGGCGCGGCGCTTTGCAGAAGACAAAGTGCGGCCGCGCGCTGCGGCCCTCGACGAGACGGAGGCCTTTCCGGCCGACATCTATGAGGAGATGGCGGGGCTCGGCCTGTTCGGGATCACGGTGCCGGACACCATGGGCGGTGCGGGGCTTGACGCGCTCTCCTACGCGCTGGTCATGGAAGAGCTATCGCGTGGCTATGCCTCCGTAGCGGATCAATGCGGGCTCGTCGAGCTGATCGGCACGCTGCTCTCGGTCCATGGCACGGAAGCCCAGCGTGAAACGTGGCTCGGCGATGTCTTGGCGGCGAAAAAGCGCGTGGCCTATTGCATCACCGAGGCCGAGGCCGGAACCGATGTTTCCGGCATCAAGACCAAAGCCGAACGCGACGGCGACGGCTGGACATTGTCAGGCTCCAAGATCTGGATCCATAATGCGCCAGTGGCCGACGCCGGCTTCGTGCTGGCCCGTACCGATCCGCAAGCCGGGCACCGCGGCATGTCGATCTTCATCGTCGACCTTCATGCGAAAGGTGTTTCGCGCGGGAAGAAAGAGCACAAGATGGGCCAGCGCGCCAGCCAGGTCGGCGCGCTGCATTTCGACCGTGTGGCGCTGGGGTCCGACGCGCTGCTCGGCCCCATGAACCGCGGCTTCCACATCATGATGAGCGTGCTCGACAAGGGCCGCATCGGCATTGGCGCATTGGCGGTGGGGATCGCGCAAGCCGGCCTCGACGCGGCGGTCGATTATGCCAAGACCCGCAAGCAGTTCGGCAAGGCGATCGCCGAAAACCAGGGCCTGCAATGGCTGATGGCGGACATGAAGAAGGACATCACGGCAGCCCGCGCCCTTGTCCATCGTGCCGCCATGACGATGGACGCGGGTCTTCCCGCCACCATGGATTGCTCCATCGCCAAGTGTTTCGCCGGCGATTGTGCTGTCCTGCACACCGCCAATGCGGTGCAGATCTTCGGCGGGTCAGGCTATATCCGCGGCTTCGAGGTTGAGCGCCTTTACCGCGACGCCAAAATCACGCAAATCTACGAAGGCACGAACCAGATCCAGCGGACCATCATCGCCCGCGAATTGCTGAAGGACTGAATGACACAAGCTGCATTCGACGCCACTGTCGGCCAAACGGTATCCTGCACGAAGACCGTGGGGGAAAGCGACGTCTATCTGTTTGCCGGGATCACTGGCGATCTGAGCGATAACCATGTCAACGAAGACGCCATGGCGAAAACGCCCTATGGCCACCGCATTGCTCATGGTGCGCTGCTGGTGGGATACATGTCGCGGGCTTCGACCGTGATCCAGGACAAGTGCCCGGACCTCATGGCCACCCACTTCCCCGTGTCGCTGGGCTATGACCGGGTGCGCTTCATCAAGGCGGTTCTGATCGGCGACACGATCACCGCCGCCTACACGATCACCGGGACAGAACCGGCGAAATCGCGCACGACGGCTGATGTTCAGGTTACAAATCAGCGCGGTGAGATTTGCGCGGTGGCGACCCATATCATGCAATGGATCGCCCGCGGCTGAATTACAATACGGCCTTTACGTCAGTATCGGGATTCTTAAATTTCCGTCACGATTTGATCAAAGTCAGGGATTTATCAGCCGGGCGCGGCAATGTTGTCCATATACGACAGCTGAATCGGCGCTATGTAGGGCCCAGGCAGGAGGACAGATGGATTACGAAGCATTTTTCCAGGGCGAACTGAACAACCTGCGCGAAGAAGGCCGCTATCGCATCTTTGCCGATCTCGAACGGAAGGCCGGACAATTCCCGCGCGCCAATCACCATGGCAGCAGCGGTGAGCACGAAATCACCGTGTGGTGTTCAAACGACTATCTGGGCATGGGGCAGAACCCGAGAGTGCTCGCCGCCATGCATGAGGCGCTGGACAAGTGCGGCGCGGGTGCGGGCGGCACCCGCAACATCTCCGGCACCAACCACTATCACGTTGAATTGGAACGTGAACTGGCGGACCTCCATGGCAAGGAAGCCGCCCTGCTCTTCACCTCCGGCTATGTATCGAACTGGGCCGCACTCAGCACGCTCGCATCCTGCATTCCAGGATGCATCGTGTTCTCGGATGCCGGAAACCACGCCTCGATGATCGAGGGTATCCGCCATTCCAAGGCCGAACGCCACGTCTTCAAACACAATGATCTGGCCGATCTGGAAGCCAAGCTGAAGGCGGCCGATCCGGACCGGCCGAAGCTGATTGCCTTCGAATCGGTCTATTCGATGGATGGCGACATTGGCCCCATCAAGGAGATCTGCGATCTCGCCGACAAATATGGCGCCATGACCTATCTCGACGAAGTTCACGCCGTGGGCATGTATGGTCCGCGCGGCGGCGGTATCGCCGAGCGCGAAGGATTGATGGACCGTCTGACGGTGATCGAAGGCACGCTGGGCAAGGCCTATGGCGTGGTCGGCGGTTACATCACCGGCAGCGCCGCCCTGATCGACTTCGTGAGGAGCTTTGCTTCAGGCTTCATCTTCACCACCGCCTTGCCGCCCGCCGTGGCGGCCGGCGCCGCTGCCTCCATCCGCCATCTCAAGATCAGCGAGATGGAACGGCTGCGCCAACGCGACCGGGTCGCAAAGCTCCGCAAGCGGCTTGATGCCATTGGCATTCCCTACACGAAGAATGAGAGCCACATCGTGCCAGTGATGGTCGGCGATGCCAAGAAGTGCAAGTGGATCAGCGATATCCTGATGGAGCGCTATGGCATCTATATCCAGCCCATCAACTATCCAACGGTGCCGCGCGGCACCGAGCGGCTGCGCATCACGCCGACCCCGCTGCACACGGACGCCGATATCGACAAGCTGGTTTCGGCCCTCTCGGACCTGTGGTCGCAGTGTGCGTTGAGCCGGGCCGTCGCGTAGAACACTGATCGGCGCGGTTCAATTGACGCGGAATACTGCGTAGGCTGCTCTCAGTGGTGTCTCGCTTGAAGCGGCCTGGTTGGCAATCGATTGAAACACCGCCAGCGCTTCACCGGTGTCATGTGTAACGTTGACCTCGAGAGGGGTTGCCGTTGTGATGGCAAGAATCAGCTGACTCCGCGAACGGCCCTCAGCCAGAATGCGGATCTGTTCGATGAAGAAGAAATTCTTGCCGTCGGCCAGACGCTGGAATTTGTCGGAAATATCGCGAACGGCGCCATCGTCGTCCACCAGCAATAGCTTCACCGCACGACCAATCTCTCCGTCGAGATGACCGGCGAGGAAATCGCCATCTTGAATGCTGTCCCGATCCAAGACCACCCGAAATGACGGCTCGGTTTCGCCGATAATGGTGCGGATGAAATCCACCGCCGGGCATTGGGCGTCCATCACCGGCTTCATGGCCAATTCCGGTTCCACCCCCACTGACTGGCGGAAAGCCGCGGAAAACTCCTCCAGTGCGCCACTCTGTCCGCCGAGACCATCAACTTGCGGATGAGCGGCGTCCAGCGCCCTGGGCGTGGCGAAGATGCAGTCCTTGTTCCTGTAGGTTCTGAGGAACCCTCTGATCCTGTCAGCCTGACTGAGGGTCGGCGTTGCGGGTGTGGCAAGTGTGGCCAGTTTCGTCGCACCGTTTGCGGGCGCGTCAGGCTCCATTGTAAGGCGCGTGCTGCCTTCGGGGGCCAGTGTGGCCGAGCCTCTTTCCGCCGCAACGGGGGAAGACGGCTGACGTCCGCCACCTTCGGCTTGAAGATTTGTAGTCGGGGCTGCCTCCACTCTTGCAGCGGTCGTGGCCCCCCCGGGGGTGTCGGCCTGCAGAGCCGTCGGGCTTGGACGAGCCGGTGCGAGCGCTTCCGCCCCCGTCCCGGCCGTCAATTCGGGTGCCGCTTGAATTGCAGAACCGGGTACAAGCACTTGGCCTGTGCTGGGGGGAATTGCATTCGCCGGACCTGTTGCAACGTCCAGCGCTGTTGCGTCCGACGAAGGTGACATTCCAGTTGCCCGGGACGGTGCGATCTGGACATTTCCGCCCTCCTCAGCGACGTCCGGCATCGCGGGAGCAGCCGGTTGCAATTTCGCGGAATGGCCCTGCGGCGCCACTTCCGGCTTTTGTTCGGGCGCGAGATTGGTGCCTGATTCCGAAGCCGGGTCGATTGAAACCGAGGGCTCTGCCCGGGCCTGTTCAATCGCTGCAGCAGATGGAAGGTTCTGCATCTCCGTTTGCGGCGGGCTTGTCTCGGCCGGCGCGGTGCGCAGCATTCGCGGAGCCGATGGTTCTTGTGGCGTTGCTTGTGCAGTATCCCGCGAAAGAGACACATCAGGCGCAGATGGTGGAGCGGCGGTTGCAGTGTCGTCCAGTGCCTCGATGGCGGAACTCTGTGCGGCTGCTGCGGCTGCTGCGGTCTGATCTGCCGGGAGGATGTCCGGGCGCTGCGCCGACAAATCAGGTTCGCTTGCGAGGTCCGCCCCGAGCGATAACTGAGTTGACGGCATCGCCACTTCGATCTTGCTGGATGGCGTTCCGGCCTCAATCGTGCGGTCAGCGGTAACGGGCGACGCCGTGACGGTCAGTGTCTGAAGGGTCTCATCACCCAACACAATTTCGGCTCGATCTTGTTCTTGCTTTGGCTCGAACTTGATGTGGCCGGCTCCCGCCATGATGCCGGCATGCGCAGCAGCGGATATGGCCGCCGACACCACCCACAAGATGAATTCATGGCGCATCGGCAGAGCCACGCACGGTGACAAGCGTCAGGTTCCGGAACCCGGCCTGCCGGAATTTCTGCAGGTGATCGACGAGCTTGGTCGCAGGGAGCCGGCGGTCTGCAATGATCTGGAACGGCAGGACCTGCCGGCCGATGCTGTCCTCCTTGAACCACTCTGCCGCAATGTCGGCCACGCTGCTGGGAGCACCACGAAAACTGAGCTTCCCATCTGCATCGATATAGGCTGCCTCGGCCACCGTTCCGCCGGGTGACCGTTCAGAGGTTTCGGGCAGAGTGATCGTCGCGTCCTGCAGGTTGGAAATGGTGCCGGTGATGACGAAGAACAGCAGAAGCAGAAATACGATGTTGATCAGCTGGAGTTGCCAATCGACGTGGTGCCGCTGCGGTGGCTGTCCGATCTTCATCAGCCTACCTATTGCACGACCGACAAGGCGCGAAGGCGGCTGGTCCTCGCCATATCGAGAACGCTGACGAGGTCCTGAACGTCTGCGTCCTTGTGGACCCGGACGATAGCGCTGTCCAACCCGCGGGCTTCGAAAGCGTCGAGCGCTTGGGCCAGGTTATCGATCGTTACGCCCTGTCCATTGACCCTGATGTCCGGTCCATGAAACACGTCGACGATGATGCCGGGAATTGATTTCGCCTGTGAGGAGGAGGTCGTGGACCCCGGCGTCGTTGCCGCTTGTCCCAGACTGAAGATGCCGAATTTGGCAAAGGTCGAAGACAACATGAAGAACATGAGCAGAAGGAAGACGACATCGACCAACGGGGTCAGTGGGATTGGTCTTGTAACCCGCTTCGGTCCCTCAATGCGCACGTCCGCCTCGGGCGGCAGGAAATGCTGTCACTTCTTCGAAGTGACGCGCCTGCTCGTCAGTAATCCGGTGGGCAATGAAGCCCGTCAGAGTGGTTTCCATCGTTGAACGCTCTGTCTCGATTCTCGCATCGAACCAAGTCGATATCGTAGAGAAAACAATGGCAACCGTAAGGCCCAGGGCCGTGGTGAGAAGCGCGGTCCAGATGCCCCCGGCAAGGGTTGCCGGATTGACCACCGCACCGGATTGCTGGAGGTCGGCGAAGGCCTGGATCATGCCGATCACCGTTCCGAGCAAGCCGAGCAGAGGGGCAATTTGTCCAATCAGTTCGATCAGCCGCAAATACTTGCGAAGTGTCCGCAGTTCTTCGGAGGCGACACGGCTGATGTCCTCTTTGACCTCTTCGATATGGGCTCCACCATGGGTCAGCCCCCGCATGGCATGGGCGAGCACGCGGGACAAGGGCGCAGGATGCCTGACGACAAGGCCGTAGGCCGTTTCGTGCTGGCCATCAAGCCAGAGCTGGGCGGCGTTACGGGCGGTCTTGTGATGTCCCACACGCAACAGCATGAATTGCATAATCTTGTATACAGTGACAGCAAGCGCGATGACTGAAAGCGCAATGATCACCAGCCCGACAGGACCGCCACGCTCGATGATCAAGGATATGTCAAATGTCATGACCTCTCACGTCTTCCGCCGGTCATCGGGCATGGGCCTAGTCGGCATCGTCGTTGAACGGAATGGGACGCGTACTCGACATGCGCAGACCATCCGCGCAATCTTTCAGACGATCGGCACCATCGTCCCCCGTACAAGACGTGAACCCGTTTGACACGAGCCTGCCAATCTGGTCGCAGGGCGGTGGCAGGGAAAATTTCAGGATCTTCCGCTTGCCCGCCTGGATGGCCGGCAGGCTCAGCGCATAGGATCCCTTGAACTGGCGGGCCGGGTCCAGAATATAGACCTCAAATTGGGCCTGGGCGATATCGAATCCCAGCCGGTTCTGGGCGTCGAACACGACTTTGCATTGCCCACCCTCCGTATCGCTTCCGATCAAATCGAGGTTGAAGATGGTCTGCTGTGCATTGACCTGTCCGGCCGCCGCCGCAATTCCGACTGCTGACAGGGCCGCCATCGCCATACGCCTCATTGTCATTCTCCTTGCTACGCCGGACCGTTCGCAACCAGTCCAGCCGCAACCATATGATAGCATTGCCGCTTTGCCAACACGGGAAGCGTCGTATGCTTATTCATTGGGCACTCAACTGCCGGGGCGATCGGGTGGGTCTGTCTCGCTGTAGAGCGCACCGAATTCGAATGGCCCAGACAGAGAGCCCTGTGCCGCGGGCAGCTGCCGGCCATTGGTTTCGGCACGTACGCTGCGACCAACCTTGGTGAGTAGTGTCTCAATATGCATCGGTTCTGCCCCGAGTGAAGCAAGCAGAGCTCGTGCATAGGGACTGTGGGTTCCCTTGCCATCCCACGTAGGACGTCCGAATTCCGTTGCATACGAAATCAAAACGCCTGGGGGTATTGCGGGCGAACCAACAGACTTCTCCCCGGCCGCCGCGCGCCCTGGGAGAGGGCTGTCACGGCAGGCATCGAAAAAGACAACCAAGCTTCGCCCTCCGCCCGGCCGTGTGCGGTTCACCATGGCTTCGAGCCCCATCACCTCAAATATCGCGGTCTGACGGTCATTGAGAGCGGCATCGACCGGAACCAGATAGTCGGCGCCATCGAGCGAAAATCCGTGACCCGCGTAGTAGATAAGTACATCCGCGGCATCCACTTGCTTGATCCTTGAGCGGAAGCCGTTCACGAGCTGACGCATTTCGCCGAGCGAAAGATTATACCCATCGTGAACTTCGATCCCCATCTTGCGAAAGCGGGCAGCAATATCGCGGGCGTCGCGCGCGGCATGAATCAAATCTGAGGCATTTGCATAGCCGGAGTTGCCGATAACCAGTGCCAACCGATTGCCGGCACAAGCAGGCCCGGCGGAAAAGCATACCGCCACCAACAAGGCTACGACCCACCTCGTCACACGCGAGCACACTTTCGACCTTGGCAAGTCGTTCACTCCCGAAATTCGACACAAATTTCCAAGCCGCGGGATCACAACATCTTCCAACTTCCTCTGTAAACAACCTGCCGCCTCGAGGCAATCCCGCCGTCTGGAGGTCTGGTGAGACTGTCGAATGGGCGGCACTAACCTTGTGTACCCTCCAGACGAACAGGCTGTCTGGTGACACAGATCCTGTTATGCTAGGCGAAATCTGGAGATTCAATGGCGCGGCCAGTGAGATACATCTGGAAGGAGTTCCGCAAGGCACGGCTACAAATGGCCGCGGCGTTCCTCGTTGCTGGCACCAATCTGGCACAGGCCAGTGATTTCCCGTTGACTGTCGATGGCATAGTGGACTTCTTTTCAAGACAGGAAGCCACGCGTGGCATCTGCATCGGCAGCGAGGTCGAGTGTGGTCCATCGGACGGCAAGCCGATGAACCTCAACTTGGTGATCGGGTTTGAAAAGGACTCGGCCATCCTCACCGATCAGTCGAAATCGCAACTCAACATTCTGGCGGCGGCGTTGAAGACGCCAAGCCTTTCGGTGGCGAGTTTTGCCATCGAGGGGCACGCAGATGCTTCCGGTAGCTCTGTTCACAATCAGGACCTGTCGGCGCGGCGGGCACAATCCGTGATGGATTATCTCGAAACTCAAGGTGTGGACGCCGAACAACTCCGGGCCAAGGGTTTCGGTGAATCTGCTCCCGTGACCGCTGACCCCTACGACCCCACGAACCGTCGCGTCGAGATACGGCTGGTTCTCGAGTAGTGCATGAACCCCTGCGCGGCTGGCACTACCAAGCCGGGCGCCCTTCTGTATGCTGTCGTGAAATACCCAGAGGAACAGATATGCCTGCTGCCCCCGACTCGAACCCCCGCATGCCCTATCAGTTGCCGTTCCCCAAGGACGCGCTGGCCGAGATCGTGGTGCCGGACGCCGTGCCGCAAGATGAGCGGCTGTGGGTGCCCCAGGCCGAGAACGTATGGTTCCGCCCGCTCTGCCTCAACCGCTCGCAGGGCTACTGGATGAACCTGCTGAAAGTCCGGAAATCCGGCGTGCTGTCGCGCCACCGCCATCCCAACACCGTTCATGGCTTTGTGCTCAAGGGCCGCTGGCACTATCTGGAGCACGACTGGGTCGCTACCGAAGGTGCTTACGTGTTCGAACCGCCGGGCGAGACCCACACGCTTGTGGTGCCGGATGACGTCGAAGAGATGATCACCTATTTCCAGGTCAACGGCATCATGTATTACGTCGATCCGTGGGGAAAGAATCTCGGCTACGAGGATGTCTTCACCAAGATCGACATGTGCCGCGCCCATTTCGAGGC
>Ga0116151_10003799_pt1 | contig 13403 bp, 9 predicted proteins | sample AD_UKC117_MetaG_FD_89893 | JGI IMG/M metagenome (GOLD analysis project Ga0116151, IMG submission 89893) | Active sludge microbial communities of municipal wastewater-treating anaerobic digesters from Hong Kong - AD_UKC117_MetaG | ecosystem: Engineered > Bioreactor > Anaerobic > Digestate...
AAGATTATATGCTTGTCATATTTCTTTCCAAGTCCCTTTATCTCAAGCGGCACTTTCCTGCCTCCTTCTGCTCCTGTCAGTGAACAGCAGCCTCAGCAACTGTTCAAGCACATAGCTGAGCAATAAAATAATAAAGGTCCAGGCAAAAACTTCCACAGGTTCAAGATATATCTTGGCTTCATACAATCTGGATCCTATGCCATACTCGGGACTTGCCAGCACTTCTGCCGCAACAGTAACCTTGAAACCCAGACCCAGGCATACATTTGAAGCGGCACTGAAATATGGTTTCATCGATTTCAGATAAATTCCTGAAAGAATCTTTCTTTTTGGCACGTGGTACAACTCCGCCATCCTTATAAGATTGGTATCTGTGTTCTTAACACCTTCCTTTGAATTCTGGTAGAAAATTGGAAAACACATCAGGAAACATATGACTATCGGTACTGTAGAGAAACGGAACCATATCATTGCGAGTATTATGAATGACATTACAGGAGTCGATTTAATGACGGTGACTATGGGTTCCATGAAATCAGAAAAACCCCGTGAAATCCCGGCCGAAACTCCAAGTACCAGTCCGGATATAGAGGCAGCAATCAGACCCAGGAGAATTCTGAGTAATGAAGCTCCCACAGTAAGCAGGAATCCTTCACCTGCTATAATGCGCTCGAAAAGAACACCCAATGTCTCAATTGGTCCGGGAAACTTCAGTTGATTGTTTATCAGCACCGCCGCAAGTAGCCATATGACAAACCATATCAGTACGGCTGCAGCTTTCTTCCAGTATTTCTTCATACAAGCATTCTATCATAAAACTCCCCCCATTCATTAATCCCCTGGATAATTACCTGTCAGGAAAATATTTTCCTGACAGGTGAATATTCACCTCAGAGGGGAATATTCACTTAGTAACTATTCTAACCAAACGATTTTTACACCAGTCGTGATTATTGCTTCGTTATTTTTATAACCTTACGATTTTTACACCAGTCGTGATTATCGTTATGTTATTTTTCTAATCGAATGATATTTACGCCAGGTGTGATTATTTCATTTACGGGTAACAAAAAAACCGGCCTGCGCCGGTTTTTGTTTAATTGTTGTTCAGGTAGAAGTCGTCTTTGGGGATTGCCCCTCCTATTGACTTTGGTTCATATTCATAAAGTATTTCATAGAATGTTGTCAGCATTTCCTTTGCGTTCAGGGAATAAATGTATCTTATATTGCTTACTGGAATTGCCGCCTTGGCTATCTCGACAGTCGGAAGTATTTCGTATTGTACTATCAGTTCAGCAGCTTCCTCAGGATAAGCATTTACCCAGTTAACTGATTCATTGTAAGCAACCAGGAACTGCATTAGTTCATCCAAATAATCATTGACAAATTCAGTTCTTGCAACAAGACATCCCATGGTCAGATTGCTGCCTTCAGGTGCAACCTTTTCCCATTCATCATTCAAGTCGATAGCAAGTTCCACATCACTGTTCTTCTGTGTTACTATCGTTACAAATGGTTCAGGAAGCATTGCTATATCAACCTCGCCCAGTTCAACGAGAGTTGCCAGTTCGCTGTGGTCCGTCCTGTATTCTATTTTTACATCGGTTCCCGGAACCAGACCATTTTTTTCCAAAATATAATTGAGTGCAAATTCAGGTACCGAACCCTTGCCTGTTGCTCCTATTGTCTTACCCTTCAAATCATCAATGTTTTTAATACCAAGTGATTTGTCCGCAACAATATGTATGACCCCGAGGGTATTTACTCCCAGCATGGTTACCCCACCCTCAGTTTTGTTATAGAGTACAGCAGCCAGATTCGTAGGAATTGCAGCGATGTCTATTTCGCCATTCAGCAATCCTGCGGTTATGGCTTCAGGGGATGTCACAACATCAAAATCCACGGCTACATAATCAGATAAACTTGCAATTTCAGCAAAAAGTCTGACCATACCCATTGACGTCGGACCCTTCAATCCAACAATCCTGGCTGTGGTCACTTCCTTTTCAGGTGTATTGGTTGGATTGTCCGGACTGTTTGTTGCACCAGGCTGATCAGTATTTATTTCACCGTTGCCACCGCATGAAACCAGCAGAAGACCAAGGACCAGTATCAAAGAAATAAGTTTAACAGTTGATTTTTTCAAATAATTTCCTCCGTATCAAGGTGTTGGTTCATTACTATGAAACGGACGTCTCCATTAAAAGGTTCCATTCAGTCCATCACTTGAACCAACATCATACATTTAACCAGATTTGGCACTGTAGTGCAACAGCCAGATATCAAATTACACTGGGGTCAGGGTCGCAGTCTGTATCTGTATGAATCTCCGTTCTTGTATATATTTGTCCTGTCCTGCCATAGAGCTGTGCAATATACTAAAATATCTCCTGTATCCTTATCTTCCACTGCATAGAAATTTGAGAAGGTCACATCCTCATACTGGTGGTCTTCCCTTATGATGAAATCATACTTGGTTTCTTTCTTAAGAAGAAGGCTTTCTGTATCAATCTCACAAATACAAAGCGGATTCCTTGGCATGTTGGCCCTGCTGTTTTCTTCACAGATATTACCTATCCAGTAATATTTCCCATTGCTGTGCTTCAAAAGCTTTGAGCATGATGATGGGGAATGAAATCTGACACCATCTTCATATTCCCACGGAACAGGTTTTGAAAATGTAAAACCTCCGTCATTTGAAACGCTGTACCACCTGTATCCGGGAATCCTGCATTCCGGATCCTTTGTACCTCCGTTGCTTCCCCTCATGACCATCAGAATCCTGCCGTCCGGCATATCAGTTACAGCCGGTTCAATGGCTCCCCTGGTACTTGTTGCCGGATTACCTTCAACCCTGTTGGATATATCAAACCATTCTATATGTCCATCATCCAGAAATCTTCCATGAAGCAACACACTGTATTGATAGGTATATCCTCCGCCAGGATTAAATATGTGGCCGTTCTCATCAAACATCGTACATTGGACTGCCATAAGAATTCTGCCATCATCTGTCAATATAGGCTCACAAGGCCAGTCTCCAACCATGAAATTATTCTTTCCTATGTAAACCCCTTCTATCGGATGATCAATCGAGTAGTCACCTTTCATTACAACAGGTTCTTCAAAGGTGATTGTGTCCCCATTGTTTTCAGACATGCAGTAATACATCTGCCAGTTCTGCAATCCATCTTCGGGTCTGTCAGAAGGCAGAAGTCCCTGGTTATAGAACATATAGAATCTGTCTGTCCTTTTATCAAGAGCCGTAAGCTTGAAATATCTGGTCATCATGCCTTTTTCAATTTTCCATCTCGTCCTGTCCATACGTTCCCCATGAAAAGACCGTCCGCCGTCATCGGAAAAGGCTATAGTGGAATCCTTGAAAGCATCAGAACTTCCGGTATATGTGCAATACCTCATCAGCCTCCCGTCATTGGAACAGTAAGCTGCCATTGCGAGTACTCCTGTATTGGCGTCAGGTTGTCTTGCAAAAATGTTCTTTTCAATCAGTTTCATGATTCACCTATCCTCAATCTGTATTCATATGCATCTGCACCAAAGATGTTGTCAGGATCTGCGTGGAACGCCGTCATATAAACCAAAATATCCCCTGTTCCTCTTTCTTCCCTTGCATAGAAGTTTGAGAATGTCGTATCAGGACTCTGACCCTCTTCTACATCTGCAACTATGCATGCAGTTTCCTTTATGAGAAGAAGTGAGTCCCTGTCAACTTCCACTATATACAGGGGATTCCTGGGCATATTGGCCCTTGAATTCTCCCTGTTGATATTTCCTATCCAATAATATCTTCCATTTGAATGTTCAAGAAGCTGTGAACATGACGATGGTGAGAAAAAAACCTCACCATCCGTATATCCCCATGGATGGGGCTTGCAGAATGATCTACCGCCATCCTCTGATACACAATACCATCTGTAGCTTGGGATCCTGAACTCCGGATCCAGGGAACCGCCGTTGCTGCCACGCATGACCATCAGGATCCTTCCGTCCTTCAACTCAATAATGGTGGGTTCAATTGCACCTCTGGTTGACTGACCGGGTTCATTGTTGACAGGTTCCGACATATCAATCCATTCAACATGCCCGTCAGACTTCATGATACCCCTGATTACAGCAGAATAGTGGTAGGTATAACCTCCGCCAGGATTATAGTAGCTTCCATCTTCTCCTACAGGCGTTATCTGGACCGGCAGAAGTATGACTCCGTTGTCCTTTTGATTCTGCTGGTATTTGGTAATTATCGGTAGCTCAGTCCGGTCTCCCATCATAAGGCTGTTCCTGCCCTTCCAGACACCGGGCACAGGATGTTCATCATCATATTCAGCACCATTGAGGATAACCTGCTCCTCAACAATATTGGTCCTGCCGCCGTCCTCTGATACTGTGTACCATGTACTCCAGTGCTTAAGGCCTTCCAGGGGGTCATCCGTGGGCAGAACCCCCTTTATTTTCATGGACAACAACCTGTTTTCATGGACGATTGAATTCCTGAAATAATACCTTTCGGTTCCCTCTTCGGTTTTGGTCCCGGTCACTATGGTTCTTGGATTGTCCCAGGTTATCCCACCGTCTTTAGAAAACTGAACATATGATATTTCCGTTGTGTCAGATCTTTTGATATATGAGTAGAATTTCATCAATGTACCGGGCTGTGTTTCAAAGATAAAGCAATATACTCCCGTTCTTTCCTCTGGTCTTTGTGCTATCATGCGTCTTCCGGTCAGTTCAATCATTCCCGTCTCCTATCATTGAAAGAAATTCATCCTCATCAATTATTTTTATTCCAAGTTCCTGTGCCTTTGTCAGTTTACTTCCGGCATCACTCCCTGCAAGTACAAAATCCGTTCTGGCTGATACTGAAGAAGAAGCCTTTCCTCCATGGTCCTCAATCAGCTTCTTTGCTTCATCCCGCGTGAGTCCGGGAAGGGTTCCGGTTAAGACCACCGTTTTTCCAAGAAGTGCACCTTTCTTCTCTTTTCCATAGTCCAACGATTCCAAACTTACCCCGGCTTCCCTCAGCCTTTCTATCAGATGCTGGGTCTGCGGATTCTCAAAAAAACTTACTATGCTTCTGGCCATTATTTCTCCCACTTCGTCAATTCGTGTCAGATCATCGTGGCCGGCATTCATGATTGCATCTATGTCAGGGAAGTTCTCAGCAAGAAGTTTTCCTGCCCTTGCCCCAACATGCCTGATTCCAAACCCTACCAGCAGCCTGGCAAGTCCATTGGATTTGGTCCTTTCTATTGCCTCAATTAGTTTGTCGGCGCTTTTTTCACCCATTCCTTCGAGTACAACAATCTCATCCCTTTTATCTTTCAGATAGTAGATATCAGCAATTGTTTCAATCATTTCCTTTTTTATGAAAGCATCAATGATTGATGGGCCCAGCCCGTCAATGTTCATTGCCGGCTTTGAACAGAAATGCACTATGCTTCTGAACTTCTGGGCAGGGCATTCTATCCCTGTGCAGCGAAGGGCGGCCATGTTCTCCTCACGTTCCACAGGTGAACCGCAGGCAGGACAGTTTCCTGGCATTTCAAACTCAATTTCATCACCTTTTCGCCTGTCCTTGATTACCTCAACCACTTCCGGAATAATATCCCCGGCCTTTTGAAGGATTATATGGTCTCCGATTCTTATATCCTTGGACTTTATGTAGTCTATGTTATGCAATGTTGCCCTTGAAACCGTGCTGCCGGAGATTCTTACAGGCTCAAGTTCGGCATTGGGCGTAAGGACTCCTGTTCTTCCTACCTGAACGAATATGTTCCTTACCACCGTTTCCTTTCTTTCAGCAGGATATTTATACGCAACAGCCCATCTCGGGCTTTTGGATGTACTTCCAAGCTGCATTCTCTGAGCCAATGAATTTACATTTATTACAGCACCATCAATTTCATATGAATCATTTCCTCTTAATTCACCTATCCTGTCGACTGCATCAATGACTTCATTGATATCCGCACAGACATAGTAGTTGGGGATGACCCTGAATCCGGCCTTTTTCAAAAACTCCAGACTCTCGGAATCCGTGCTGAACTCCATTCCCCTTATCTGCATCACACTGAATACATAAATTGCAAGATTCCTGGACGCAGCGACCTTTGGATCAAGCTGCCGAAGGGAACCCGCAGCCGCATTCCTTGGATTTGCAAAGATTTTCCCCCCCAGTATTTCCTGACGTTCATTCAGCTCCAGAAAATCACTAACCGGCAGATATACTTCCCCGCGTACTTCAAGGAACTCTAAATCAACCATCAGTCTGAGCGGAATGCTCTTCACTGTCCTGAGGTTGGCGGTTATGTCCTCACCTACAACTCCGTCCCCACGAGTTGAGCCCCTCTTGAAAATACCATTCTCATATTCCAGTGAAACAGAGAGCCCGTCAATTTTTTGCTCAACTATATACTCATAATCGGACAGAACCTTGCCGACCCTGTCATCGAACTGCCTAAGCTCCTCCATTGAAAAGACATCCTGCAGGCTCAGCATCGGTACATCATGGGTAACCTTCTCAAAGCCTTTTGCAGGTTCTCCGCCCACCCTGCGTGTTGGTGATTCATCCGTAATTTCATCAGGATATTTTTCTTCAAGTAGTTCCAGTTCATGCAGCATCTTGTCATACTCCATGTCTGATATAACAGGATCATCCAGAACGTTGTATCTGTAATTATGATAATCAAGCTGCTTTCTGAGTTCCCTGATTCTTTCTATATCCCTGTTCATGAAAATTTCTCCTTGTCCTTGTATATATTCCTGTATATATCAATATAATCACCGGTCCTGTATTTGTCTGAATCCACGCAATTCATCTCAACGGGTCCCCGGCAGAAAAGCACCCTTCCATTACCCAGTCTGTTCTCTATCATGAAGGGTTTCTTTTCTTTATCATAGATCAGTATATCGCCTGAAATACATGTAATTACAAGCTTTGTTCCGCTGTTAATGACCATATCATTTTCCAGCTCAATTCTTTCACAGGATTCCATGCGGCTGTCAATACATATGCCTGTGACTTCACTGAATTCAGAAAGAAACCCGCCGTTGTATGAAATATACAATGTTGCTCCCTGTCTGACCCTGTCTACGAGCTGAACCCACCTTTTCCTATTGATAACACGAAATCCTGTTATGCAAGGAAGTAAATATATATCGGATTCAGGCAGATCATCACCCTGCCATCTGAATACAACATCAAGACCTGAATCCCTGGATATTATATAAGTACCATAAGCCGTCTTCCAGTTGTCCTGGTCATTGCTTAAGATACAAATCGCTTTCCTGCTTCTTTTTTCTGATGCCGCCGACCGGCCAAAGGACTTGAATATGTGGGCTATTGCCTTTGGCTTCCTGTCCCTTTTAAAAATTCCCAGTTCCCTTTCAAGGGCTATGGTCTCATAGGGAGGATAATCGAAGGCCTGATCAAAAGCACACCACCACAGAATCATGGGGATCTCACTCATAGCCGCCAGCCGTATTACCTTTGAAAGATATGAGGCGGTCATGCTTTCCGATGCAACAGAAGGTCCAAGGGATCCAATTTCCTCGATTATGCATGGTTTACCTGAGATGCCTGAATAATACCTGGTCTCTGCAATTGAATGATAAATACTTCTTGTTTCATCCAGCGGATCCTTTCCGCAATGCGGCGTGAACAATGGATAAGGATGGGTTGTCAATACATCACAGTTCTCAGCTACATCCTTTATTCTCCATTTTCCATCGATGGAAAGTCCATGCATCCCTGCATAGACTACCGATGAAGGATCGCTGTTCTTGATTGCCCTGTATATTGAATTCATCCAGAGCCATGCCTGATTGTGATCATCCACTTCACCCATTACATTGCATTCATTGCCCAGGTCCCATCCAATGATGTTGCCGTGGGATTTCAATGCGTTGACCAGTTCCCCCGCATATATGGTCTGATACCTGATGGCTTCGGAGTCGGTAAGGACATTTCTGTTGTAGAATACTGGCGGGACGAAAAGTTTTCCGCTCATCCATCCATTTATTATGGATACTATGACCTCAATGTCCCTGTCTGCAGCAGCTTGGATAAGGAAATCGATTTTCGAAATCGCTTCTGATGACATTCCACCATGGATTTCAATCAATTCACCGCCACCGCCGAAAAAAGGTTCAAGAACCTGGAACTCCGGCCATATGGGAAATATCCTGATGACCTTTATTCCCCACTCCCGCAGTAAATCAAGATCCTCCAGAACAGCAGATGAATCCCAGATGCTCCACATTTTCAAGCCGGCATGTGAAGCCCAGTAATTGCAGCCCAGCTTCATGTTTTCCCCCTGTATTTGGATACATTGATTATATCACAGGGCAGTGTAATTCCCCTTTGAAAAAATTTGAATTTTCATTTGTCATCCTGGATAAGTGATGCTATAATAGGCGGTACGGGGGATTAGCTCAGCTGGCTAGAGCGCTTGCTCGACACGCAAGAGGTCACTGGTTCGACTCCAGTATCTCCCACCAGTGGGACGGCTTTACGAAGTAAAACGTCCCTTTTAATTTGGGACGGCTTTACGAAGTAAAACGTCCCTTTTTTATTTTGGACGCATTTGCGAAGCAAAGCGTCCCTATTTATTTGGAGCGGCTTTGCGAAGCAAAACGCTCCTATTTTTTTGGGACGGCTTTACGAAGTAAAACGTCCATTTTTTATTTTGGACGCATTTGCGAAGCAAAGCGTCCCTATTTATTTGGAGTGGCTTTGCGAAGCAATACATCACTTGGAATTTGTTTGGTATGTTTGGCTGTTGTGGTTTCATTTTGTATGTCTTACAATTGTCATGGAGAGTTTTTATGAAAAGAATACTTCTTATAGCCACCGGAGGAACAATATCAGCAGCGGCAACAGAGTCCGGTCTTGTGCCCCGTCTTGGAACATCTGAACTGCTTTCATATATTCCTGAAACCACTGATTTCTGTGAGATTGACTCCATACAACCCCTGAGCATTGACAGCACCAACATCCAGCCTGAGGATTGGTGTGAACTTGCAGGTTTGATCAAAGCCCGTTATGACTCATATGATGGCTTTGTAATCACACACGGAACAGATACGATGGCATATGGTGCTGCACTTCTTTCATATCTGATCCAAAACCCGGATAAACCTATAGTATTCACGGGAGCGCAAAGGCCCATAAACCTTGATATTACCGACGGCCGTATGAATCTGAGGGATGCAGTCACTTATTCCGCCAAGGGAAAACCCGGAGTTTTCATAGTATTCAACGGAAAGGTTATACTTGGAACCAGGGCCAGAAAAACAAAAAGTAAAAGTTATGATGCCTTTGAAAGTATAAACTACCCCTTTGCTGCACTGATTGACGGTAAAAGAATTACACAGTTCTACAATCCTCCGGTCTCATCGACACAGGTACAATTCTATACTGATATATTTCCCCACATATTTCTTCTGAAGCTGTCCCCCGGTATGGAACCTGACGTCCTTGACTATATCAGTGACAAATATGAGGCCATTGTCATCGAAAGCTATGGCACGGGAGGAATTCCCTTCGCCGACAAACGGAATTTCATGAAAAAACTGGAAACTGCGACTTCCAAGGGAAAGATAATCGTCGTTGGTACCCAGGTCATGCTTGAAGGAAGCGACCTTGAAACATATGAAGTCGGCTCCATGGCTTTGAAATATAATGTAATGCAGGCATATGACATGACCATAGAATCCATCATCTGTAAACTGATGTGGGCAATGTCCATTACCCGTGAATATGACAGTCTACGGAATATATTCTATAAGCCGGTCCTTGAGGATATCCTCACGCAGGTCGACTAGGCCTGTTTCTTCTTTTTTCCTGATTTTGCCTTGTTATAATAAATCTGGAAGAATAGGAATGCTCCGGTTACTGCAAGTGTCAGCATCAGACCCTTCTGAACCCTGCCAAGTACTGCTCCTACTTCGGGACTCGTGTTAATGACCATGAACCACACCGTCACTATAATGAAAACGGGTGTCAGATATCTGTGCAGTTTACGTAGTGTTTTACCAATTTTATTTAGCATAAGCATCTCCATATAGTTTATTAATATATAATATATGACCCCACAATAAAAAACCGTAACATATGTTACGGTTTTTTGGATATTCTCAGGAGTTATTATTTTCCGGCAGTTTCAAGACTTTTCATCTGGAAATCACCATATGCAACAGATCCATGTTCCCCGATATCAAGACCTGCAACCTCGTGATGTTCCTCAACCCTCAGCCCATTGAACTTTTTGATTGCCATGAACAGAAGGAATGACGTACCAAGGGTCCAGGCCGCAACTGCTGAAACACCCAGTGCCTGAATACCCAGAAGCTCGAATCCTCCTCCGTAGAACAGCCCGCCTTCTGTTGCAAACAATCCTACAAGTATTGTACCTGTTGCACCACAGAAACCATGTACTGCAACTGCTCCGACCGGGTCATCCACCTTTAGCACCTTCTCAAGAAGCTCAACTCCAAAAACAACAACTACACCTGCAATGGCTCCAATCGCCACCGCCCCCCACAGGCTGACCGACGCACAGCCTGCCGTTATTCCGACCAATCCGGCAAGTACGCCGTTCAGCGTCATACTGACGTCGGGTTTTCTGTATTTGATCCAGGTTACGAACATAGTCACGACACCGCCTGCAGCTGCTGCCAGATTTGTAGTCATTGCTATGAAACCTATACTTGAATCCATTCCCGAAACAGTACTGCCGGGATTGAAACCAAACCATCCGAACCACAGTATGAACACACCAAGGGCACCCATTGTGATATTATGGCCCGGTATTGCATTTGGTTTACCTTCCTTGGTGAACTTACCTATTCTGGGACCAAGTATAGATGCTCCGACAAGAGCTGCCCATCCGCCGACTGAGTGAACTACAGTTGATCCCGCGAAATCCACCATACCCAGGTTTGCAAGCCATCCACCGCCCCAGATCCAGTGTCCGACAACCGGATAAATAACTATGCTTATTACAAAACTATATATGATATATGAAGAGAATTTTGTTCTTTCTGCCATTGCTCCGGATACTATTGTTGCGGCTGTGGCAGCAAATACCGTCTGGAAAATAAGGAATGCCTCAAGAGGAATATTCAATCCGAGGAACTCTGCCGTCAGGCCGGTTCCGAAGAATCCGGTGGTTCCGAACAAACCGAATTTGTCAGCTCCGAACATTATGCCAAAGCCTATTGCAAAATATACAATTGATCCGATTGCAACGTCCATCATATTCTTCATTATTATATTGCTGGCATTCTTTGCCCTGGTAAATCCTGACTCTACCATGGCAAAACCTGCCTGCATGAAAAATACAAGAAATGCAGCTATCAGAACCCACACTGTGTCAATTGCCGACTCTATTGCATCCTCTGCTCCGAATACCACTGAAGGTATTACAACCAAAACGATTACCACCAACAAAACAACCAATCTTTTTTTCATAAATCTCTCCTTGTCTACAGGGCGACAACGCCCGTTCCTCCAGTTCTTATTTTCACTGCCTCTTTAAGGTCATAAACGAAAATCTTCCCATCTTCTATCTCACCTGTTCTGGAACTACTCGTCTGATGACTATTTCCATTCTCTTCAAACCTTACCTCCTTTATTAATAAAAAAGACGCCTGATCCAGGCACTTCCACGTGCTTTTGAATCATAGCGTCATAGCTTCTTATCAAATGTTCTTCATTGAACACTGATGTTTTATTAACTTATTGCAAGCATGTTAGCACACATATTGCAGCAGTGCAATAGTTTTTGCATAAAATTTATTCATTAAAACGTATTTTTTGCAATTATCACCATTATGAACTTGCATTTTACAACCACTGATCCACCGCCGAATAATTACCTCTGAGGTGAATATTCACCTCAGAGGTAATTATTCGGCTATTGTTTGGTAAAAAAAACGGGCCCGAAAGCCCGTTCATTGATACTGCCTGCCAACCCCCAACAGATGCAGGCAGCTTATTATATTTCCCTGAGTCCATCTATCCTGTGCCTGGTCTCCTTCAGCATATCCGTGTACTTCCTCAGCTTTTCCCTTTCGGATTCAACCAGTTCTGCAGGGGCTTTGCTTGTAAACTTCTCATTTGAAAGTTTCCCTTCTGCCCTTGCAATCTCCTTCTCAAGGTTCGCTGCTTCATCTTCGAGTCTTTTCATTTCCTTTTCAATGTCAAGAAGATCGGTAAGAGGAATGAAAAGAGCCGCTCCATCCATCACGACTGAAACTGCACCCTTTGGAATGCCAACCTCGTTTTCCCTGACATCAACTTCTGATACATTTGCCAGCTTTGCAAAGTATAAAGCTGAATCCCATGCCAGTTTCCGGATGACATCATCCTTTGAAACAAATATCAGCCGGGCTTTCCTTGAAGGAGGCACACTCATTTCCGCTCTTGCATTCCTGATACCTCTTATAGCATCCATGATGAACCTGAGCGAATCCTCTTCCTTCTCATATATCAGCTCATCGGAGTATTCCGGCCAGCTTGATACCATTATGCTCTCATCATCGTTTATCAGACTCTTATATATTTCTTCTGTAACAAAAGGCATGAAGGGATGGAGAAGCTTCATTGAATCACAAAGCACCTTATTAAGCACATACTGTGCCTCAAGCCTTCCCTCGCTTTCCTTGTCATACAGCCTGGGTTTTACAAGTTCAATGTACCAGTCACAGAATTCCTCCCATATGAACTCATATACCTTGGACAAGGCAATTCCTATTTCAAATTTTTCAAGGTTTGCAGTTACTTCAGCAATCGTCTTGTTCAATCTTGACAATATCCACTTGTCAGCATCAGTGAAGTTATCCTTTGCTATGTTGCCCAAATCAGGTTCATCATCAAAGTTCATCAATACAAATCGTGCTGCATTCCATATCTTGTTGGCAAAATTCCGGCCGGCCTGCAGTTTTTGTTCCGAGAGCCTTAGGTCATTGCCTGTTGCATTTCCCACCATTACACCATATCTCAAAGCATCCGTACCAAAGGTTTCAATTACATCGATGGGATCAATGCCGTTGCCAAGGGATTTTGACATCTTTCTGCCTAATTCATCCCTCACCAGCCCCGTGAACATTACATACTCAAAAGGCCGCTGCCCCATATACTCAAGGCCCGAGAATATCATTCTGGCAACCCAGAAGAAAATTATGTCATAACCGGTTATCAGGACGTTGGTCGGATAGAAATACCCGAGTTCCGGAGTTTCCTCGGGCCATCCCAGTGTAGAAAATGGCCACAGTGCGGAACTGAACCATGTATCAAGGGTATCTTCATCCTGCCTCAGATTGCTGCCCTTGCACTTGGGGCATTCCCCGGGTTCATCCACGGATACAATAACCTCGTTGCA
>Ga0116151_10003802_pt1 | contig 13395 bp, 13 predicted proteins | sample AD_UKC117_MetaG_FD_89893 | JGI IMG/M metagenome (GOLD analysis project Ga0116151, IMG submission 89893) | Active sludge microbial communities of municipal wastewater-treating anaerobic digesters from Hong Kong - AD_UKC117_MetaG | ecosystem: Engineered > Bioreactor > Anaerobic > Digestate...
AGCTCCAGGCTTAAAGGTATTGAGTATCTTATTCTGCCCCCTTGTTCTTTCAAAATTTATTTGTCAATTAATATAATAAAATTAATGAATTGCAAACATAGGACGGTATTGCCATTACTTGTCCCGATAAATCGGGAAGCGGGGCTGAACGGCTTCGATTGGGCATTTGTGCAAGGTTCAACATTTATTCTTCGATTGAACTTTTGTGCTAAAAATCCCCGCCTTCGGCAATACCCAACCCGTTAGCGGGCATTGTAAGACGACCAACACAAACCAACATTCAGACAATAAAATAGACTTCTGACAATGGAACAGAACGACAAAGCAACAATTAAAATTAGTAGTAATGTTGCCACACCATTTGCACAAACTTACTTTCACGGGACAAAGGCGGATTTGAAAGTTGGAGACTTAATTCAGGTAGGTTACAATTCAAATTACGGACAACAAAAAAATGCTAAATACATCTTTTTGACAGCAACTTTAGACGCTGCAATTTGGGGAGCTGAACTTGCTTTTGGTGACGGACAAGAGAGAATTTATTTAGTAGAGCCTACAGGAGAGATAGAAAATGACCCCGACCTAACAGACAAGAAATTTCCCGGAAACCCAACACAATCTTTTCGTTCAACTAAACCTTTCAGAGTAGTTGGAGAAGTAACAATTTGGCAAGGACATCCAGCCGAACAAGTAAAGACAATGAAAGAACATCTGGAGAAATTGAAAAAACAAGGTGTAAATTCATTGAATGACGAATAGAAATGATTAAAATGACCTTTCAATGCAAAGTAACAAGGAAATAGTATTGGAGTTTATAAGTGCAACAAATCAAAAAGATTGGGATAAGGTTTTGACTTTAGTCCATAACGATTTTATAAGACATAGCTCATCTGAACCAAAAGAAATAGAAACTAATATCGGATTAGTTAAATTCCATCAAGCAGAATTAGAAACATTTCCCGACCTGAAAGAGACCGTAATTTTTGCTATTGAAGAAGGCGAATTGGTTGCTGCGAGAATAAACTTTTCAGGGACACAAATTGGACAACTTATAAATTTCCCACCAACTGGTAAAAAACTGAATGCGGATTTTAACTGCTTCTTTCGTGTAATGGATGGAAAGATAAAAGAAACTTGGGTTGAGTATGATAATTTAAATGGACTTATTCAACTTGGACACTATAAAATAAGCTGAAGAATATGACAAACAAAGAACAACGACCCGCTAACATCGGTTTGGCAATATGGCGGCTGAAGTGCCTATATGAAACATTTGTGCAAGGTTCAACATCAGTAATTCTATTGAACTCTAGTGCTAAAAATCCGCCACATCGCCAAGCCCCAAACCGTTATGCGTAATGCTATGAGAACGACAGTAGCCATATTGACACTTTTACTTGTGACAAGTATTTCGGGACGACTTATCGCCTGTTCTTGTATGGGACAAAGGACAGTTCAAGAAGAGGTTAAACACGCAGACGCAGTAGTTGTCGGGACAATTTTAAACAAACAAATTATTACACTCACCGACTCTACAATTCTTAAAATGTTCCCAAACGACACTACAATGAGAAACTCGCCTATGAGTAAAATGACTATTGCTCGTTACGACTTTTTAGTTCAAGACATTTATAAAGGTAAAATAACCAAAGACACCTTGACAATATATACAGGACTTGGTGGTGGCGACTGCGGAATAAGATTTGAAATAGGTAAAAAATATATTGTTTATGGAGAAAATGAAACATACTTTGGACAAGTAAACAATGACTTTAAATTTCCAAAGGCAAAAAACACTTTTTGGACATACAGCTGCTTACGGACAACTTTCTATTTCCAAGACGAGATTACAGAAATTGAGAAATATGCCAAAAGAAAACGCATTAAAAATGACGAAGAAATTTTTGCTGACCCAGACAGTCCACCAATATTCAAAGACGGTGGCGACATTGGACTGAAAAAATTTATCAAGGAAAACTTACGATATCCCAAAAATGGCGAATGTGTAACAGGAAAGGTTTATGTTGGCTTTACTGTTGACACACTTGGTAACGTAAAAGACATTGAAATTAAAAAAGGTATAACGACTTCAACAGACGAAGAAGCAATAAGAGTTGTAAAATTGTTGACCTTTGTTCCAGGAACAAGATTTGGACAACCCATTGAAATGAAAATGGTTTTACCAATCAGCTTTACAATAGAATATAAAGGCGACAAATGACGAGCGAAAAAGAAGCACATACGCATAACACGGGTTTTGCGTCAGGCGGGGTGACGTGTAAGCCGAAAGTTTACTGCATTTTATTAACTTTACTGCCAGCCGACAGTTTTGTGCTCCGAAATCCGCCACTGCGCCAAGCGCCAAACCGTTACCGGCAAGTTTAGAGGAACACGTTAAAAAAACAATTAGATATGAAAAATATAATTTTACCCACATTGATTACACTTTTGCTGTTTTCGTGTAATACATCCAAAAAGCAACATCAAGAAAATACAAAAGAGCCCAGTCACGAAGCAAAAATTATGATTCCGCAATCTAATTGCTTCGTTTCTATATCCGGAAAAGACAGCATTTGGCTGAAAATTGAAGTGTTCCCTAATGTTGCTACGGGAATGTTACATTATCAATTTTATGAGAAAGATAATTCAAAAGGAACTTTGGAAGGAAAAATCGTAAACAATATTTTCTATGGAGATTACACCTATCATTCTGAAGGAATGCAATCTGTAAGAGAAGTAGCTTTTTTACTTTCTGACAGTACAGCCACCGAAGGATTTGGGGAAATGGTTGAACAAAATGGAAAAATGAAATTTGAAGACCGTACAAAAATCGACTTCTCAAAAGGAATAAAATTTCACCGTATCGATTGTGCGAAAAATGAGCAACATTTTCGAGTAAATCCATAATATTAACCCGAATGACAGTTTCCACCAAGAAAGGAAGCAAAAAAGCACTAGCCTTGTTAATAATAATATTGACGTGGTTTGCTTTGATCGCTCAATATTGGATTTCTTTTGAAAACAGAGTGGCTTCGGTTTGGGATACTACGATAACTTACTTTAGCTATTTTACAATTTTATCCAATACTCTTGTGGCACTCTATTTTACGCGTTTATCTTTGCGAAACATCAACACTAAAAAACAAAGTAAAATTAACCAAAAGACCCTAACGGCAATAACCGTTTATATAGCCATAGTTGGAATTGTTTATCAAATTGCATTAAGGCACATATGGGAACCAAAAGGTCTTCAAAGAATTGTAGATGAATTTTTACACACGGTAATTCCAGTATTGGTTTTCATCTATTGGGTACTACAACAAGGGGTTAAAGAACTGAGGTATAAGCATTCATTCCTTTGGTTGACCTTTCCTTTATTATTTCTAATTTATACATTAATACGAGGACACTTTACAGGCTTTTACCCCTATCCATTTCTCGAAGTAAATGTAATTGGTTTCAACAAAGTGATTCTTAATAGTGTGGTATTGACCTTTGTATTTTTACTTTTCTCGATATTATTGATTTGGATAAACCGGTTAATTTATAAAAAGAAAACCAGCCGGTAACATCGGTTTTGCAAAAGCGGGGTTGAAGTGCAAAATTCAACATTTGTACTTCTATTGAAATTTTGTACATTAGCTAAACATTTCGGCTTCGATTGCCCCGCCTTCGCAAAGCCGAGAACCGTTAGCGGTCATGCTTAGACAGAAACTACAAAAAATTGACAGAGCAGAAGTGAAACTTAGACTCATAATTTTTGTAATCATTTTGACTTGTTCCAATGCTTGGGGACAAGATTCAAAACCTATTAAAATAAAATGGGTTGACAAGCTTTCAGGCGACTTTTCATTTACCAATAACTGGAGTTATCCTCTCGGTGTTGAAATGAAGTCCGATGGGAAAGCAGGTTGCGCAGACGGAGGTTTTTGTCCTCAACGTTGCTATTCCATACTCGACAGTAACGGTATTGTTCTCAAGGACTCATCGCAAATCTTCTATCAATTATTAGACACGACACACCAATTCCATTCTATACAATGCGAAGCTTGGTGTTATGAATGGGCTGGGACAGATTTTATAGAAGTATTCCGAAAAAGTAATGATAGTATATTTTGCTTCACAACGACTGGAATAGCGACTCATTGCAGCTTACAAATTGAAATTATTAAAAACATTTGTAAAGCCGCCATTGACTTGAATAGCATTACTCCGGACGGAAGCAATATCTATTATTGCACTGACGGATATATTACAATTGACAAAACATTTTGGAAAAAGGGAATTATGAAAGCTAAATTCAATTTTAATTTTGAAAACAAAGACGAACCTAAAAAACCAATTTACTGGAAAGGTAAAATTTATACAAAAATTAAACCGACTTAACCAGAACAAGAAATAGCACGAACCGCTAACACAGGTTTTGCGCCAGGCTGGCGGACGTACTTCGTTTGACATTTTTTCGTATAATTGAAGTGCGGTTCTACGTATCGAGTTTAGCGCTAAAAAGCCCGCCCGAACGCAAAGCCCACACCATTGGCAGTAATTATAATGAGACACATCTTAACAATCATATTCGGACTATTAGTGACAAACTCTGTTTTTGCAACTGGACAAGTACCCGACTATTTGATTTACCAAGGTGATACAATTGCAATTTTTTCTAATCCATTAGAACAATATTTTGAACGAACAGGAAAAAGAGAGCTTATAGACTTTGTTGGTTGTGGTTCGACTGCTTGTTGGCGTGGTTACAAAGCAATCTGGGAGCTCAAAATTGACAGTTTATTTTTAAGACAGATTACCAGTTGTCATAAAGACTGTGGACTAGAAGTTAAGAATGCCGACTTGAAAAAAATGTTTGGAACAGATAACGTATTTGCTGATTGGTTTACTGGAAAATTAATCATCCCACAAGGCAAACAAGTTCAATACATTCATATGGGCTATGCTTCAATTTATGAAAGAGAACTTCATATTTCATTTAAGAATGGTTTAAAGACAAAAGAAAAGACAATTTCCAACAAAAAAATAGCGGACAAAATCGAACTTCAAAACCAACAAAGAAATATTGCTAAACGTGTTCAAGACACTCTTTTTTATCAAGTCCAACAAAAGGTTGATTGGGACACTACCAAGACAGCTTGGTATAACCTATGTGATGAAAAATATATTCTGACCTACAACAAAAAAGGGAAATTAAAGAAGGTTTGGGTAGACTGGGAAGGAGAAACATTCAGAGAAAAAATTGATGACTGGTGGTGGAATATGACAGATGATAGAAAATGCAGGAGAACAATTAAAAAAGCATTGAAGCCATTCAAAATCTCTTACCTTGACTTGCCAAAACATAAAATAGAAATTCCATTTGAAATCATTTACGACAGAAAAATTAGAGCTATGGAAAGAATTTTGGATGGAAGAAGAATAACTACTGCCAACACAGGTTTTGCGTCAGGCGGGGTGATGTGCAAACTTGGAACTTTGTGCTTCTATTGAACTTTAGTAATAAATTGAAACTTTGTGCTCCGAAACCCGCCCGAACGCAAAGCCCGAAAACGTTATGCGCTATTAAACTAACCGAGAATGAAACGACTTAGTATTCTATTAATTCTAATAGCATTTTGTTTCAGTGCTTATTGTCAAAGCACGAACGAAATCGCAGTTAAGACTTTAAATGCTACTGTTTCTGTTTTTATGCAGGACAATGCTAACCAGATTAAGTCAATGGGCTCTGGAGCAATAGTAAGTGAAAACCTAATTGTCACTAACTATCATGTTATCGAAGGTGGATACAAAGGTTATGTTTTATTAAATAATGATCAGACAAAGTATAAAATTGAGGGTTTTGTAAGCTCGGACACAAAAAACGACTTAGCCTTATTAAAAGTAACAGGCGTTCCATCAAAAGAAATACAGTTTTGCGAGGCATCTTCTAACATTGGAGATAACATTTATGTTGCTGGAAATCCGCAAGGACTAACTGGTACATTTTCAGACGGAATAGTTAGCGCATTGAGAATTCTTGAAGACAAAGAACTTATTCAAATAACCGCGCCTATCTCACCGGGTAGTAGTGGAGGCCCAGTGGTAAACTCTAAAGGTGAACTTATTGGTATAGCGGTGGGGGCATACACAAACGGACAAAACTTGAATTTTGCAATTCCAGTTAAATATGTGCAAGATTTAGTAGCCTCGCAAACGATTTTAAAACCTATCAACACGCTATACAAAAGCTCTACACCATCTCTAACTAAGAGTTCTGTTAGCATTCAAGGCATTGAGTTAAAAAATATCGTTTGGGGAAATGACGACTATGCTGGTAGTACCAGTATTTCAGGCTATGAACAGCTACAAGAATTTGTAATTAAGAACAATACAGAATACTCAGTTGGATGGGTTCGGCTATTACTCCTTGTGTATGACAAAACAAAGACTTTAGTTGATTTCGCGGACGCAATTTTTAAGGTTGATTTGCAATATGATGATATCACGATACCACCAACTATGGCTAAGACCTATAATGCAACTCGATCCGTTGAAACAAAATATGGGAAGTATGACGGACCTGCATTTAGAAAAAAATTGGGATATTACTATGAGTTACGCATTTTAGACTATGAAATAATCAAAGAGTAAATGATTTAATATGGAGGCTGTCTTAGTTCCTGGCATTTCCGCAATTATTGTAGCAGCAATTACAGCCTACATTACATATAGGCTCGAAATTAAAAGACTGATTCAATCTAAGGTCGAGTTAGAGATCAGTATCCAACATGGAAATTTTTTGAAATTATATGAAAAGAGATTAGAGGGATTAAAAGCAATAAATCATTTAAACTTTGATAAACTAAAAGTTAGTGTACAGGAGATCTCGGGGCCAGACGATTCGTTCCTCGAACCAATCTGCTTTAAAGTAGGGGACATCCAAAATGAGCTAAAAGAGATCATCTTGAAATATGGTTACTTATTCAACTCTCAACTCCGACTAACTCTAACTGAGTCTTATGATTATTGTGAGGAGATGTTTTTAGAAGTTGATTTCAAAGAGAATATAGTTTCAAAACAAGCACTTGCCTATGCTTATGAAATTAAACAGAACATTACACAAGTAATTGAAACAATGGAAAAGGATTTGTTTTTAGACAGCGAACATTTAAGGACGTTATTGCAAAGGACAAGAAATTAACAGCGCATAACATGCCTTCAAAGAAAAGCGGGCGGATAATCGATAAGTTGAAGCTTGGTAATCCGCTTGCAGTTTTTCACGGGTGGACAAGTGAGTACCCCGCTTGCCCGCCTTTCTTTGCAGGCAGGGAACGTCAAACTGTCTAAAAACTCAGCTTCATTTTGTTTAATACTTTTAAGGCAGGTATAACCTTTAGTATAAGTGTTGTATATTTACTCCATGCAATACATACAAGGAGCAAACAGAACGCAGTCCGTATTATTTTCTGAAAATCTGGATCAGATTGTTGACAAAGACAATGAGGTTCGACTCATTGACTTGTTTGTGGAAAGCATTAAAATGGAAAATTTTCATTTTGATATGCACCTCAACAGTGAAGGTCGCCCGGCTTACGATCCCAAAGACCTGCTTAAACTTTTTATCTACGGCTATCTTAACTCCATACGTTCATCAAGGATATTAGAGAAGGAATGTAAACGCAACGTGGAAGTGATGTGGCTGCTCAAACAATTAGCTCCCGACCACAACACCATTGCCAACTTCAGACGCGATAATGATAAAGCCATACGAAAAGTATTTAGGTACACAGTGAGTTTATCCAAAGAGTTTAACCTCATAGGAGGAAAACTGATAGCCGGAGACAGCACCAAACTGCGGGCACAAAACAGCAAGAAGAATAATTTTAACCAAAAGAAAATAGAACAACACCTTCAATACATAGATAACAAACTCAGCCAATATACCGAAGCACTGGCTCAGGAAGATGATGATGCAGGCAAAAAAACAATTGAGGCACACATTGCAAAACACACTAATCGCAAAGAGTTTTACAACAGTTTATCCGATCAATTGGAACAAAGCGGAGAAGTGCAAATCTCTACCTCCGATCCGGACAGCAGGCAGCTCATCACGCGCAACAACATAACCGAAGTAGCATACAACATTCAGACAACAGTAGATGAAAAAAATAAACTTGTACTGGATTATAAAGTAACCAACACCAACGACAGCAAAGCCATGGGCGGCATGCTGCGCAGAGCTCAGGTTATTTTAAACACAAATAACTTCACTGCATTGTATGACAAAGGTTATCACACCGGCAGTGAATTGAAAACAGCCATAGAACACGGTATTGAAGTAATGGTAGCCATACCGGATGTACCGTCTGCTTCGATGGCACCCGATGCGGCTTACAATGTTTCCGAATTTATATACGATGCACATACACACAGTTATACTTGTCCACAACAACACAGTTTAACCACCAATGGTCGTTGGTATAAGAAAGACCGCAATGCACCGGGAAGAAAACGCAATGCACCTGTTATGGTACAACATTTTAAAACAACAGCATGCAAGCAATGCCCTGTAATAAACCGGTGTACCAAGAACACCGGAGGACGAGGAAGAGTGATTGAGCGAAGTGAGTTTCAGAAATATGTTGATCAAAATAAAAAGAATATTGAAGGGCAACCGGAAATCTATAAAAACGACAAGCCATTATTGAACACACTTACGGCATCATCAAACGGCAATGGGGATTTTATTACATCACCACCAAGCGAGGGATAAAACGGGCAAGTGCAGATGTAGGGTTGATGATGACGGCCTTCAACCTGCGGAGAATATTTAACCTGCTCGACAAAAACGCACTGAACGAGTTTCTGAAGAAGCTCGTCTTTATTTTTTACTCCTCTAAAACGCCTGTAGCTCCAAAATACAAGCCGATCATTTTTTCATTTTACTGCCACACACAGAAAAATGCTTTTTTAAAAGCCGCTTAAAATCGTTCTGATGCATTTTTGAAACTATAGATTTGTTACTTTTGAATGTAATTAGAGGTTTTTAGACGAACTGCCGTTAGCCGCAATGCTAAAAGACGACAGTGCAAAACTTAACAAAAGGTACATATTAAACTTTTGTTCATTTTAAGTGTCAAACAGAATTAAAATGCTTTATGATATGAAACAGAAACTTCTACTTTTATTGCTCATGGCTGGAGCTTGTGCTCAAATAAATGCACAAACAACTGAAACCATTACCATTGACATAGGTGCGGTAAACGTATTCGATTCCATCATCAAACCACACATGCTTGGTGTAATTGCGGGTCCGCTGCCTAATTATAATTCAAATGCTCCCGATTTAACTTCGAGGTATCAGAATATTGGCGTAACCACTATTAGAAACAATGATTATTTTGATGATCGCCTTGATATGGAGAGAATGTTTTTTTGCGGCACATACCCGATTAACTCCTTCACTCCGCAATATCCCAAATGGGATTGCAACCCGAATGATACAAACTATTATCATTTTGCAGAAAGCGATATTCAGTTTCAAAATTGGTTAGATGGCGGATTTTTACCATTTTTCAGATTGGGTGGAGAAAATTCACACCCAATTCGCCCACATGACTATGAAGGGCCTAGAAGTATAGAAGAAGCTGCCTGGATAGCTGCGAGTATAAAAATTACAAACCGATATAACAATTTTGGCGGAGACACAAATACACTAAAAGGGTACTTGGATATTTGGACAGAATATCCTCAAAAGAACTTTTGGGACAGGGACTCATTATCATTTAATAACTTTTGGTGTAATGCGTTTGACTCCTTAAAAAACAACTTCCCTGATTTAAAAATTGGTGGACCCGGCTTTAACACTTCCGTTTCTACACACATTGGAAATACAACTGTTGGAAATATCAGTACGCATGTTGATTTATTTTTAAGAGAACTGAAGAATAGAAATCTGAAACCCGACTGGATAGGATTTCATGTTTTCAGCAATGACATCAGTGATTTTTATAATACTGCATTAGCCTACCGTAAATTATTGCGGGCAGAGCCACCGTTTGCATCTACCTATTCTTCCGTTTGGGGTACAGGGGATAGCAGTTTTTTTAACGGTGTGGAATTAATTTGCGATGCATGGGGTTTTGATAATGACCAAACATTATCTGCCACTGCCAGAGATTCGCTTTTTAATAAACAAAGAGGTGCGGCTCATCATACGGGTGTATTTATCGCTCTACAACAAGCAGATGTTGAAAGAGCATACATATACAGGGGAGGGGAATTTGCTTCAGGCACAAGCAATGGAGTAATGGGCTTGTTCTATGGCGATGCAAATGGTACATACAAACCAGCAGCTTATGGATTTAAACTATGCTCCAAAATGCAAACTACTTACAACAAAAAACTTATTTCTCCAGTATATAGTGCAGCATCAGGAGGAAGCATTATTTGGACTTTGGCAGGTGAAGATGCAAATGGTAATAAGGCAATTCTTATATCAAATCCTTCGTCAAAAACTATCAACCTAACCCTCACATTGAATAATGCTAATTTGACAACAACTATGTATCCTTATGTTACCCAGTATATGGTAACGGATTCTGACAGTGGTCAAACGCCTCATTCATGGACAAATGGGATATTTGTCTTACCCCCTTACACATCACATTTAATTGAGATGTCAACAACTCCTACAGTCAGTATTAATGAATCTGTTGAGAATAAAGTGGCTGTTACGATTTTCCCAAATCCACTTTCAACTCAATCCATTTTACAAGTAAGCAACTCTTTGAACGATGCTTCAATAATTATTTACAATTTATTTGGGCAACAAGTAAAGGAAATAAAAAATATTTACGGTCAAACATTTACTCTATCTCGTGGCAATTTACCGGTCGGAATGTACTTTATTCAATTGAAACAAGACAATAGAGTAGTGGCGATAGAGAAAATTATCATCACCGACTGACATAGACGACAAAAAGCACTGGCACTAACACAGGTGGCAGTTGCACAACCTCACACAAGAGGCGCAAAAAAAAAATTTCGAAGAGGTATGAATTAAGGTGCGCTATACGAGTTGAAAAATATTTTTGAATTTATAATGCTCTATAGTTAGCCTGAGCATTAAAATCATTGAAAAAAGGCCTTCTGTTGTTATCGTCTGTTTTTGGATTGCACTGCACACACATCGGTTTGGCAATATGGCGAGTGAAATGCTTCGTTTGAAAGTTTTCGATAAATTGAAAGTTCGTTCTTCGATTGGAGTTTATTGGTAAAAACCCGCCACTTCGCCAATACGCGGCCCGTCAAACTGTCTAAAAACACAAAATCAATATGCTGAATGCTTTTTAAATAGCAGTGATTGGTGTTGCATCTACAGATTTATATTTACTGCATGCGATACAAAGTAACAAACAGAACACAGTTTTTTAAAAGCCGCTTAAAATCGTTCAGATGAATTTTTAAAACAATTGATTTGTTACTTTTGAATACAGAGCGAAGTTTTTAGATGAGTTAACTTTAGCAGCAAGCATTTTAAAACTCGTCACGGACAGGCAAAAAACCTTTATCTCCCAATGACTTAATGATACTTCTCAGCAAATAGCTGTTATCAAACCTAAGGACATACTTTCTGGTTCCATCTTTCTCTGGGGAAATCATCTTTTTATCAATCAACCGCTTAATTTGCCTTGACACCTCTGCATCTGCTTTTCCAACAAAAAACTCCTTTACATCAGCAGCTTGAATAACCTGCAAGTCAATAACTTTTTTCAAAATTTTTGACTCCACATCGGTAATGTATTTTCTTTCTAATGAATGATTGATGGTTGGCAAGAGTATTTCTTTGCGAAGAAAAGTGTAATCCGACAGCTTATCTATTTTTTCAATTTCTTCCTTTAGACCTTTTAATACATATTCGACCCAAGCCATTATTCCTTCATCAGTTCCCTTATCGGCTTCGGACAAGAAACTGTAATAGTCATTACGATTACTACAAAAAACTGCTGTTGGGTTTATAATCCTGCCAACATTTACGTTAAAGCCTGTCTTGACAAGCATTGCATAAGTAAATAAACGAACGGTTCTGCCGTTTCCATTCCCGTATGGGTGTATCCAAACAAAACGATGATGAGCAATGGCAGCTTTTAATAAATCATATTTGGGACTATCTTCTCGGTTTACAAAATCAATAAGTTCATTCATATAATCATCAACCTTCAACCAATCAGGTGGCTTATGGGACGACTTATTTATTTTCAAATTTCTTTTTCTGAATTTGCCAGGAGTGGCATCGCCTTCTCCATCAGGTGGTGGTAATAATCCATCAACTATCATTTTGTGCAGCTCGCTAACAAACGATCTATTAATTGGGTAATCATTTACATTCTGTTCAATGAAAGCCATTGCTTTTTCAATGTTTTGGATTTCCTTTATGTTTGGTGAGACTTTCTTAGTTTCCGTTAGTTTCGTTTCAATATATTCAGTGATAGTTGTGTTATTACCTTCAATTCTTGCTGAACCGATACTTTCAAGAACATGGAATATATGTTTTAATTGAAAAAAAACTTTCGGATGGGTCGAACCTCCAAGCTGTTTCTTTCTTAAATAATCCAATTCAATGATTAAATCCGTAAGAGTTGAACCGAATGACGGTTCCACTAATTTCAAATCATAGTGTATAAATTTCGCCTCTGACATTTGAAAACTTTATTTTTTTGAATTAACACCTCCTAAATCAAGAATTAACAGTATATCATTCATTGGCATTGTTTTTCAATTACTTGCAAATATACAACGATTATCAACAATTAACAAGTTAACAATAAAGATTTGCATTTTGCATGTATAAAAATTGCATTCCGCCTATATTGACAATAAACATATAGAGAAGTATGCCTGCCGCCAATATCGGTTTTGCCATTACTATTCCCGACTAGTCTAGAAACAAAAAATCCCAACTGCAGCAATACTCAATCTGTCTAAAAACCCATTATCAATTTGTTAAATGGTTTTTAAATAGCAGTGATTGGTGTTGCATGTACTGGTATATATTTATTGTATGCAATACAAAAGAACAAACAGAACGTAGTTTTTTTAAAGCCGCTTAAAATCGTTTGATGCATTTTTAAAACAATTGATTTGTTACTTTTGAATGCGAGCAGAGGTTTTTAGATGAGTTGACGTTGTATATAATTAAAAATCCGATAATAAACTTAAATTTATGAAAATCTTGCCATCTGTTCTTAAACAAATAATTGCTTTCATAGGGGTCTTACTAATAATTGTTAGTTGTAATTCCAATACAAATGATAAACAGCTAAAATTTAATGAACCTTCGCCAAGAGGTTATTCTCAAAGTGTTGAATATAATCTTGGTAATTCTAAAATGCTATTTATCTCAGG
>Ga0116151_10003805_pt1 | contig 13391 bp, 12 predicted proteins | sample AD_UKC117_MetaG_FD_89893 | JGI IMG/M metagenome (GOLD analysis project Ga0116151, IMG submission 89893) | Active sludge microbial communities of municipal wastewater-treating anaerobic digesters from Hong Kong - AD_UKC117_MetaG | ecosystem: Engineered > Bioreactor > Anaerobic > Digestate...
CCGGCCCGACATAATCGATCCAGCCCTCCTGCGGCCAGGGCGATTCGATCGGGTGATCGAGATCGGGATGCCCGACCAGGAGGCTAGGCTTGACATCCTGAAGATCCACACCGCAGAACGCCCCCTGGCCGAAGACGTCGATCTCGCGGCGATATCAAAGCGGACCGACGGCTACTCCGGCGCCGACCTCGCCGCTGTCTGCAATGAAGCAGTGATGCTGGCGATAAGAGAGTACGTCCTCGCCGGGAAGTCCCAGGAGGACGAGGAGATCGCGAAGTACAGGATCGAGAGCAAGCATTTCGATGAGGCCCTCAAGAAGGTGCTTCCCAGCAAGAAAGAGCGGGACGCCTACAGCAAGTTCGCGGAGTTCGCGTGAGGCGGGCGGCGGGGGCCGGTTCGAGGACCCGGCCCACGACCTCGCCTCTCGCAGCCTTGTCGATCACCATCCGTATTCACCGCTTGGAGATGTGCTTCAAAGGATCACGACCTGGGAACAACCATACGGAACCTTCAGGGAGGCTCTCAATCCACCTCTCCAAGTCTGGTATCATGGACTCCAGTACAATGACGTCACGAAATTGCCGAGTCTTTGTCCCTGTGGCATGGATGTGGACGATGTCCTAAAAATTTATTAATAGATTTAAGTTATTGGACTCCTCAACTCGCATCCCAGCACCGAAAAGAAGCTCGATGGCGATCTTATCCCTCTCTGATTCAGGATTATCAACTAAATTCCTAAAGTCATCGACACTGACCAGTTTCGTGAGTATCACGATCGGTATGAAGCACCCTATTTTATATACGACTTCTGATATTGCCCATATTTAAATTTTGCAGAATTAATAATCTGTGGTTAATAGAAATCTGTTAGACCATATCTTTATATAGTTTGAACTACAACACACGCTTCGCAAAATATAGCTAAGAGGCGGTGGCACTATATCTGAATTGTCGTCTGCTAATTCCACGAACCAAATAGATCTAGAGTTAGTCTACTTGGAATTAGGCTATTGTGAAGGATATTTCCGCGACTTAATTGATTTATATAAAAAATATTTGGATTTAGATATATATATATATTTTAACAATGGGCGATGTTTTTCCCAACAAAACTGCTCCGCCGAAATTTGCAGGCTAATGAAAGAACGTCACCCAAATTTATGCAAAGAATCGAAGTTAAAAGGATTGCAATATCCTTTATGTTGCGCTGGCATGCTATGCTATCAGACCCCAATCAAGGTAGCTGGTAATACAATAGGGACAATCTGTATCGGACAAAAGCTTATAAAAGGACAAGAGGCGCTATCAAAAAATATACTTGAAGATTCGTTAGTTGGAGTAGATGCTGATTCTACTGAAATCGAATATTTCATTTCATTAATGAATAAATTAGATTCCATAGATCCGGGACTTGATGGAGGATTAATTAAGAGAATAGAATTTATAAAAAGGCATTTTTTTGTAGAATTTAATAGAAGCTATTATACAGAGAAGAGAGTCAGTGATCTAAAACGGCTTGCTGAGAATCTCGCTCATCAATTTATTACACCAATTCAAGGGATTATGGGAAACGCAGAAAATTTAATTTACGATATTGATGGATTACCTCTAACGTTTCAAGATATAGAAATTAAAGAGATAACGTACAATATTTTTTTTGAAATCCAAAAATTAGCATTATTAGCAGATAATTTGAGGAATTGGATCGCTTCTGAGCATAATTGGTTATATAAATATGATTTCCAAGATCGCCCAATTCTACCAATAATTATGAATTCTATAAAATTATTTAGGAATGAAGCGAAATCAAGAGGGATAATAATAAAAGATCCCGTTTTTGATTGTGCAGCCCCGCCCAAGTTAAACATTTCTACAGAACATATGACTAGAGTGTTTTATAATATAATAAGCAACGCTGTAAAATACTCTTACGATGGTATTGCGAATAAGCCTAGGTGGATTGAGATCAGGTGCAAAGAAGAATTCGGATATTATTGTATTAGTACAACAAATTATGGTGTGGGAATTTTGCCAGAAGAATTAAATGATAGGATATATCAGATCGGATACCGTGGCAAGCTTGCTAAGGATCGCAATAGATACGGATCAGGTTTAGGTCTGGGAGTTGTGGAAAGGATAATTAAGGATCACGGGGGAATGGTGAAAATTATGAGCGAGATTCAAAGTAATAAGGACTATGGCTCAAGTAATCCAACTAGAAATCCTTATAAGACTACGATAAAGATTTGTTTGCCATTAAAAAATGTGGGGGGATTAAATGCCAGTTAACCAAAAAAAAATATTATGGATAGAAGATTCTGCTTTTTCTTTGCAGAGTCTTATAAAGCCCCTCGAACGGGATGGTTACAGAGTCACGTATGCGAGGAATGAACAAGAAGCACTCACCGAATTGGATAAAGATATATTTGACATAATCTTATTTGACATAATAATCCCAACTGGTTCGGATGATCCCGATGACTTTATAGATTATGTAGGAGTACGACTGATTAAGGAGATAATAAATGTCAGGAAAATAACGACACCAGTAATTGTCATATCTGTAGTCAATAATCCAGATGTTATAAAAGAATTTGAAGAAGCCGGTGTAGCCAAGATCTTACAGAAGGGTTATATTCTTCCTAGTGCCCTTAAAGCGGAAGTGGAACGGATTTTGGATGGGGAAAATTAATTAAGATGATCAATATGTATGGTAAAGAACTGGCTACGGTTGTAGGATTGCTAGTCTTGACAGCTCTCCCAATAGCTATTGGTATAAAAAACAAATTCGATCAAGAAGTCTCTCTTATTCAGATGCATTTAGTACTTTTAACTCTAATGTATCTTGTATTGTTTCATATAGGAAGTATCTTAAGTTATCAAACGTATTCAAAGTATAAACAGCCAAGTTTTCTTTGGAGTTTTTATTATAATATAGTGAAATCTAGAAAAAGGCGCCGTGAAATTGACAGAACTTTAAATGGCGGTGTTATTGGCTTATATCAAAGCAAGTTAATAGATCTAACATTTGACGATATTAAATCAAACGATAATGCAAAAAAAGAACTTGGATTAGTATCGATTAAAGAAATATTTTCGGATCCTAGAATTTCTCTTGAACTAAGAAAAAAAATAATATCTGATTTAATTACATCAATTGAACATGAACAAATAAGTGACTACAAAAATAAGCTTATTATAGCGTTGTTAAGTCTCACAAACGAAGAGATATTAGATTCATATCAATAGCAATAAGGATTTCGAAAAACCGCTCTTCTCACCAAGATGGGGCTGATCTCGTAGTTCTGACAGAGAACGCAAGATAGGTTGCAGCCCATCATGGAGATGGTCCCCGATCTGTTAGCGCCGATGAGGGGAGGCTCCTCTACGAAGTAGGGGGTGAAGCTCGATACCCTGGCAAGCCGTCGTCCGCTCCCACAGTGGCCGAACTCGCCAGTTAGCCGATTAGCAGCGCAACCCCGGGGGCAAATGTCGCAGCTTTCAAGGTGCGAGAGGGCGAGCTCCGCCTTCTCCCACAAGATCACCGGGGGCATATATGGTTGTAGCTTGCCAATATGATTCCCACCTCAAAAATGGGGTCTTGAAATACTTCAATTCTGATGGTATGGAATCGCTTCCTCTTGTGGCGTGAAATAAAACCTATCTGTGCCGATCGACATCTTATAAAATCTCTTGACTAATCTCGATTCGCTCCGTTATGTTCCGTTATTTTTCATTGAAGGCAGACCTGGGACTCTCTTCATTTTGCCCCGGCTACTCGCCCATCTCAGCTCTGGAAGTTCAGATTCTTGGATGTCGTTTTAACGATCATCTCGATGGAGATCTTCGGCCCCCACCACCGCGTACGCCCGCAATGAAGGGCCTAGCCAGTGTTACTGCTCGGAGAAGGTACAATTATATCTCCTCCAGAAAATAGACCCCGATACGCCACTTGTAGCGGGCTCTAAATCAAAGATCTAGGAGCGGGGATTTAGATTCATGCTCCCTCGTTTAGCATTTTTAAGTTGGCACTATACGCCATAAAAGCGCAAGTTTTTTTTCAGAAATCAAACTGCGCGCGGCCACCATGCCCTAAAGGGCGGGGTATGCTTCGGGCCGCGCGCCCCGGTTTGACGGAATCCGAAATCGTCGAGTCTTCGTTTGCCCAAATCTCCACCTCAGAAATTATTGTGACTCTGCTTTCGGCTACCGGAGGAGCCTCGTTAATCAATCTAAGAAAATATGAACACCGGGCGAGGGTTCACTTCATCCCCAACCTAAAGGTTGGGGTATTCGTGACCCTCCGCGCCCCCAATGTAATCAAGCCAAAATACCCGCATCTCCTATCGCTGAATATCTCAGAAGTAGCCACTCACGTCTCGTGTTCTTATGTAACTTGAGGAAAAGATTTAACCGGCCAGGTTACATAAGAAGCTGCCTTGATCCCCAAATACATCCTGGACGAGCTGGCTGAGGAGGACCTCCCTGACCTCCTGGAGATCAGGGATTACCTCGATCGGCTGATAAGAGATCGCGAAGAATCTCCTGATGGGAGCGCCATAAAAGCCGAGACCGGCGGGAGGAGGCCTGCTTCTGTCACCTACCGGCAGGAGTGGGTATACTGCGGCAAGGAGTGCAAGACGTGCCCCCACGGACCCTACTGGTACTGCTACTGGAAAGAGGACGGAAAAACCAGGACCAGGTACATCGGCAAGGTCCTCAAGGAGGTGGAGATTTGAGCTTCAGTTTCAGATGCAAAATCGTCATGCTGCTCGCCCTCTCGGCATCCATTTTATGCGGCTGCATCTCCAACGACCAGCAGGCTTCACCGGAGGAGACCGCAAAGGTCAACGTCGTCGCGTCCACCGTCCCCCTCGGCACCTTCGCCTCGATGGTGGGCGGGGATCGAGCGACCGTCACGGTCCTGATTCCGCCGGGGACGAGCCCCCACACCTTCGAGCCGTCGCCGTCCCAGCTTGCGGATGTGGAGGACGCCGACCTCTACATCAAGAACGGGGCGGGCCTTGAGATCTGGATGGAGAGGATGATCCAGGCGAACCAGGATATGCTGGTCGTTGATGCCTCCTCCGGCATCGACCTGATCGAGTCGACCGACGCCGACGATCACGGCACCGACCACGGCGGCCATCTCGGCGACGGCGGGCAGCTCGGCTATCACGGCGACGGCGTCGATGAGACGATCCTGACTGCAGACCCCCACATCTGGCTCTCGCCAAGGAATGCCATGATCATCGTCGATAACATCTGTGACGGCCTCGTCGAGGTCGATCCCGAGAACGCCGAATATTATCGAGAAAACAGGGACGCCTACCTCGACCAGCTCTCGGATCTCGACCGCGACCTGAACTCGACTTTCTCGGAATTTGGGGGGAAGGAGTTCATAGTCCTCCACCCCTCCTGGAGCTACTTCGCCCGGGACTACGGCCTCGTCCAGGTGGCGATCCTGGAGGAGGATAAGGAGCCCGGGCCGCGGTACATCGCCGATATCGTCGAGGTCGCCCGGGAGAAGAATATCACCACCATCTTCGTCGACGAGAACTTCAACCCGAAGTCCGCCCAGATCATCGCCGAAGAGATCGACGGAAGGGTGGTGCCCACTGACCCCCTCGCCGAAGATTACATACCGAACATGAGGCGCGTGGGCCAGGCGATCGCAGAAAGCATGAAAGGCTGAAATAAGGACAACGGAAAAAGGATACAGGAAAAAGGAAAAGCTGTGACCCAAAAGAGTCAACCATCACCAAGCCAGCAAGCCAGCGCGGAGAAAGCAAAAGATGACCGGCGATAATCCCGTATCCATCGAAGACCTATCGGTCAGGTTGGACGGCCGGACCGTCCTTGAGGACGTATTTCTGGAAGTCAACGAGGGGGACTTCCTGGGGCTGATAGGCCCCAACGGCGGCGGTAAGACGACCCTCCTCAAGGCGATCCTGGGGCTCGTCAAGCCCTCCCGCGGAAGGGTCCTGGTATATGGGATGAGCCCCGAAGCCGCCCGGACCCGAGTCGGCTACCTCCCCCAGAAGAGCCTCTTCGACCAGAAGTTTCCCATAAGCTCCGCCGAGGTGGTGATGATGGGCAGGTACGGGAGGAAGGGGCTATTCGGCCGCTACTCCTCCGAGGATCGAGCCGCGGCCCTGGCGGCCCTCTCGGCGGTGGGGATGGAAGATCACGCCGACCGGGAAATAGGGGGCCTATCGGGAGGCCAGCAGCAGCGAATCTTCGTCGCCCGAGCCCTAGTCTCGGAGCCCGACCTACTACTCCTGGACGAGCCCGCCACCGGGATCGACAGCTCAAGGCAGCGGGAGTTCTACGAGCTTCTCCGAGACCTCAACGAGAATATGACGATAATAATGGTCTCCCACGACATCAGCGCCGTATCGACGTACGTCAAGAAGATCGCCTGCGTCAATAAAAAGCTCTACTACCACAGCTCAAAGGAGCTCTTCGCCGAGGAGATCGAAGAGGCGTACCAGTGTCCGGTGGAGATGATCGCCCACGGCGTACCCCACAGGGTTTTGAGGGAGCACGATTGATGATGATGATCGAGACCTTCACCTACGAGTTTATGCAGAGGGCCCTCGTCGCCGGCGTCGTCGCCGCCGTCCTCTGCGGGGTCATCGGGATCTACGTCATCCTCAACAGGATCGTCTTCATCGGCGGCGGGATCGCCCACACCGCCTTCGGCGGCATCGGCCTCGGCTACCTTCTGGGGATGGACCCCCTCTTATTCGCGGTCCTCTTCTCGGTGGCCGCAGCCCTGGGGATCGGGGCGATCAGCGATCGGTCGAGGGTCTCGGAGGACACGGCCATCGGCGTCTTCTGGGCCGCGGGGATGTCTCTTGGGATCGTCTTTGTGAGCATAAGCCCCGGCCGGGCCCCCGACCTCTTCGATTACCTCTTCGGAAACATCCTCGCCGTATCCTGGGCAGACGTCCTCTTGATATCGGCCCTGACCCTCGCCATGCTCATTCTCGTGGCCCTATTCTACAAGGACCTTCTCATCCTCTCCTTTGACGCCGGCTACGGCGAGGCGGTGGGCCTCCCGACGAGAGAGCTTCGCCTCCTCCTCCTCTGCATGGTTGCCCTCTCCGTAGTGGTCCTGATAAAGATCGTGGGGATAATCCTGGTGATCGCCCTTCTCACCATCCCCGGAGCCATAGGACGGCAGCACGCGCGAAGCCTCAAGAGGATCATGGCCATCTCCATCCTCCTCGGGGCATCCTTCGTCCTGGCGGGGCTCGTCATCTCCTACCAGCTGAACATCCCCTCGGGGGCGACGATAATCCTCGCCGCTGCCGGGACGTTCTTTGCCAGCACCATCCTATGCCGGTGATAAAACGATCGGAGGCAAAACGTTCCGGGTCCAACTGATCCGGAGCCAAACCGACCCAGGTCTCCAGCTTTTTGGAGGACTTGTACAACAAACTTATACGCAGAAGATGACAAAGGGCGGATCGAGATGCGAAAAGAAACGATCCGCCCCATCCTCGTCCTCCTCGTCCTCCTCCTGATCCCGTCGGCAGCGATCCTCGCCGGGGCCGAAGGTGTCCAGTTCGCCGGGGACTTCTACAAGGTTGAGGGGGGTCCCAAAATCGACGTCTCCGTCGTCAATCCCGTATTCGCCCCCGGCACATCCGGGACCCTTCGGCTGGTCCTGGCCAACGACGGGGTGGTGACTCGGCTCGTTCCGGGGGACGTTCCTTTGGGCTCCGAAGAAGAGGCGACCCGGGAGATGCTGGCGGAGTTCGGCTGCCTTGACGCCTCAAACCTCAGGGCAACTCTCAGTTCAACCGGGCCGGTCCAGGTCCTCTCCGGGCCGGTCCCCATCGACCTTCTCGGGCCTGGAGAGACCACCACCATCGAGTACGATATCGAGATCGATGATGGCGCCGAGGGTCCGCTCCTCCTCAGCCTCGACGTCGAGTACGAGCACCAGATCGACGTCAGCTTCAACGGCGGGACCGCATCGCCCCTCTACCTCCCTTCAAGCCTCCAGCTTGACCTGATCGTATCGGTGGAGGGCGAACCGGCCACCCTCGCGCTTCTGGGGTCGAGGTCTGACCTCGCTCCCGGCGAGAAGGGCTCGGTCAGCCTCATCGTCGGCAACGCCGGCAAGGCCGCCGCCTCGAACTGCACCGCCCGCCTGGTGACGGCTCCGCCCTTCACCCCGCTGAGGGATCGATCAAATCTCGGAGACATACCTCCCAGAGGGGTCGCAGTCGCCCGATTTGACCTGCTGGTGGGGGGGTCCGCCCCGGCCCAGGAGTACAGCATCGGCTGCGAGATCAGCTTCGACGGCGGGGAGGCGTCCCTCTCCGTCCCTGTGACGGTGACCTCGCCCGACAGAACGCGCCTTTTCAAAATCGCCCTGGTGGGTATAACGGTTTTAACCGCAGCCGTTGCAACGATATGGCTTCTCCGCCGGAGAAAAAACAGATCGCTTCGGAGCCGCAGCCCTCTCCGTCCCCGGAGATAGTCCCGGACGCCCGACGGGTTCGCTTCACCGCCGCCCCTGCCTTGCCGCTGCCGCCCCACCAACATTGATATCTTCAACCTCAGCTTTTACCGTGACCCATGGCAGCGCTCCGGGCCGAGAAGATCTCCAAGAGCTTCCGAGGGCTCTTCACGAAGAAAGAGGTTCTTTCCGAGGTATCCCTGACGATCGAGGAGGGGGAGGTCTTCGGCATCCTCGGTCCCAACGGCGCCGGAAAGACCACCCTCATGTCCATCTTCTCCACCCTGATCCGGCCCGACGGCGGCAGCCTTGAGGTTCTCGGTCTCGACGCCCGAAAAAAGACCCACGCCGTCAGGGAGAGGATCAACATCAGCAGCGGTAACCCCAACTTCCCCTGGAGCCTCACCGTTCGGGAGAACCTGAACCATTCGGCGATGCTCTACGGCCTCTACGGTCGAGACTTGAGACGATCTGTAGACGAGGCGATCTCGGCCTTCGAGCTGGAAGCTCACGCCGATTCGAAGTTCGAGACCCTCTCTACGGGGACCAAGCAGAGAGTCTCTCTCGCAAAGTCGATCCTAAACCGGCCAGAGATCCTCTTCCTCGACGAGCCCACCTCGGGCCTCGACCCGGACATGGCGATGAAGACGAGGGCCCTCATCCAGAAGATCTACGAGGAGGAGGAGATCACCGTCGTCCTGACGACCCATTACATGCCCGAGGCCGAAGAGCTCTGCGATCGGATAGCATTCCTCCGGGAGGGAAGCCTCATCGCCCTCGGGACTCCAGCGGAGCTGAAGCGTGCCCTGAAGATCGGACATCGGATCTTCGTCAAGTACGAGGGGGATATCGACTCCAGGAAGCTTCGGATAATCCCGGGGGTGATGGAGGTCAGAGAGGCTCCCGGCAGATTTGAGATGGTCTTCGACCATTCTGAGAGGGCCGTCAGCAGGATAATAAAGGCCTTCGAGGGTGCAGATATACTGGACATTGGGATAGAAACGCCCGATCTGGAGGATGTCTTCCTTGAGCTGGCGAGGTGAGCTGAACAAGTTCCTCTCTGCGACGTACAAGAACTGGATCACGTCCAGGCGTAACGTCTTCACCCTCTTCGAGCTGGTCTTCTGGCCGTTCATCGGCCTCCTCTCCATCGGCCTTCTCACCCGGTTTCTGGAGGTGACTGGCGAGATGGTGGCCTTCGTCCTGGTGGGGGCGATAGCCCTCAGCATCCTCCAGATCAGCCAGATCGACGTCGCCTACATCCTCCTCTTCGACCTCTGGAGTAAGAGCATAAAGCAGACCTTCGTCGCCCCGGTCCGGGGATACCACCTCGTTTTGGGGGCTATGCTCTTCGGCGTCGCCAGAGGGTCGGTAGTCTTCCTCATCCTGGCAGCGGCCAGCTCCCGCTTCTTCGGGTTCGACTTTCTCGCGGGAGGAATCGTCACCGTCATCGTCTTCCTTGCGGGGATCTTCGTCACCGCCGCGTCCATCGGGATGGCGGTCTGCATATCGATCCTCCTCTTCGGCCAGAGGGCGGACGTGGCGGCCTGGAGCCTAAGCGGCATAATGATGCTGGTGAGCGGGGTCTACTATCCGGTGGAGATCCTCCCCGCCCCTCTCCAGCTCCTATCGAAGTCGATACCTCTGACCTACTTTCTCGAGTACTACCGTTCTGCCTACGGCTACGGCTCCCATCACGTCCTCCTGGGGATGGGGCTTGCCCTCCTCTACTTTTTTGCCGGCCTTCTGATCCTAAACCTCGCCATCGAGAGGGCGAGGGAGACGGGGATGATGCTGAGGCTCTCGGAGTGAGAGAGGTCCCTGGAATAACGTTTTAAAGTCGACATGTCTACTTCACTGGGGCGTTGAACTTGACCATCGATGGGTTCATCGGCAAGATCAGATTGGGGGACCTCCAACCCGTCCGGGTTATGGGGGTGATCAACCTCAGCCGCGAGTCGTTCTACCAGGAGTCTTTCGCAGGGCGTGATGCGGTCCTCGGGCGTGCCCTCTCCTTATCTGAGGAGGGTGCCGAGGTCCTGGACCTGGGCGCCGTCTCCACGGCTCCGGGATCGCCAGCGATCTCCGAGGATGAAGAGCGGAGAAGGCTATTTCCCGCCCTCGAAGCCGTCCTCGACGGCCTAGGAGACGACGTCGTCATATCCATCGATACCCAGAGGGCAACGGTTGCGGCCGACGCCCTCAGCATGGGTGCCCATTGCATAAACGACGTCTCGGGGCTTTCCGACCCGGAGATGGCCCGAACCGTCGCCGACCACGACGGCTCCCTCATAATCATGGCTTCAAAGGAGAGGCCCGGCGACCTCCTCGATCTTGGTGATATAATCGCAAACCTCGGCCAGCGGCTGGGTGTCGCCGAAGAGGCTGGCGTCACCATCGATAAGGTGACGGTAGATCCGGGGATCGGCCACTGGACGCAGCTCAAGGGGCCGGGGCACGACCTCGCCATCCTCGACGGCCACCCCCGTCTGAGGGTGCTTAAGAGGCCTGTGATGGTGGCAGTCTCAAGGAAGTCGTTCATCGGCGCGGTCCTGGATCGACGAAGCCCCGCCGAGAGGCTTCAGGGGTCTCTTGCCGCCACCGCCATCGCCGTCTACAACGGCGCTCACCTTGTCAGGACCCACGATGTCGCGGCATCGATGGAGACTATCAGGATGGCGGAGGCGATTCGGGGCGGCCCCGCCATCGCCCGAGCCGACGGGATCGAGGTGGAGGTGTTCGCGCATTGGGGTCAGCCTCGGGACCTCCATCAGACCTTCGCCAGGCTCGGGGTTGGGGATGGAGGCTCTCGGGCCCTCGGGGGGAAAGGCTCCTTTCGAGCCCTCTCCATCCGGGGCATCACATCAATGGAGGCGATAGTGATCAAGCAGGAGATGCTCGCCCGGGGCGGAGACGCCGCGATACCCATGGGCGCCCTCCGCTGCGACCCGGGCGAGATGGAGGTCCTCGTCCTGGGAACATCGGCCGCGGTCCGGGGGCTCTCGAAGAACCTCGCAGGCCAGCCCTTCAACCTCCCGGCGGTGGCCCGAGCCATCGAAGACGCCCTTGAGCGGATTGAGGATCCCAAAAGGTATTGGTGAGGGTTTTGGAAGTTCTCGGAATTAAGACGGATCTGGTGAGGCCTGGGGAGGATCTGGTGGAGGCGCTCCTCCGTGGAATGGAGAGGTCGGGCCTGAGGCTTGCCGACGGCGACGTCCTGGTGGTCGCCGAGAGCGTCGTCGCCACCGCCGAGGGCGGCGTCGTTAGCCTATCGGAGGTGACCCCTGGGCCCCGCGCCCGAGAGCTGGCGGAGAAGTACGAGAAAGATCCGCGGGAGATGGAGCTCGTCATCGGCACCTCCGACTGGATCATGGGCGGGATTCCCGGGGTCATTCTGACGGTCAAGGACGGTTTTCTCTACCCCAACGCCGGGATAGATCACTCCAACGCGCCGCCCGGGTCTGTCGTCCTGTTCCCGAAAGAGCCCCAAAAGTCGGCGGCTCTCATAAGAAAGAGGATGGAGGAGGCGTCGGGAAAGAGGATCGGGGTCATAATCGGCGACAGCAGGACCCACCCCCTCCGTCTCGGGTGCGTCGGCGTCGCCCTCGCCTGCGACGGCATAGTCCCCGTGGAGGACGCGAGGGGTCAGAAGGACCTCTACGGAAGGCCCCTCGAGGTGACGAGAAAGGCCGTCGCCGACAACCTCGTCTCCGCGGCAGAGGTGGTCATGGGGGAGGGGGACGAGGGGGTACCCGCGGTGATCATAAGGGGGGCTCCCGTGAAGTTCGCCGAAGACGGAGAGGAGATGGCGATTCCCAGCATCGCTCCCGAGGAGTGCATGTACATCGGATCTCTCCGGTGCGGCCCCCACCCATACCAGGGCGGCTACGATCGGCTGATCGAAGAGGCGAAGAAGGCGATGAAGAGATCTTACGCCCCCTACTCGAGCTTTCGGGTTGGAGCGGCCCTCCTCACCAGGGGCGGGAACGTATACTCCGCCGCCAACGTCGAGAGCGCCTCTTCCGGGGCTGCCATCTGCGCCGAGAGGGCGGCGATCGCGAAGGCCGTATCCGAGGGGGAGATGGAGTTTGAGGCCCTGGCCGTCGTCGCGGATGCAGAGGAGCCGGTCGCACCCTGTGGGATATGCAGGCAGAACCTGATCGAGTTCGGGGAGAATATCAAGGTGATAATGGCAAACACCCGAGGGGATGCCGAGATCGCGACGGCGGAGGAGCTTCTCCCGCGGGGATTTAAAAGAGATTATATTATATAGTCGAATAAAAAGTGGAGACTTATCTAACGCTTTTGGAGTCACAAACACCTATGCTATGAGTTCTTTGTACAAATTGTCGATTCCCCGATTTCTATCAAATTTATCAATGAGATCCTGGTAATTCGCTTCTAAATTTTCTTTATATTTATCTGATTGGATCAACTCCAATAGGGCATCATCCATATTCTCAAGAGAGTTCCAGCTCACAAAACAACCTATCCCCCATTGTTCGACGAAGTTTGATATCGCATCACCTTCATTTGCTACCACTAGCATAGGAAGTTTGCATCCTACATATTCGTATACTTTCGTACCTATAGCATGTTTTGATTGTGGATAGGAACTCTGTGAACAGTAAAATGCCACATCAGAAGCTACCAAGATTTCCATTGCTTCTCTATGTGTCCTTTTTCCAATAAGATAAACGCTACTCTGTAAATTCATGTCATTTATCATCTTCTCTATGAGGTTTCTACGTTTTCCATCTCCGACAATTACATAAATCAATCGGTGTCCTGATGCATTAATTTTATTTAAATATCCCAATAGCATTTCTGGCATATGGTAGGGAACATTCAAATCACCAAGATAAACAATTATCTTTGAATTCATATCTGATATACCGATATTTCTCAATACATC
>Ga0116151_10003806_pt1 | contig 13388 bp, 10 predicted proteins | sample AD_UKC117_MetaG_FD_89893 | JGI IMG/M metagenome (GOLD analysis project Ga0116151, IMG submission 89893) | Active sludge microbial communities of municipal wastewater-treating anaerobic digesters from Hong Kong - AD_UKC117_MetaG | ecosystem: Engineered > Bioreactor > Anaerobic > Digestate...
CCCGGCGGCGAACGGCGGCTGATGAAATCGCTCAACGCATGTCGTCAGGTGGCGCGTGCAAGGATCTCAAGGTTGCAACCCAGCCTCAGCCTGCGGGACGCCTCGAAATCAAGCTGCAGTCTACATGTCTGGTCGGTCGCCCCGTCACATTCATCTATGCAGGCTACCAATTCCAGCGCACGATGGGTGAGAATGGTGAACTGACTTTCCTGCTCGACATGTTTGAAGGCGCAGCGCCCCTGGCACTGAAGCTCGAAGATGGTGCGACGATTAACATCGACACGTCTGGCGTGAACTTTGCGCAGGTGTCCAAGGTCGCAGTGCTGTGGAGCGCGCCCATCAATCTTGATCTTCATGCGTTTGAATATCTTGCCCCCCGCAATGGTCCAGGCCATGTCTGGTCTAAGTCTCCGGCAAGTGTTGAATCAGCCTTGAGCGCCGCGCGTGAAGGCAGCCGTGGCCGTGGCTTCCTCAGCACCGATGATGCGGGCACGGGCACCGGCCCGCACGTCGAGGTTTATACGTTCTTGCACAACAAGAACCAGCACAACGGCGCCATTACGCTGATGATCGACTATGAGACGCGGGGCGACGTGCCAAACGGTGACTATTGCGGTAAGGGCAAGTTTGCAGTGATCGAAGCGTTGGTGGTGCGCCTGCGTCCCGGCGGCAAGGTCGAAAAGGAAAACGTTCGCTTGGGTTCGGCACCGTGTGGACAGAAATTGCCCGAGTCGAAGCGCTTCAACTCCGATACGTTGAGCGATCTTTTGGCGAGGGGATGAGTATTTTGACAACTGAGTAGTCCGATTTTGGAACTGACAGGAGAATATCGATGTCGACTTCGGGGCGCCGCCGCCTTTTTGCTTTCCTGGTGGCGATGTGTTGGGGGCTGCTAGCCTGCCAAACGGCGATGGCGGAAGAAGCAACGTTGCGTTTCAAGGGCGGCGGCTTCGAAGTAACTGGTGATTTGCGTTCGTTCGACGGTCAGCGCTATGTCATCGATTCAAAGGTGCTTGGTGTCATGACGCTCGAGGTTGATCGCTTCGATTGCGTGTCCGGCGCCTGCCCCACGGCGCCGATGACAGCGGCTCCCGCACGCACCGCTGGACCGGTTGGCAATCTGGGCGTTACCAATTGGCAGGGCGGTAGCGGTATCGGCACCGACTATATGCCACAGCTGGTGAAGGCTTATGCCAAGAGCCGCGGCTTGACGGTTGAGCGGGCCATTGGCGCCGATGAACGCGACATCGAGTTCAAGCTGCTCGGGCCCAATGGGAGTACTGTGGGACAGTTCAATGTGCGCCGCAGGGGCGTTGCATCGGGGTATGCCGAACTTGCAAAAGGTGGCGTCGATCTCGTCTGGACCAGCGCTCGTATGACTGACGCGCAGGCACAATCACTGGTCGCGGCCGGAGCGAGCGATTTGCGCGTCAACGGTTCTGAGCATGTCTTTGCGCTCGATTCGATGGTCATGCTCGTCTCCAACGACAATCCGGCCGTCTCCATCTCCGAGGACAACATTGCAAAGATCTATTCCGGCCAGATCAACGATTGGTCGCAGCTTGGGTTGCCTGCCGGAAAGATCAATGTTTACGCGCCTGTGGACGGTATGGGTCTGCTGATGCATTTCAAGAACACGGTCCTGACGCCGCGCAATCTCACTTTGCGTGAGGATGCAACGCGCCTTGGCACGGTTGTCGAGTGGTCCGACAAGGTTGCTACCGATCCAATGGGAATCAGCTTCAACTTCATTGGATACATTCGCAATGCGCGTGCGCTGAATATCGAAACGCCATGCGGGTTGGTTTCCGTGCCGACAACCTTTTCGACCAAGACGGAAGAGTTTCCGATGGCACGGCGGCTCTATTTCTACACGCGTGCGCGTCCTAAAACCCCGTTGGCCCAGGAACTTCTTGACTACGCGCTCTCCGCGGAAGGCCAAGAGGTGTTGAAGGCGGCAAACTTCGTGGATCAGTCGCCCGAGCTTCTGGATTTTCGTGAGCAGGGCACGCGGATTGCCTATGCGCTGAATGTGCCTGCCGAGGACTTCGACTTTGCGATGATGCGCCAGTTGATCACCGATATCACGGAGGCACGTCGGCTGACGACAACGTTTCGTTTCGATTCTGCCTCGTTTCGGCTCGACACCAAGGCCAATCAGGATATTTCGCGCCTGGCTGCGTATTTGAACCTTGAGGCGAACCGCGACAAGCACGTGCTGCTCCTTGGTTTTGCAGATTCGCGTGGTGATTTCGTCAAGAACCAAGCCCTTGCAAAGGCGCGCGCTGAGACCGTGCGCCGTGGACTTTTGGCGATTGGCAAGCAGTTTGACAATCGGGTGGAGGCGAAGGGGTACAGCGAGCTTGCACCCGTTGCCTGCAACGACAGCGATATTGGCCGCGAGTTTAATCGCCGCGTTGAAGTCTGGCTCCACTGATTGGAGCTGATGAGCGAGCGCAGCAGGTACGGGAGAGCGGAGCCCGCAGCCGGATGCGTTCATACGAAGATCGATAATTAGTCTCCAATTTTCCAGCGCCGCATTGCGGGAGATGCAGGTGCGATCTGAGGAACAGGACCTATGAAATTGACAGCTCTCGTGCGCCGCACTCTGGTTGCACTCGCTGCCGCGACGTTTTTATGCCCCGCGGAACAGGCCAACGCACAATGGGTGCCAAGCAAGCCGATTGAGTTCGTCGTGATGGCCGGTCAGGGCGGTGGCGCGGACAAGGCGGTGCGCTTCATTGCTCAGGCCATGGCCGATGAGAAGCTCATTCCCGTGCCTTTCACTGTCGTCAACAAGCCGGGCAAGTCCGGTGGCGAAGCGATGGCCTATCTGAAATCGAAAACGGGTGACAACCACACCATCATGTTCACCTTGAATAGCTTCTACACGACGCCACTGGAACACCCAGAGCTTGGCGTCGATATCGCCACATTCGCACCGATCGGCCGCCTTGCCGAGGATGTCTTCCTGCTGTGGGTTCATTCCGACCGTAAGGACATCAACACCATCGATGATTTCGTCAAGGCAGCCAAGGCGAAGGGAGGGGAGTGGGTGATGGCTGGAACCGGGACGGGTGCCGAAGACAGCTTACTCACGGATTTTCTCAACGCGACCTACGGTCTCAAGATGACCTACAAGGCTTTCAAGGGCGGTGGCGCTGTTGCCAAGGAACTGGCTGAAAAGCGCGCTGACTCGACGGTCAACAACCCCTCCGAGCAAACCGAGTTCTATGGCAAGGGCTTGACCAAGCCGCTGGTAGCCTTCACACCGCAGCGCCTACCAGCTTATCCGAAGGTCCCCGCGTTGCGTGAAACGGGTATGGACTTTCACTACTTCATGCAGCGCTCGGTCGTTGGCGCTCCGGGTATGACGAAGCCCGCGGAAGCCTATTACCAGACGTTGTTCAAGAGTTTCTTTTCTGGTCCCGCCTGGCAGGGATATCGCAAGAAAAACAGTCTGGGCGGCGACTTCATTTCCGGCGATGCCTTGCGTCAGTATTGGATGAAGGAACGGGAAAAGCACGCACGCTGGAAGATGGCGCTGGAGGTCATGCTGATGAAGTCGGGGGCCAAAGCGAAGCCTTGAGCTGTTCTCTTTTTGAAACGGGTAACGCTCGTGCTGACGTTGAAGGGCGTTCTCGAGCTGAGGCATACAGCCTTCGAAGATGAAAAACCTGCCCGCCGGATGTGACCGTGTTCATGCCTCAATGAGGCAAGCCTACGATCGGCGACGTCAACGCGGCGTCCAGTGCTGGATGATCTTGGCCAGCATGAATTCGCGCCAATGCATCGTCGATCCGCGTTCCTGGTTGCAGGCATGACATGCCGCGACGACATATTTGCGCGTTCGCCGGTCATCGGTTGCCGCAAACAGATGCTCGATCGTCACGCGGTCGGGCGGTAGGGGATCTGCGATATTGGATTCGTCGGGCAACTGCATGGATTGGCGGCAGTAAAAGCACAACCCCTCTTGCTCGAGAAACAGGCGCATATATCGCCGGGGGCGTGGGCGAGGCGGGTTTTGCGGTTGTGGCCTATTGCGCTGTCGCGACCGATGCGGGCGTCGCGGGATGCCAACCTGTGGTGGATATCGGGTCTTCGGCATCGCTCACCTGGTACAGAACTGTTCGGCCGGCGAAGACCCGGCATGTAGGCAGGTGCGGCTTGTGCGCAAGGCTCGCCGCCCAATCCCGTCAAGCACGCTACCATGAGGGAGCCCCCGTATCGCGGATACAAGTCAAGGCGTGGCCATGCAGGTCGCCGATGATGCACCGACGTGACTTATTGGCCGCATACACTTGCAGTGTTACTCTTTTTCTGGTCCACGATGGCGTAACTAGAGTGCTTTTCAATCCGCTGAATCGGATCGGCGGGCTAGCTTATTGATTGGTTGTATTTTCTGTGACGAACCGGTGTCCACTTTGTCGGAAAATGCTCCAAGTGACGGCTTCAGCTTAAGCAATCGGTAGTTGCGCCTAGGTTAGAGGGAATGGATCAGCGATGGATGCCAGGACGCATGAAGATGCGGCAGCGACTGGAAAAAGCGTCACGGCGTGGGACCTGCCGACGCGGCTTTTTCATTGGGCAATTGCGGTTCTGGTTCTGACGGCATGGGTGAGCTACCGCTATTCGGAAAGCTTTTCTGATTACCTTTTGAAGGTGCACCGCTGGAATGGTCTTGCAATTTTGACCTTGCTCGTGTGGCGTCTGCTGTGGGGACTTGCCGGCACGTCGACATCGCGTTTTTCGAACTTTATCGCCTCACCCGGAGCGGCATTGTCTTATGGGCGAGATCTGCTTACCGGGCGGTCGCGTCGCTTTCTTGGTCACAATCCACTCGGCGCCTGGATGGTGATCGCACTTCTTGCCACGCTGTTTGCGCAAGCATCGCTCGGCCTTTTCACAGTCGAACACAATGACCTGACGGCCGGCCCGTTATATCGTCTCGTCAGCGAGGCGGCGACCAAACAAGCTTCGCACTGGCACCATATCGTTTTCGAATGGGTTTTGTTGCCACTGGTGGCTTTGCATATTCTGGCCAACCTGCTTTATGGGCTGATCAAGAAAGAACCGCTGATCTTGGCGATGATCACGGGCAAAAAGCCGGCAGAGCCTTACGAGGATGAGAGGGAGGCACGGCAAGAGCGCGGCTCTCTGGCGCGCGCGGCAGCTTTTTTGGTGGTCGCCGCTGTGTTCGTTCTGGGTGGCATTCGCCTGGTGGCCGGACGATTGATCTAGAGCATTTTCCGACGAAGTGGATACCGGTTCGTCGAAGAAAATGCGACCAAACCAAAGAGCTAGAGCGCCGTGCGCTACATCGGAACCAGTTCTGTTTCTCAAGCGGCGCGTCGATCCAGCAGGAGAGCGATGCAGGCCGTAGTGGTGCTACGGACAAATCGCGTGACGTGACTGGCGCGCGCCGCTTGGAAACCCAAAGGGCCGGGCGAATTTGGCCCAATCTCTTCGCCGTCCGTCTTGGACGTAACACCGCTACGCCCTGCGCCGGCCAGCTTGATCTTGGGAACCAAATTCGCCACGGCAGAATGGTCCCGATATAGCGCACGACGCTCTAGAGCGCCGATCCGATTCCGTTGAATCGAAAAGCGCTCTAGGTCGCGTCCTTGAGATGGCTGCGGCGCTTGTTGAACACGGTAAGAGACTATTGGATGCGATTGGCGAGCGCCCGCAGTTTTCCAGCGGCGTCATCAACGTCGGCATCAGCCCATTCAAAATCGGCTTCCTCGTAATGCGCCAACCAGTCACGATAGGGAACCAGACGGTAATCGACACCAAAGTAATGCGGATACTTGGGGCCATATTCGGCATTTGCTGAATAATCCGTCGCGACCGTCGGCACGCCAAGCTCCAACATCTCGTGAATGTTAAGGCCGTAGCCTTCGGAGCGGTGGAGCGACAGATAGACGTCGGCCATGCGCTGGAACCGTGTCATATCCTCAGATGTAAATATCTCCTCGATGATTCGAATATTTTGCGCTTGGCCAACCATGCGTAGTAGCTCGTCGCGGACAATGCGCGTGCGTTTACCGAACCGGATTTTCATGAGAAGAATGTGGGATTGGCTTGCACCGAATGCGCGCTGCCAAGCGGCGACATGTGCCCAAGGGTTCTTCCGCTCGGGACAGGATTGAATGTCCATAATTGCAATCCCCAAAAACGCATCGTCGGGAACCCCAAATCGGGCACGCGGCAAGGGCTCCAGCGTCTTGTCCACACTGACGGCGTGAGGCAAGACTTTGATCGGCAGTTTCGATCGGTTGCGAAAAGCCTGAGCACTGAACTGGGAAGGTGTCCAAACCTCATCGACCAAATCGAAGACGAACTGCCAGCCTCTCGGAAACGCGTTGTTTTCCCAGACCCAAAGCGCTGTCCGTCTGGCGCCGGCAATATCCTCAGGGCGCAGATGGGCAAGACCTTTACCCAAATTATCCGGTTGCGTCAGCAGGTACACCTGTGATGCAGGCGCATTAAGGGGCGTGAGAACAGGCTTTGTCCTCTTGCGATCCTTCAGTGTCGGCGCAATATCGATTGTGACGAGTTCGGAGTGCACAGCAGCCAGTCTTTCAATCTCATATTGGGCAGCGCGCGCCAAGCCATGGGTGTTGGTCAGATCCGCAACGATCACCAAAGGCCCTTCCAATTGAGGGGTCGATCGAGCGAGATATGGCGACACCGAATCCCAAAGCTCAGTCCGCCAGCGCTTGCGTCTAAAGGGCAGGCGAGACCGATAGATCAGATGCTTGGGTGAACATCGTTGCAAGCGTTGCGACAGAGTTAGTGACAATGGATACCCCCGCATTTGCCCGGCTAATTATCGCGTCGTTGCCACTTGATGAGAGAATTGCTTATCGAATAGTCAAAGACTGAATAACCGCTTTTATCCCCGAACTATTTCATGTGTTCATCATCCTGTTGCAAAGCAACTGTGACAGAACACATGCGTCTTGGAAGGGCCCGCCAGAACTTGAGCTGATTTGCGCAAATCGTTGACGGCACACATCGCCAAGGTCATTGACCGCTCGGTAAAGGTGCTGCTTTGGTGTCACGATTCTCGCCAAACGAAAAACATGTCGAGCATGCCATCCAATCACATGGACCGAGACTCACATCATGAGTATAACATCGTAGTTGTTGCAAGGGGGACTTCTCAAGGGGGGGCTTCTATGGCGTTGAGAATAATTGTTTTCATGCCCAGAAGGATGCGGTTTGGGCCCAGTAACGCCACGTCGATAGACATGTGTGTCAGGGATCTGGTTCTGGCAAGCCGCTATCGGGCTACGACGACCGTAATCTGCTGCGAAAACGAGACGCTATACACCGACGTCGATGTTGTGACGTATCCGCGGTCGGTTGACGAATCGACCCGCAAAAAGGTTGCGTTTGCGGCGCGTGAAGTTGAACGGCTGGGTGCAGATCTCGTCGTAGTTCAGCAGCATTTGCCATCTGCGGCGCAATTGGCGCGCCGGATCGACGTTCCCGTTGTCTTTCACACGCATAATATGAGCAGGGCGATTTCGCGAACTTCTCCTATGAGTTGGCTGAGGCGCTACCGCTACGTGAGAGGCTACCGCAGTCTGCGCGGGCTGATGGTTGTCAGCAACGTCTGCCGGGAGAGATTTATTTCGAACTGGCCAGATGTCGATAGGCCGGTTGCCGTTGTTCCCAACGGTCTTGATTTTTCAGCATGGCATCCAGTCGATACGCGCTCGAACGAAATCTTGTGCGTTGGCAGGGCAGCTCCCGAAAAAGGCATCTGGGAAGCAGCGCTTGCGATGGAGCAAGTCCTGGGTGTGTATCGCAATTGGACGGGGCGCCTGGTTCTGGCCGAGCCCGATACCCATCCGCAATACATGGCCTCAATCGACGAGATTGTTGCGCGTGCAGGCGGGCGGATTACGATCGAACTGAGCGTACCTCACGCACGCGTTCAGCAGTGCTATGAGCACGCAGCCATTGCCCTTATTCCTTCGCGCTGGGAGGAGCCGTTTGGGCGCACAGGGTTGGAGGCACACGCAGGTGGCTGTGCGGTAATAAGCTCGGGAACCGGTGGATTGGCGGAAATTCACGGCGAGTGCGCACTGCTCCTTCCTAAGCCATTCGAGGCTGCGGATATCACCGAGAGACTGACGCAACTCATCAACGATCCAGATCTTCTGGCGCGACTGGCACGGTCTGGCCATGCACGGGGACGCGAGTTGTTCTCGATCGAGACCGTTTCCAATGTTGCGGATAATTTTTATAGACGCGTGATCGATAGCGATAGCACGCAGACAACACCCCAGCAGTTCCACACGGATGATGGTGAGTACAGGGTGTATGGCACGGCGTCATGACGTCAATCGACGGTCGCCTGCCCCACTGCCTGCCCATAACCGCGCGATGCATCTTCGTCGGAAAATGCCCCCATACGCAATCACGCCACCCGGATGTCCGGATGGCGTGAGGCTTGGATTTTTGTGTAAGTGCTGTGAAAGCCGTGAAAGGTCAATCAGGCGGCGCGTTTCAGGCGCCGCTGTGCCGGCTTTGACGTAGCTTCAAGCTCAATGGTAGCTGACACTGCTTCCGGCTTGGCCTTGGCAGCGGTGCGGCGCTCGTCGTTGGCGCGGCGACATACGGTTGTTTCCACCGCATCGGGCGAGAACGCCTGCTCGATCGCCTTGACCAGGCGTTCGCGGCGGGTGCCGTTGCGTGCCATGAACATTAGGTCCACGGCCGCAAAATCCCGCTCCGGCCAGGTGCGGATGCTGGCGTGGCCGGAATCGAACACGATGACGCCACTGACACCACCATTGCCCGCGAAGCGGTGCAAATGACAATGGAGGGTTGTTGCGCCTGCCACCTCGACACACCGCTTCAGCGTCCGTTCGATGTGCTTCATGTCATCGAGATTACGGGCGCCGAACAGGTCCAAAATGAGATGGGTTCCTGCAAACTTCACGCTACTACGATCACTGAGGACTTCACTTCGCTCCTCGAATGCGTACGCGTGAACCGTTGCGTTGTGATCTTCCTTTTGGGCGGTGCTTGAACGAGTCAAGTCCATCCCCAATTGGAAGAGGGCGTCATCAAAGGCCATGTGACCCTCCCCAACCAGCAGATAGATGTGACCGCGCTCCTTACCTTTGGGGTCTAGGAAAACCTTACCTTCAGGGCAGGTGGACGAACGGAAGACCCCATATGAGGCAGCCCCCCCCCTCATGCAAGAGAAAATCGCGGCGAGAGCCAAAAAAATTTCTTTGAATTTTCATGCGTTGTTAACGTGCACCGCTTGGTGGGCCCCAAGGTCAGGCCCCGCGGGCGCCTGACGCCCGAAGGGGTCGCCTCGGCAGTGGCGTGAGCGGCCCACGAGAAGCTGGTGTACGGGCCGCCGTGTGGGCTCAGCGGAAGAGCTTATCGAGAAATTTTTTCGCTTTCTGGTTTTCCTTGGTGCCCTTGCCGAATAGATCGTCGACGATTTCATCGGCATTTTGGCCCTTCAGGCGTTTGCCGATGTCCTGGACGGCCTGAACCGCCTGGCCAGCGTCAATCTTGGAAAGATCGGGGGCGATATCGGGTCTGTCCCAGGGGCCGACGATACGAATTGGAATCTGCAGGCCGGCGAGCCCGGTGTTGCCACCCTGGCCGGAAAGATCGGCGACCAACTTGGGGCTGAGCGTGTAATCGATGGTTCGATCGGGGAGCATGACGCTACCGTGGCCCGTGATGCGCAGGAGCGGGCTCAGCATTGTCAGATCCTGGTTGGTTGCCACACCGTTGACGATATCGAAACTCGCCGTGAGCTGGCTGAAGTCAGTCTTTTCAGAAGGTGAGGCCGACAGGCCGGTGAATCGGCCTTGCTGAAGGCCGCGCAAGGCATTGGCAACGTTGAAACCCTTTACCGCGCCGTCCGTGAATTCGAAGCTCGTTTTTCCGCGTAACGTTGAGACGAGCTGGCGCTGGGTGGTGCCGGTGCCGGTGGTCGCCAGTGTCAGCTTTCCTCTGCCTGACAACCAATCAAGCGATGCGGCATCCTTCAACAGTGGCTCGGCCGAGACGCCGTCGACAACCATTCTGGCGGTCACCGTTGGGGTTTGTGCGCTGGCGTCAATGTCGATCTGGCCGCGGCCCGTGCCGCCGTAGAGATCGAGGCGGTCGAAGAGCGACTTGGCCACGCCATTCTTCAGCGCCACCGTGACGTCCGTCTGGTCGATCTTGATGTCGCGGACGATGAGCCTGCTGATCGAAAGCTTGGCGTCGGTGTCGAGGAGGCCCAGCAAGGCAAAGTCTATGGGCTCATCGCTCCAGCCGCTGCGCGCGGTGTAGCCCTTGACGCGCGGCCCCGACTGCTGGCGCTCGAGCAAATCCTCGATGCTCTGGGGCGGGGGCTGGCCGGGGCCAGAGCCCTGCCGGGTTGGATTGTTTGCGCCATTGGCGGGGGGCGTTGGCGACCGGGAGGTTGGGGCCGCCGAACTGCCGCCAAGGTAGGTGTTGAGGTTGAGGTCTGAGATCTTCAGATCCGCCTTCACGTAGGGGCGCGGAAGCGATGTTGTGCCATCGATGCTGCCTGTGATGCGCATCTGGTCGAGGTTGATGTTGGCATTGGCCAACTGGAATGCGCCCGGATGGGTTTTCAGCCGGCTGGTGAGATTGAAGGGGCCGAAACCCTCGTTTTCGGGTAGTGGTGCGTCGAGCCAAAGAGCAAGGGCGCGCAGCGACTCCGATCGCGCGTTAATCGCGCCGTCGAGACTGGCCCCCTGCTTCAGATCGATGGTGCCCGTATAGTCGGCTTGCAGCGGTGCGGACGATACGTTGAGGACAACTTTGGCGGGTGTTTCGCTCAGCACCTCATAAAGACTGGTCAGCGTGCCATCGAAATGGATCGTCTGGCCTTGCCAGAGCAGGTCGCCCTTGGCCGTCATCGGGCTCGACAACGTGCGTGCGTTCAAAACCAGATTGATGGCGGATGCATTGTGGACGGTTCCGGTACGCATATCGCTATAGGCGAGGGCGCCGTCGATGACGCGCACGTCGCGAAGCACGACATTCCTGAGTGCGGCGAGCCGATCGTGACCCGCCTGCCCGCTGGCCGCGGGCGATGGGCTGTTTTGCGCCACCATGAGCGGCGTCTGGGGCTGGGCGTCCGAGAGCGTCGCTGCGGTTGCTGATGCCTGGGCCAGTCGTACCGCGCCGGAGGGGTTGGTCAGCGCTGCAAAATCCCAACTGCGGCGCCCGGTGGTATCGACGCGCAGATCAAAGCTGGGGCGCGTCAGGACGAGTTGGCGCACCTCGATCCGCCGTGAGAGCAGCGGCATCAGCCTGACCGAAACGTCGAGACTCTCCATGGCAACCGTGGGCGGCCCGTCCATGCCTGGAGGGGCCGAGAGGGTCACGTCCTTCAAGCTGACGCCGATCGAGGGATAGAACGTGAAATTTGCCGGGCCGCGGATGGCAAGGTCGCGTCCGGTGCGTTCTTTCACCAGGGCGATCGTCTGCTCGCGGATCAGATCTGTCGGCGGCGCCAGAAGCATGAATGCTGCGCCGGCGGCCAGGATAAGGCCGATCCCGATCAGCCCAACGAGCAGCAGGCTGCCAAGCCTCGAGCGTCGGCGTGGTGGCGGCGGCCGGTGGCCTGCAGGGGGCATTGGCGGTCGTCCAGGCCCTCCAGGCCCTCCTGGTCCGCCCGGATGGCGGTATCCGGGGTATTGAGGGTGTTGGCCATGTTGAGGCTGGGGAGGTTGTCCGGGATGGTGCGATGGCGCGCGCTGGCCAGGCGGCGGCGCATAGCGCTCCTCGATCGGGCGTACCTGATTGAGCGGCGGCGGTGGTCGGCGCGGGGGCTGGTCGTTGGTCATTCAAGCCTCTGCGGTCATCGTGTCGGCCGGCAACATCATTTTGCCGGCGGATTTATCGCCCTGCAGTTCGCACACGGCGCCACGAGCTCTGGGCCAAGCTTGCAGCACACAAATCACAAAAGACGCGCACGCCTTGATCGATCCTTTGTTGCACCTGGGCCAAACCAGGATCGTCAAGCGATTCAAACATCATGACACCAGGGCTCACAGTACAAGCTAGAGCGCAATTGTGTCGTCGATGGACAATACTTTTCAACAACTCGGGGACCCGATGGCCGAACGGAAACGGGTAATTGTTCCGGCAGCAACGGTCGAGCGCACGCATTGCCTGATTTGACTATGTTTTTCGCGCTGAACCGCGGCACACTTCAGCTGAACATGCTGTCGTGAATCGCGAAAACAGCCATTCGCCCTGAATTGACGTCAAGGGATGGGGAACTCAGTGACGGCGGCGCAGGTCAACGAGGCAGCTCGTCCCATCTGCCCCATGCTCGATGACGACTTCCTCACTGGCATTCCAGTAGCGCTCCAGGGTGCGGCCTTCGCCAATATCGGCGCGCATTACGGAGAAGCCGCCCAGCTTGTGGATATCATCGACCAGTACGCTGGTCTTGTTGCACCAGTGTGGCCGGACCGGAGCGTCTGCGTCATAGACGCCCGCTTGTGGGTCCTTCGCCCGGCCGGACCGTTGCGACATGTCGGTGATGACGGCGGGGGCGACCCCATCACCTGTGGATTGAGCAAGGCCGCCGCGTGTTTGCACGCTGGCTGCCAGACAAGCGCACGCCACGACACCAGCGGCGTGTCGCGCCAGCCTCAACGCATGCCTCACGTTATTCCCCCATTTAAACGCGCAATCCCCCTTCGCCGTCTGGCCAGTGAGCATGCCCTTGAGCAGGTCCTGTCCACATGCCCTCGATCGGCGGAGTGTTCGGTGCTTGCGACGTCAGCCGAACATGCTTGTCATGGCGCGCAAATGTGGCCGTCGACCGGTAGCACGAGGGCGAGGCAACAAATTTGAAACGGGTGTGATTGATCTGCAACTTTTGGCGCCAGCGCAATCGACCCGCCATTGAGCCTTCGTCGGGTATGTGGCCTGCGTGGACTTATGCCGAAGGCTCGACGCCGATGCTGTGGTTGGCGTTGAAGCGCTCACCCCACGGGAAGTCGGGTGGGAATACGGCAGAGATATCGCGACGCTGCGCGTCGGTCAGTCTGAGGCTAATCGCGGCCACATTGGCTTCAAGATGCTCCGCGGTGCGCGTGCCAGGAATGGCGATGAGGTGGTTGCCCGCGGCTAAAATCCAGGCGATCGCGACAGATGCTGGCGTGTGACCCAGCTGTGCGCACAAAGCCGTGTAGGCGTCTAGTGCTGCGCGGTTCTGCGAGAATTGAGGTTCCTGGAAACGCGGGATAGTGCGACGGAAATCGCCGTTCGAGAAGCTTGCCGGATCGGGGGCAAGCCCTGTCAGCATGCCGCGCCCTAGTGGAGAGAAGGCGACGAATGCCGTTCGCAGCTCGGCACAGACCTTGAGA
>Ga0116151_10003807_pt1 | contig 13385 bp, 15 predicted proteins | sample AD_UKC117_MetaG_FD_89893 | JGI IMG/M metagenome (GOLD analysis project Ga0116151, IMG submission 89893) | Active sludge microbial communities of municipal wastewater-treating anaerobic digesters from Hong Kong - AD_UKC117_MetaG | ecosystem: Engineered > Bioreactor > Anaerobic > Digestate...
AGTTCACGCTTCACCAGCATGGCCGGCTGATGAACGAACATGTCGAGCAGGGTTTCGAACAGGAAGTCTTCCGGCTCGCAAACCTCCCAGTAGCCAGTCGGCATCCACCGCTTGCGTCCATCGGGACCAGTCTCGAACCGGTCGTGGCGGCCATAGGCGAAACCCGCCTCCGGATCCGCTTCGAGCGCTGCGAGCAGAATTTCGAGTCCGTCCGGGGTCACGAGGTCGTCGCTATCGACGATCCAGATCAGCTCCCCTTTCGCGACAGGCAGGGCCCGGTTCAAGGCGGCCGATTTCCCGGAATTCTCCTGCGTCAGGACGCGGATCTCGGAGCCATAGGCCTTCAGCCGCTCCAGCGTATCGTCGGTGGAGCCGTCATCAATGACGATGATCTCATCGGGCCGGCGGGTCTGGGCAAAAATCGACTCGAGACATTCAATCAGCCAGTCCGCCCTGTTATAGGTCGGGATCAGGACGGATACTGTTTTAAGAGTCATTCCGTTTTCCCTCCGGTGGCGGGCTTTCTGTGGGTCCCAGACTGCTGGCATGGCACCAGAATTGCTAGGATGGCCGCAGGAAGTGGTTACGCCTGACCTGCCCAGACCTGCAACCCTCATGCCAGAAGGCAGACGGCGCGCAACAAGTCCGGACCGGATCGGGATCACAAGACAGATGGAGGGCCGACATGAGAATTGCGTTCTTTGTAAACGCCTTCCCGATGATGTCGGAAGCATTTATTGCGAATAGCGCTGCAGCCTTGATGGAACAGGGCCATCAGGTCGACATTTTTGGCCTGGGAAACGTCGAGCCTACGGGGCTTTCCGTGCCTGAAGTGTCCGGGCTCGGCCTTGCGGAAGCTGCAGTCAATGCGCGCTGGCCGAAAGCTGCCGCGGAACGCTGGCTGAATGTACCATCCGCGCTTGCCGGCATGATGCGCCGTCACGGTCCGGCCAGCCCCTTGCGCCTCAGCCCCGGCACTTACCGCCGAAGCCTCGCCGACCTGTCGGCCATTTACCAGGCCGCAAGCTTGCCCGCCGACGGCGCCTACGACATTCTCCACTGCCAGTTCGCCCCGCTGGCCGAGTACGTGATCAAGCATCGCCGGGCCGGCTTCCTGAAAGGCCGCATCGTCGTGAATTTCCGCGGATACGACATTTCCGAAGTGATCCGCAGCGAGGGCGAGCATGTGTATGACCATATCTGGCCCGAAGCCGAAGGCTACATTGCCAATTGCGAGTTTTTCCGCCAGCGCGCCATTTCCATCGGCTGCCCGGCAGATCGGATAAGAGTGGTCGGGTCCGGCATCCGGCTCGGTAGTTTCCCGTTCCAGCCGAAGCCCGACGTCTCGCCGGACGGTCCGCGTTTTCTGCTTGTCGGACGCCTGATCGAGCGCAAGGGCTTCCACATCGCGCTGCAGGCCCTGGCACAATATGCGCGCAACTCGCATCAACGCATCCACGTCGACATTGTCGGCGACGGCCCCATGCGGCCCAAACTTGAGCGCCTGGCCGGCGAGTACGGCCTCGGCGAAAGCGCCCATTTCCACGGCGCACTGAGCCACGCCGCGATCGCGGAATTCCTGAAGACGTGCGACGTCCTGCTGGCCCCGTCCATGACCTGCTCGAATGGCAGCCAGGATGGTCCGGTAAACACCGTGAAGGAAGCCATGGCGATAGGCCGCCCGGTCGTCGCAACGCGGCATGGCGGCATTTCCGAACTGGTGGTGGACGGCGAAACCGGCGTCCTGTGCCCGGAAGGCGACGTCGATGCCCTTGAAGAGGCCGTCCATCGCATCTTCCGCCTGCGTCCCGACTGGCCGCGAATGCTTGCCCGCGCACGTGCTTATGTCGAGGACACCTATGCCCTCGCCCGGACGACCGGCGATCTGCTGCAAGTCTACGAAACTGTTCTGAACCCAACTGTTGCCGACCCGGACAAGAATGTCCGTCTATCAAAGGAGCCCATCCGACATGACTGCTGAGACAAAAGCCGAAGCCCGCGCCACGCTGATCATGACGGCCCGTGACCGGTTCAGCCTGGCTGCGCGTGCGCTGACCGAGATCGCGAAAGTCACCGCGAAACCGTACGAGCTGATCTATATCGATGCCGGAAGCCCGAAATCCGTGGCTGAGGAAATCCGTAACGTCTGTGAACAGAACGGTTTCCGTTACCTCCGCTATGATCACTTCCTCAGCCCCTGCGAGGCTCGCAATATCGGTCATCGCCTGTCGACGACCCCTTATGTGATCTACGTCGAAAACGATGTGATGGTGACCGAAGGCTGGGCGGACGCTCTTGTGAATTGCGCCGAAGAAACGGGCGCCGAAGTGGTGCAGCCGCTGATCTGCCAGGGCGCCCCGCTACACACCGAGATCCACCAGGCCGGTGGCAACTTCACCGATGACATGGACGCCTTTTTCAACGGCCCGAAAGAGAAGCGCCGCCTGTCCGACAGCCACCTCAGCCATCAGGGCGAGAAGGTCTCCGATGTCGCGCTCGAGCGGACGGAAATCCAGGTGACGGAAGTTCACTCCTTCCTCGTCCGGCGCGACGCATTCGCCTGGCTCGGCGATTTCGACGAGAACATGCCCTGCTCCAAGGATCACATCGATTTCAGCGTCAATGTGTGGAGCAAGGGTGGCCGCATCATGCTGGAGCCCACGTCCATCGTGACGTTCTGCGTGCCAAGCCGCGTGCATCCGGTCGAGCCGGTTGACCGCGCATTCTACCTGCTGCGCTGGTCGCCGAAATGGCAACGCCAGAGCCTGACGCACTTCCAGAAGAAATGGGGCCTTGAGAAAGATCCCTATTTCGACCGCTACCTGAAGCTCACGGGTTGGCGCTACCGTGAAGGCGTCGCCCGGCCGATGATCCGCAAGGTCCCGCTCGTGGGGCGGAGCTACAAGGTCCAGCAGGCCGGCTCCGTCCTGATGATGCCGTTCCTGGAATTTATCGGTGCCCGCCTGGCAGACCGGCAGGCACGTGTGAGCAGCGCTCGCAAACCCGCCGCTGCATCTACGACCAAACAAAGCGCGGCCTGATATTCAGCGCTTGGGGAGAAGGCGCGGTCCGTCCGTTCTGCAACAGGCGACGGACCAGCCAATCCCTGCGCATTTTTCCAGTCTGCCGGGCCGGGTTGACCGGCACGCGACCACTCGAAGCGCCGGGCGCGCGGGCGCTCATGCGCTTGAAAAATCAAAGGGAAAATGGCGCACCCGAAGAGATTCGAACTCCTGACCCCCAGATTCGTAGACATTATCAAGTGATCTGGTGAGATTGGGCATAGTCGGTCTGAAACGGTATTTTTCATTTTATTTTCATATACTTCTGGACATTTCAAAAACATTACAAACCCGAAACAAGCAGGCCAAAACCGACCATTTCCGACGCTCAACTGGGGCACTGGCGGGGCACAGAAAGTATGCTAGCATCCTCAGACCAAACAACAATCTTTTCGAAATAGGAATATTTTCATGGCCCAAAATGGCCGCAGACTAGAGAAGCAAGCGCTCACTGATACACCGAGTCAAGGCTCCCGCGCGAACCAAAGCGGACAGGGAACTCGGCTCACTCAGCGCATTGCAAGCGAAGCCAAGGCGAACGGTGTGAAGCAGCGTATCGCCGATCATGAGGTGAAGGGTCTCTTTCTGAGGATCACGCCAAGCGGCGCCAAGAGTTACGTCCTGCGATATTCTCAGGAGGGACGCCGCGGCGAGGCGGCCATCGGCGACGCACGCACCCTCACGCTGGTCGCCGCGCGTGCCAAGGCAATGGATATGCTCAACTCGCTGACGCTTCAGCGGATTGATCCGGTCCAAGCCAAGCAGGCCGCTATTCTCGCTGAACGCCAACGCAAGAACGCGTCTTTCGCTGCCTTGACCGAAGCGTACTCAAAAGACGCGGCGCGCCGGAAACGACCGAGGACGCTTGAGTATGAAACCTGGCTTCTGGACAAGCACATCCTTCCGAAGCTTGGCCAACGCCCCTACGCAGAACTTCGCCGCTCGGAGATCATCGCGTTCATCGAAGCGATCGGCGACAAGACTGGGCAAGTTACTGCCAACCGGGCGCATGCGATCATCCGCCAAATCCTGAACTACGCATTGAAGCGCGATCTCATCGGCGCCAATCCAGCCCTCGGCATCGAGCGGATGTTTCCTGAAGTTTCCCGCGAGCGGATCCTCAATGAGAGCGAGATCCGCGCGCTTTGGGCTTTTCTTGAGGCCGCGCGCGCAAACAGTGGTGAAGGCCTGGCGCCCGGTCAGCGACTGGGCGAGCGGCCGATAAACATCGTCTCTCCTGCGGTCGCCACGGCCCTGCAACTTTGCCTTTTGACGCTCCAGCGCAGCGGCGAAATCGCAGGCGCGAGGATAGAGGAATTCAGCTGGAAAGAACGACTTTGGATCATTCCTGCCGATCGCATGAAGGGTAAGCGAACTCATGCTGTGCCGCTGTCCAGTCTCGCGATGGAGCGCTTCCAGTCAGCGTTCAAACTGGCCGGGGGCGAAATAGCTTTCAAGGACCGCTCGGGCGAAGCCAGTATCGATCCGAAACGCTTAACGCGTGCTATGAATCGTTGCTGCAAGCATCTCGGTCTCGTCAACGCGGGGCCACATGATCTGCGCCGCACGGGCCGCACGATGATGACCAGTGAAGAGGTTGGTGTGTCCTATGAGGTTGCAGAGCGGGTGATAGCCCACCTTTTTGGCTCAGCTGTGAGCCGGGTTTATGACCGCAATGAGTACCTTCGCGAAAAGCGCACCGCTCTCGATCGATGGGAAGAGGCGCTCCGCAAGATCGTCGAGTAACGACCGGACCCTTCAAGCTCATCGCTCTAGCCCCTTCCCTGCAGACCGCGCACGAGACCGCTCCTGAGCTTCACGCTGGAGACGCTGCTGATCGAGGACCCGTTTGCGGACATCGAGATGCAGCTCCATGGCTTTCAGCCGGTCCTGCCAGTCCGGTTCAAAGTTAAGGACGCCGCGCTTCGTTTCTGCGGCGAGCCGCATGGCGGCGAGTTCGCGCGCGCGGGCCCGCAGCGCTTGGGTGACGGCGCGGTCGCCATTTGGGGATACAAGGTTGCTGACGCGGATGCTCGTATCTTCCGGCAACTGGTCAGCGATCATGCGGTCGAGCCTTGTCGGGGCATGGCGCATCACCTCTCGGTCCAGCGCCTCGCGCGCCTGATCGCGCGTACGGGCGCCCAGCCATTCGGTTGCGACGTCCCGGGCAATGTTCCGGAAGCCATGCCGGATAAAGTCTTTTGGAATGACGAGATCTTGGCCGTTGGCGCGGCGCCCGCGCAGGATGATGTGGGTATGCGAATGGCTCGTATCGTGATGGTCGGCTGCGACCCAGGAGAGGCGCGTGCCGAGCTGGACTTCAGCCCGCGCCATCACTTCTCGCGTGTAGGCTGGCAGGTCTCCGATTTCGTCACCGCGCTCGGCTGAAAGGATCAGCCGGAAATGGCGCTTGTCGGACTTGGCCCATTCGGCGGCGCGGGCGCCGCCATCAACGGCTTCCTGGTCCCGGTCATAAAACGCACGGCGCCCCTGCTCGCCTCTTGCGAGATAGTCCGCATGCGCGCGCGCTTCGCTTTGTGCCGCCTCGCGCCCCTCAGGGACCGGCTCTTCCGCTATCCCTACCTCTCGGTCTTCCGGCCTTGCAGCGTCACGCGCGACGTAGCGTGCGTGGGCGGAAAGCGCGGCGCCGCCACCGCCTGCATGATTGAAGTAGTGGATCTTGATGACGGCCTGCTGGCGCAGGTCGGGCGCCGGTCCTGCTCCGAGCCCACCTCCCTGACGACCGGCTTCGTTGCCGCGGCCCGATCGCACCGACGGCGCCTTCACCCCGCCGCCGGCCCCCTGCCCTGAGCGACGCCCACGGCTGATCTCTCCTTCGAGCAGCTCGTCGTCTGAGCGCGAGAGCTGGCGCTGGCCTCGTCTGCCGAAGGTGTCGCCCCGGTTCGCCGTTGACGCGAGCGGTGAGGAGATAAGCAACTGGTCCAGACTGCGTGTCGGCATGGCTCACGCGCCTCCACAACATGCAAAAACTCCGCTGACGGATGGATTGCTTTCACAGGTCGTCGCGCGACCTGTGGGGCACGCCATGACCTGCGAGTACTCCCGCGCCGACCGGCGTCTCGCGTGACCGCAGGTCACGCCTTTATCTTGCCCTCCAACCTTCATACGGCCCTCCATCACCCGGAGCCTATCACGTGTACGGATCGGAAGATTCTGGCTTCACCCTGCACGCGATCCTGCAAGGCTCGCGAGATCAGGGAAACTTGCGCCAGCTGCCTTCGATGTTCGCGGCTGATGTGACGCCCCAATAGCGTCCGTCGAAGCTCATCTCATCATCGCCGAGGAGGAAAACCTCGCCGCCCCTAAGCGTCACGCAGCCTGACCAATGAGGTAACGCGACACCCGCTGAATCTGATTGAAACGCGGTGGCGACATAAACGTGATTGATTGTGATCTGACCATTCTCGGAACAGACACGGTCTCCGCTCACTGCAGCGACGCGTTTGAGGAAACGGTCTCCCGACGCCTTTACGTGCCCTGCTTCAACATAGGCGAGGTCAACGCCATCCGCCGGGATCGTCACCACGGCGCCTCGCTCAGCGCTTGTTTCTGCGCGGACGTAGAAGCCTGGCTCAAGAGACGCAGAGGGGTTGTAGAGGACGAGGCCCTGCTGGTTCAAAACGGCGAAACTCAGCGCTGCGACCGCAAGGCCTGCAACGCCAAGACTCGCGTGCGTGGAGAGTGACCCAGACTTCATGGCGCCTTCTCGTCGCAAGACTCAGGCCATCCGCTCTGGGGACAAAAACTGCTTTTGGAGAGAAATGACGAAACCTTCGGGTGGCGAGAGTCAGGCGAACGTCTGCGCTAGCTAGACTTAGCCAAGTCAATTTGAAATCTACTGTCTATGACCACTGTAAACATGCTGGATGCCAAATCGAACCTCTCCCGTCTGGTAGAAGCCATTGAGAGCGGAGCGGAACGCGAAATCATCATTGCCCGCAACGGCAAGCCTGCAGCGCGCCTTGTCCCGATCCATGCCTCCGCCGGTCGGCGTGCGTATCGGCGTCGCCAAGGGAAAGTTCACGACACCAGAGCCGGATCCGGAACTGGACGGCGAAGCGGCCGCCCTTTTTGGCGGTTCTGGTTCGTGAATCTGCTGCTCAATACGCATATTACGCTCTGGGCAGTGGAAGATAACCCCCGCCTGTCTCAGGCGGCGCGGACTCGGTAAATGGAAATCGGGCGCAAGCTTGACGGTCGAATCTCAAGACAGTATATACAAGTATATCCCGAGGTATGGATACCATGACCGTCGCACGTAGCCGAACCTTCAAAAGCGGAAACAGCGAAGCCGTCCGGCTTCCGAAAGACGTTGCTTTCGGCGACGGGGTCGAACTCATCATCGTGCGTTCTGGCGATGTGATGACGATCTATCCGGCCCAGATGACAGTCACCGAGATGCTGAGCCGGTTGCAAGCCTTGCCGGTGCCGCCTGAGATCGAAGTTCGCGAAACAGAGTCTCTGCCCGAGCGGGACGCGCTTTAAGTTGGCCTGCATCATCGACACAAATGTTGCGATCCATCTTCGGGATGGCGATACCGGCGTAACAGCGCGGCTCGCAAAGCTCGGCGACGGTGTTCTCATGTCGATCGTGACCCGGGTCGAACTGGAAGGAGGCGTGTACAGGGTTCCGGAACACGCCTCGATCCGGCGCGCGCGTCTCGATGTCATCATTGCGGCCATACCCGCGCTGGCCTTTGACGACATGGCAGCCGGGTTCTATGCGAACATTCTGGCCGAGGCGGGCTATTCGAGGCGAAAGATCCTTGACCGGATGATCGCGGCGCAGGCGCTGGCGCACCGCGCCACGCTGATCACGATGAATGCAGAGGACTTCTCGGACATTCCGGGACTGGATCTACTCGACTGGAGCTGAGGCGCCGGAGCGGGCAAATTCGCAGAGGCCGACTGCAATGCTTGCACGACACAAAAGCCGCCCAGGAGGTCCCTCCGGGGCGGCTCTTTTAGGCTTGGTTTTGCCCTCTAGTCGCGGGGGTTCCAGAGGATCACGTGGCGACCTTTCTTGCCTTTGACCGGGGCGAGGTTCGCGAAGATCTTGCGGGGACCGATCTGCGGGTCTGCGAGCGTGATCGAGAGGTATTCCCGGCCCGAAGCTTTCGCCTTGCGCATCCAGGCGCCGCCGATTTCGGTCGAGGTATCTCCGGCGAAGATGCGGTAGTCCGGCTGTCCGTCGCCGGCTTTTTCCGCGTTCTTCTCGATGCGGATCGCAGCTGACAGGTTCATCATTGCGAGCGTGCCTTCGAAGCCGGCTTTGGTTTCCGTGACATATCCGAGTGCGTTTGCCATGGGGGTCTCCTTTTCGTTTCCTTGGCTGTCTTCCGGGAACCGCTTGTTCCCGTCGACGCCGGACCGAAAGGACGGCCTGCGCCGGGCCTGAACCCGTTAGGGGCGCAACGAAGTGGAGCACCGCCCCGGGCGGGAAATTTGTTTCGCGATGAATGCGCGTAGCGCAGAGGAAATTTCTTGAACGGGGCGGTTTCAGGCCCGGTGCAGGTCGTCCAGGTCCAACGGCAAGAGACGGAAACAAGGGGTCCGCGAGAGGCAGGTTCCGGGAACGAATGAGGCGCCCTGATCCGCACAGTGCTCGGATACGTCACGGAAAGTCAGACGCAATTTCGTACGGCAAGGCGTGCGACTTGAACCTTCAGCTCCCTAATCCGATCAGAGCGACCCTCGCGCAAAAAAGCCGCCCGGCGGCAAGCACCGGGCGGCTCCATCCTGCCTGAGAGGAGACGAAGAACTCAGGCAGCGTTGGCTTTGGAAGTTGAAGGCTCGGTACAAGCCGCCTGCTCGGTATCCGCTTCGAACAATCCGGCAATCCGGTCCCAAGCATCAGCTGGCGGACTGGCTGCGCCGTCGATATGGCGAGTGGGTGGCACCTGCATCCAACCCGGCATCCATGCGCTGTCCAGTGAAGTATTGGGGGCAACGAGCGCCTCTGCCAGCTGCACCTTCTGCGCCTTGGCAGTGGCATCCCCTGCCTCGCGCGCGGCCTCAGGCGATACTGCGTCGGCGATGAAAGCGGTGATCACGCGCTTGTCGCACAAGAGGTCGAAGAACGCTTCGTCCGGTTTCCAGAACTCTGCGGCATCAGTGCCGCAGGCATGCAGCGCTGCCTCAACAATCGGCCCGCCGGACTCAAGCGTCTCCGCCATCGCAAGCGCCGTTACCTTCATCACTTCGGCATCAGACATCGCCAGCAAGGCCGCAAACATCTCGCACAGATGATAGGCATCGCCGCTCCGGCGCGCGACCGGTGCGCCAAGCGCCTCGAACAGGGTCTCCACGCTCTCCCGCGCGGTGACAAGTTCGGCAGCAGCAGACCCGCCCTCGACGCTCGCAACGGTCGTTTCCTTTGCGGCGCCCGGCGAGTGCAGGCGCACATTCCAGAACGACGAACCGCACAGTGCATGCGCTGCCATGAGGCGCAGCGCGATGGCCGGGCTGCGGGTGAGGCTCGCCTGTGCAATGGCATGCCGATGCAGGCCGATATAGTCCGCCATCGGACCGGACATCTCGGGCCGCGTGTCTGGTTCCGAGGGGGCTTTGCTGCAGGCGGCTGCCGTCCTGGCCTTACGGGCCTCGGCTGCCTTGAGCCAGCCCTCATGGAACGTCACCGTGCCGTCGTGACGCTGCTCGACGATGACTTTTCCGCCCTGCTTCTTGCTCGTCTGGACATAGTCCCAGCGCTGGAAGTACGCGCCGCGTTCCATCAGGATCACATCCGCCCAGCCCCGCTGCCGGTAACCCTCGGTGCGCGCCGAAATCACAGCGCCCTGCGCCTCCCAGAATGCCGTCGCATCCGCAAACACCGCCGCCTCGCCAAAGAGATCAGCAGTCACCGCGCCAGAGTATCCGGCAAGGTCGAACAGCGCCTTGTCGGTGGTGATCGCACTGCCGCCGGTGATCCACGCGCGACAGGCTCGTCCCATCGGGGCGCGCTCTGTTTCGCTGTTCCAGAGTTTGAGCCAGTCAGCCTGCTGGGCAGGTGTGGCGAGCGTCAGGGCCCGGACGGTCTCGCGGTCGATCTGCTCATCGGCGTAAAGCTTACGGATCGGGGAGCTGAGCGCGGCCAGCGCGAGGACGCGCCGGACGTTCAGTTCGGTCACACCGAAGAAGGCAGCAATGTCCTCAACGGCCCTTCCCTCGTCATGGAGCTTCCGGAAGGCCGTGTACTGCTCCATCTCCGTCGCAGGCAGGCGCGCAACATTCTCGATGATCGAAGCCTCAATGGCCGAGGCGGCATCGCCTTCTGCCATCACTGCGCATGGCACCAGCGGATCGCTGCCGTTTTCCTTCGCGATCTGCTGGAGCGCGAAGAACCGGCGGCGTCCGGCCACGATGCCGTAGCCGCCCGCTTCACGCCGGACGAGCAGGGTCTGGCGAACGCCCTTCTCCCGGATGGACGGCAGAATGTCGGAGACATCTGGCGTCTTCCGGCCATGGCGCATGTTGAGTTTGGAAATGCTGAGCTGGCTCAGCGGCAGGTGGATCAGGTCAGGTTGTGACATGGGATAACTCCTCAGAATGGAAACAGGTGTGGGGGCGCCAGGGCGAGGCCCAGCCCCCAGGGTGGCAGGTGCCAGTTGATCGGCACGTAGGGCGCACCGAAGATGTCGAGCGAGGCATCCGCTGCACTGGCGCCGAGATCGAAATCCCGGATCTTCACATTCGGGCAGCGGCCTTCCACCCAGATAGCGGTGACAAAGCCCTGCTCGATGTCGAGCGTCAGCGACGGGCGCGAGCCGAGCAGCTGTTCGAAGATGTCGGGCATCATGCGCGCTCCCGAGTGTCGGCATGGCGGGCGATCCGCGCGAGCGTTTCACGGGCCACAGCGATGGCCTCCGGGAGCAGTTCGTTCGCGACCTCGGTGAGGTAGCTGTTATCCGTTCCCGGAAAGTTCGCCTCGATGCTCCAAAGGCTGGCCGCGTGAGATGCGAGCACCACGCCCTCCAGCGCAACCGACAGCACGATCCCGCAGTAGAACCATTCACCTTTGCGCCACCCTTCCATGACGGCTTCAGCCTTGGCCTGCGCCTCGGCAAACCGCTGGCGGTGGTTTGGCCCGGGGCCGATGAACCCCGGCGCATCGGCATAGAGCGAGGGCCAGAAGCCGTCCTGGCGCTGATCCGGTGCGTCCGGACAATCGTCCGGCACAATCTGCGCCAAGACGGTGAAGGGCCCGGCCTCACAGCTGATGACATCGTCGGGGCAGACAAAAGATTGGAAGCCTTGAGCGAACGTCATGCTTCGCCCTCCGCAAACAGGCCTGCGATGGCGATCCAGTGCGGGCCGTAGACGGCGGGCTCGCCGCATTCATCGCATTGATAGCCGCTCGCGTCCGGCTCACAGGCGTTACGCGGTGCGCGGCAGACGAGGCAGAAGCCCTCGGACCATTCGTCCGCCTGCTGCAGTTCTTCGAGGGTGAACCGGTGCTGGGTGGTTTCGGGAGTCATATCCGCACCCTCCCCTACCGCGACCAGAAGACATGGACTTCGTCGAAGCCCATCTGGAACACCATGATCTCGCCATTGAGCGCCATGTCGCGGGCGAGTGCCTGCCAGTCGATATAGTGGCTGAGGCTCTCGGGAATCGCGGTGCCGAGTTCGGTGTGAAGCTCCTCGGCAAAGTCGGCGGCGCTGCGATACTCGCCCGCATAGTCTTCAAACGCGGCGCGTGCCTGCTCAAGGTCGTTGCCGTAGTGCCCATAGATGCGGGCGGCGAGTTCACCATAATCGCCGATGAACTCGGCAAGGTCGCACACTGTCTCGAACGAAGCGTATTCGGAAAGGTGTGCGCCTTCGAAGCCTTCATAATCGTGGATCGCCCATTCTTCGGCATCCGGTTCCGGGCTGGCGCGCAGCATCGCCGAAACTTCGCGCCAGATTTCGTCTGGCGTCGTGGCCTCGATCCAGCGCCCGTGCAGGCGTCCGTTGTTGTAGGCCGCGAGGCACGCCACATAAATGCGGGGCCTGTCCTGAAGGGTTGGCGCACCCGTAGTTCCAAGGGGTGCAACGGCAGTGGTCTGGTCAGTCATGTCTCGTCTCCTCTCGCCGCGCGTCTTTCCCGGTCGGGTGGGCGGCAGAGAGGTGCGCAGCCAGGGCGCTGAAGGCGCGGCGCAACCGGGCCAAGTCCGAGACCTGTCAACGCCTACAGACGCCATGGACCTGCCCGATTGCGGCGCGACTGCGCTCTGGCAGAAGCACCGTCCGCCCACCTGACAGGGAAGGATTATGGAGGCGGGATGAGATCTGAATGACCGTCGGCACCAGTGCCGGCTTGCCCGGAGGAGTGACGCAGCGAATGGCCCAAAACTTGCCTCAGCGTTCTGAGGACATGGATGGAGCCTCAGCATGTGTTGCCCGGAAACTGGCTGCTACAGTACCCGCACCAAAACGCTTAGCGCTTCGGAGATAGCGCGCGTTCGAAAGTTGCCGCCACATGACGATGGGATTGCCTATGACCTACCCTCCGTCTGTGAAGACTGCGGCGCCCTATTCATCGAAGGGGTAGTCGAAGATCTGATCCCCCTAGTTGTAAAACTGGGACATTTGGAGCCGCCAGCGAAGATCATCTCGTTTGCTCGGACGTCTTGATCATTCGCGTTCCCCCTGCCCGGAGCAGCTAGAGGGACCGAGCCTGCCTTTTTCAGGTCTCAGGTACAGTTCCGCGATTGGCAAGAATCCGGCCGCAGACTGACGGAGTCCAGATTCTCGTAACAGACAAAAATTCGCCGAAAGCGGTCACGCGGTTGTCGCCTCAGCGTGTTTCCCTTTGACATCGACGGATACAACAGCCGGGAAAAGAATTATCATTTTCCAAAATAACTATAGGCGAAGCCATGAGCTGGATCGATGCGCTCGACCAATACGGTCACAATTTCCTAATCGACCAACTAGTCTATCTCATCGAGCAAACGAAACCGGTTGTATCGGTTTCTAAGTCTCAGAATCCAGTAGGTTATCTATTTCGATTTGATGACGGCACGACCGACTTTGTGTCGGTACTACCTCAGTTCTTGGATGAGCATTGGATCGAAGCAATTGAGATTGTGAAGAACTTCTCCGAACTATCCGAATTCACTTTTGTTTAGTCACCTCCTGAGCCTGAAATGACCGAAGTCGGTCACTCAAAACAGTGAAGGGAATCGGCGGAAAAGGGCCACGATCGCGCTGCCCTCAAATTTTCCTGAACGGCAGCCACCGCCGGTTCTAGCCGCTCGTTTGCATGCCTCCCGTCTTGCCGCTTGCGCTCTGCAGCGGCTTGAACAGGAGGAATATC
>Ga0116151_10003816_pt1 | contig 13374 bp, 14 predicted proteins | sample AD_UKC117_MetaG_FD_89893 | JGI IMG/M metagenome (GOLD analysis project Ga0116151, IMG submission 89893) | Active sludge microbial communities of municipal wastewater-treating anaerobic digesters from Hong Kong - AD_UKC117_MetaG | ecosystem: Engineered > Bioreactor > Anaerobic > Digestate...
AACTGGTCGGCAAAGCGCTGGGCAATCGCATCGCGGAGTTCCCTACCAACCCGGGCAACGATTTCATCGGCCTGGATGGACACCGACACATGGTGAATGAAATAGATCAGCACCCACAGACTGGTCAACGCGAACAGCAGCCCGAATGTGACCGAGAGATGCGGCACGAACAATGTGTCTTCGGCGCGGCGAATCGTACGCAGTACCAGCAGGCAATACAGAAACGTCGCAATGAACGTACCCAATACGAGTTGGTTGGTCGTATCGCGCATGAAATTGCGCAACATGCGCGGACCGAACTGCTGCGAAGCGAGCGACAAGGCGACCAGGGTCAGCGAGAACACGACGCCCGCGATCGTGATCATTGAACCAGCGATCGTTTGCAGAACAGCACTGGCGCCTTCCGCGCCACCGCCATACACCCAATCCAGCGACAGCAGCCAATCGGCGGTCAGCGTCTCGTCCAGCCGCACAGTAAAGAGCGCGAAACCCACCGTCCCCAGTGCCATCACGGAGGGCAGGAACCAGAAGCTCGAACGAATCCGATCCAGATACTTGAAAAACTGAGCTTTCATGCGCGTGCGCCGACCATTGCGGGAGCATAGCGCGGATTGGCAGGCATTTCGGCTGCGCGCACACCGGCACGCCACAGTCCGGAAAACTTACAGGCCGTGGTAGATACGGCGCTGCCGCAGCGCTCTCATCACGACCTGTCTCTAGGGAATTCCCGGTTCCGACTACCAGCAAGCCGTCGTGCAGGAGCAGATTCTCCGTGCCTCATCGACGAAGCGCTGATTGCCACTACGCAACCGCTGCAGTGCTCCCTGCGCCGGGATCATTGCGTTCCCGCCGCCTTTTTCCTGGTGCGCACTGCCCGCTTGCCGGGCTTGCTCGCGCGGCTGCGCACGGCCGCCGCAAAAGCGAGCGCGCCCCACACCTGCGCTTCATCCGGGTCCTCGAAAATCTCGCCCGGCGCCGAGTAGTACGACATCTGGGTGAGCTTGTCGCCCTTGCCATACTCGAATGGCCGACAACCACGCGCTGCGAAGCGCGGCAACGACTCCGCATCGACCTTCAGATACAGCACGTCGTCGGCGACCAGGCCGAACATCAGACCTTCTCGGTACACACCATGACCGCCGAACATCCGTCGGGTCTGCACAGCGCCAAGACGCTCGAAAACCTCGTGGAGATAGCTGACAAACTCACTCATTCGCCGCCCAACTCACGAGCGTCGCCAGCGAAACAGCGCGATCAGGAGCGCGAGACAGCCCGCCATTGCTAGCACGAAGTGCCGGTAGCGGTACAACCAGCTGCCATTGGTCTGATCGATCACACGCTGCACGTCCAACGGTATGGCACCTTGCCCGATCGTGAGGCGCAGGACTGACGGCAGCATATTGTCCATGGTATTGACCGAAACGCCGATATCGGTGTCCCTGTCTGCGGGGATGGCGAACCGGTTCACCTTGATCAGCTGCAGAAAACCGCGTCCGCCGGTGGTCGCGCGCCGCAGCTGCTCGAAATCTTCCTTGCTCAAGAACGCGCGGAAGTCTTCCAAGACCAGCTTCTTCGTCACGCCGCCAGCCGTGATCATCAACGCAGTGTCCGGATCGAACCTGGCCATGTGTTGCGACTCAAAGATCGCGAAGTTCGTCCCGGCCGGCACCGGAATGGCTTCCGGCATGATATCGAACGTTGCCCTGCCATCGCGCGAGCTGTCGACCGGCGCACCGATGAAGTCGACAATGACCCACACCGGGCCGAGCGCAGGATCTGCCTGGAATTGCTTCGACCTGCGACCGAGGCTCGTAGTGGTGAAGTCTTTGAAGTCGGTGATCGCAAGGCTGTCGATGTAGCGTGTCGCGGGCTCGCCAGCGGCAAATGCCGCCAGCGATACAACCAGCAGACTGCCAAGCAGAAAGCGCCGCATGAGTTGCACAGTCACTGAGATACCCCGATTGAGTCCGACGGTGTTGCCTGCGCCGACCGGTCGCTATTTCATCGGCTCCATGCCCATGCGCTTGCGCACCAAGGCACCCGCCTCGCGGTACGTTTCCGGCAGCTCTTTGGCAAAGCCATTCGGCTCGAAGAGCGGCTGGTATTGCTCGAACACCGGCAACAGCAAGGCCATGGGTACTTCGGGGAAACGACGCGTCTTGCGAAAATCTGCGATCGGAATCCGCGCCCGAACGATATCCTCGTGATGATTGCCGGAGCGCGCCAGCGGCGTACCGCGCGGATCGATGATCGCCGTGCCCTCGTCCTCGGCGCCCGCGGCATCAGTGAACCCGATGTTGTCCGGGGAGACGGAATTGCCCACGCCCACCGTATAGATCCGGTTGGCGCGCGCCGTCGCCATCGCGCTGTCGGCGTTCGAACCACCGGTGACCGACATGATCAGCACCTCAGCACCCTTCATGGCGAGCGCGGCATAGAGCATCGGTTCCGCCCCGACGGCCGTCATCGCCAGATTGCCGATGTCGGTGCGCGCCACCGGCAGCACGGCATCCCAGCCATACATTTCGACGTAGCGATCGAGCACGTCGTAGATCGTCGTGCCGATCAGCGCCACATCACCGAACAGCCCCAGAATATTGCGTGCTTTCCATTGTTTGGAGACGATGTTGCCGTCTGGACCGACGATCACCGACATGTTGATCACGTGTCGCGGCCAGTCCTTGTCCTTGGCATAACAACCATAGGCAATATAACAACCGTATTTCTTGGCACGCTGGCCGATCGCGTCCGACTCTGGCCCAGGCAACTCGAAAGCGATCTTGTTGAGCTCGGTGCGTGTCCAGGGAATGAAGCCCTGGATGGGGAACTCGTGCATGCAGATGAGATCCTGCTTGGCGCCCCAGACATTGTCCGGACCCCACTCTTCCGGGCGATTCTGCGCATAGTCGATCAAGCGCAGCACATGCTCGACGTTGGCCTTCATCGTGGGGCCCAGGTTCTTCACGTCCACCGACCTGACGCGGGACTGGATTGCCGCGACGTTGATGGCGGGCTGCCGCAATTCGACGCTGTCGTACTTGCCCTTGCGAGCGACTGTGATCCGCTCGCCAGTGGCCGCACCTTGCGCGGCGGCCGGCTGCGCTGTGGTTGCCACGAGTCCGGTCAGTCCGGCAACACTGCCAGATGCGAGCAGCTGGCGACGCGAAAATTTGGCCGATGATTTGCTCATGTAACTCCCCATTCGTTTGCTCTTGGATGCCGTCAGACACTTCGAAGTCCAAGCATAACGCAGCCGGACCACCCGTGGCAGTCGGCGACTGGTCGGCGGTCGTCGCCGCATCCCGACGCGACCCAGACGTTCTGTTACGCCGCAAGTGTGTCGGTTGTCACAACCTAAGGTGCCAGCCACGTTGCGGTTTGACACAGGTCACCCGCAAAAGACGCTGTTTCGAGCTACGATGCTCCATTGAACCAGCGCCGCCGGAGCAGGTCGAAACAGGCATGACGGTCCGACTCGTCCAACTAACAGATCCGCACCTGTTTGGCAGTGCCGCTGGCACTCTGCGTGGTCTGGCCACATTGCGGTCGTTCCAGCAGACGCTGGCAGCCGCCAGCGATGCAATCACCGCTGCCGATCGAGTCCTGCTGACTGGCGATCTGGTACAGGACGACGCCACGGGTTACGCACACCTGCCGAAGCTGTTAGGTGAGCTTGGCAAGCCGATCTGGTGCATCCCCGGCAATCATGATGACGTGCCAGCCATGCGGCGCGCGCTCGCGGCGCCGCCCTTCGTTCTGGGCGGCCACGCCGATCTCGGTGCCTGGCGAGTAATCATGCTCGACAGCACCGTACCCAACGCCGCGCACGGCGAACTGTCGGCGGCTTCCCTGAGCGAGCTGGCGAGCGCGCTGGAGACGGCGCCCCAACGTCCGGCACTCATCTGCCTGCACCACCATCCCGTGCCGATGACGAGTGACTGGCTGGACGAGGTCGGCCTCAAGAATGCGGCGGATTTCTGGTCAGTCGTCGATCGTCACGCGCACGTCCGTGCCGTTTTGTGGGGGCATGTGCATCAGTCCTACGACGCGCTGCGCGGCGGCGTGCGCCTGCTTGGCACGCCCTCTACGTGTTCCCAGTTCTTGCCGCATTCGAGCGAGTTCGCACTCGACACACTGCCACCAGGGTTCCGGACGCTAGCCTTGCAGCCGTCGGGCCAGATCGAAACCGCCGTACACTTCGTGACGTGAAGCCGATTACTGCACGAACTGGACTGCTGCTGGTGACCGCGACGCTGCTGTCGTCACAGCTCGCGCAGGCCGACTCTGCCGTATGGTCGCTGCAGGGCGAGCACAATACGGTGTACATCGCGGGCTCGGTGCATGCCTTGCCGGCACACGATGCCGAATTGCCGCGCTCGATCGAACGCGCTTACGCGGACGCCGAAACGCTGGTGATGGAACTCGACATGGACGATCTCGATCCTGCCGAGGCCGCTACTTTCATGTTGCAGCGGGGCACGCTGCCTGCCGACCAGACCCTCGCCGGCGTGTTGTCTGCCGCGCAATACGCTGCGGCCGTCCAGGCGGCCGAACAGCTGGGGCTGCCGCCCGCGATCCTCGACCGACTGGAACCGTGGGTCGTCACGCTGGTGCTCACGCAGGCGGCGCTCGCCAAGAGTGGCTATGACCCCATGTTGGGGGTCGACCAGCAGCTGGCCGCAAGGGCCCGGGCCGACGGCAAGGAAATCACCGGCCTCGAAACCTTGAGTGAACAACTCTCGCTGTTCGACGATCAGGACTACCAAACCCAAGCAAAATTCCTGGAGCTCTCGAGCGACGATATTGGTGCCGCGCAGACCGAACTCGCGGCGCTGCTCAACGGCTGGCGCAACGGCAGACTGGATGCCCTGGAGGCGGAATTGCGGCGCGAGTTCGCCGGCGCACCGGAACTCTATCGAGCACTCCTCAGCCAGCGGAACGCCAACTGGGTGCCGAAGATCCTGGCGCTGCGACAAGGTACGGACGACTACCTGGTGCTGGTCGGCGCGCTGCACCTGGTCGGACCGGACGGCCTGATCGCGCTGCTCGAGCAGCGCGGCGTCAAGCTCAGTCGCCTGCAGTAGCCTCGCCGGCGCGGCCCGCTCCGCTTGCCGGCGTGGCAGGCCGAAAGCGATTCCGTGTGGTGCGCAACCCCGGCGCAATGCGCCCGAGCTTCTCCAGACGCGCTTCGACGCCCGCCAGCGAGCGTTCGAGCGTAGCGGCGATCTCGATCGGGGAGTGTCCGGCATCGAAGGCGGCCATCATCAGGCGCTCCTCCTCCATCGTCCAAGGCGCACCTAAGTTGCGAGGCGTCTGACCGCGACGTGAGCGGCGTACAATTCGAGACTCGAGCGCTGCCCGAGCCTGGCTGAGCGCACCTCGCACAGTCGGCTGCTGAACGATTGAATCGGCAGCTAGTGGCAAGCCAGTCGCAGGATCGACCCCAGCGCTAAGCTTGGCAATGACCTCGAGTGCGGTGGAAGGATCCGTGGTGTTGTCTTGCATGGGCACTGACCTCCGTGGCAGAAGCCATCAGCATCGCGCATGCGGCGGGCCATGGAACGGCGCAAATCTGCTGCGTTTGCGCAGTTAATGCCGGCCGCGTAACGTGCGCGCATGCGCGCATTTGCGATTTTCATGGGTCTCATCGGTCTTGGGCTGCTCGGCATTGCCGCGCTCGCCTATCCCGCCTGGCTGTTGCTCACACCGCAGTTCGACTTCCCGTTTCATCGTGTCGCCAGCCGCATCGCGATGCTGACGCTGGCGGTCGCGTTCTTTTTCACGGTCCGCCGCATGCGGCTCGCCAATCGATCCAGCATGGGTTATGGCCTGCCGCGACGCGCGTTCCTGCGCGAGCTCGGCGTCGGCCTCGTACTCGGCGTCGTGATGATGCTGCCGATCGTCGCCCTGATGCTCGCGCTCGACATGCGCACGCTGCGCAGCAATGTGACACTCGATCTCGCCACGTTCGCGACGCTCACGTTCAAGGGCCTCACTAGTGGACTCGTTGTCGCGCTGATCGAGGAAACGTTTCTGCGCGGCGCGATGCACACCGCCATCGCCCGCGAGTCCGGCGCGCGCACCGCCATCGTCCTGACGGCACTGGTGTACTCGGCGACGCATTTCATCGGCAAGTACCGCATCCCCGCCGACGAGGTACACGCCGGCAGCGGGCTCGACATGCTGGCGGGCGTCCTGCACAGCTTTGCGCAGCCGCTGGCGATCGCCGATGCGTTCCTGGCACTCGCTGCCGTGGGCATCTTGTTAGGACTGGTCCGCAGCCTGACCGGCAACATCGCCGCCTGTATCGGCCTGCACGCTGGCTGGGTCTGGGCAATCACGTTCATCCGTGCAACCTCGGCACCCGACGAATCTAGTCCCTACGCCTTCCTGCTGTCGCGATTCGACGGTTTCGTTGGCTGGCTGGTGCTCGGTTGGACGCTCGTGATGGGCGCCGTGCTGTACCGCTACTACTCGCGCCGCAGTACCGCCGGCGTCGGTGTTACACCAGCTCGTCGGGCCGCTTGATCATCGGTGCGAGGCGTTGCAAGCGTTCCAGCGGGTCATTCAGCTCGAGCAGCGCCTGCTTGTCGTTGAGTTCGAGTGGAATCAGTTCTGTGATGCGCGCGCCGACCCAGGCGGAATCCTCGAAGTGTTTCTCGACGTGCTGGTAGACCTCGTCCAGTTCGGGCAGCACTTTACGCAGTATGGCCGACAAGTGGCGCGTATCAGGCGGCAAAGCAATCGCCGGCTCCGGCGCCAGCCACTGCACCTGTGCCTTGTTGAGTCCATCGGACTCGCGCCAACGCGTCAGCACGCGGAACTTCCGCTCGCCCACGCAGGTAATACCCAGCAGATTGTCGGGCAGCTGGCTGAAATCGACGATCCTTGCGGTCGTACCGATCTCCGCTGTCTTCGCGACTGCGCCGGCCTCGCCACCGGAGCGTATCAGTACGACGCCGAACGCTGACTGCTCGCGCATACAGTGTCGCACCATGTCGGTGTAGCGCGTCTCGAAAATCCTGAGTGGCAACGGTCCACCAGGAAACAACACTACATTGAGCGGAAACAGCGGAATCTGCGCCGTGTCGGTCATTGCTGCCAGTTAACCGGCCAGCTCTGTGCCACCCTGCGCGAGCCCCCAGCGCGGCATCAAGTCATTGGCGATGCTGAGCTGGTCGAGCACGCGGGCGACGATGAAGTCGACCAACTCCTCGACCCGCGTCGGACGATTGTAGAAGCCAGGATTGGCCGGCAGGATGACGCAGCCCAGCCGTGCGAGCTGCAGCATGTTCTCGAGGTGGATGGCCGAGAAGGGTGTTTCGCGCGGCACGATGATCAGCTTGCCGCTCTCCTTGAGCACCACATCGGCGGCACGCTCGAGCAGATTCTCGCTGGCGCCATGCGCGATGGCCGACAGCGTGGCCATGCTGCAGGGGCAGACCACCATGGAGAGCGGCGACCCGGAGCCGCTGGCCACCGGTGAGGTCCATTCTTCCTCGCCCAAAACGCGCAACTGACCGTCGCGCGCGCGTGTGTATTGAGTGAGGAAACGTGTGGCCTCGACCGCGCGACCAGGCAGCTTGCAGTCGGTCTCCGACCCCAGCACGATTTGTGCGGTCTTGGTGAGCATGACCAATACTTCGCGATCGGCCGCCACTAACGACTCGATCAGCCTGAGCCCATACTGCGCTCCCGACGCACCGGTCATGCCGACCGAGACGGCGCGCTGGCGGAAATCCTGTCTGGGTTGCTGGCTCATCACACCGACCGTCGTTCGCGCGCCTCGAGCGCTGCCAGCAACTTGCCGTGCAGACCGCCGAAGCCGCCGTTCGACATGATCAGCACATGATCGTGCGGGCGCAAGCGCTGCGCCAGGCTCGCCGCCAAGGTGTCCACATCGTTTGCCAGGTGGCCACGCTCGCCCACTCCACGCACGACGCCGGCCGCGTCCCAGCCCAGATCGGGCGGCGCGAACAACCAGACCTCGTCGGCAGCAGCGAGCGACGGCGCGAGCGTAGCGCCGTGCACGCCGAGGCGCATCGTCGCGGAGCGCGGTTCGAGCACGGCGATGATGCGTTCGGCACCGACCCGGCGCCGCAGACCATCGAGCGTCGTGGCAATTGCAGTGGGGTGATGCGCGAAGTCGTCGTACACCTTGACGCCCGCTGCGACGCCGCGCAGCTCCATGCGCCGGCGGATGCCCTTGAAGTGCACCAGTGCCTCGATCGCGCTGCCAGTCGGCACGCCGGCGTGGTGAGCTGCGGCAATCGCTGCGAGCGCGTTCTCGGCATTGTGTGCGCCCATCATCTGCCACTCCACCGTTCCTACCGGCCTGCCTCGCTGGAACACGTCGAACCTCGAGTAGTCGCCCCCCGCGGGCACGACTAACGACCACATCGCACCGTGCGACGTATCGCGGGCAAAACCCTCACGCGGTGTCCAGCACCCCATCGCCAGCACCGCATCGAGATGCCGGTCGGCAGCGTTGTGCACGATGCGGCCGCCGCCCGGCACGATGCGCACCAGATGGTGGAACTGGCGCTCGATCGAACCGAGATCCGGATAGATATCGGCGTGATCGAACTCCAAGTTGTTGAGGATCACCGTGCGCGGCCGGTAGTGCACGAACTTGGCGCGCTTGTCGAAGAACGCCGTGTCGTATTCATCCGCTTCAATCACGAAGAACGGCGCGCCGCCCAAGCGCGCGCTGCTGGCGAAATTTCCCGGCACGCCGCCGATCAGAAAGCCCGGCGCAAGATTGGCGTATTCGAGGATCCACGCGAGGATCGAGGTAGTTGTCGTCTTGCCATGTGTGCCAGCCACCGCCAGCACCCAGCGGTCGCGCAGCACCTCGCGTGCCAACCAATCCGGCCCGCTCGTGTACGGTATCGAGCGCTCGAGCAGCGCTTCGATCACCGGCAAACCACGCGTCAACGCATTGCCGACGAGCACGACATCTGGTGCCGGATCGAGCTGCGCTGCCTCATAGCCGTCCGTGAGGTCGATGCCGAGCGCCTGCAACTGCGTGCTCATCGGCGGATACACGTTCTTGTCCGAGCCGGTCACACGATGGCCAGCCGCGCGCGCGATCGCGGCGATGCCGCCCATGAACGTGCCGCACACACCGAGGATGTGAACGTGCATCAGGGTACCGCGGCTTCCGGTGGCGGGCCGATCATGGCGAGGAACAGCACCTGCGAAGTCAGGAACTCAGCCAACACCAGCCCCGCCGCCGCCACGGGTGTGCACTCGAGTGCCGCGCGGACGATGCGCGCGTTGACCGCCAGCGACCACCCCAGCAATAGCAATGCGAACCCGGCCACGACGATCACGAGCGGGCTGTCCTTGGCGAGCTGCGGCCACAGCCAGTCGACCGGTGCTAACAAGGGCCGCAGTACGAGCTGCAAGCCGAATACCGCGGTCGCAGTCTGCAGGAAGCGTTCCGGGCGATTGGCGAGATACAGCAACAACCCATACCAGCCGAGCGTGAAAGCGACCCCCACCGGCAGCTGCAACATGAGATTGGGTATGCGTGAGGGCAGCAGGAACTGCAGCACGAGCGTCAGCGCCACGTACAGGCCGATCGTCAGCCACAGGACTTGCGACCCGGCGGGCACAGCATCGGGGCCGCGGCGAAACAGGGCGATCTCGACGAACAGCTTGATTAAGGGGATCACCGGGCCCGGCACTTTCGACTGACGACGCTGCTTCAGCTAATGTGGCGGAATTGTACACGTCGGCTGCCGCAGCGCGCTCGAAGGAACCGCTTGATCATCCACACGCTCGATGACCTCACCACGCTCGCCCACCGCCTCGCCTCGCAGGATGCGATCGCACTCGACACGGAATTCCTGCGGGAGCGCACCTACCGCGCCGAACTTTGTCTGATACAGGTAGCGACGCGCGAGCACGCCACCTGCGTCGACCCGTTGGCGACCGGCGCGCTCGAGCCGCTGCTGCCGGTACTCGGCGCGTCGCAGCAGGTCAAGGTGCTGCATGCGGCGCGCCAGGACCTCGAAGTGCTGTTGCCAACGACCGGACTTGTTGGCCCCGTGTTCGACACGCAGGTGGCAGCGGCCCTGGCAGGCTACCCCCCGCAGGTTGGCTATGCAGAGTTGGCGCGTCGCATACTCGGAGTCGAGCTCGCCAAGGCGCATACTCGCACCGATTGGTCGCGTCGGCCGCTGTCGCCGGAACAAATCGAGTACGCGCTCGACGACGTGCGGCACCTCCTGCCCCTGCGGGCCGAGCTCATGGCGCAACTCGACCAAGCCGGCCGACTCGCATGGCTCGTCGAAGAGCTGCGGCCGCTTGCCGACGCCAGCCAACTAACTGTCAATCCCGAGGATGCGTGGCGACGCCTGAAGGGCCTGACCGGTCTCGATCCGGGGCGCACAGCACTGGCACGGGAACTCGCTGCCTGGCGCGAGCAGCGGGCCATCGATCGCAATCGGCCCCGCGGCTGGATCCTGGCCGATACGGTGCTGCGGGAGATCGTCGTGCGGGTGCCGCGCTCCCTCCCGGCACTGCGCACCGTACCCGAGATGCCGGAGAACGTCGTGCGCCACAGCGGCGCGGAGTTGTTAGCGATGATCGCAGCCAGCGAGATCGACACACCGCCACCCCCGCTACCCAAACGTCAACGCCCCGATCCGGTCCTGGCGGCGGCGGTGAAGCAGCTGGCTGCGATTACCAACACGGCCGCCGCAGAACTCAACCTCGCCAGTGAGGTGCTGGCGACGCGACGCGACCTCGAACAAGTGGCGCGCGGTGACGAGGACGCGCAACCACTCACGGGCTGGCGTCGCGCGGTCATCGGCTCTCGGTTGTTAGCTGCGCTGGGCACAGACTGAGCGCAGGCCCGCCCGGCGTATCGTCAACCCTCGAGCGCGCTGATCAGTCGGCGGGTGACGACCTCGGGATCGCCGTCGCCATCGATGGTCCGCAACAGACCGCACTGCAGATAGAAGTCCGCCAACGGCCGCGTCTGGTCGTCATACACCTGCAGGCGCTTGCTCACGGTCGCCTCCGTGTCGTCGGCTCGCTGTATCAGCTTGGGCGTCGTGCAACGCCCGTGGCAAGGCGGCGGATCGGATGGCGGCGCCGTGTGGATATTGAATATCCGGCCGCAATCCTGGCAAGTACGCCGGCCGGAGATGCGCTTCACGAGCACCTGGTAATCGACCTCGAGCAGCACTACGGCGGACAGTGGCGTGCCGAGTTCCTGCAGCAACTTCTGCAACGCCTCTGCTTGCGCCAAGGTGCGTGGGAATCCGTCGAGGATGAACCCATCGGCGGCGTCCGGCTGCGCCAGTCGTTCGCGAATGATCCCCAGCATGGTGCGGTCGTCGACCAGCTTGCCGGCGTCCATGATCGCCTTGGCAGCGAGCCCCAACGGGGTTCCCGCCTTGACAGCTGCGCGCAGCAGATCCCCCGTCGAGATCTGCGGAATTCCGAAGTGCTCGATCAGCCGTTGAGACTGCGTGCCCTTGCCAGAGCCGGGCGCGCCGAGAAGAACGAGTCGCATAACGCTTAGGTAGTTGAGACCGGACCCCAGGAAGGGGCGCACAGTACCGGGACGATTCGGGCAGGTCAAACGACCCGCGCCCAGCTGCGCTATTCTCTCGCCCGGATCTCCCGTACCGGCAAACCAAAGGACCTGCCATGCCCAGCCCAAAAAAAGCCCGCCGACCGCAACGCGCCCGGCCCATGAACGCGTTTTATGCTCAATCGGGAGGCGTCTCGGCGGTCATCAACGCCTCGGCCGCCGGCGTCATCGAGACAGCGATGCGGTCGAAGCACATCCGCAATGTTCTGGCTGGCCGGCACGGGATCGTCGGCGCGCTGACCGAGGACCTCATCGATGTCAGCAAGGAGAGCCGCGCCACGATCAAGGGCCTGCGCTATACGCCAGCCGGCGCGTTTGGCTCGGCACGCTACAAGCTCAAGGACATCAACCAGGACCGCGCCAAGTACGAGCGCCTGATCGAGGTTTTCAAGGCACATAACATTGGCTATTTCTTCTACAACGGCGGCAACGACTCGATGGATACCGCCAACAAGGTGGCCCAGCTGGGCGAGCAGATGGGGTATCACATCACCTGCATCGGGGTACCCAAGACGGTCGACAACGATCTGCCGCATACGGACTGCTGCCCGGGCTTTGGCTCGGTTGCCAAGTACGTCGCGGTGTCGACGCGCGAGGCAGCGCTCGATGTGGCCTCGATGGCGCGCACGTCAACCAAAGTATTCGTGCTGGAGGTAATGGGTCGCCATGCTGGCTGGATCGCGGCTGCAGGCGGCCTCGCGGGCCAGAGCAGCAATGATGCGCCGCAGATCATCCTGTTCCCCGAAATCGCCTTCGACAAGCCCAGGTTCCTGGCGCGGGTCAAGGACTCGGTCGAGCGCAACGGCTATTGCGTCGTGGTGGTCTCGGAGGGCGCGGCCGATGCCGACGGCACATTCCTGGCCGATGCCGGCACCAAGGATGCCTTCGGGCACACGCAGCTGGGCGGCGTGGGGCCCGTGGTGGCCAACATGGTCCGCGAAGCCCATGGGTACAAATATCACTGGGCGGTGGCCGATTATCTGCAACGTGCCGCACGACATATCGCATCGAAGACGGACGTCCTTCAGGCCTACGCGATGGGCAAGGCGGCCGTAGAACTCGCGCTGGCCGGCCACAATGCGGTAATGCCTACGATCGTGCGGCAGTCCTCCAAGCCCTACAAATGGACCATTGGGCGGGTCGCACTCGCGGAGGTGGCCAACAAGGAAAAGAAGGTTCCGCGCAATTTCATCACTGCGGATGGCTTCGGGATCACAGCCAAATGCCGCACCTATCTCGAACCCTTGATCGTCGGTGAGGACTACCCGCCCTACAAGAACGGTCTGCCGCAGTACGTCACCATCAAGGGCGTGGCGGTGCCCAAGAAACTCAAGACCGGCTTTAGACCATAACGTCTGCAGATTGGACGGTTTTGCTCAGGCCTTGGTATAGTTCGCGCCCCTTATGGGGGGCCGGCGGGTGCCGCCGCAAGAATTACTAACTTACTGATTTCCAAGGGGAACCTTATGGATGCCACAACGTGGCTGTGGCTGGCGGTTGCCGCCGGCGTGGTCGCCGTTTTGTACGGCGTATTCGCGACCATCGCGATTCTCAAGCTGCCGGCTGGCAATGCGCGGATGCAGGAGATCGCGGCCGCTATTCAGGCAGGCGCCAAGGCCTATCTGAACCGGCAGTACACGACGATCGGTATCGTCGGCGTCGTGCTGGTGGTGTTGTTGTGGTTGGCGTTGGGTGGGGCCACCGCAGGGGGCTTTGCGGTCGGCGCGATCCTCTCGGGCCTCGCGGGCTACATCGGCATGAAC
>Ga0116151_10003817_pt1 | contig 13374 bp, 5 predicted proteins | sample AD_UKC117_MetaG_FD_89893 | JGI IMG/M metagenome (GOLD analysis project Ga0116151, IMG submission 89893) | Active sludge microbial communities of municipal wastewater-treating anaerobic digesters from Hong Kong - AD_UKC117_MetaG | ecosystem: Engineered > Bioreactor > Anaerobic > Digestate...
CACACTGGAAACTGTTAACTGAACACTGATTCCTTTGACACGATACTATCTTCACTTAACGACATTGAGTAGACAGTTGTCAGTCTATGCGCCCACTGATAACTGCTGGCTGATAACTGTCCACTGATTTACGCCAAACTGTCCTAGTCAGCTGGCGGAATGATCACGGCGTCGATGACATGGATCACACCATTGGCGGCGGGCACATCCGCGGCAATGATATTAGCCCCATTGATCTTCACCGATTCACCATCCACTTCAAAGCGAACTGCCTTACCTTGCAGTGTACTTGCGGTCATACCGTCGGTGAGATCGCTCGAGAGAATCGAGCCACTCAACACGTGGTAGCGCATGGTATCGGGCAATTCGGGCAGCCCCAGCAGTTGCGCTTCGGTCAGACTAAAGCGGTTGCGCAACGCAACAAAGGCGGCATCGGTCGGTGCAAACAGGGTATATTCCCCATCGCCATTGAGAACAGTGTCCAAATCAGCCTCTTCGAGACCCTTGACCAGGGTGGTAAAGTTTCCATTGGCGACCAGGGTTTCATAGATCGTATCGTTGCTTGCACTGCTTTCGTCGGTGGGTGCAGCCGAGCTATCGCTCTCTGTGGTATCGGTCGTTGTCTCCGTTGACGTGATGGTCGGCGTATCGGCGACGCTGGTATCTTCTGCGGTCGTATCGGTAGCAGCAGTATCCGTGGCCGCAGCTTCGGTGGCAACTGGTGTGGCAGCAGGGGTTGGTGCCGGCGTCGCCGTGGTCTGTGCACCGGCGCTGATCTGCGCTTGTGTCGGCAACTGAATCACATCACCAACTTCAATGACGTTGCAGTTGGCAATGTTGTTAAAGGCACAGATTTCGTCGTAGAGGTTGAGATCCCCATAGATATCGCGGGCAATGAGCGCCATGGTGTCACCCGATTGCACCGTATACGAACCACCTGGTTCTCCTTCGCGAGTGGTTGTGGTAGTGGTTGTTGTGGTGGTAGTACCGACAGTGCTTGTTGTCGTGCCAGTCGCCGTCGTGCTGGTGGTGAGCGTGCCGGTTGCGGAAAGCGTGCTGCCACCGGCCTGGGCCTCGTTCGTCTGGCCTGCATCATCGACCAATACACCGCCATCGATTGTCAGCTCATAGGTACCTGGAACCGTGGCATTGTTGTAAACAATCACCGTATATGATCCAGAACCGACGACCCGGAAGCTGGCAACGCGTTCATTATCCAACCCTCGGAAGACACGATTACCAGCCGCAATCGCAACGTCACTGGGATCGCTGCCACCAATGAATTGGTTGAACCCATTGGCATCCAAGACCCAGAAGTTGAGGCGACGGGCCAATTCGCTGCTATCCTGCGGCTCAAAGGTAAGACGCAGGGTAACCTGTGCATCACGGCTATTTGGCTCCAAGCCCAAGAAATGCTGATCATTCTGTTCGGGAAGGCTGCCACTTAACGAGGTTGCACGGACCGTGCCGCCAACGGCGGGCGCAGCAGCGGGCGCTGGTGTTGCTGTTGCTGTTGGGGTAACGACCGCACTCTCTGCCACCGTTGTGGTCTCGGTCGCGGCAACCGTTGTGGTCACGGCGGCTGTTGTCGTGGCGGTTGCGGCAGGTGCGCTCTCTTCCGTGGTGGTGTCATCCGCCGCAGCATCATCGGTGGCACCTTCGCCTGTCGCCTCATCGGTTGCCTCTGCCTCGGCAGCCGGCGTGGCATTGGGATCCGTCACCTGACCGGAATCGTCGATGATAAACGCATTGGTCGCCCGCAGGGTGAAGCTCGCATCCTGGCTGGAGTCATTGGCAACGACAATGGTATATGTGGCCAGGCCAATGGCATTGAAAGACGCGCCCACCACATTATCCGGCCCGTTGAGCACGAAATTGGAGCTGCCGGCACCGATGGCAATCGAACTCAAAGAATCTTCACCCACCTGGCGGACACCTTGATCATCAAGGATAAAGAAATTGAGACCTTGATCGGCAGGATTGCTCCGATCCCACTCGGCGACGAGTGTCACCTGCGCGCCAGAGGTTTCCGGCTGCAACGCCAACCAGATCTGGGCAAACTGACCACCCGGTAAGGTGCCGGTTACTTCCTTGGCACGCACCTGCTGCAAGGCCGGTGCCGCAAAGCTAGCAGTGCTTGTAACAACAAAAGACGTGACAGCCAGTGTAACCACAATGAATGCAGCAAGGAATTTATATAGGGAATACTTTCGCATATTACCTCCCAACAAGGTTAAAGTATGGAACAGATGTCGACCAACCCTACCCGGTGTTGTCATTCTTGACAGTACCGTTCTTAAAATTGGTCGCCGTTGCTAGAGCCACTCAGCTTACCCACTAGACTCTATCCTGAAATACTCTGTATCAACCGCTTCTTTCATGAAACGACTGTAGCCACAACCAAATTTCAGGATATTCTTATTACTGCGTCTAGCGAAACAGAAATTTGTCAAATAGGTAGTGAGAATGCATCCATCTCTAAAAATGGATTCTGTGTCTCTAGAAATGCTTGAATGTTTTCTCGTGCCGTATCGTTTTATTTCTCAATAGCCTAAATCCCTACAGTTCTCAATTCTACCAACCCGTACCTTCAATCACGCGCTGTATCCCACCGCTGTATCCCACCACTGTATCACACTGCTGAATGAAACAATAGCCTAAGACAAGCGCTGCCTACCGATGAAGAAAGCCCAATGTAGACGCCTCATGGTCTACGTTGGTTCCCGGTCAACCGACTCCTCACAAAAATTTGAAACGTTCATATGGGCGAAGCAGTGAAATTGGTACAATTCTCTCTGAGAAACTATGCAATTTCACCCGAAGGCCTATATGAGCCAATGGAAAAGTTACGCACAAAATACAAGACCGTTATTATAATGCCACCCTTGGGTGGAGGCAAAACACAAGTAGAATTGCCTACTAAAATCCCCTCTATGCGGGCAGGTAAGGTGCCGGAACAGCTCTACCCAAAGGGGGTAGCGGTTGGTGTCACTTGGGGTGGTGGGCGCAACACGCGCAATTGTGGCACAAGATAGTCGAGGCGGCGACCATCTTGCTCAACGATTCGCAAACGGAAGTCGTACGCTCCAACCGGAAGTTGATTCAAATCCACGGTAGCAAGAACCTCACCGAGTGGCACCCGCTCTTCACTGGTCACTAGGGGCAGCCACTCGAGGGTGCCACTCGGTCGCCATGCGAGTTCCCAACGGGCAAAGTTCGTTGTGTCTGCCCCGCCCACAAACTCAACAATGCCACTCACATTCGCATTGGGCAACGGCCGAATAATCCCGGCGCGAATCGGCGTGGAAGTCGGCGTGGGCACAAAGACATAGGTCTGATTGGCAATCAAGATGCGCCGTACTTCAAATTCGCTGTAATTTGCATCCTCATAGACGATCCGCAACAGCAGATCATACTCACCGTCAGCATAACGGGTTGTATCCAACGTGTAGATCGGGTTTTGCCAGATCTGGGCGCTGCTAATCGTGAGTTGCTCCCACGCCTCAAAACCGGCCCCGGAGATATACAACTCATAGTGGTCAAAAGGATTTTTCAGAGTTCCGTTGACCGTTCCAATGACCGCCACCTTGCCGCGCACCACCTCACCATCGGACGGCGAAAAGATGCCCTGGCCATTGGGGATGAAACTGATGTATTCCGGGGTGGCCGTGGGAGTGGGCGGCGGCGGCGTTACCACCGGCGGGATTGGGGTTCCCAGCTCATTGAATTGCGGCGTGGCTGTTGGTGGATTTGCGTTGCGAATTTCCACATCGCGCACGAAATCTTCGGTATAGTTGCCCAAATCATCGACAGCACGTACCCGCAGATCATAGAACCCATCGGGATATTGGGTGGTATCGAGGAGGTACAGGTTACCGTTGCGTACAATCGCACTGCTCGAAGTCAGCCAATGCCAATCTTCGCTACCCGCCTCACTAATGTGAATGTCGTAGCGCCGAAACCCTTCAATTAAGGCCGTGCCCTGGATGTAGACAAAACCGGCAATGGCATCGCCACTGTGCGGTGCAACAATTTCATTGACAACGCGCAGATCCAAAGTGGGCGTTGCGGTGGGGATGTCCTGGGCAAGCAGCACATGCGGGCCGACCAAACTCAGCCCTCCCAAAGAGGAAAGAAGCAGGATTCCGGCAAGTAGAGAAGGCGCCAATACGCGCCAAGGCACGTTTCTCACCTTGGGTTCTGCTTGCTTTGCTGACTGACGCATGGGGAACTTTGTCCATACGATCAATACTCGCCTCGTCTGTCCAGATCGCATCATGCTCGCTCAACCGCCTTGAAAGACTATGTGGTGACAAGAGAGGTCAGCCGCCTCTCCCTGTCGGTGGGGAATCACAACCGTGGCACTGAGAGGTACACCGCCTTCCCCCAGCACGGTGAGATACAATTCATGGGGTGAACCGGATGGAATGGGAAAATCAAACATGCCATAATCAATGGTCCCGCTCTTGCTAACAGTCGTCGCTTCATTGCCCCACTGATCACGCATTTGAATCCAGATACCGGCAACCGGCGCACCGGCCCTGTTGACAACCTGCCCCATGACGTACTGACCAGGACAGTTGTTGTCATGAACGACCGGGGCAGCAACAGCATAGGCACCACCACCCACGAGCCCGGTCTCGACACTGACAGCTTGGCTCAAGGTGGCCAGATCAACGCTGCCGTCGCCGGCCAGCGCCGCGACATTGGCATCGCCGGCAGCAGCCAAATCGACCAAGACGCGCAGCGCCCCATCATCGGCGCTAGGCTGCAACGCCAACGCAGCCGGAATGACCGTATTCAACTCGCCACACGGACCCAAATTTGCCATACTGCGGTTGCGCAATGCCCAGCCAATGGCCAACAGTTGACCATTGGTGAGGGTTGTCGTGGTGTCAGTTGGGATGGTTGTGGCATCCAGTACAGGCTGCGCAGTGAATAGGTCGCTTGTTGCAGCCAAGGGATTGCGCGAGCTGAGTACTGTTGAACCCATCGCCCCCGGGATGCGCAGCACGGAACGTTCCACCGCTTCCTCGAGCGTACAAAAGCCAACCAAGCGCCCGGCTTCGCCTTGCTGGACATAGACCGGTGCACTCTTTACTTGCTCCACGCTATCTGCCAGTGGGCCGGCGGCACCAGTGAGTTGAAGCCAACTATCGCGGAAATACTCCCCATCCTGCCGACAACGAAGCCCCGGCGGACACTCCGTCAATTGCTGCACATTGGCCGGTGGCACAAAACGCCACGCCGCTTCCTCACCGGGGGCTTCCAGGGCTGCCAGGAGTGCAGGCTCCGCCAGCACCCGCTCCATGAAATCGTGCCAGATTGGCGCAGCTCCCGTCACACCGCTGGTATTGCGCATGGGTCGGCCGTCGCTATTTCCTGCCCACACACCGGTAATGAGATAACGAGTATACCCAATGGTCCAGTTGTCACGAAAATCCGTTGTTGTGCCCGTTTTGGCCGCCGCGGGGCGACTCAACAGCAGAGGGCTGGCGGTACCAAAGGCGGGCGAACGTGCCTCATTGTCGCTCAACACGTCGCTGACGAGAAAAGCGGTGGAGGGATCAATAACCTGGCGCGGCGCAACTTCTTCAAATGGATAAAGCGGTCGCCCCAGCGCATCGGTCGTGGCCAAAATCACCTGTGGCGGCAGATAGGCACCGTCGCTGGCCAGTGTGTGGTAAGCGGTCGTCAGATCAAGCAATGTGACTTCCCCACCCCCCAATGTTAAACTCAGGCCATACCACTCGGCGGGCTGGTTGAGGCTGCGCAGTCCCATCTCCCGTGCTTCGGTTAACATGCCGGCAACACTCAACGCATCGAGTAATTTGACGGTTGGCACATTGTAGCTGTTGGCCAATGCCATGCGCGCCGTTACCGGCCCATGGAATTGACCATCGTAGTTGTGTGGTGCATAGCTTTGGCCGGCAGCCAACGTGTAGGTAATGGGCGTGTCCCACAGCACTGTGGCGGGGCTAATGAGATTTTCGTCAAAAGCGGCGGCATAGAGGATCGGCTTGATGGCGCTTCCCGGCTGGCGCAAGCTCAATGCCACGTTGACTTGCCCGGCGATTGTCGGATCATTGAAATCAGCACTGCCAACCATCGCCACGATTTCGCCACGATTGGGGCGCATGGCGACCAGCGCCGCGTTGCTCAAATCAAATTGAGCTTTGGCCTCGTTGACGCGTGCCGTCACTGTTTCCTGCGCCAATGTCTGCAGACCCATATCTAGCGTTGTCTTAATCTGTAAACCGGAACGCCGTGTGTAGCCACTGCCAAGACGGCGATCAAGGGTCTCTATCACATATTGGACAAAATGGGGGGCGCGATTGGTGACCAACGCTGTCGGCTCGTGTAGGGCCAGCGGCTCTGCAAAGGCCCGATCGGCCTCCGCTGTCGTCAAATAGCCATGACGTACCATGAGATCGAGCACAATCCGTTGGCGCCGTTTGGTGGCATCGTAGTTGCGATAGGGATCGAGATTTGCCGGCTGCTGAGGAATACCGGCCAGGAGAGTGGCTTCGGCCAACGACAATTCGCCGGCATTTTTGCCGAAATAGATCTGTGCCGCGGCTTGTGGGCCGTAAGCGAGATTGCCATAGTTGAGCAGATTGAGATACATCTCCAACAGTTCCGCTTTGCTGTACAGATCGGTCAATTCCTGAGCGAGGCCAATTTCGAGCAATTTGCGGTCAACACTCTGATCATAACGTTGTTCCGGACCAAGAAAAAGGTTGCGTGCCAGTTGCATGGTAATGGTGCTGGCACCGGAGGTAATCTCGCCCTCGCGAACGTTACGCATGACCGCGCCGACCATGCGCGCCGGATCAACGCCCGAATTGGCAAAAAAGGTGGCATCCTCGGTTGCCACTGTAGCATCGATGAGAACCCGTGCAACCTGATCAATTGAAACCCAGCTTCGTCGCCCTTCGTCCATCAATTCAGCGATCAACATGCCGTTGCGATCATAGATGCGGGTCGTCTGAAAGAGCCGGGGATGAGGGCCCGGCTGATATTGTTGCAGATACGCTTCAACCGCGTTCATGGGGTCAGCACCGGAACGCGTCGCGAGATCCGCGGGCGTGCCGGCAGCGCTATTGCTTCGACCACAACCACTGAGAAGTACCGAGCTGACCACCGTGCACAGCAGAAGTAGCTTCCAGCGATAGGATACAGTAAGGAACATTATCGTTTCAATACCTTATCTTGCGCCATTCAATCTTGCGCCATTCAATCTTGCGCCATTCAATCTTGCGCCATTCAATCTTGCGCCATTCAATCTTGCGCCATTCAATCTTGCGCCATCAGTCTTGCAATGGAATAAACGGGCGCATCGTCAACTATAAAATACTACTTTATAGAACGTTGCACAGACGGGAATGTTCCGACCGCTCCCAAGAGATATAACGTAGTACATCGCGGCGTAAATACCACGGCAGTAAATAAGGCCAAGCATCTCGTGTAAAAAGGCAGAATCTGCTATGGCCTTATTTACGCCGGGATTTACTAGCAGCACATCACCACAGTGGCCTGTTTGTTGCAGCCTGATTGGCAACAGGTAGCGATGGCGCTACGCTCAGTTGCGATCGATCAATTGGCAATCCAAACGACATGGTGACAGGGCAAATCATTAAACTTACGGTGCTGCACCCATGCCGTCTCGCTAATTGGATTCCCTGCCGCATCAATCACGGTGATAAAGAAGTCGCGCCGCGCCGCCCCAATCGGAAAATCGTAGTTGCCATAGTCAATGGCACCAGCCTTGCTCAGGGTAACATTTTGGTTGCCCCACTCGTCGACCGCGGCCACCTGCACACCCGCCACCGGTGTACCACGGCTGTTCAACACCTGCCCCATGATATATTCCCCAGGGCAGAAGTGATCATGGGCCACCCCCAACAACCGATAGGTTCCCGGGCCAGTGGGCCGCGTCTGATTCGTTGGCGGCGTTACGGTGACACGCGGGGTTGCCGTCGGTGTGGTCGTCACGGGCAACGGGTTCGCGCCTGTATCACTGGACACGGCAAGCTCTGTCACAACGGCAGTCAGTGCACTGATCACAGTGGGTGCAGCCTCTGGCGAGGCCGTGTCCGCCGTGGCGACTGCCGTCCCCGTTGGCAGCGCTGTCGCACTCGACACGACAGTTGGCGTAAACGACGGCGTGACGGTCGCCGAGGGTGACGGTGTTACCGTTGGCGTAGGGGTCACGGTTGGCGAGGGAGTCGCTGTCCATGTTGGCGTTGCCGTCGCGGTGCGGGTTGGCGTGTTGGTGGGTGTGTGGGTAGGCGTTGCTGTCGGGGTCGGGGTGGGCCCAATCGCCACCGACTGTCGCAACGCCGGCGCCTGCAAGATCACGGTCCGAATTGTCCGGCCATAGAGCGACTGCACCGTTTCATTGATATCGTCACACTGGCCCAAATAGAGTGGTGTACCGTAGCGGTAACTCCACTCCAACACCGCTTTCTGTTCCACACGCAAGCGTTCGGGACCGACCGAGAGATTGGTACGCGGTGGGCCAAAGTACGAATAGGGCGAGGTCAGGCGGGGCGGCCGCAGAAAACCGGGCAGTGGCGGGATGCCAGGAATGGCGCTGCTGCCATTCAAGCCGCTGCGACCACTAACGGTCGGTGCGTTGAGATTGGTGCCACCCGGTGAAGGATTGACGGCGGTGCCATCCCCGGCAGTCAACAGTTCAGAGCCAGGTTCGGGCAACAGCGATTCCACAAACGCGCCAATGGCCTCCGGCAGGCGCAGTGCAGTCGCGGTCGTTCCGCCGTTTTGGGCGCAGACCCCCATGCGCCAGGCGCCCTCATCGCTGCGCGGGACCAACACCGTTGCCATCTCGGCAGTCACAAAGCTATCATCGGTACGGTGTCCATCCCCCATCTTGCGCAGCCATTCTCGCGAGAAGACTTCCCCCTCCTCGGCGCAGTTGAGTGGCTTGGGACAGCTCACCGACCGGCGCACAACGCCACTCGGCATCACAAATTCCCAAGCAGCCGGATCGGCCGGCGCATCTAACTCTGCCAACAGACGCGGGTCCGCAAGCACAGCTTCCATAAAATTATGCCACATTGGCCCCGCCCCGGTCACCCCAGCCACATTGCGCATGGGGCTGCCATTGTTATTGCCGGCCCAGACCCCTGCCAGCAGATAGCGTGTATAGCCCATTGTCCAGTTATCGCGCCAACTGCTCGATGTACCCGTCTTGGCAGCGGCAGGACGACTGAGGTTGAGTTGATTGTTCACACCGAAGGCTGGGGTCCGTGCTACATTATCGCTCAAAATGTGCGTAATCAGGTATGCCGATTCTGGGGAGAGAACCTGCTTGGCCTCTTCCCGTTGACTCGGTGGCACCATCATATAGCCATTGCTGTCCGTAATGATGCGAAATGGCGTGGTTGGACGATGGAGCCCGCCCGTGGCCAAGGTCTCATAGGCAGAGGCCAATTCGAGCAAGGTTACTTCATTGCTACCAAGGGTCATGCCCAAGCCGTACAGTCCTTCTTGTTCGAAACTACTGATTCCCATGGCGATGGACTGTTCACGCATGCGTTCAATCCCCACCCGATCCAACAGTTTGACGGCCGTCACATTGTAGCTATTGGCCAGGGCGGTGCGCACGGTAACCGGTCCATGGAAACGGCTGTCATAGTTGCCCGGACGGTAAGTCTGGATCTCATTGACCCGATAGAGCACGGGGAGATCCCAGATGACAGAGGAGGGGCTAACGAGGTTATCTTCAAATGCGGTGGCATAGAGCACCGGCTTAATTGCGCTGCCGGGTTGGCGGGGGCGAACCGTGACATTCACAGCGCCCCCGATCCCCTGATCATAGTAATCGATGCTCCCCACCATGGCGAGAATTTCACCGGTGCCCGGCTTGAGGGCAATCAGCGCGCCATTGGTGAGATTGTACCGGCTGCGCAGTGAATTGACAGTTTCCGTTACCGTCTCTTGGGCGATGGCCTGCATGCGCAGATCGATGGTGGTACGTACCTGCAAGCCCTGCCGACGTACATCCATGGTAGGCCATTCCCGGCGCAACTGTTCCAGGGCATAGACGGTAAAATGAGGCGCCTGGATGGGCGTTGCATCTGGATCAGTGCCCAGTGCAACCGGTGTCGTAAAAATGTCCTCGGCAGCACGTTGGGTCAGGTACCCACGCTGCACCATCAAGTCGAGCACAATGCGCTGCCGCGCTTTGACGCTGTCAAAATTGAGATAGAGATCATATTCACCGGGCATTTGCGGAATGCCGGCGAGCAACGTCGCTTCGGGCAGCGTGAGATCGGCTGCTGATTTATTAAAGTAGACTTGGGAGGCCGCTTCGGGACCATAGGCCAGGTGGCCGAAATAGATGAGATTGAGATACATCTCCAAGATCTCATCCTTGGTATAGAGCGCCGTCAGATCTTGGGCAAGAAAGAGTTCATTGATTTTGCGGTCGAGGGTTGGCGCAAAGCGATCTTCCGGGGAATAAAAGAGCTGACGAGCCAGTTGCATGGTAATAGTGCTGGCACCGGAGACGATCTCCCCTTCTTCCGCATTTTGGACAAGCGCTGCGACCAAACGCTTGGTGTCAATACCATCATTGTCATAAAAGCTGGCATCTTCCGTGGCAACGACGGCGTTGCGCAGATGGGGCGAAATTGCCTCGAGTGGAACCCATTTACGGCGACCTTCATCAAAAAAGTCCCCTAGCTTAACTCCGGTGCGGTCGTAGAGCGTGCTGTGTTGAAAGATACGGGGCAGCGGCCCCGGTTGGTAGCGACGCAGATACGCCTCGGCCACATCAAACGGCGTTCCCTCCGGACGGGGTACCAGCTGAAACGTACGATGGTAGTTAGCCTCATATTGCCGATACTGTGCGACGAAGCTGTCAGCCGGCAACGTTGCCGTGCGCAGCAACGAGTATGTGCAGCCACTGATCAGGCCAACCAACAAGCCCAAAAAGGCTAACGGGTATTTGGCGATGATAGGATGGTAAGAGACGGAGGATCGGTTCACCGTTCACTACTCCCAAGGGTTACGAACGTAGCATCAAATTTATGAAGCACGGTTGACACAAGCGGTGATTGCACGCCAGAGACAGTGCGCTATCTCTGTAGATTGTTGAGCAGAACGGCCTATCCGGATGGGCGAACTCATTGTCAGTAGGGCTTACGCACCATTTCGGCCCCATTTCCCGGTGTTATCAGCTCTCGGTGCGTAAGTCATGACATGATTATGTTTCCCAGCTTATTTTCAAGCGAAACTGTGTCTACGACGTGTCAGTCGCAACAAATGTTCCGCTTCGGCCGACGTCCATTCACTATCATTTTACATGACATAGATAGCTGGACTAAATCCTGAGATTCGCAAGCCGAATATTGAAGACAGGACATTCCTGTAACGTTTTAGGGTGACTTATCCGTAAACCCTAAAATATCCAGCCACCGGCTGCTTTTCCTTCTACAAGTAGCCAATAAATAAAATAAAAAGAGGGCTCCAGGCTAAGCTTAGCCTGGAGCCCTCTTTTTATTGGAGGCGACGGCCGGATTTGAACCGGCGATCGGGGTTTTGCAGACCCCTGCCTTACCACTTGGCCACGTCGCCTTATCAGCAGTATTACTTGTTTCTGATTATTCTTGTTTCTTTTGATGGAGGTAAAAACAATCTGTAAGCATACCTGCTAGAAACGAATCGAAAATTGTGCTAGAATAGTAGCAGTGGATGGATGAATTGTCAAATTGCAAAAATTCAAACTGGTTTATGGCACGCAAACAACAACAGCAACAGGATGAAACCCGCTACTGTGAACACTGCGGCATCTCCTATATTTGGACGGTGGAAGAGCAACGTTGGCAACATGAACGGAACGTGGTGTTCGACACGGGGAACGTAACCGCCCAGGAGGAAGAGAGTGAAGCCGGCAACGAGATGCAGTTGAATCACCGCGAAGAAGAAGCTGCGCTGCATTCACCGCTAACCCTATCCACCGAGCCGCCGCATTACTGCCCTGGTTGTCGTTATTTGCTGCCAACTGCGGGTCGTGAGCGTGGGCTGGTCAAATGGTACAACCGACGCAAAGGGTATGGCTTTCTCGTCCGCAGCACCGGTCCAGAAATCTATGTCAATCGCAACGCATTGCGGCGTGGCCATCTTCGTCCCGATGAGCTTGTGGAGTTTACTGTGGACGAAAATCAGCAAGGGCCAGTCGCCACACAAGTGACCGTCTTGCCGATGGAGTAAGGATGGGGAGTAAGAATCGATCCGAAATTCGGTTGTAGCCTGTCTGGAACAGAGCATTTCAGGATCGGTAGCCAGTAGAAGGGGCGGTATCGCACGAATTGTGCAAATCGCGATTGGTCCAGAGGGCGGATTGGCGAGTTACACAAGGTTCAGCACGCCGCCGTAGAAGGTCTTCTATTCGCAAATACTTGTCAAGTTTGCCTTTATCGGGTAGACTGTGTATGTCAAACGTAAGCCCTGAATGAGATACACTGCAACTGTTGAGAATTGTACTCATCATTAAGGCGGTATCGCACGAATTATGTAGATCGCAATTGGTCCAGAGGACGGATTGGCGAGTTACACAAGGTTCAGCACGCCGCCATCATGAACGGGCAGTGTCATTTTCTTTCTTTGCTTCTCCGGCAAAGGAGCATCCGCTTCGGTGATCCGCTCTTTTCAATTAAGTGATATTTTTCTAATCCAGGGTTTGAGTAGACACTCTACCAAGCTCAATACGATTCAAGGCCTGCTTCAACCCTATTCGGCGTTGGGTATGGCGCTTACCAGCATTTTGCCTTGGGACGAAGCAAAAGTCGCAACCTATGTTCTTCATCAACGTCAACACAATTTGGCTCGCACCGGCTTTTTACAGGCACAAAAACGCCCCGGTCGTCACGAGGCAGATTTACTTCTCTTAGCCCCAGCGCTTGATACCTCGCGCGGCCATCCAGCCATTTGGGAAAAACTTTTATCATACTATACCAACGAGGCAATGCAACAGGGGATTGCCCGTCTCTATGTTGATGTACCCGATCAGCCACTGCCGGTTGCCAGCTTTACCCACGTTGGTTTCCGGGTCTACACGCGGCAGACGATTTGGCGTCTATCAGCCACGGCAGTAGCATCATTGGGGGAAGTGCTCCCCAACAATATTCGGCCGCAGCAGAAAGAAGATGACTGGGGCTTGCGCCGGCTTTATACACGGGTGACGCCACAGCCAGTTCAGCAAGCAGAAGGGCAACAGATGCACGAAATTGTCAATCCGCCGATTTTGGATTGGTGGCAACCCTTCGTGCGTAACAGCTTTGTCCTTGTGGTAAAGAATCAAATTGAAGGTTGCATCCGTATTGGGTATGGGCACCGGGGTGTATG
>Ga0116151_10003818_pt1 | contig 13371 bp, 5 predicted proteins | sample AD_UKC117_MetaG_FD_89893 | JGI IMG/M metagenome (GOLD analysis project Ga0116151, IMG submission 89893) | Active sludge microbial communities of municipal wastewater-treating anaerobic digesters from Hong Kong - AD_UKC117_MetaG | ecosystem: Engineered > Bioreactor > Anaerobic > Digestate...
CAGGACGTACCCATCGTCCGCCGCCTTCGCCCGGACGTTCTGCAGGGCAAGGATCGGAGCGCCGATCCGATCCACCCATTGGTGAAAGAACGGCGAGAGATCATCCTTCGTGACGGATTCAAACGCCTTTCTCAGGTCGTCGAATGAAGCGCGTCGTCCGCGCTGCGCTCGATAGAAGCCGGCCAGGGCCTCGCGGAATTTCTCGTCGCCAATTTGTCGCCGGAGCATATGGAACAGCATGAGCGACTTACCGTAGCCGACGGCCTCCGTCGCGGCGCTGTGTCGTGAACGGAACTCCGAGAGCGGAAAATCGCGTTCGGCCTGCACGTAGTCCCGATACTTCTGAAGCGTGTTGCGGCGATATTCGTCGCCCTTGCCACGTTGCTCCTGGATGAGATGATCCGCCATGTAGGCGGTCAGACCTTCGCACCAGTTGCCGCTCTCGTAATCAACGAAGACGGAGTTGCCCCACCAGTTATGCAGGATTTCGTGGGGATACGATGAGTGCAGAATAAACGGGAACCGTATGACCTGCGGCCCCAGCAGCGTGAAGGATGGCATGCCGTAGCCTGTTTCCCAGAAATTCTCGACGAGGGCGAACTTGCCGTAGGGGTAGGGACCGATCAGCGAACGATACATTTCCAGGTATTGCGCCGTCGTCTCCAGGTACTTCGCGGAGAGCGCCTTGTCGGGCTCATGCAGATAGACGAGCGTTTCGACGGCGCCCGCCATGTCACGCTCGACATGGAGCGGACCGCCGACGAGGTAGACCTGTTCGACGGGCAGGTTCGCCTTCCAGTGGGCGCGGCCATCGTCGCCCGCGTCGCCGCTTCCCTGGCTGATGACGCGCCAACCAGCCGGGGCCTGCGCCTGGAGATCGAAGCGAACCATCCGATTTTCGAACCCGGGAACCCAGCCGCTGGCGCCATGCAGGTAGACGCCCTTGGCCCCCAGAACGCCTCGCGATTCGCGGAATCCACGCGTGTATTCTTCCTTCTGATCCGAGAGCCCCTGATGGACATTGCCGGAGTAGCTGATTCGCAGGAGTCCATCGCTCGGCGCCGTCTCCAGGCGGTAGCGGGCGCCCGCCTCATCGTCCGTCGTCGAACGCGTCACGGCGGGTTCGCTCTTTGAGATTTTCAGCGCTGCGCTGAGGGTGAACGTCGCGCCGGCGCGGCGCAGATCCACGGGCAGGGTGATCGTGTCGTCGACCGTGATCTGATGTTCGCCGGGATCAAGCGTGACATTCAGCGTGTGATGGACGGACGTCGTTGCGATGTCCGGCTCGGCGGGCGCGTCCTGTGCGATGGCGACGCTGAAGGTCCACGGCGCCAGGAGAACCAGGGCCGGAAGCAGGACTCGCGCTGCTGCGAATTCTCGATACATCTTTCATGGCTCCAACGGACGTACGTTTATTTGAAGGCGAATGGTAGCCGACGCTGAGCGGTCTGACCATGTTGGGGAGCGCGACGCGGGCGGATTGCGGGGATGACACAACAGCGATGACAAGGATCGACCCAACAAGCGCGTTTCGCGATCGACGGATGATCCTGTGTGCGATTGTCGGCGAGACAGGCGTGTGGCGATTCGTGGCGTCAAGCATCAGGGAAACCTGCCGGTCAGCGCGACGCATGGCCATTCCGGCTTAAGCTGAACAAAGAACACCGGCTCGTCGGCGCCGCTTGGCGTGGCGAGGCGCGCATCACTAGAATGGCTTCCGCCCGAAACGACCATCGCGCGGACTCTGGTTCGCGCGCAGCGACGACGCAAATGGCGACAACACCTCAACCCGTTCCCAGGAATCTCGTGATGAACAAACTGCATGTGGCGGCGCTTTTCGCGGTCCTCGTATTTCAACCGGCGTACGCGCAGACGCCCTCGACGAATGTGACAATGTCGCAGGAGCTTGAGGCGCCTTTCTCGTATTTCCTCAAATCCAGCGATGTGGTGGGTTTTCCGAACTGCCCGGAGGGGTTCCAGCTTATCAACGATGGGACGCTGATCTCGAGCTTCGGTCGCATCGCGTTCGAAATCGGCGATCCGCCGCGCCCCTTTGACGCCCGCCAGAAGACGCTCCTGCAGGGTTGGCTGCCCGCGCCGCAGTGGTCCGTTCGCCGCGGCGGCATCGAGTACGACTTCCTCGTGTGGGGGGCGCCGGCGAACTTTGATCCGCGCGAAGATCTCATCGCGTACGTGCAGGTCGACATCACGAACCCGGGCGACATTCCCGCGCGGGCGGGCCTGCGCGTCACATTTTCGCCCATCGAAGGAGACGTGCCGCGCTGGCCGTGTGTCGACTGGTACCGTGAACGCTTCATGGCGCCGACGAAGTCGTCGCTTCGAGCAAGTAACCTGAGATTCGATGACAGCGTTCTGTATTGCGACAGTCACGCGGTCCTTTTCAGTGACGCGACGCGCGGGACATCCGACACGCCCGGCGCCTCGGACTACGCGTTCGATCTGGCGCCAATGTCCGGGCGGCGCCTGATATTCAGAATACCGTATGTGCCAATTGCATCGGCGCACGATGAAACGATCACTCGAATTGCGACGAAAGACGTCGAGGAGTTGTTTCGCGGCGTTGTGGCGCATTGGAATGGCGCCCTCGACGGCGCCATGCGTGTGGATCTGCCGGAGGACAAGGTTGTCGAAACCCTCAGGACGAGTCTCGCTTACATTCTGATCGCCCGGGACGTTGATGAGACGGGCGGGGGATATGTCCAGAAGGTCAACGAGTTTCAGTATGACCACGTCTATCCAAGGGACTCCGCCTATCTGGCGCGCGTGCTGAACATGTGGGGGCTACACGGCGTCGCAGAGGGGAACCTGGAGTCCTTTCTGAATCGGGACGCAAGCGGCGCAATCACGGGGATCCATCGCTATCCGCATCATCCTGACGACTGGGGGCAGTCTCTCTGGGCGCTCGGCGCTCACGTTCGCGCCAACGCCGATGTGGAACTGGCAACGCGCCTCACGGCCGCCATTTCGCTGCATCTCGATGACTTTGAGCGGAGCGTCAAAAGCGATCCGAAGGGGCTCTGGCCCGTCGCGGCGCCTTATGACAACGAACTCATCAACGGCCACTACACAGGCCACAACTTCTGGGCGCTGTTGGGGCTTCGCGAGGCGGAGTACATGGCGCGCCAGGCTGGAGACGATGCGCTCGCGATGCGCGCTCGAACGCTGCATGACGACTTCAGGAAGGTTGTCATGCGCCGGCTGGAGGAACTGACGTCGCAGACGGAGGGGTACATACCGCCGGGCATGGATGACCCCATGGCGGGATACGACTGGGCGAACGCCAGCGGTGGCGTCTATCCCTTCGGCGTGCTGGAGCCGACCCATCCCTGGGCGCGGGCGACGACGCGCACGGCGCGCGAATACAAGTGGCGGGAGGGCATCTCCACCTATGGTCCCAACGCGTGGGCGCTCAAACAGCGTGCACGCGAAGGCGCCGACGCCGCCCCCGGCTATCTGCATCACTATCAGACGTATAACGTCACAGAGGCCCTGCTGGCGATGGGCGAGCAGGAGGAAGTGATCGAAGATCTTTATTCGATCCTGGCGCACACATCGTCGACGCACGCGGGCTTCGAGTTCACGATCCTGCCGTGGAACGATCGCGATCCAAAGGGCAATTATCCGCCGCACGGCTGGTTTGCTGCGAGGACGTGCGAACTCGTGCGGAACATGCTCGTCCGCGAAGTTGGCGATCAGCTTCATCTCGCGTCCGCATTGTCGCCGCGATGGCTGCGTGATGGCGATCGCGTTGGTGTCGAAAACGCCCCGACGGATTTCGGTCGCGTGTCATATCAGCTGGATGTCACGAATGAGGGCGCCGTTCTGCGATTCCGGCCATCCTGGCGAAGCGCCCCGGAGAAGGTCGTATTCCATCTGCCGTGGTTCATTGAGCTGGAGGAAGCGAGGACAGACAATGGCGTTGTCGATTCAAAGGAAGGTGTGCTGGAACTGCCTTCCGAGCCCTTCGAGCTTCAGATGAAGTGGAAATCACTGCCGCACGCCGATCTGAGCTACGAACGCGCCGTGCACCTCTGGCTGGACAAGGCGTACTCGCCGCGCCCCGAGACGGATCGTGGGTTCCTGTTTCCCCGGCCGACACGGCCGAAACTCAGGGACGCGTGTCATGTCTTCACGGATCGCTGCGTGATCGAGTTGTTGTCGCCCAACCCGTCGGCGAGCATTCATTACACGCTCGATGGGTCGCGGGCGACTCCCGCGTCTCCGCGCTACTCGGCGCCGATCACGATCGAGGATTCACGCGTTTTGAACGCCATTGAACTCTGGCCGGACGGACGAACCAGCGAACCGCTCAGCGTTCCGCTTCGGAGGATTCCGCTGCGATCGGCGGAGCCCGCGGACGGCGCCGAGCCGGGATTGCGGCTGCTTGTCGTCCGTGGCGGCTTCGACAGGCTTCCGGTGTTTGCGGGGCGGGACGAGAACGCGATCGATGTTCGAGACCTGAATCTGAAGGCGACGGGCGTCGAACACGACTACGCCGCAGTCTTTGAAGGCATGATTCTGATACCGCAGGAGGGTATCTACCATTTCACGCTGGGCTCGGACGACGGAAGCCGATTGTCGATCGGCGGGAACGTGTTGATCGACAACGACGGATTGCATCCTTACACGGAAAAATCGGGCGACGAAGCGCTGGCGGCGGGGCTCCACCGGATTCGGGTCGAGTACTTCGAACGCTCGGGCGCCAGCCGTCTGACCCTTGTCGTTCGAGGACCCGACGGCGCTTCGGTTCAGCCCGGCGCCGACGCGTTCTTTCACAAGGTCGTCAGGCCCTAGCAACACGGTATTCGCGTCCGCCGGCCGATTTCCCGTGGGCGCATTATCCGGGCCTTCATCCGTCGGCAAACGTCGCCTTCATGGTCATGCGCCATCGCATCGGGTGTGCGATCCGGCGACCGCGTCGCACGCGTCTTCGCCCATTTCCGACCGTCCACGCCTGAACGCTCCCTCCGTTCCGGAGAAAATTGAGACTTTTTTCGAGTTCCGCTGTCCCTCTTCGGCCGTGACCTCCGCCTAACTGGGGCGGATCGGCGGGGTTTGCTGATCGCGCTGGAGGGACCGCAGGTGGCGGGCCCGGACGTGAATTCGAAATGGAGAAGTATTGATGAACACCTTGAGAACCGCCCTGGTTGTGTCCATGTTCGCCTCGCCGCTATATGGCGCGACGACAGTCTTTACGGATCAACTGTCCTGGGAGGCGTTTGCGACACCGCAGGTGACTCGGGAGAGCTTCGAGTCCGAGCTGGTCGGCGAGTTGATGAGCCCGACCACGTTAGACAGCGGCCTGAGTGTGGCCACGAGTGGCGCCGCCGTCTTCATGGGCGTGGATACCGATGACAGCCCGGCGAACACCTTCGGGCTTCAGAACACAACGTTCTTCGGCCACAAGTACCTTCGTTTCGGCCTGGGCTCGGCGAACGGCAACTACACGGTTGGATTCAGCACGCCGGTTCAGACGAACGCCTTCGCGTTCAATCTCTCGGGCTGGCAGCCGGAGATCGCGGTCGTCAGTGGCCTGGGGGTGCGACTGCTCGACAACGGCGTCAGCGTTTCCAACTTCTTCATCCCGTCTGATAACTACCTCGACAACGTGTTCTTTGGATTTCATGACGATGTGGCGTTTGACGAGGTGCGGCTCGATATCTACGCGCTGCCGCTGGGTAACCCGATCGTGCTGCGACAGGATGTCGTTGCGTTTGATGATGTGGCGTGGGCCGGAGTGCCCGAGCCGACCACACTGTCAATTCTCGGGATGGGAGCGCTCATGGCGTTTCGCCGCCGTCGCCGCGGATAACGAAGATCGCCGTCCGGCCGCCATCGGCTAGTATACTCGCGTGGCGGATGATCGACGTCGGTCATCCCCACGCGGAGTCTGCTTTGATGAACGCGGCGATGTCGCCAGATGAGTATCCGGAAGCGACGGGTGGGCATGGCGATATCACGAAATTGCTCAGCAGCGCCAGCATGGGGGCGCCGGGCGCTCACGACGAACTCCTACGGGCGGTCCACGATCAACTGAGGCGACTTGCTGATTCGCACATGCGAATGGAACGTCCCGGGCATACGCTCGGCGCCACGGGTCTGGTCAACGAGACATTTCTGCGGCTCTTCCGATCGAATGAGGAACAGGACGCGCCGCCGTACCGGCATCGCCAGGCGTTTTATCAGGCCGCCACGACGGCGATGCGACGCATCCTGATCGATCACGCCCGCGCGCGGCTTGCCGTCAAACGCGCCGGCGGCGCGAGACGCACGGAACGGGATCGGATCAGCGTCGATCTGATCGAAGCGTCGGAGACCGCCGATCCGGCAGACCTGCTGGCGCTGGACGAGGCGATGACGCAGTTGGCGAGTGAGGACGATCGCGCCGCCGAAGTGGTCAGGCTTCGCTTCTACGCGGGTCGCAACTTTGAAGAGATCGGACAGTTGCTGGGCGTGTCGGATCGAACGGCGAAGCGCGAGTGGCAGTTCGCCCGCGCCCGACTCCAGCAACTGCTCGACGAGCGCGGTCTGAGTGATCCAGCCGAATGAACACGCCGCAACATCAGTCTGGCGACTCATCCTCTGTGGATAATGGCGCTGTGAAGCGCCTGTTCCTGGCCATGCTTGACGCGGAAGAGTCAGACGGCTCGGACGCGGCCGGCTCGAAGCGGGCGGCGTTGGACGCGCTCGACGGGGCGGCGACAGACGTCCGCGACGCTGCGATCGCGCTGATGGAAGCGCACCATCGGGCGAAGGGGCTGCTGCTGGATGATTCCACGGCGCCGACGCGATCAGCGCTTCCGCCACCGACGTTTGACAACTATCGCGTGCTGCGCGAAATCGGCCGAGGCGGATTCGGCGTCGTCTATGAGGCCGAGCAGACGCATCCGGTCCAGCGTCACGTTGCGCTCAAGGTGTTGCGGGCGGACGTTGCTTCCGACGCAACGGCGGCGCGCTTTCGCACGGAGGCCGCCGCCCTCGCGCGGCTTCAGCATCCGGCCATTGCGGGCGTGTTCGACGCCGGGTTTGATGCGACCGGCCGCGCCTTTCTTGCCGTCGAACTGATCGACGGCGCACCGGTCACGCATTACTGCGCTGAACACAATCCACACGTTCGCGACAGAATCCGGCTTATGGCGACGATCTGCGACGCCGTGCACCACGCGCACCAGCGAGCGACGCTTCATCGTGATCTCAAGCCAGCCAATATCCTCGTCCAGCTGATCGACCAGCGCCCCATGCCGAAGGTGATCGACTTCGGCATTGCCAAGCTCCTGGATCGTAACGAACCGGAGACGATCGAGTTGCAGCGTGTCGGGACGCCGCGGTACATGAGCCCGGAACAGCTCGATGCCGCGCAGCCGCCGGACCTGCGCGCAGACGTCTTCGCGCTGGGGATCGTGTTGTACGAGATCCTCGTCGGCGCGTTGCCGGGGGATACGGCCACGTCGCGTCGGACGACGGCCAGCCCGATCACGACTCGGCCGAGTACGACGAGCGCATCGCTCGATCGGAAAGCGGCGATTTCTCCTTCGGAACTGCGAGGCGACCTTGATCGAATCGTACTGAAGGCGACGGCGGCCGATCCGTCGCAGCGATACGCGTCCGCCTCCGGCTTCGCGGAAGACCTGCGCCGTTATCTTCGAGGCGAACCCGTGACAGCCACGCCTCCGACGCTGCGATATCGCGCGGGGAAGTTCGTTCGCCGGCACGCCATCGCCGTGAGTATCGCCTGCGCCGGGTTTGTCGCCGTGATCGCTCTACTCGGCGTTGCCCTGAACGAACGAGCGGCTGCGATCGAGGCCGCTCGCGAAGCGCGTCGCCAGACGGCTCGGGCCGAATTCGTCGCCCGCTTCCTGCTCGACGACATGCTCGCCGCCGCGGATCCCAATGCGGGCGATGGGGCGCCAGTGACAGTCGCCTCCGTGCTCGACGCCGCGGACGCGACGGCGCGAGAGCGGTTCGCCGACGATCCGGAACTTCTCTTTCAGATCCTCGCGCGAATCGGCCGCGGTCAGCATCTCATGGAGCGTTCTGAACGCGCCATCGCGGCGCTGACGGAGGCAATCGAGACTGGCGAACGGCTGCATCTCGGCGTCGAGTCAATGCTGCCGGCGAAGATGGACCTCGCGGAGGCGCTGTGGACGGCGCCGACGCGGACGAAGGACGCGCTGGCCCTGCGGCGACGCAATCGGGAAACCGCCATGACGCAATTGGCGCCGGGCCATCCCCTTCAGATTCGCGCGCGACTCGCGGCGATTGCCGATTTTCCCACCGCCGAAGCGGCGCTTGAAGAGCTTGATGCGATCGATCAGGCGCGGGGCGCGAGTGGGCCGTTGGATCCACTCCTGGAGGCGACGGCGCTGGCTTCGCGAGCGAGGCTGACGCGGGTCGCGAAGTCTCCGGAAGCGTCCGTCGACGCGTGGAAGCGGGCCTTCGAGTTTTCAAGCTCGCATTTCATGCCGGCGCACTCCAATACGATCTATGCCCAGACGCAATACGGTCTGACATTGCTGGAGCTGGGGCGAGCCGCTGACGCCCTGGAGGTTCTGAACACGAATCGCGAAGAGCGGGATCAGGTCCTGGCGCCCGATCATTCGTGGCGAACCCCGATCAACTATGCGACACTCCGCTGCCTGAATCAGCTGCATCGATTCGAGGAGGCGCTTCCCATCGCGCAGTTGCAGGCGGACGCCATGCGGGAGCGTCACGGCGAGGAGTCGCTTCAATACGCGGTCGCGCTGGGGCATCTCGGCGCCGTTCTTCAGGGCCTGGGGCGACTGGACGAGGCCGTTGACACACTCGAGCTCGCGATCGACGGGCATATCGCGTCGTTCGGCGCAAGTCACCTGTCCGTCGTTGGCATCGAGATGCGTCTCGCCCAGGTGCACAATGAGCGAAACGACCCGCAGTCCGCTCTGCGCGTCAGTTCGCGTTTCATCGATAATGTAAAGAAGTACCCGACGGTGGCGGCCCAGGCGACGCTGGTTCATTCGCAATCGCTCGTTGCGCTCGGCCGCACAGCGGACGCAATCGCCGTGACTGACGACACACTTTCCGATGAGTCGATCGTCGGAAAATCGAGACCGATCGACGTCGAGAAGCTCAGGGAATTCCGCGGATCACTGACGGCGCCGTAGCGTCACTCACTCGCCTCAATCGATTTGGCCGGCGAATCGCCCACCGCCTCGTCTCTGGCGCCCTCGTCACCGCCGGCGCCCGCTTCGAGTTTTGTGAGCAACGCGGAGGACTGGCTGTAGAGCGGCGTCTGCGTGGCGCCAAGCGCCTCCTGAATCGCCAGGGCGCGGCGCTGCAGCTTGATCGCCTCCTCCTGGCGCCCCTGTCGGGCGACAGCGATTGAAAGAAAACAGAGGGGCTGCGCGAGGCTCAGGTGATCTTCCCCGAATAGCTTCTCCCGTATGGCGATCGACTCGCGCAGACGCGGTTCGGCGGCTGAAGACCGCTTTTGCCGATTGAGGAGCCGCCCGAGATCTTCCAGGGCGTCCGCCATGTCGGGATGGGCTTCACCAAACGCGTCTGCGAACATCTCCGTGGCGTCGTTCAGAATTCGGATCGCCGCGTCGATGTCACCGCGCGAGTACTCGTTGAACGCCAAGGCACGCGCCATCGCCAGGACCTCGGGCGGCGGTCCATCCGTGGCCTGTGAGAGCCAGTCAATCTCCTCCCGCAGCAGCTCCGCCGCCTCATCGGCGCGACCGACATTGGCGAGCATCGTGCCAAGATTGCCTCGCAAAACGTGGTACATCTTTTCGTCGCTCAACTGCGGATAAGACGAAAGGGTTTTCTCGACGGCGCGTATCGCGTCATCTGCGCGGCCACGGCCGAACAGGATGTTGGCGCGAAACGTCGCAACTGTCAGGGCGTTGGAATCGTAGCGTCCGTCTGAGTCGTCGAGCATCGCGTCGATGCGATCGAGGACCGTCAGGGCGTCGTCGTAGGCGCCCAGGGACGTGTCGACGCCGGCAAGTAGTCTCAGGATGCTCATCGTCTCTTCATTGCGCAGGCCGAGCTCCTCATGGATCGCCGCCGCCGCCTCAAGCGCAGTTCTGGCTTTCGCAAACCGGGCCTGGCGGTGGTAGACATCTCCGATGATGAGCCGGACCGTTGCTTCGACTTCGGGCGACTCGATGACGCCGTTGTCGATCTCGACGGCAAGATTGTCGAGCGCCTCCTGAACCGTCGGATTGCGTCCACGCGCCTGATCCGTTGCCGCCTCCTGGAGCATACCGCCCAGAATGCCGACCACCGTTCTGGCGCGTGTCGCCTCGAGGAGCGCCTGGCCTCGCGCTTCATCAGCGGCGGCGCGCTCGGCGATCGCCGTGTTACGGGCGGCGATCGCCTGGTTCGCCCGGTATCTCTCCGCGATAACGCCGCCGATCAGCGCCAGCAGGAGCGCCAGTGACGCGGCGACCAGCGTCTTGTTTCGCTGAGAGAATTTTCTCAGCTGATATCCGAGCGTCAGCGATCTGGCCGCAATCGGCTCATTGTTGAGGAATCGCTGAAGGTCGGCGCTGAAATCGGAAACAGCGTCATATCGTTGTTCCCGTTCCTTGCGAAGCGCCTTGCCGATGATCGTGTCGAGATCACTCGGGATCGATGGATCGAGAGAGGAGGGCTTCGCCGCCTCGCGCGACTGGATCGTCTGGATCGTGTCGGCAATGGAGCTGTTGAGTTCGTAGGGAAGCCGCCCGGTCAGTGATTCGAAGAGCAGGACGCCGAGCGCGTAGACGTCCGTCCGCACATCCAGGTCAGGCTGGGCGCCGCCGACCTGTTCGGGACTCATGTAGGGAAGCGTGCCGACGAGTTGCCCGGCCTCTGTCCGGAATGTCGAATCGCTGTCGTCGCGCTCGATGGCGCGCGCAACGCCGAAATCGATGACCTTCGGGTTTCCTTCCGTATCGACGAGCACATTGTCGGGTTTCAGATCGCGATGGATAACCCCACGGCGATGACCATACTGAATGGCGTCGCAGACGCGAATGAACAGCTCGAGGACGCCTCGCAGGGGGAGTTTCTGTTCCCGGAGATAAGACGTAATCGGCATCGCCTCCTGCGCCAGCTCCATCGCGATGTAGGGGAGTGTCAGACCGCCGGCGTCGTGCAGTCCCGCCTCGATGATTCGAGCAATCCCCGGGTGCTGAAGCCGCGCCAGGACGCCGCTTTCGTACTCGAAGCGCCGTGCGGCAAGTGGCGAAAACGTCCCGCTGGAGAGCACCTTGATCGCGACGTTGCGCTGCGGCTGGTCCTGAATGGCTTCATAGACGACGCCCATGCCGCCCGCGCCGAGTTTCCGCGTGATCGTGTAGCGACCGATGCGAGCGTTCGTCATGTCCGGCGCCGTGAATCGGATGAACGATTCTCCCGTTGAGCTACCCAGCAGCGGGGAGTGGCTCTCCTCGGCGGCGATCATCCGCTCGACCCAGCTGGACATTTCCGCGTCAGAGTCACGCAGCTTTCGGATAAAGGCCGCGCGCGACGACGGATCCAGCTCCCTCGCCTTGAGAAAGTTGGAGCTGAGCGCTTCATGCCAGGATGCGTCGGATGTCGACATTCTGATTCGTACTCGCCTTCAGAGTTCACAAGTCAGGTCCGCCAGGGGGCGCCGGCGGGATTGTACTCCATCTGGGTGGAGGATCGCCGGGGCGACCGGTCCCGACCCGCGCGGGCTCGAAACGGGTCGTCTTGCGCCAGATCGAGGGGCCCCCACACCGCTGAGCGACACGGGACCCCTAAGGTAATCACGATGCGGGCTCGGATTGGCCGGTGGAAACGCGGAATTTCCCGGCGCTTTCGAAAGTCCTTCGACCGACAGGACGGATCAGCGGTTCCGGCCGATTGCGGGCAGCCGTCTTGCGCTCCCTGATCGAGACGTCGCCCACCGAAATCGGATCTTTCTCGGCCCCTCTCAGTCAATTCAGAAATCCATCGACCAATCCCGCCGGTTCTCGTGATTACCTTCTGACGACGTTGCACGCGAATGACTCGCGAAGTGGCGCGACGCCCCTGTATGGGGTGTGCGGCGTCACACCGCAATTGCTTCCGCTGTTGGGGCAATGCGTCTTGTTTCGAAAATCCACGTCGATACCGGCCGGCAGATGGCCGCCAACGGGAGGATATCGTGAATCGAGCTCGTTACATGGTCAGCAGGCGTACGATGTCATGGTACATCGTGTTTCTTTCATTGGGCGTGATTGTCAGCATGGGCGGTTGTCCGCCTGAGCTGCTCGATCGGACCGACGCGTTGTTCGGTACGAATCTCAACCCGCCCGTCATCATGTCTCTGACACCGAACGAAGGCGCGGAAGCGGGCGGCACGCGTGTGACGATTCGGGGGATCAACTTCGAAGCGGGGACGGGCGTGTTGTTTGGCGGCGTCGCCGCGACGGACGTCAAACAGGTCAACAGCAACATCGTCGAAGCGACGACGCCGCCCGGCGTCGCGGGGCCCGTCACTGTAACGGTGATTGCGGGTGACCGGCAGGCCGCCGAGTTCGAAGGCGGCTTCACCTATCTCGCGACGCCCGCCGCGGCGCCGACGCCTGAGCCGGGGCCGACGATCAACTCCATCCAGCCGAGCCGCACATCGGTCCTCGGCGGGACGCAGGTCACGCTCATCGGATCCAACTTCGAACCCGGCAGCCAGGTGCTGTTTGGCGGATTCCTGGGAACCGACGTTCAGGTCATCAGCGCGAATCAGATCCGCGTCAATGCGCCGGCACAGACCGCCGGAATCGTGGATGTCGTCGTGCGGATTCCCGATGGCTCGACAGTCTCATTTGAAGGCGGTCTGGAGTACGTGTCCGTCAGGGACGCGGACGCTGAAATTGTTCGGCAGCTGGAATCTCGATTTCCGGGCGGGCCCCGACTTGTGAGCGCCGTGGCGACGGACAACACGAGCGTTCGCGTCACGTTCAGTGAACCCGTCTCGCTGTCGACAGCGACGGTCTCGGCGGCTTATGGCATCGTGATTCCCGTCGGCGGTGTGCTGCTGCTCGACCCCGCCGTCAGTCCCGCGCTCAACGCCAACCAGACAGTCGTCGATCTGACCACGCTGGGGATGGCCGACGCGGTGTATCGCCTGACGGTATCGGGCATCGAGGATCTGGCGGGCAATTCGCTGGCGGCGCCTGACATTCTCGTCAATCCGACGCAGACGGAATTCACCGGCATTCCGCCGGCCAACATCGACGAGCACATCGACAGCGACGGGGATGGACTCGCCGACTGGTTTGAGATGCTGGGATGGGAAGTCAGCTACGAACTCGCCAACGGCGTTCGCGTCCAGAGTTATGTCACCAGTAATCCGTTTGTCGCCGACACGGACGATGA
>Ga0116151_10003819_pt1 | contig 13371 bp, 10 predicted proteins | sample AD_UKC117_MetaG_FD_89893 | JGI IMG/M metagenome (GOLD analysis project Ga0116151, IMG submission 89893) | Active sludge microbial communities of municipal wastewater-treating anaerobic digesters from Hong Kong - AD_UKC117_MetaG | ecosystem: Engineered > Bioreactor > Anaerobic > Digestate...
GCCCCCGCGCCGCCCGGTCATCTGCGAGCCGGGCACGTTCACGATCTTCTCCTGCGCGTGGTACATGAGCGTGGTGCCCGGCTTGATCCGCTGGGACACCACCGCCCTGGCGCAGAGCGCGCCGTTGGCGTTGTAGAGCTCGATCCAGTCGTTATCGACCACCCCGGCGGTCCTGGCGTCGACCTCCGAGAGCCAGACGATGGGCCCGCCGCGGCTCATGGTCAGCATCAGGAGGTTGTCGGTATAGGTCGAGTGGATGCCCCATTTCTGATGGGGCGTGATGAAGTTCAGCACCACATGGGGCTTGCCCTCGCGGGCATCCATGTTGATCGCGCTGGTGACGGTCTTCAGATCGACCGGCGGGCGATAGACCGCCAGCGCCTCGCCGAAGGCCCGCATCCAAAGATGGTCCTGATAGAGCTGCTGCCGGCCGCTGAGCGTGCGCCAGGGGATCAGCTCGTGGACGTTGGTATAGCCGGCATTGTAGCAGACCTCCTCGCTCTCGATGCCCGACCAGGTCGGCGATGAGATGATCTTGCGCGGCTGGGCGGCGATGTCGCGGAAGCGGATCTTCTCGTCTTCCTTGACCTCGGCGAGATGGGTGTGGTCCCGGCCGGTGATCCTGCCGAGCGCGTCCCAGGCCTTGACCGCCACCTCGCCGTTGGTCTCCGGCGCGAGCATCAGCACCACTTCCGCGGCGTCGATCGCGGTCTCGATCCGGGCGAGGCCCTTGGTGGGGCCGTCCTCCTGCACGGGCTCGTTCAGGTCGACCAGGTGATGCACTTCCGTCCTGGTATCCCAGGAGATGCCCTTGCCGCCGTTGCCGATCTTCGCCATCAGCGGACCGAGCGAGGTGAAGCGCCTGTAGAGATTGGGATAATCCCGCTCGACGGCCACGAAGTTCGGGGCGGTCCTGCCGGGGATCAGGTCGCATTCGCCGCGCTTCCAGTCGCGCACCTGGTCCTGCGCCAGCTCGCCGGGCGTGTCGTGCAGGAGCGGGACCGCCACGACGTCGCGCTCCACGCCGAGAACCTCGGGCGCGATCCGGCTGAACTGGCGCGCGATGGTCTTGAAGATCTCCCAGTCCGAGCGCGATTCATAGGCCGGATCCACCGCCGCCTGCAGCGGGTGGATGAAGGGATGCATGTCCGAAGTATTGAGATCGTCCTTCTCGTACCAGGAGGCCGTCGGCAGGACGATGTCGGAATAGACCGCCGTGGTCGACATGCGGAAGTCGAGCGTCACCAGGAGGTCGAGCTTTCCCTCGGGCGCCTCGTCGTGCCACTTCGCCTCCAGCGGCCGAAGACTGCCCTCGCTGGTTCCGAGATCCTTGCCGAGCACCCCGTGCAGCGTTCCGACCAGGTGCTTGAGGAAATACTCGTGCCCCTTGCCGCTCGACCCCATGAGGTTCGAGCGCCAGACGAAGAGATTGCGCGGCCAGTTCTCCGGCGCATCCGGATCCTCGCAGGACATCTCGAGCTCGCCCGATTTCAGCCGCTCGGCCACGTAGTCCCTGACGTCCTGGCCGGCCGTCTCGGCGGCGCGGCCCAGGTCGAGCGGGTTGGTCTTCAGCTGCGGCGCCGAGGGCAGCCAGCCCATGCGCTCGGCGCGGATGTTGAAATCGATCAGGCTGCCGTCCCAGTTGCCCTCGGGCGCGGTCGGGCTCAGGATCTCCTTCGGACTGACCGTCTCGTAGCGCCACTGGTCGGTATGCGCATACCAGGCCGAGGTCGAGTTCATGTGGCGGGGCGGGCGGTTCCAGTCGAGCGCGAAGGCGAGCGCCGTCCAGCCGGTCTGCGGGCGCAGCTTCTCCTGGCCGACGTAGTGGCTCCAGCCGCCGCCGGACTGGCCGACGCAGCCGCACATCACCAGCATGTTGATGATGCCGCGATAGGTCATGTCCATGTGGAACCAGTGGTTGATACCGGCGCCGAGGATGACCATGGACTTGCCGCGGGTCTTCTCCGCGTTGAGCGCGAATTCGCGGGCCACTGTGACGATGGCATTGGCCTCCACGCCGGTGATCTTCTCCGCCCAGGCCGGGGAATAGGGCACGTCCGCGGCATAGTCGCTGGTCACCCAGTCGCCGCCCAGCCCCCGGTCCTCCCCGTAATTGGCGCAGAGCAGGTCGAAGACCGTCGCCACCAGGATCTCGCCCTCGGCGGTCTGGACGCGCCGCACCGGCACGTTGCGGGTCAGCACCTCCGGGTGCCCGGATTTCACGAAGGGCTCGTGCGCCGCGCCGCCGAAATAGGGGAAGTCCACCCCCACCACGTCGTCGCGGTGCTCCTCGAGGATCTGGGTCAGCCGCAGCTTGACCGCTGCCTCTCCCGCCCGCTCCTCGAGGTTCCAGCGGCCCTCTTCGCCCCAGCGGAAGCCGACCGAGCCGTTGGGCACGACGATGGCGCCCGTGGTCTCGTCCCAGGCCAGCGTCTTCCACTCGGGGTTGTTGGTCTGGCCCAGCCCGTCGGCGAAGTCCGCCGCGCGCAGCATCCGGCCCGGCACGAAGCGCCCGTCCTTCTCGTCGAGCCGCACCAGCATGGGCATGTCGGTGTAGCGCCGGGAATAATCCTCGAAATACTCAGCCTGCCGGTCGAGGTGGAACTCGCGCAGGATGACGTGGCCCATGGCCATGGCCAGCGCCGAATCGGTGCCCGCCCGCGGCGAGAGCCAGATGTCGGAGAATTTGGAGGCCTCGGAATAATCGGGGCTGACGACGCAGGATTTCGCACCCCGGTAGCGCGCCTCGGTATAGAAATGCGCATCGGGCGTGCGGGTCTGCGGCACGTTCGAGCCCCAGAGGATCAAGAAGCCGGCATTGTACCAATCCGCGCTCTCCGGCACGTCGGTCTGCTCGCCCCAGGTCTGGGGCGAGGACGGCGGCAGGTCGCAATACCAGTCGTAGAAGGACATGCAGGTCCCGCCGAGCAGCGACAGGTAGCGCGCCCCGGCGGCATAGGAGATCATCGACATCGCCGGGATCGGCGAGAAGCCGAAGACCCGGTCCGGCCCGTATTTCCTCGTGGTATAGGCATTGGCCGCCGCCACGATCTCCGATGCCTCGTCCCAGGAGGCGCGCACGAAGCCGCCGTGGCCGCGCACCTGGATATAGTCGTTGCGCAGGGCGGGATCGGCCTGGATCGCCGCCCAGGCCGCGACCGGGCTCATGGTTTCGCGCATCCTGCGCCAGGTCTTCAGCAGCCGCGATCGCACCAGGGGATGCTTCACGCGATTGGCCGAATAAAGATACCAGCTGTAGGAGGCCCCGCGCGAGCAGCCGCGCGGCTCGTGGTTCGGCAGGTCGGGCCGGGTGCGGGGATAGTCGGTCTGCTGCGTCTCCCAGGTGACGATGCCGGATTTCACGTAGATCTTCCACGAGCAGGAGCCGGTGCAGTTCACCCCGTGGGTCGAGCGCACGATCTTGTCGTGCCGCCAGCGGTTCCGGTAGACGTCCTCCCACTCCCGGTTGTCCCGGGTGGTCTCGCCATGGCCGTTCGCGAAGGTCCCGAGGCTGCGCGACTGCAGGAAATTGAGTCGGTCGAGCAGATGGCTCATGGCTGTCTCCCTAGTGCGCCGGAGCGAGCCGGGGCTCGCCGCGACCGTGTTCGATTGCGTGAAGGAGCCCGCCCGGCCGGGTGTAGTAGAAGAACGTCAGCACGAGGCAGGCGACGTAGAAGGCGAGAAAGCCCCAGAGCGCCGCCACCGGCCCGCCGGTCATCGAGATCGAGGTGCCGTAGGCCTTGGGGATGAAGAAGGCGCCATAGGCCGCGATCGCCGAGGTGAAGGCGATGATCGCCGCGCTCTCCCGGTCGGTCTGCCGCTGCAGGGCGGTTCCCTTGAGCTCGGGCATCAGCCGCGGGACCTCGCGCCCCATGATCACCGGGATCATCTGGAAGGTGGAGGCATTGCCGATCCCGGTCAGCAGGAACAGCGCCATGAAGCAGGCGAAGAACCCCCAGAACGCCCCCGGGCTCTCCTTGATGCCGAGGAAGAAGATCACCCCGAAGACCGCCGCGATCATCCCCACGAAGCTCCAGAAGGTGACCCGCCCGCCGCCGTACTTGTCGGAGACCCAGCCGGTGCCCGCGCGGCTGAGCGCGCCGACCAGCGGCCCGAGGAACACGAACTGCAGCGCGTTCACCTCGGGGAACTGCAGCTTGGTCAGCAGCGGGAAGCCCGCGGAATAGCCGATGAAGCTGCCGAAGGTCCCGGTGTAGAGGATGCACATCAGCCAGTTGTGCTTGCGAGTGAAGATGATCGCCTGGTCGGCGAAGGAGGCCTTGGCCGAGGCGATGTCGTTCATCCCCACCCAGGCGGCGACCGTCGAGGCGATGATGAACGGCACCCAGATGAAGCCCGCGTTCTGCATCCAGAGCCGGCCGCCGTCGCTCATCTCCTGCGGCTGACCGCCCAGCGCGCCGAAGACGCCCATGGTAATGACGATGGGCACCAGGAACTGCATGACGCTGACGCCGAGATTGCCGAGGCCCGCGTTGAGGGCGAGCGCATTGCCCTTCTCGGCCTTGGGGAAGAAGAACGAGATATTGGCCATCGACGAGGCGAAATTGCCGCCGCCGAAGCCGCAGAGCAGCGCGAGCACCAGGAAGATCAGATAGGGCGTGTCGGGATTCTGCACGGCATAGCCGATGCCGAGCGCCGGCAGGAGCAGGGAGGCGGTGGAAAATGCCGTCCAGAGCCTTCCGCCGAAGATCGGCACCATGAAGCTGTAGAAGATCCGGAGCGTCGCCCCGGAGAGCCCCGGCAGCGCCGCCAGCCAGAAGAGCTGGCCCGCCGCGAAGTCGAAGCCGATCGCCGGCAGCCGCGCCACCACGACCGACCAGACCATCCAGACCGAGAAGGCGAGAAGCAGCGCCGGGATCGAGATCCAGAGGTTGCGCCGGGCGATCCTGCGGCCGTTCGCCTCCCAGAACGCGGCATCCTCGGGCCGCCAGTCCTCGATGACCCCGGCCATGGAATGCTTCGCCGGCTCGTGGATCTCCTGGAACTCGGGGAGCGCCGGCAGCTCGTCGAGCGTCCGCCCCTGGGCCGAGCGCTCCATCGCCCGGATCGAGAAATGCATCCAGGTCAGCGCCAGGGCGACGAGCAGGAACAGGAACGCGAAGCAGCTGGTGTAGATCCCGGTCAGATCGAGCAGCGAGCCGAAGATGATCGGCAGGACGAAGCCGCCGAGCCCGCCGATCATGCCCACGAGCCCGCCGACCGCGCCGACATGCTCGGGGTAATAGACCGGGATGTGCTTGTAGACCGCCGCCTTGCCCAGCGACATGAAGAAGCCGAGCACGAAGATCGTGAAGATGAACGGCACGAACCCCATCGAGGTCGAGAAGGTGATCGGTCCGTCCCGCCCGTGGATCACGTAATCCGCCGGCGGGTAGGAGAGCATGAAGAGCAGGATCATCGAGAAGCCGAAGGTCATGTACATGACCGCCCGCGCCCCGTAGCGGTCGGCGAGATGCCCGCCGTAGGCCCGGAAGAGGCTCGCCGAAAGCGAGAAGGCCGCGGCCGACATGCCGGCGGTGCGGATGTCCACGTGATAGACGTCGACCATGTAGTGCGGCAGCCAGAGCGCCAGCGCCACGAAGGCGCCGAACACGAAGAAGTAGTAGAGCGAGAACCGCCAGACCTGCAGCTTTCGCAGCGGCGCGAGCTGCTCGGCCACCGAGGGCGGGCGCGCGCCCGACCGGCGCCGTTCGGCCATCTGCGGGTCGTCGCGGGCGAAGAGCCAGAAGACCACGGCCATGGCGGCGAGGGCGCCGGCCCAGATGTGGGCGACGGCCTCCCAGCCGAAGGCGACCATGACGAGCGGCGCGCAGAATTTGGTGACCGCCGCGCCGACGTTGCCGGCCCCGAAGATGCCGAGCGCCGTCCCCTGCTTCTCCTTGGGGAACCAGCGCGAGACATAGGCGACGCCGACGGCGAAGGAACCGCCCGACAGCCCGACGCCGAGCGCCGCGACGAGGAAGGTCGGATAGCTGTCGGCGCGCGTGAGCAGCCAGGTGGAGATGGCGGTCAGCAGCATCTGCGCCGTGAAGACCAGGCGCCCGCCGTATTGCTCGGTCCAGATCCCGAGCATCAGCCGCGTCAGCGACCCGGTCAGGACGGGGGTGGCCACCAGCAGGCCGAACTGGGTCTCGGTCAGGCCGAGCTGCGCCTTGATCGGCACGCCGATGATCGCGAAGAGCGTCCAGACCGCGAAGCAGAAGGTGAAGGCCACCGTGCTCAGCGCAAGGGCACGGTTCTGGGCGCCGCCGCTTTCCGCTGCCATCATTCCCTCCCGCAATCGCTCTCGGTCGGACTTTTGCGAATCGTCGGGACGGCCAAACTTGATGTAGATCAAGCGCCATGGTTGTGGGCGCGAAAACAAATTGATCGGCCAACGATTTGGGTCGCGGCCATCGCCGAGTTCGCATCGGGATCTGATTTTCCCGGCGAAGCGCTTGACACGCAGCCGCTGGGCGGCTTGATATTTATCAAACGCCGGGAAGGGGGAGGCGATGCGGTCCGACGACGTGCCGGAGATTCGGGAACTCACCCTGTTCAGGGCCCTGGCCGACGACGCGTTCGAGACGCTGATCCGGGGGGCCTATCTCCTGACCTTCCCGCCGACGGTCGAGCTGATCCGGGAAGGCGACTCGCCGGACTTCCTGCATGTCCTCGTGGAGGGCGGCGTGGAGCTCTTTTCCGGATGGCACCGGCGGGAGACCACGCTCTCGATGCTCGCCCCGGTCTCGACCTTCATCCTGGCGGCCACGATCACCGACCGGCCCTATCTCATGTCGGCCCGGACCGTCTCGAAGAGCCGCATCGCGCTCATTCCTTCGGAAGACGTGCGGACGGTGTTCGACGCCGACCGGGATTTCGCCAATGCCATCGTCAACGAGCTGGCGGATTGCTTCCGCGCCTCGATCAAGCACGCGAAGAACGTCAAGCTGCGATCATCCGTCGAGCGCCTCGCGAATTATCTCCTCTGCGAGGTCGCGGCCCAGGGCGGCGGGTCCGAGGAAGGCCAGATCACCCTGCCCTACGAGAAGCGCCTCATCGCATCCTGGCTCGGGATGACGCCCGAGAACCTTTCGCGGGCCTTCGGATCGCTCAGGCCCTATGGCGTGAGGGTGGAAGGCGCGCTGGTGCACCTCTCCGACATGTCCTCCCTGCGCAGGCTCGCGAAGCCGACCCCCTTAATCGACGATCCCGCGTCCTGAAGCGGCCTCGTACGATCATTAGGTGATAGCTTTAATCCGAAGCCGCCTTCCGCCCGCGGATTTGGCAAGGACAAATCCGCGCGCGCCTGCCTGCCCCTCGGCAGGCGCGACAAGCGCGCCCGCCCAGTCAGGCGCGCGCGGATTACCCACCGACGATGAAACCCGCCCGCCTCGACCTCCACGCTCAAGTGCTCCGGTCGGATGGCTCGGAGGACGCTCAGCCAACGTTTTGAGATATTGTTCAATAACAGCATGTTACATAGCGTCCCGCTGCGGGACGCCCCATTGCCGCCGCGCGGTACCGACCGGGCGGAGGACGTTTCAGACGAGCTTGACCGCGGGGAACGTCTCGCCCGGCTCGAGGATCGCCGCGATATTGGGGACGATCGGCATCTCCTCCCAGGTTGCGGCGGCCGTGAGCTTCAGGGCGCCGAAGGTCCCGGCGACGGCCGCTTCCATCGCCGGAACCGCGGCGACGCCCTTCGCGCGGCGCGCGGCGAGCAGGCCCGTGAAGAGGTCGCCCGTCCCCGCCGGCCGCGCTTCGATGCGCGGGGTGGTGACCGTCCAGCGGTCGCCGCCCTCGGCCAGGAGCGTGCAGACCGAGCGCTCCCCCGCGGCGAGGCCCGTGACGATCACGCCGGGCGGCGCGATCCGACCCGCCGCCGCCGCCGCCTCGCCGGGGGTGGAGACCGGGCCGCCGGCCAATGCGGCGAGTTCGAAGGCGTTGGGCGTCACCAGATCCGCGAGCGGCACGAGCCTTTCGGCGAAGGCGGCCTGCAGCTCGGCGGGCACGAAGAAGCCGATGTCGCTGTCGCCCATCACCGGGTCACAGAGATAGATCAGCCGCGGATTGGCCCGCCGCGCCCGCTCGACGAATGCCGCGACCTCCTCGGCGATTTCCGCGGAGCCGAGGTATCCGCTCACCACGATGGAGGCACGCTCGCTCAGCCCGCGCTCCTCGACGCCGCGCAGCAGGTCGGCGACCAGCGACGCTTCGAGCACGCGGCCCCGGGTGGTCGGATAATGCGGATGGTTGCTCAGGAGCGTCGTCGGCACTTCCGCCACATCCACCCCGAGCGCGCGCATCGGGAAGGCCGCCGCGCTGTTGCCCACATGCCCGACGACGACCTGGCTCTGGATGGAGATGATCGTCGGCGACATCGGACCGGTCCCTTCTGGCGCCGAACCTGCCGCGCCGCGCCTCATTCCGGTGTCTGGACGCGCCTGTCCCAGGATTCGACCGACCGCCGCCCCAGACGCCGTCGCGCCAGTTCCTGCCACGACGGCGACAGACTGGGCAATAGCGCAAACTCCGCAAGGGCATCCAGGTCAAGGGTCTCCCGGTAGAGCAGGCGATGCACCCGCCTCAGGGTCCAGGCCGGATGCGGTCGCCGCACCAGTGTCAGATCCGCCCCGGCCGCAATCTCTCCCGGCTCGACCACCCGGAAATACCAGCCAGTGCGCCCGGTGTCCTGAACCCGGCGCGCCATGTCGCCGAGCCCGAACCGGAGGTTGAGCCGCCAGCAGGGCTGCCGGCCCTGGCTGAGCTCGACCAGCGCGGATCCGGCCCGGAACACATCGCCGATGCAGACATCGGCCTCGGTGATGCCACCGACCACCAGGTTCTCCCCGAAACCGCCCGCGACGAAGCGCTCCGCGAGGTCGGGCAGTTCACGCCGCCAGTCGGCGTAATGGTCCTGCGGGTAGAGATGCACCGCCTTCTCGGCTCCGCCGTGGTGCCGCGTGTCGCCGTGCTCGTCGCCTTCCAGACCGGTCCTGGTCAGGACCACCGGGCCGGTGGCGGGCTGCTTGTCGATGCCACTCGGAACCCCCTTCGGACCGAGCGGGGCAATGCGACCGAGCCGCACTTCGTTTATCTTCCATTCCATCGCCATCCCCCTCGGCCCGGGCAGGCCTTCTCGCCCGAAGCTTGCGGCTCCGCTAAAAAGCGGTATATTCGATACATCTTTGCAAGGGCAAGCTGGCATGCATCTCGACAAGCGGACCGACTATTCCCTGCGCGTGCTCATGTTCCTGGCCTCGAACCGGGGGCGCCTCAGCACCATCGCCGAGATCGCCGATCGTTTCGACATCTCGCAGGCGCATCTGACGAAAGTTGTCCACCTGCTCGGCAGGGCCGGCTTCGTGGAGACCTTGCGCGGGCGCAGCGGGGGATTGCGGCTGGCGGGCGACGGCACGACGATCCGGGTCGGCGATGTCGTGCGCCGGATGGAAGGCGATCTCGCGCCCGTCGAATGCCTGCGCGCTTCGGGCGGGAATTGCCTGATCACCTCCTGCTGCCGCCTGAAGGGGGCCCTCTCCAGGGCGATGGGCGCGTATCTGGCGGTATTGGACGGCGTCACCATCGCGGAACTCGTCGAAGTGAACGGTGCGCTGGCGCTCCTGCTCGGAGAGGCGGCATGACGGCGGCCCAGGTGCGATCCTTCGCCGAGGAAAGGCGCGCGGAGATCCGGGCGAAGGCCGCGGCGATCGGCATCGACGAGGCCTATATCTCCCGCCTGGTGGATTGCTTCTATGCCCGCGTCAGGACGGACGAGACGCTCGGCCCGATCTTCGAAGAGGCGATCCTCGACCAGTGGGAGCCTCATCTGGCCCGGATGAAGGCCTTCTGGAACTCGGTCGCGCTGAATGCGGGGGAATATTCCGGCCGTCCGGTGCCGGTGCATCAAAGGCTTCATGGCGTCACCGCCGAGCATTTCGGGCGCTGGCTCGCCCTCTTTCGCGAAACCCTGGACCAGACGGCGCCGAGCGCGGATGCGGTCGAATATTTCATGGTGCGGGCGGAGCGCATCGCCGCGAGCCTGCAGATGGCCATGTTCGAGAGGTTTCCCGGGGCGGGTGGCGGACCGCCGGTCCTCACTACGCCGAGGACGGCATGAGAGCCGGGTCCGGCGGCGCTGCCTTTTCCGCCGCGCCTGCGGGCGCGACCCGTGAACAGGCGGATGCGCGATGGCCGAAATCCGCGTGAAGCGCGCCTACCGCGCCGCGCGGCATTCCGATGGCGCGCGCATCCTCGTCGATCGCCTCTGGCCGCGCGGCATGTCACGGGATCGGCTGCGCCTGGTGGACTGGATGCGGGACATCGCGCCGAGCGAGGAGCTGCGCCACTGGTTCGGCCACGATCCGACCCGATGGGAAGCCTTCTGCGAGCGCTACCGGCAGGAACTCGACCGCATGCCCGAAGTCGTCGCGTCGCTGCGCGCCCGAGTCGCGGAAGGCCCGGTCACCTTGGTCTACGCGGCCAAGGACGAGGCGCATAACAACGCGGTAGCCCTGAAGACCTATCTCGAAGCACACCCCCGATGACGCGCAAGGTTCCCGGCTGGGCGCTGCCGATCATCCAGGCGGGGTTTGGCGGAGCGAAGCGACTGCCGCGGCGATCGAGCGCGCCGGCCAAGCGGGGTTCGTGCCCGTCATAGCTGCGGCCCTCGTCATCGACTCTCATCCCGGACGTGCCAGGGATCTTAGCCCGATCGACCGGTGTCGATCGGGCCGCGCCGGCCCTGCGGGGGGCCGGCGCGCAAGCGCGCCGTCCAAGGCCGTCCCGTCCCGATCCTCAAGCGAAAGTGATGCGGCACCTCCCTCGCCCTGCGGCGCGCGCCTCCGGGCGACCGGCCCGGGCAAGGCGCTACCGGCGCCTCGCATATTCGGTCCGGGGGCATGCGGCGCGGGCAGCGCGGGGCGCGGCCTTTTCTCACTCCAGCGGCTTGGCTTTGGGATGCTGCGTCTGTCGGGCGGAAGGGCCGCTGGCATAGCTCCGGCAGACTGGACACCCGGTCCGCGAGCGCACCGCCTTCCCTGATTCCCGGCGGGCCTGCTGCCGGAAGAAGTGAGGGGCCGCATCGACTGCGACCCCTCGGTTCATGAGCTTGGAGGCTGGCCGGATGGGCCGAGCCCGGCGTGTCGGTTCCTGACCGAGGGGGCTGCCCCTCAGGCGGTACCTCTCCGCACTGACCCGTCCAAACGCTCCAAAGTCTCACTCGACATTGGATCACCTCCTTTCACTGGTTTCGGTTGCCCCGATCGTGCCACCACCGCGGCGAAAAGCAAGCCGAAATTTCAGACCCCGCGCGCCACGCGCTGTAGCACCATCCGGAAGGGCACCAGCGCTACGGCCGCGATGGCGAGCTTCACCGTGAAATCGGCAATCGCGAGGCTGACCCAGAGTGGCGCGACCGGGCCATGGCCGAGGATGGGCAGGGCCTCGTTCGCCCAGGAGACATCGACCTGTGGCGCGATCCAGGCGAGCCGGGCCGAGAAGGCGACCGCGAAGAAGAGACCGGTATCGACCACCCCGGCGATGACGCTCGAGACCAGCGGCGCGCGCCACCAGTTTCCCGCGCGCAGCCGGTCGAAGACCGCCACGTCGATCAGTTGCGCGCTGAGGAAGGCGAGCCCCGAGCCCAGCGCCACGCGGATGCTGACCAGGGGCCCGAAGGCGCCCTCGATCTGCGTGCCGATCAGGCTGCAGACGAGCCCGGTGACGAAGCCCGCCAGCACCACTCGACGCGCCGCTGCCGGCCCGTAGAGCCGGTTCGTCAGGTCGGTGACCAGGAAGGCGAAGGGATAGGTGAAGGCGCCCCAGGTCAGCCAGTTTCCGAAGAGGAATTGCACGAGGATGTTGGAGGCGACGACGATCGCGGCCATGGCGAGGACGCCGGGCAGGAGATGGCGGGGCATGTGCGTTTTCCGTTTTGGCAAGGTGGCGGAGACTTGGCCGCAGCCGCGGCGCGAGACCCTTAGGCTCCGCCGGCCCCGCGCGCAATCCCCCGGAGGGTCAGAAACGGACCCGGACGCCGACCGTGCCGTATTGCGCCCCGCCGAAGGCGTCGCTGACGAGGCCGAAGACCCCGGAGCGGTGGTGGAAGCGCAGCAGCAGTTCGACATTCGGCCGCGACGGCAGGGCGAAGGTGAATTCGGGGGCAAAGAAATGCATCACCTGGCTGCCCTTGTCGTCATTAGCGCGGTCCTGCTCCACGTCGGTGATCTGGTTCGCCCAGTTGATGCCGGTGGAGAAGGCGACCGACATCAGCAGCGGCGCCTTCCAGGGGAAATGGTAGCGGAAGAAGAACGCCCCCCAGAGTTCCGTGGCGGATTGCCGTCCGTAGCGCTGAGCGATGCCGATCTCCGGCTCGACGTCGAATTTCCACAGCCGCCCCGTCCGGCGCGAGATCGCCGTCGCGATGATGTGGTCGTCGCCCTGGTAGTTCCAGGTCAGCGGCGCCTCGGGGGCGGTGACGAGCACCTGCCCCATCGAGTTCTCGACATACCAGCCGCCATAGATCGAGGCGCCGCAATCGCCGTGGCAGGGCGCTAGGAGCGAGCGAGGATCCCAGGCCGCCGCGGGATCGGCCAGCAGCACGAGCAGCAGCGCACAGAGAAGGCTACCGGCTTTCCAGACACCGCCGTTCAATCGCACCCGTCCGCCCGCGCCTGATCCGCTCCGGCGCCTGCCTTAGCAGAATCGCGCGACGAATTGAAACCGCACGCGCAAAGCGCGGGGGGCGCCTCAGCCCGCGAGGCGATCCTGATACGACAGGCTCGGCCGCGGGCGCCACTGCTCCTCGGGCTGGCGGCCGGCCAGGCTCTCGGGCAACTCGATCTCGTCGAAACCAACCCGCTGGGCGGCCCGGAACTGATCTGCGATCAGCGGACCCGCCGCGCGCAGGCGCCCGGTGTAGCCCATGGCGCGCAACCGGCGCGCGATTGAGAAGCCGCGCCCGTCCGCCATCGCCGGGAAGGCGACGCGAATCAATTCGAGCCGTGCGAGCCAGGGCCTCAGATCGGCCGCGTCACGGTCGTTCGGAAACGCCACCGCGAGGCCCTCCTCGGGCAGGTCCTGCCCGGTCCAGAAGACGTCGAAGGGCAAGATGCTTCCCTCGGCCCAGTCATCGGGCGCGAAGCCCTCTTTCGTCACGAGAATCGCCATCGCAACCACTCCTCAGCCTAGCTCGCCCGCAGGATCCGTCCGTCCGCGCCGAAATGAATGCCGCATTCGCTCTTGCCGGTGCCGCGCCAGCGGCCCGCCCGCATGTCCTCTCCGGGCGCCACCCGCGTCGTGCAGGGCGCGCAGCCGATGGAGGGGAAGCCCTTCGCCACCAGGGGATGCCGCGGCAGCGCATGGCGA
>Ga0116151_10003820_pt1 | contig 13367 bp, 11 predicted proteins | sample AD_UKC117_MetaG_FD_89893 | JGI IMG/M metagenome (GOLD analysis project Ga0116151, IMG submission 89893) | Active sludge microbial communities of municipal wastewater-treating anaerobic digesters from Hong Kong - AD_UKC117_MetaG | ecosystem: Engineered > Bioreactor > Anaerobic > Digestate...
CCTTGGCACCATGATCGAGCTCCCCCGGGCGGCGCTCACCGCCGACGAGATCGCACGCGAGGCCCAGTTCTTCTCCTTCGGGACCAATGACCTGACGCAGACGACGTGGGGGCTGTCGCGGGACGACTCGTCGCGCTTCCTCCCCCACTACCTCGAGACCGGGATCATCGACCAGGACCCGTTCCAGTCGCTCGATGTCGCCGGCGTCGGTCGACTGGTCCGGATGGCCGCCGAGGCCGGGCGCGCCACGCGCGCCGACCTCAAGCTCGGCATCTGTGGCGAGCATGGTGGCGACCCGGCGTCGATCGATTTCTGCGAGAGCGTGCGGATGAACTATGTCAGCTGTTCGCCGTACCGCGTGCCGATCGCGCGACTCGCCGCGGCGCAGGCCGCGCTCGCCAACCGCGGCACCGTGATCCGGACGCGGGCCACCGTATGAGCGGCGAGCCGATGGTGGGCGTCGTGATGGGCAGCGCCTCGGACTGGCCGGTCATGGAGCATGCCGTCCAGCGACTGATCCAGTTCGGGGTTCCGCACGAGGCACGAATCGTCTCCGCGCACCGGACACCCGCACTCCTCTTCGAGTACGCCGACGCCGCAGCGGGGCGCGGGCTGCAGTGCATCATCGCCGGGGCGGGCGGCGCCGCCCACCTGCCGGGGATGCTGGCCGCGCGGACCACGGTCCCGGTGCTCGGCGTCCCGGTGCCGAGCCGGCACCTGCAGGGAGTCGACTCGCTGTACTCGATCGTCCAGATGCCCGCCGGCGTCCCGGTCGCGACCTTCGCGATCGGCGAGGCGGGCGCCCACAACGCGGCGCTGTTCGCCGTCGCGACGCTCGCCCGGCGCGACCCCGAACTCGCCGCGCGCCTGGAAACGTTCCGGGCCCAGCAGACCGAGCGGGTGCTGGGGATGACCCTCCCCGACCCGGGATGATCCTCCCGGGCGCCACCCTCGGCCTCCTCGGTGGGGGGCAGCTCGGCCGGATGTTCGCGGCTGAGGCCGTGCGCATGGGTTACCGCGTGATGGTCGTCGATCCCGCGGGCGACGCACCGGCGGCGGCCCACGCCGACCGCCACCTGCGCACGTCCTGGGACGACCCGGAGGCCCTCGCGGCCCTGGTCGCCTCCACGGCGGCGATCACGACCGAGTTCGAGAACGTCCCGGCCGATGCGCTGCGCACGCTCGCGACCGACCGGCCCGTCCGCCCGTCAGCCGACGCCGTCGCCCGCTGCCAGGACCGCCTGGTCGAGAAGCAGTTCCTCAACGGCGCCGGTGCCGCCACCGTCCGCTGGGCCCCGGTGCGCGGCGTCGAGGACTTCGACGCTGCCTGGGAGGCCGTCGGCGCTGCCCCGGCGATCCTGAAGACCGCCCGCCTCGGATACGACGGGAAGGGACAGGCGACCGTGGCACGACGGGAGGAGCTGCCCGGGGCGTTCGACAGGCTCGGTCGCGTCCCCATGATCCTCGAGGAGCGGGTCCGACTCGCGACCGAGATCTCGGTGATGGTCGCGCGTGCCGCCGACGGCACCACCGTCCACTGGCCCGTCGGCGAGAACACGCATGTTGATGGCATCCTGCACACCACCGTGGTCCCGGCGCGCGTCCCCGAGCCGACCGCGGTGGCGGCCGCGGAGACCGCCGTCACCATCGCGACCTCCCTCGACTACGTCGGGGTCCTCGGCGTGGAGTGCTTCATTACCGTCGAGGGTCGACTGCTGGTCAACGAGATCGCCCCGCGCCCGCACAACAGCGGCCACTGGACGCTCGATGCCAGCGTGACGAGCCAGTTCGAGCAGCAGGTGCGGGCGCTGGCCGGATTGCCACTGGGCACCACCGACCTGCTGCGCCCGGCCGCGATGGTGAACCTGCTCGGAGACCTCTGGCAACGCGGCACGCCGCACTGGGAGCGGGCGCTCGCGATGCCCGGCGTGCGGCTCCACCTCTACGGCAAGGCCGACCCGCGGCCCGGCCGCAAGATGGGCCACCTCACCGCGCTGGCCGCACGACCCAGCGACGCCCTGGAGCTGGCTCTCGCGGCGTGGCGGGCGCTGACCGACTAGCCGGCACGATCGCGGTGCACGGCGAGCGCCGGCGCCCCCGCCACGCGAAGCTGGCTCAGCACGAAGGCGTAGTCCCGCGCGACCTCCCGCAGGCGATCGTACCGTCCCGACGCCCCGCCGTGCCCCGCCCCCATGTTCGTCAACAGGATCAACGGGGCGTCGTTGGTGCGGAGGGCACGGATCCGGGCCACGTACTTCGCGGGCTCCCAGTACATCACCTGCGAATCATTCAGCGCGGTGCGCACCAGCATCGGCGGGTACGGACCGGCGGTGAGGTTCGTGTACGGGCAGTACGCGCGCATCCAGGCGTACTCCGCCGCGATCGCCGGGTTGCCCCACTCCTCGTACTCGCCGACCGTGAGCGGCAACGTCGCGTCCGACATCGTGTTGAGCACGTCCACGAACGGGACCTGCGAGAGGACCGCTGCCCACCGGCTCGGGGCGAGGTTGACCACCGCCCCCATGAGCAACCCGCCGGCACTGCCACCCTCGATCGCGATCCGATCGGGAGCCGCGACGTGCGCGGTGACCAGGGTGTCGGCTGCCGCAAGGAAGTCCGTGAAGGTGTGCATCTTGTCGCCCAGCCGGCCTGCATCGTGCCAGGCCTTGCCCAGCTCACCACCCCCGCGCACGTGCGCGATCGCCACCACCACGCCGCGCTCCAGCAGCGACAGGCGGTTCGAGGAGAAGGACACGGGGTACGGGTAGCCGTACGCCCCGTAGCCGTGCAGCAGGCAGGGTGCCGTGCCGTCGAGTGCGAGGTCGGCGCGATGCACCACCGAGACGGGCACGCGGGCCCCGTCCGCGGACCTGGCCTCGAGGCGTCGCGTCGTGAACCGGGAGGGGTCGTGGCCGCCCTTCACCGGCTGCTCCTTGAGCAGCTCCCGTGACCGCGCCTGCACGTCGTACGACCAGACGGACATCGGCTGGATCGGTGACTGGTAGCCGAAGCGGTAGTGCTCGGCCTCGAACGACGGATTGGCGCCCGCGTGGCACTCGTACACCGCGTCGGGGAAGGCGATTCGGTGCGGCGGGCGGTCGCCATCGAGGGGGTGGATCCGCAGGTGCGGGAGGCCGGCCTCCCGTTCGTGCAGCACGAGGTGCCCGGCGAAGCTCTCGACGCCCTCCAGCATCACGTCCTCGCGATGCGGCATCACCTCCACCGCCCCGGCGAGGGTTCCCCCGTCGGTCGGCAGCCGGACCAGCCGGAAGTTCCGCCCGGTGTCGTTGATGCGCAGGTAGAACGCATCGCCGTGGTGCGCGACGTCGTATTCCCGGCCCGCAACCCGCGGCAGGACGACCCGCCAGGGCTCCTCGCGTCCCGCCCGCCGGACGCGCACCTCAGACGTGGTGTGACTCGCCGCCTCGATGACGAGCCACTCCCGGCTCCGACTCCGACTGACCCCGACGTTCATCGACTCGTCCGGCTCGTGCCAGGCCAGCTCGTCGGTGTCGGTGTCGAGATCGAGCCGCCGGATCTCGTGCGAACGCTTGGTGCCGGGATCCTCGACCCCGTACCAGAGGGTTCGCCGGTCGGCATCCCACGCCACCGACGTGACACGCTCGCGCCGGAGCGGGAGGTCCTCGCCGGTTCGCAGGTCGCGGACGCGCAGCGTGTACTGCCGGTAGCCGGTCGTGTCCAGCGACCAGGCGAGCCACCAGCCGTCGTCGCTCACCGCGAAGCTGCCGACCGCGAGGAACGGCGCCTCGTCCTGCATCGTGTTGAGGTCGAGCAGGACCACCTCCTCCCCTGCCATGCTCCCCGCGCGACGACAGTGGATCGGGTACTGCTTCCCTTCCTCGGTGCGGCTGTAGTACCACCACCCTCGCCATTCGTAGGGCACGGAGAGGTCGGTCTCCACGATCCGACCCAGCATCTCCCGATAGAGCGAGGCCTCAAGGTCGGCCAGCGGGGCGAGGGTCGCCTCACCCCAGGCGTTCTCGGCTTCCAGGTAGGAGCGGACGTCCGGATCGTCACGGTCACGGAGCCAGGCGTACTCGTCCCGGAGCCGTTCGCCATGGCGGATGACCTCGGTGGGTCGGGGCTCGGCAGCGGGCTCGGGAGGCATCGGCATCCATGGGTCCTCGGGTCGGGGCGGTCGGCGGACGGCCGGGGACAAGATACATTCCCCTCTCCCATGCCCCGCGTCCTGGTCGCCTTCGCCCACCCCGCGCTCGAGAAGTCGCGGGTCCACCGCGCCCTGCTGGCGGCGGCCTCCCGACATCCCGCGGTCACCGTGAACGACCTGTACCAGGTCTATCCCGATGCCGACATCGACGTTGGCCGCGAGCAGGCCCTGCTCCGGGAGCACGACATCGTGCTCCTCCAGTTCCCGATGTACTGGTACAGCACGCCACCGATCCTGAAGCTCTGGCAGGACCTCGTGCTCGAGCACGGCTGGGCATACGGGCGAACCGGCCACGCCCTGGCCGGGAAGTCATTGGCGTGCGCGGTGACGGCGGGTGGGCCGCGCGAGGCGTACGAGCCGGGCGGCTTCAACCGGACCTCGATCCGGCAGTTCCTCCTGCCCCTCGAGTCGACCACGCGGCTCTGCCGGATGACCTGGCTGCCTCCCTGGATCGTCCACGGGACACACCGGCTCGACCCCGAGCAGATCACGCGCGCCGCCGCGGAGTATGCGGAACTCCTCTCGGCCCTCGCCGAGGGCCGGATCGATCCGGTCCGCGTCGCCGAGGCGGACGAGCTGCGTCCGATCCACTGGACTGGCGGGAGCTGAGCGATGGAGCACGGCGGATTCTTCGAGCAGGCCTTCGTGTACCTCGCCGCGGCGGTCATCGCGGTGCCGGTCGCCAAGCGACTCGGCCTGGGGTCGGTCCTCGGCTACCTGATCGCCGGCGCGATCATCGGCCCGTTCGGGCTGGCGCTCATCGGCGAGGCGGGTCAGGACATCATGCATGTCGCCGAGTTCGGCGTGGTCATGATGCTCTTCGTCGTGGGGCTCGAGCTCGAGCCGGCACTCCTCTGGCGACTGCGCGCCTCGATCCTCGGGCTCGGCGGCCTCCAGGTCGTCGTGACGACGGCGGCAGCGGCCGGGATCGCACGCCTCCTCGGACTTGGCTGGGCCGAGGCCGTTGCGGTGGGGATGGTGATCGCGGTGAGCAGCACGGCGATCGTGCTCCAGACGCTGGAGGAGCGGGGCCTCCTGCAGACCACCGCCGGCCAGTCCGCGTTCTCGGTGCTCCTGTTCCAGGACATCGCGGTGATCCCGATGCTCGCGCTGTTCCCGCTCCTGGCCCCGCGCGGGGCCGAGGTGGCCGGTGGACACACCTGGGTCGATGGGCTGCCCGCGTGGGGACGCGCCCTGGCCGTGCTCGGCGCCGTCGGCGGGATCGTCGTCGCGGGGCGCCTGCTGCTCGGTCCCGTCTTCCGGCTCATCGCGCGCACCGGCTTGCGCGAGCTGTTCACGGCAGCCGCGCTTCTCCTGGTCGTGGGCATCGCGTTGCTGATGTCCCAGGTCGGCCTCTCACCCGCGCTGGGGACGTTCCTTGCCGGTGTCGTCCTGGCGACCACCGAGTTCCGCCACGAACTCGAGAGCGACATCGAGCCGTTCAAGGGCCTCCTGCTGGGCCTCTTCTTCATCGCGGTCGGCGCGTCGATCGACTTCGCCCTCGTGGGGAGCCAGCCCGGCACGATCGCCGCGCTCGTCGGCGCGACCCTGCTCGGCAAGTTCCTGATCCTGCTCGGGCTGGGCCGCGGGTTCGGGCTGAGCGGCGAGCAGCGTGGATTGTTCGCCTTCGCCCTGCCGCAGGTGGGCGAATTCGCCTTCGTCCTGCTCGCGTTCGGCAGCAGCCTGGGACTCCTCGCCGCCGAGGTCGCCAGCCCGCTGGTCGCGGTCGTCGCGCTCACGATGGCCGCCAGCCCGATCCTGATGCTGGCCTGGGAGCGTGTCGTCGCCCCGCGCCTCGGGACCCGTGAGGTCACCGCCCGCGAGGCCGATGAGATGCACGGCGAGGCCCCCGTGCTCATCGCCGGCTTCGATCGCTTCGGCAACACCGTCGGTCGCTTCCTGCGCGCCAACGGCGTGCCGACCACCGTCATCGACAACGACTCCGACCGGGTCGATGTGCTGCGACGGCTCGGCCTTCCGGTCTACTATGGCGACCCGACCCGGCTCGACCTCCTCCGCTCGGCCGGCATCGCGTCGGCACGGGTGCTGGTGGTCGCGCTCGATGAGCCGGGCCGGAACATCGCGCTCGTCCGCGAGGTGCGGCGACACTTCCCCGAGGTCCGCATCTTTGCGCGGGCGGAGGACCGCAACGACGCCTATGACCTCATGGACCTCGGCGCGACGCAGGTCTACCGGGAGACGCTGGACACCGCGCTGCGGGTCGGCGTCGACGTGATGGGGGCCCTCGGGCGCCGGACCCACGCCGCGACCCGCGCCGCGCGGACCTTCCGCCGCCACGACGAGGCCGCCCTCGCCGAGCTCGCGGCGGTGCGCGGCGATCGCGCCCGCCTGCTCGGGGTTGCCCGCGAACGGATCGCCGAGCTGGAGCGGATGCTGCAGGCCGACGCCGACGAACCCGACCTCGAGCGCGATGCCGCCTGGGACCCGACGACGCTGCGGGAGGAGATGCGCGGGACGTGAGAAGAGAGAAGAGAGAAGAGAGAACCCACCCTCTCTTCTCTCTTCTCTCTTCTCTCTTCTCTCTTCTCTCTCTTGTCGCTCGATGGAGGCGCAGGGAATCGAACCCTGGTCCGAGCCGCTTTCCGGGACCGCGTCTACGTGCGTATGCTCCGCTTCCAGCTTGGCGCCGGGCCGGCACGGAGCCAGCCTTCCCGACGTTGACCTCCTGAGATCTCGCTTCCGATGGTGGAGGACCACCGGTCGCCAGTCCGGTTTATCGATCCGATCGAGGCGCCCCGGACGGGCCCCTTCCTCGGAGGTGCGTCAAGCGAGCAAGCTCAGCTTACGCAGCCAGTGCCAGATCAGAGTTGGCAGGTAAATCATTTCCGAAGGGATTAACCAGGACCTCGGACCTGGGCACGCAGCGATGCCTTCACTCAACCCGTCGAAGCCGATCGCCCCCGTCCCTGCAATATAGCCGCACCCCGGAGTTTTCCACGTCCCTCCCCCTCAGAGCCATCCCCGTCGGCGGAACCAGGCGAAGATCCCCACGCTCATCACGATCATGAGGAGCAGGACCGCGGGATAGCCCCACGGGGAGCGCAGCTCCGGCATGTGCGCGAAGTTCATCCCGTAGACCCCGACGATGAAGGTCAGGGGCAGGAAGAACGCGGAGAAGACGGTGAGGACCTTCATCACCTCGTTGGTCTTGTGGCTCGACATGGCGAGGTGGAGCTGGAGCAGCTGGTTGACCTCGTCGTGGATCTGTTCCACCCAGAACAGGTAGGCCTCGGCCGCTTCCCGGACGTCCTGGTACAGCGGCTCGGCGCGCTCGGCGGGCGGCACCAGCTTGTTGAGGATGGTGCTCATCTGCCAGAGGATCCGTCGGCTCAGGGCGATGCGCCGCTTGAGGTGGTGCATCTCGCGCAGTGTCGGGGCCGGGACGTCGTCGTCGAAGACCCCTTCCTCGAAGGCATCGAGCAGCCGCTCGCTCCGCTCCAGCGGCTTGTCGTACGAGTCGAGGACGGCGAGGATCAGCGCCACGAGGATCCCCACGTGGGTCGGGTCGCCCTCGTGCTCCGGCCCGAACCGTTCCCGCACCCGGGTGATCTCCGACAGGTCCGCGCGGTGGACCGTGAGGAGCAGGCCCTCGCGAAGGAAGATCGCGACCTTCCGGGTCAGTTCCTGGGGGGTGCCCGCATCGTCCGGGGCGGCGAGGTCCCGGGCACGGAGAATCAGGAAGGTTGCGCCGGCGATCCGCTCGAGCTTCGGCAGGTGCTCGGGATCGAGGCAGTCCTCCACCACGGTGGGGGGAAGGTGGAACTCGCGGGCCAGGTCGTGGAGTTCCTCGCGCGTGGGGCCGACGACATCCACCCACCGGCAGGCATCGGTCGAGACGACATCATGGCGCATCAGCTGCCCCCTTCCATCCCCGCGAGGATCCGATCGGCCGCGGTTGCGGCCCCGAACCCGTTGTCGATGTTGGTGACCACGATCCCCGAGGCGCAGGCGTTGAGCATGCCGAGGAGCGCCGCGAGGCCACCGAACGCCGCGCCGTAGCCGACCGAGGTGGGCACGGCGATCACCGGTGCGGCCGCCAGCCCGCCCACCACCGAGGCGAGGGCACCCTCCATCCCGGCCACCACGATCACCACGGCGGCCGACCGTACCCGGGATTCCTCGGCGAGGATCCGATGCAGGCCGGCCACGCCCACGTCGGCGAGCCGATCGACCCGCCGACCGAAGGCGCGCAGCGTCTCGACGGCCTCCTCGGCCACCGGGAGGTCGCTCGTCCCGGCGGCCACGACGAGGACGAGGGGCGCCTCGTCGGTCGGCGCGGCATGCGCCGCGACCGGGAGCCATGCCGTGCGCGCGAGGGCGTTCACCCGCACATCGGGGTGCGCCTCGACCAGGGCGTGCCGCTGAGCGTCGCTCGTACGGGTCGCCAGCACCCCCGCACCGGCGGCCTGCAACCGCTCGGCGATGCGAACCACCTGCTCGACGGTCTTTCCTTCGGCATAGATCACCTCGGGACGACCCTGCCGGAGGTCGCGGTGGTGATCGAGGCGAGCGAATCCGAGATCCTCGGCCGGAAAGGCGGCGAGGCGCCGGAGCGCCTCGTCGGTCGGGATGGCGCCGTCACGGACCCCATCCAGCAGCGCGGCCAATGCGGCCCGGTTCACGCGGCGGCCACCGCCGACTCGCGTGCCAGGTAGTCGGCGAAGATGCGCTCGGCGTCGGCGAGCCGCTCGACCTGGAAGAGCTGCTGGCGCAGTCCCGTCGCACCGTGGAGGCCCTTGGTGTACCAGCCGAAGTGCTTGCGGAACTCGACCATGGTGCGGCGCGAGTCCTCCTGCAGCTCCAGCGCGAGGCGGGCATGTTCCAGCGCCACCGCGAAGCGCTCCGAGGCGGTCGCCGGCGCCGGCGCCGGGTGTCCGTCGAGCAGTGCGCGCGCCTCGCGGAACAGCCATGGCTGGCCGAACGACCCGCGGCCCACCATCACCCCGGCACAGCCGGTGTGATCGCGCATCCGCACCACGTCGGCCGCGACCTGGATGTCGCCGTTGCCGATCACCGGGATCTCCAGCGCCTCGACCACGCGGGCGATCTCGTCCCAGTTGGCCGAGCCGGAGAACATCTGCGATCGCGTGCGCGCATGGAGGGTGAACGCCTTCGCACCGGCGTCCTGCATTCGCAGGGCGATCTCCACCGGGTCGCGCATCTCCTCGTTCCAGCCCGAGCGGGTCTTGACGGTGACCGGCAGGTGGGTCGCCGCGACGCAGGCGCGGATGATCCGCTGCACGAGGTCGAGGTCGCGCAGGCAGCCGGAGCCGCCGTTCCGGCTCACGACCTTCTTGACCGGACAGCCGAAGTTGATGTCGACGAAGTCGGGCCGGTAGTGCTCGGTCACGAGTGCGGCGGCCTCGGCCATCGCGTCGACGTCGCTGCCGTAGATCTGGATCCCGATCGGGCGCTCGACCTCGTCGAACTCGCACCCCTCCAGGACCCGACCGATCCGGCGGCGGATCCCTTCCGAGTTGAGGAACTCGGTCAGCACGACATCGGCGCCCATCCGCCGACAAATGCGGCGGAAGGGCGGCTCCGACACCCCGGCCATCGGGGCAAGGAACATCGGGAACGCGCTGCCGGTCGGATAGGGGAACTTCATGCCTCCCAATTTAAGGGGGGCCGACCGGCCTGCGGGAGCGCTACGGCGCCCCAGGGAGGTAGCGTGCCGGGATCGGGTTCGCGGCCCGCTCCCCCTCCCACAGGATGCTGACGACCCACCAGCGGGTCCCGTCATTCCAGAGCTGGAAGCTGTTGATCCCCCGCATGAAGGGCTCCGGATCCTCCGGGGCGTGCCGGCTCTCGTAGGTCGAGAACACATGGACCACCCGGCCGTACTGCTCCACCCGGCTGGCGATCTCGCGCTCGAAGAAGCCGTTGGCCACCAGCCCCGGGCCGGCCTGCGCGACATAGGTCTCGGTGTCCCAGACGAGCCGCGCCCAGCTGCCGTCGGCGCGCTGGCCGGTGGGCATGAACCGGGCATCGGGTGCCATCAGGCTGCGGAGGCGCGGCCAGTCGCGCTCGACCCCCTTCGGCGCGGAGATGCTGGCATAGACCGCCGAGATGATGCCGTCGACCGTGGCGACATCCGCGAGGCGCGGCGCGGCGTCCTGCCCCTGGGCGGAGATGGGCACGGCGGACAACGCGCCGAGGATCGCGATCAGGGACAGGGCCCGCTGCATGGGTGCCTCCGGGGAGGGGGAGCGTTGGGAGCCGCCTCGCGCGGCGCCCCGCGAATTCTACGTTGTCCCCCTCCCCGGCCCGGGTTAGGGTTGTGTCATGCAGTTGAGCGCCTTCCTCGCCCCGTCCGCCGTCGCGCTCGACATCGAGGCCAGCGACCGGGATGCCGTGCTCGCGGCACTGGTGGAACTGCTCGGGGTCACGGGGCGCCAGCGCACGACGCTGCTTCGCCTGCTGACGCGCCGGGAGGTGCTCGGCTCGACCGCCGTGGGGCGCGGGATCGCGATCCCGCACTGCCGCACGCTGGTCGTGCCGCGGGTGCGGATGGCCTACGCGCGCCTCGCGACGCCGCTGCCCTGGGAGTCGCTCGATGGCGACCCGGTGCGGCATGTCTTCCTGATCGTCGCGCCGCCGGTGGAGGTGAGCAACCAGTACCTCCCGGCGCTCGCGCGGCTCGCCCACTTCGCCCGGGATCCCGGCGCGACCCGGGACCTCGATCGTCTCGAGGCGCCGGCGGGCATCGCCGCGGTGCTCGCGGCGCACGGCGGCTGAGGCCGCCCTACTCCCACTCGATCGTCGCCGGCGGCTTGCTGCTGACGTCGTACACCACCCGATTCACCCCCGGCACCTCGTTCGCGATCCGGTTCGAGATCGTGGCGAGCACCTCGGGCGGGAACGGGAACCAGTCGGCGGTCATTCCGTCGCGCGAGGTCACGGCGCGCAATCCCACCACCTGGTCGTAGCTGCGGAAGTCGCCCATCACCCCGACCGAGCGGATCGGCAGCAGCACCGCGAACGCCTGCCAGATCGCGTCGTACAGCCCGGCGGCCCGGATCTCCTCGATGTAGATCGCATCGGCCTGCCGGAGCAGGTCGCACTGCTCGCGGGTCACCTCGCCCAGGATCCGGATCGCGAGGCCCGGGCCCGGGAACGGGTGCCGACCGACCATCTCCTCGGGGAGGCCGAGCTCGCGACCGACCGCGCGGACCTCGTCCTTGAAGAGCTCGCGCAGCGGCTCGATCAGGGCGAACGGCAGCCGCTCCGGCAACCCACCGACATTGTGGTGCGTCTTGATCGTGACGGAGGGCCCGCCGGTGGGGGAGAACGACTCGATCACGTCGGGGTAGAGGGTCCCCTGCACCAGCCAGCGCACGTCGTCGCCGACCGCCCGGGCCTCCCGCTCGAAGGCATCGATGAACTGCTTGCCGATCCGCTTCCGCTTGGTCTCGGGATCGGTGACACCCGCGAGGTCCGCCAGGAACGCCTCGCTCGCATCGACGACCCGCAGGTCGATGCCGAGGTGGCGACGGAAGGTGGCCTCGACCTGTTCGCGCTCGTGCAGCCGAAGGAGGCCGTGGTCGACGAAGATGCAGGTGAGCCGGTCGCCGACGGCGCGGTGCACCAGCGCCGCCGCCACCGACGAGTCCACCCCGCCCGACAGCCCGCAGATCACCCGGTCCGACGGGCCGACGAGCTCGCGGATCCGCGCCACCTCGCTGTCGACGAAGTGCTCGGGCGTCCACGTCGGCTCGGCGCCACAGATCCCGAACAGGAAATTGGCGAGCATCTCGCCGCCGCGCGGCGTGTGCGCCACCTCGGGATGGAACTGCACCCCGTGCAACGGCCGCTCGTCGTGCTGCATCGCCGCGACCGGTGAGTTGGCCGAGGTCGCCGTGACGTGCCAGCCCGGTGGCGGCTCGTGGACATGGTCGCCATGGCTCATCCAGACGCTGGTGCGCTCTCCCGCGGTGAATCCCTCGAACAGCGGACCGCCCTCGACCACGACATCGGCCCGGCCGTACTCGCGCCGCGCCGCACCGACGACCTTCCCCCCCGAGAGGTGCGCCAGCACCTGCATGCCATAGCAGAGTCCGAGCACCGGGATGCCGAGCGTCAGCAGCTCGGGCTGGGCCAGCGGGACGTTCTCGCCATAGACGGAATTCGGGCCGCCCGAGAGGATGATCCCCTTCGGCTTCCACTCGCGGATCCAGTCGATGTCGCGCGACGGGGGATGGATCTCGCAGTAGACCCGGTGCTCCCGCACCCGTCGGGCGATGAGCTGGGTGTACTGCGAACCGAAGTCGATGATCAGGATGCCGTCGTGGTGGGTCACCGGGCCTCGTCAGCGAAGGGGTCGGGCGTCTCGGATGCGAACAGGTCACGCAGCCGCTCGCGCGGGCGGACCTCTGCCCAGCGATCGCCATCCACCAGCACCTCGGCGGCGCGGGCGCGGGCGTTGTAGTTCGAGCTCATGGCGAAGGCGTACGCGCCGGCGCCCAGCACGGCGAGGAGCGCGCCGGCGGGGACCTCGGGGAGGTCGCGCTCGAGCCCGAGGAAGTCGCCGGTCTCGCAGACCGGGCCGACGACGTCGGTCGGGACGGTCGACGCCTCGGGAGCGTCGACGGCGACGATCTGGTGCCATGCCTGGTAGAGCGAGGGGCGCAGCAGGTCGTTCATGCCGGCATCGACGATCGCGATCTCGCGCCCGCCCGAATGCTTCCGGTGCACGATCCGGGTCAGCATCACGCCAGCGGGCCCGACGAGGAACCGCCCGGGTTCGAGCTGCACGGTGCACCCCGTCGCGGCGAGTCGCGCGTGGATGGCCGCCACCCAGTCCTCGGGAGCCATCGGCGCCTCGTCACGGTAGCGGATGCCGATCCCGCCACCGATGTCGAGCGTCGTGGGCGCATGTCCCCGGCGGCGCGCATTAGCGAGCACCTCGAGCAGTCGGTCGAGCGCCGCGACCCACGGCGTCGGCTGCATGATCTGCGAGCCGAGGTGCATCGCGAGCGCATCGAGCACGAGGGCGCTCGTCTCGTCGAGCACGGCGTAGGCGTCGGGCAGCTGGTCGATCGGGATCCCGAACTTGAGGCCGCCCTTCCCCGTGCTGATGTAGGGATGCGTCTCGGCGGTGACGTCGGGGTTGATGCGGATCCCGACCGGCACCCTCGCGCCCTGGGCCTCCGCGAGC
>Ga0116151_10003821_pt1 | contig 13366 bp, 9 predicted proteins | sample AD_UKC117_MetaG_FD_89893 | JGI IMG/M metagenome (GOLD analysis project Ga0116151, IMG submission 89893) | Active sludge microbial communities of municipal wastewater-treating anaerobic digesters from Hong Kong - AD_UKC117_MetaG | ecosystem: Engineered > Bioreactor > Anaerobic > Digestate...
TCAATCGCAAGTATAATCACTGGTAGCTGTCACTGAGCACGACGTGAGGTGTCAATCCTACGTTGGGAAATGTCCAGGCTTGACAATTCTTTCTGATACAGGTATGTTTGATTTTGAGTCGATGCACAGCCGTGCCTGAAAATGAGTGATGCCTGTCGCGCTGTGAGCCACGGAATCTGAGAAGGAATCTCAAACGAGTTTGTGTTATGCAAGACGAACATCAATATGCTCAAACGGCAGCAAGCCGAGAACCGGCAGCAAGTGCCGGTAAGCAAGCAGACCCAGTAGGCAATGATTATACCAGCGCAAGCAATAAAGCCGGCGGTGGTGGAGGACCAGGGACGGGCAACTTTGTCCTGCGCGAGTTGGTTCAGGTTCTTTTTCCCGCTCTGCTGTTGGCGTTAACCATTCATCTCTTTTTGGCCCAGGCTACCATTGTCTATGGGCGTAGTATGGAGCCGAATCTGCAAGAAAGACAGCGGTTGATTGTCGACAAGTTTACCTATCGCTTCTTACATTCACCCCATCGCAACGACATTGTGGTCATTAAATTGCCGGATATGGACGATTTGCTGGTCAAGCGCATCGTTGGGTTGCCCTACGAGACCATTGAAATTACCAATGGCATCGTGTATATCGATGGCAAACCGCTCGATGAGCCGTTCCCCCATGGCACCTATTTACAAACGATGGGGCCGCGCCGGCTTGGGCCGCTGGAGTACTTTGTGCTGGGTGATAATCGCGGCAACAGCAATGATAGTCGCGCTTTTGGTCCTATCATGCGCGAAGATATCAAAGGGCGAGTTTGGTTCCGTTACTGGCCGATTAATCAACTGCACACGTTCTGACGTGGGACCAACCGAATCAGTAACGTTGCTGGCTTCATCCTCTTTTCCAACGTTGTTCCAACAAATAAGCCGTCGTGCCACCAAGCCCATTGTGTCCCCAAGCATGTGCGCCTCGATGACAAAATCAGGATAGACATAAAGGTTCTATGCCCTCACGGCGTTGGAATAACCTCACCAAGATCATCATTACCGTTACCCTGGCCATTGGCGCAATTTTGCTTGTGGTCACCTTTCGCGCGCTCATCTCCCCCACCATCATTGCCTTTTTGATGGCCTTTGTGCTGGGTTACCCGGTGAATTGGATACAGCGCCGTACGGGGTTGGCGCGCGCCCCGGCGGTGGTTGTGCTCTACGTGGGTTTACTGCTATCGCTGGTGATTGTAACTGTTCTGATTATCCCGCGCGCTAGCACGCTTGCGACGTCGCTCGAGTTGACCATTGAAGAACTGGCGACGAGCCTGCTCCGTACCGAGTTTCAGCTTGGCACCCTGACGCTTTCCTTCGGTAGCCTGCTGGGGCCACTGAGCAATGCTATGCAAAATGCGGCCGGTGGCCTGACCGCCGATCCCCTCTCCATGGTCCGTGGCGTCACTGCCAGTGTGCTGACCGTTGTCTATGTCATGGTGGTCAATTTCTGGCTACTCAAAGATCTGAATAAACTGCAGCGCATGATGCTGGAGCAGATTCCCCTGGACTATCAAGAGGATGCGCGGCATCTGGGGCTGCAAATTGTCCAAGTTTGGGAAGGTTTTCTGCGCGGTCAATTGGTGCTGGCGCTGGTGGTCGGTGTCGTGACCTGGATTCCTTTGGCCATTGTTGGGATGGCCAACGCCGGCGGTTTGGCGTTGCTTGCCGGTGTCATGGAATTTTTGCCTTCGATTGGCCCTGGCATTAGTGGCACCATCGGTGTGCTCGTGGCTCTCTACCAGGGCTCCACCTGGATGAATGTGAGCAACGTTGTCTTCGCCATTATCGTGTTGGCGATTTATTCAGTGATCGCCCAGGTGGAGAGCATCTATTTTATTCCCCAACTCGTCGGGGGGCGGGTCAAACTGCATCCGGCGGTAGCCTTTGTTTCCGTCATCGGCGGTGCACTCTCTTTTGGCGCGTTGGGGGTTTTGCTGGCCACACCAACGGTGGGTAGCATGCGGTTGATCCTCATGTATATCTACCGCAAACTCCTGGATCAGGAGCCCTTTGAAGATACCAGTCGCGATTCCATGGTGCGGATTCCCGGTCTCATTGGGGGCCGCAAAATCGAAGCAATTATTTTTGATTTGGATGGCACCTTGACGGAGCTTGATTGGCATGCCACGACCTGGGCGGCCCAGCCACGGCCCTGGCTCGATTGGCTGATGCCCACCGAGCATCGCCGCGAACAGATGCGGCGCCTGATGATCGCCTTGGAAGGGTTCATTAATTTTGTGATTAGTCAGTTGCAACGGCGCGAGTCAACGAAACAGTTGGAACGCCTGTTGCCGTTCTTCAACACGTTGCGCGGCTATCCGCCACCGGAACGGTTGCAACTCCAGCCCTGTGTGTTGGCCACCTTGCACCAACTTTCGGTTACTTATCCCGTGGCTTTAATCAGCGCACGCGATGACCATTCGCTGCGCCAATTTGCCCAGACGAGTGAACTAGATCTGGCACTCTTTCAAGCCGTCGCCACGCGCGACAGTGTGCGCAATCTCCTGCCGCACAGTGAAGGCCTGATCCTGCTCGCTGAGCAACTGGCGATCGCACCTGAACAGATTCTGATCGTCAGCGATACAGATGTGAACCTGCGTGCCGGCCGTGCCATGGGAATGGCCTCGGCAGGTGTTTTATGTGGTCTGGGTGATGAATTTGATATGCGCGATGCAGATATTATCGTACCTGATGTGACTGAGTTGCCCGCCTGGCTTTAATCACATCGGTGCGTTCTACACTGTACGGACAGGACACCGTTCCCCTTCTTGTTTGCGGGTGCGTCCCATTTGCGGGGGATTACAGGAAAGGACCAATTTGACCGTCCAGTATAAGTCCCCAAATGTGGTACGCACCCCTTGTTTGTACAGCGGTTGTCATCTCCCCTGAAAAATGGTACGATTCTCCGCAACCTTTTGCAAGCCACGCGCTGTTTTGCGTTTTTTTATAACCACTATCAAGGAGGTTGTTGTGAGCCAAGCCGCAACATCGACAGAGACAGCCGCGGTTGCTGTCGATACCAATGATCAATCCATCTATGATATTTATACCAATGCTCCCGGTCCACAGGGCGCACTTCCGCTCGACCATGAGCTGTTGCTCAACGCTCCCAGCGGTGATCTCTTTGCCTTGAGTCAAAATGTCGGCATGGGGTGGGAACCCTCAATGTTGCGCCGCAAAGAATTTTTGATTCTAAGCACCCAGGGGGGGATCCGTGCCCCCGATGGGAAACCGATTGCCCTGGGCTATCACACCGGTCACTGGGAAGTCGGCCTACTCATGCAAGCCGCTGCCAAAGAGTTTACCGCCGAGGGGGCGATTCCTTTTGCCGGGTTTGTGACCGATCCCTGTGACGGGCGTAGTCAGGGGACTCTGGGAATGATGGACAGCTTGCCCTATCGCAATGACGCGGCGATTGTGTTGCGACGGCTGATCCGGTCGCTGCCCACGCGCAAAGGCGTCATGGGGGTGGCCACCTGCGATAAGGGCTTACCGGCCATGATGTTGGCGTTGGCGGCCCAAGCAACATTGCCGAGCATTTTGGTGCCGGGTGGGGTGACATTGCCTGCCACCGATGGGGAAGACGCGGGCAAGGCACAGACCATCGGCGTGCGTTACGCACATGGCGCCATCACTTTGGAAGAAGCTGCCGAGATTGGCTGCAATACCTGTGCCACGCCCGGCGGCGGTTGCCAATTTCTTGGTACGGCTGCGACCAGCCAGGTTGTTGCCGAGGCGTTGGGCATGACCCTTCTGCACGCGGCGCTGGCGCCCTCCGGCCAACCGATTTGGCTTGATCTCGCCACGCGCTCGGCCACTGCCCTGATGGCGCTTGAAGCCAATGGTGTCACGACCAGAGATATTTTGACGGAGGATGCGTTGCACAATGCGATGGTCGTGCATGCCGCTTTCGGGGGCAGCACCAATCTGTTGCTGCATATTCCGGCCATTGCCCATGCTGCCGGTCTCCCCAAACCGACCGTGACGGACTGGCATCGCATCAACGCGCAAGTGCCTCGCCTGGTTGACGCACTGCCCAATGGTCCGGTCGGCCATCCCACCGTGCAGGTCTTTATGGCCGGCGGTGTGCCTGAAACCATGTTGCATCTGCGCGAATTGGGCTTACTGCGACTAGCGGCGAAGACGGTGATGGGCCGGACGCTTGACACCTTGTTGGATGAGTGGGAGCACAGCGAGCGTCGCCAACGGGTACGCACGCTCTTGCAGGAATTGGAGGGCGTGGATCCCGACAATGTCATCATGAATCCGCAGCGTGCCCGTGAACGCGGCTTAACCAGTACGGTTACCTTCCCCGTGGGGAATCTCTGCCCGGAGGGTTCGGTTGTCAAGAGCACTTCGATCAATCCCACCGTGATCGATCCCGACGGCGTCTATCGCAAGACGGGTCCCGCCCGTGTCTTTACCAGTGAACGAGCGGCCATTGCCGCTATCAAAGGAACCGGTGCTCACCCCAAAGTGCAACCGGGCGACATTATTGTGGTGCTGGGCCGGGGGCCATTGGGCAGCGGTATGGAAGAGACCTATCAGTTGACCGCGGCGTTGAAACATCTGGATTGGGGCAAAGAGGTGGCCCTGATCACGGACGCACGCTTCAGTGGCGTCAGTACCGGCGCCTGTATTGGACATATGGGGCCGGAGGGACTGGCCGGTGGCCCCATTGGGAAGTTGCGAGAAGGCGACACGATTGAAATCATCATCGATACCGTTAACCTCGTTGGCAGCGTTAACCTGGTCGGGCACGGTGGCAAACGCTATAGCGCCGAGGAGGGGGCACGGGTGCTGAACGAGCGCACTCCCCTGCCTGAGATGGCGCCGGAGGAGCGCCTGCCCGATGACACGCGTCTCTGGGCTGCCTTGCAAAACGCCAGTGGGGGCACCTGGGGTGGGTGCGTCTATGATGTGGACCGGATCATCGAGTTGCTGGAGGCGGGAAAACGAGCGCTAGCCGAAGCGTAAAATCCACGCACTACCGCTGGCGTGGGAGGCCACGGCTTTGGAAGGCTGTGGCAAGTTCGTGGCGAAATTCGCGAAGAGCGATGGGAGAAACGATGACTGTAGAGAAACTAGAAGCAGGTATGCCGGTTCTCGCGGCCGGTGGGAAAGTTTTGCGGGTCTCCGCCGAATTGGCCGCCGCCTTCCAACCCGGCGATTCGCTGGCTGCCGTGGCGGAGAGTGGGCAACTGTTGCACATTCCTGCTGCCGAACGGCAATTGGCGACAGCCGCTGTAACACGCGCCGTGGATGCATTTGCCATGATGGGTTCTGTAACCGATCAGCAGATTTCCCGCTTCTACGAACACTTTGCTGCCATGTTGGAAGATGATGCCGTTTGGGCAGAGGTCAGCGCGGTCAATGCGCGAGATGTTACCCGCGCCCAAGCCAGGGGCCGATCAACCACACGCCTGATCGCCACGGAAAAGATGCGCCGTGGCATGATTGAGGGGTTGCGGGGCTGGATCACCGCAACCTCTCGCCGTGGGCAAGTTTTGGAGACAGTTACCCATGACGGCTTTACCGTCGAGCTGGTTGGCGCGGCTTTGGGGGTGGTGGCTTTTGTCTTCGAGGGGCGGCCGAATGTGCTAGCCGATGCCTGTGGCGTATTGCGGGGCGGGAACACCGTTGTCTTTCGTATCGGCAGCGATGCGTTGCAGACTGCACAAGCCATCATGCGGCTCGCCCTGGCGCCGGCACTGCAAGCGGCTGGTTTGCCTGCCGGCGCCGTTGTGTTGGTTGAAAGTGCTGCGCACGCAGCCGGCTGGGCGCTCTTTTCTGATTCACGGCTTGGCTTGGCGGTTGCGCGTGGCTCAGGACCGGCCGTTGCTACCCTGGGCGCGTTGGCGCGTGGCGCCGGTGTGTCAGTCAGTCTACATGGTACGGGGGGCGCATGGATCGTGGCCGCCGAGTCCGCCGATGCTGCCACCTTTGGCTGGGTTGTGCAACGTTCGCTTGATCGCAAAGTGTGTAACACGCTCAACACCTGCTGTATTGTGCGGTCGCGTGCCCAGGATTTGGTTCCCCTTTTGTTGGAAAACCTAACGGCTGCGGCCCAACAGCGTGGACAGCAGGGGAAGCTGCATGTCGTTGCGGAGGACTGTTACGTCGTACCGGCCGAACACTTCACGCGACAGGTTTTTGTTCGGCGCGCAGAGGGCGATTTTGAAGAGCCATTTGCAGAACCCATCTCCCGTTGCCAGTTGGGGCATGAATGGGAATGGGAAGAGACACCGGAAGTGACCCTGGCGCTAGTTGATTCCGTCGATGAAGCGGTTGTGCTTTTTAATGAGCAGAGTCCGCAGTTTGTCGCATCACTGATTAGCAACGACAGTGCAGAACAGCAACGTTTCTATGAAATGGTCAATGCGCCCTTTGTGGGTGACAATCACACACGGTGGGTGGATGGCCAGTTTGCATTGAACAAGCCCGAGCTTGGTCTATCCAACTGGCAACATGGCCGTCTCTTTGGTCGGGGTGGCATCTTAAGCGGTGATAGTGTCTACACCGTGCGCACACGCTATCGCAGTCAAAGCGGATAGCGACTATTTTTTGTGACCGTTACCGTTGGTGTGACTACCGACTTTCGTGTAAGTGCCATTGCCATTGCCGTTGCCGTTGCCATTGGCCGCGGCCATCTTTTTCAGATCACCGTCTAACAGACTCATCACTTTTTGAAAGGCCATCTCTTCATCCAAATAATCATAGCCGGCCACCCGCAGATCAATTGGATCGACCTTCATCTTCTCAAGCTGTTGCATTTCCCAATCTTTGCGAGCACGGATCGCCAGCCGCAATGCTTCTTTAAAGCCATACATTTCGATTGAAAAGGCTTTATTGATCAGCTGCTTCTTGCCATTGCGATACTCATGATAGGTGGCGCAAAAGGAGGCATGTTGGTTGAGGTGACCATTGCGATCATATTGTGTGGAAGAGAAGTGTACGCCACTGACGCCCAGTGTTGTATTTTTAATGGGATCAGGTCTGAAAGCAAGTTTCTTAAAGGAGGGGTTGTTCTCGATAAATTCGTCACGATCCATCATCGCTGCTGCCAGGCTTAGTGCTGGTATGTTATTGTAACGATGATCCATATAAAAACGCTGCAACTGTTTGCGATTACGCTGAATTTTCAAGAGCCATCCATAGGTCTTTTTGGGATTGGCCCGTTTACTGGCGTAATGATAGACACGATGAATATTGGTGAGCTCCAATTCCTCAAGATTGGGAATGCCCAAGTTGAAGATGGGCTGTGGTCGACTATACGCCACGATTGTCCTCCGATCTTTCTAAAAGCTTACAACTTGATCTGTATTTTTAGGCTTATGGTAATTTGCACGACAAAAGCGAAAACTACTTCAGGAGTAGCTTCAAGCATTAATGTGCTGTGCTGAGTATAAAAGTCCCAAATGTTGTGTGAAAAGTCCTATATATATTATCGAACAACGAAAAAGATCGCAAATTCCAAAATCTTCCGGTGAACAATGTTTGTACCTCTATTTTCTTTCTTAAATTGTAGTAAGGTTCGTGGATCATGAATGGTGCTCTAAGTTTGCTTCAAACATTGGTCAATGGTGGCATTGACACCTGTTTTACCAATCCCGGAACCTCTGAGATGCACTTTGTGGCGGCGGTCGATCAGGTGCCGCAACTGCGCACAATCCTTTGTCTCTTTGAAGGAGTCTGTACGGGCGCCGCCGATGGGTATGCGCGCATGACGGGAAATCCTGCCGCTACGCTGTTACATCTGGGGCCGGGGTTGGGCAACGGCTTTGCCAATTTACATAACGCGCGCCGTGCCCACAGTCCCCTGGTCAATATTGTGGGTGATCACGCCACGTACCACCTGCAATACGACGCTCCGTTAACGAGTGATATCGTCTCGGTGGCTAAGCCTGTTTCGGCGTGGATTCGAAGCTGTCGTACTGCTGCTGATGTACCGGTGGCTGCTGCCGCTGCCATTGTTGCGGCCCGACGGACACCCGGCCATATTGCAACGTTAATTCTGCCAGGAGACTGTGCCTGGAATGAAAGCGCTGCGCCGGCTACCCAATTCTCAGTTCCGGCACCACCAACGGTCGATGAAGCTGCCATCCAGCGCACGGCTGCCTTATTGCGCAATGGTAAACAGAGCGTCTTCTGTGTTGGAGGGCCGGCCGCGACGGAAGCGGGTATGCGCCTGGCCGCACGGATCTGCCAAACAACTGGTGCGCGTCTCGTGGCGCAGCGGGCAAGCGCCCGCATGAAATTGGGTGCCAATACTCCGATTGTTGAACGTGTGCCCTACGCCGTAACGCAAGCGCTGAAATTGCTGGAAAATGCTGAGCAAATGATTCTGGTGGGAGCACCAGAGCCTGTCGCCTTCTTCGCATATCCCAACATGCCCAGCCGCATGAGCCCGCCTGATGCGCTGCTTCATCCCTTTGCCACCGCTGAACAGGATGTGATCGGCGCGCTCGATGCATTGGCAGAAGAGGTGGGGGCCGGCCATGAGGTTGGGCCGGTCCACGAGCGGGTGTGCCCGGATCTGCCAACCGGGGAACTGACATCGGAGAAGATTTGGCAAGCACTGGCCCGCCTGTTGCCCGAGGAGAGTGTTATCGCCGATGAGTCGATCACCGCCAGTTGGGGCTCTGCGAAATGGATGGGGGGTGCCCATGCCCATGATTGGTTGCCGGTGATGGGCGGATCGATTGGCCAGGGCATTCCGGTTGCAACCGGCGCCGCGGTTGCTTGTCCTGGTCGCAAAGTAGTCAACACACAAGCCGATGGCTCCGCCATGTACACGCTGCAAGGACTGTGGACCCAAGCGCGTGAAGAGCTGGATGTGGTTACCATTCTCTTTTCCAACCGGGCCTACGCCATTCTTCAGGGGGAACTCCAGCGCGTTGGCGCCGATGAACAGAGTCGTAAAGCGCAGGAGATGTTAGATCTCAGCAACCCAACGATTCAGTGGACGGCTTTGGCCCGGGGAATGGGGGTCGAAGCCTCACGGGCGACAACGGCGGAGGAATTGAGCGACCAATTGGCGGCGGCCCTGCACAATCGGGGACCCCATCTGATCGAGGCGGTCCTGTAGTCGGTTCATTGTTCTTGAAAACTTAATTGTTCAGGGGGACTCCTTCCTGGAAGGGGCAATGGCACGACTTGTTGATGAAATTGCTATGCCCCTTCCAGGAAGGAGTGTCCCGTTTAATCATTGCTGAATCGTTACTCGAAATCGTGTGGAAAAGACGACTGAGTTTGTCAAAACGCCTTTTCCGCAAAACTTTCGTCAACTGCTGCATATCTGTGCCTGCGCAACGACCGGTTTGCGTAAGCGGCACCCAATCGTTTTCCCCGCTCACGCAAGCGCAATTGGATTGACAGGGCTACCAATGGCACCGGGCATCTGCAACGGCGCAATGACCAGCAGGCATTCATAGACTTTGTCGGCGGCCAACTGCTCTAGATTCAGATATTCCACCAAATAAACACCCAAATCCCGGATCGCGGCGGCGTGGATCGGTAGCTGTGCCGGTGGCATGGCATCAAATGCCTCGACCGCGTGGTTGTCCGCTAACACAGCCACCACATCATGTTCTTTCAGCCACGAAATGGTTGATGCATCGATCCCCGGTTCGCCGCTGTTAAAGTGCTCGCGGTCTTCTCCAAAGACCTGAATCCAGCCCGTGCGTGTCATCACGAGATCGCCCGGTTGGATCGTTACACCTTGGGCCGCGGCGCACGCATCGAGGTCTGCCGGTGTGATCGCCTCCCCTTTTGCCAGGTGCGGCACTCCTTTCCAGCCGGCAATATCGAGCAATACACCTCGCCCCACGATAAACGGCACATTCTGAATCCCATTGCGCGTGGCCCCTACGCTGGACATATGCTCCGACGCCTGCCAGCCGTTGTAGAGTTGGTCATCATACCAGATGTGGCAGAGCGCATCCATGTGCGTGCCCGAGTGTGAGTGCATTGTCACCACATCGTCAGCGCTGCTGCGTTGGGGCGCACCGATTGGGGCATTCTTATAGGTGGTGACGCGCCAGGTTTTGTGGCGCTGCGGCCACTGTGGTCCTTCCGCTTCCAGCGGGACCGAAAGGCTATAGGTCTTGCCGGTTTTGACCAGCCCCGCGGCCTTGGCAATAAGTTCGGGTGTCAACAGGTTGAGCGTGCCGCGCTCATCGTCGGCCCCCCACCGGCCCCAGTTGCTCAACGTGTTGTCGGTGGCGTACGCACCGTGTGCTTCTCCACACATAGTTGGCTCTCCTTGGTTGTTATTGGGTAATTGGTGATTGGGTGATTGGGTGATCGCTTACGGGCGCTGTGCGCCATTAATGGATCAACGGGATAGTAGCCATTGTACTGTGAATCGGTATGTCTGCCAAAGCATAGAAACTTCTGAGTTGACATCCCACCCCTTCCTCCGCTACGATCTATAATCACCAATCACCAATCACCAATCACCCAGAAAGCAAACCCACCATGCGTATCGCCATTGCCGAAGTCGGCCAGGAAACTTGCAGCTTTACCCCCGTCCGCACCACCGTTGATACCTTCCGCCAATATGGTCTCTATGAAGGAGACGAAGTCATTCCCGCCCGCCGTCGCGGTCGTGGCGTGTTGGCGGGCTTTTTTGACCGGGCCGAGGAGGAAAAGATTGACCTGGTGCCGTTCCCCATTATCAGCGGTTGGGCTGGGGCCAACGGGATGTTGACACCGGAGACGCTCGCCTTTTTTGAAGAGAAGGTCGTGGCCGGTCTATCGCAGCTCGATAAGCTGGATGGCCTCTTCTTTAGCCTGCACGGCGCGGCCGCGGCTGAGAATGATCCCGATGTTGAGGGGGCACTGCTGGCCGCGGCGCGGCGGGTGGTCGGCCCCGATCTGCCGATTGTCGCCCCCTTTGACCACCATGGCAACGTCACCCAGCGCATGATCGCCAACCTCAACGGTCTCGTCGCCCACCGCACCCAGCCCCACGATCCCTACGACACCGGCTATCTCGCCGCCAAACAGCTTTTTGCGATCATCCGCGGCGAAATCAAGCCGACGATGGCCTGGCACAAGATCCCGATGATCACCCACCAAGAACAGTTTCTCACCAGCCGCGGGCCAATGAAGCGCTGGTTCGACCGGGCGCGGGAGATGGAGACAGCGCCGGGCGTGGTTGCTGTCTCCCCCTTCCCGATCCAGCCGTGGCTCGATGTGCCCGAAGGGGGCTGGACCACGGTTGTCGTCACGGATGATGATCCGGCGTTGGCCCAGAAATTGTCGGCAGAATTGGCGCAGATGGCGTGGGAAATGCGCGAGGAATTCTGGGTCTACGAAAGTGTACCACCGGCAGAGGCGATCCGGCAGGCGGTGGCCAGCAACGGGCTGGTGATTCTCTCGGATACAGGCGATAGCGTCTTCGGCGGCGCAACCGGCGACAGCACGGTGCTGCTGCGTGAAATGTTAACGCAGGGGATTACCAAACAGGCGCTCGTGCCGCTGGTCGATCCCGAAGTGGCGGCACTGGCGCACGGTGCCGGCGTTGGGGCGACGTTGGATGTCAAACTCGGTGGGAAACTCGACCCACTCTTTGGCAAGCCGGTGCAGGTAAAGGCCAAGGTGGCGGCGTTGGCCGATGGCGTGTTGGAAGCCGATGTGATCGGGCGCACCTCCTTTGATATGGGACAGACGGCGTTGCTGGAGATCGGCTCGATCCGTGTCGTCGTGAGTGAACATGTGGGGATTGGCGGCAATCATCCTGTCGTCTACCGACGCTTTGAGATCGAGCCGGCCGCGGCCGATATGGTGGTGCTCAAGACCGCCAGCAACTGGCAATATTACCTCGACATGGCCACCCAAGTGATCCGTGCCGATACGGATGGGCCGACCATGTCCCACCTGGAACGCTTTGACTGGCAGCAATTGCCGCGCCCCTGCTATGGGCTGGACTCGTTAACAAATTGGCAGGCAGTGTAACCCATGCCTATCTCGGACTATCTGCGTGGATTGCGGGCAAAGGTAGGCACGGATCTGCTTTTGGTACCGGCGGTCACGATGGTCTGTCGGGATGAGGATGGCCGCGTGCTGTTGGCCCGCCACGCCGACAACGACCGTTGGGCCTTGCCTGGCGGCAGCATCGATCCCGACGAGACGCCGGCGGATGCCGCCGTACGCGAACTGTGGGAGGAGGCCGGTGTGCGGGCAACGCCGGAGCGCATCCTCGGCGTCTATGGCGGGCCGCTATTCACGGTTACTTATCCCAACGGCGATCAGATTGTCTCAGTTGACACAGTCTTTGCCTGCCGGATTGACAGCGGTACGCTGGCCGCCGACCAGGATGAGATCACCGAATTGCGCTACTTTCGCGAAACCGAAGCCGCCCAACTCGATTTGCCGTCATGGGTGCAGCTCGTGTTGGCGGATGTTTTTCGCCACAACGACGCAACCTGTTTTCAACCCTCCACGTGGCGACCACCTGCTAATGGCGTGCGCAAAGGGGGCATCTCTGATTATGTGCGTGGTCTGCGGCAAAAGATTGGCACCGATCTGCTATTGATGCCATCAGTCGGGGCGTTGGTCTATGATGCGGAGGGCAATGTGCTCTTGCAGCAACGCAGCGATAACAGCCGCTGGTCGACCCCGGTCGGTGGCATGGACCCCGGCGAGACGCCCGCTGACGCGGTGGTGCGCGAGGTGTGGGAAGAGACGGGAGTGTTGGTCGAGCCGGTGGGGGTGTTGGGTGTCTATGGCGGCCCCAAGTTCCGCAATACCCATCCCAATGGCGATCAGACCGCGTCGCTCTTTATGATCTTCGCCTGCCGGGTGGTAGATGATTCGGGGCTTTCGCCCGATGGTCACGAGTCGCTTGATGTTCGCTACTTTCCACAGGCGGAAGCAATGGCGCTGCTCTCAAAGCGTTGGCAGCAGCGCACGGGGATGACGCCTGTCTTGGATCATACCGCCGCGGCACGGTTTGACCCGGCGACCTGGCAGCCATAACCTCGTTCCACGCTCCAGCGTGGAATGCCGCTGTGGGCGCTCTGCGCCCTGGACGCGTAGCGGATTCACTAAATAAAGGGAATCGTACGGACACGGTATACTGTGTCCGTACGGAAAAATCATCTATATTAATTTTTGGATAGGCCCTAATGCAATTGTACCTTAGAAAGGTAGCGGATTTTCTGTCAAAAAGGTGTCGAAGTTACGTCAATTGTCAGAGTGAATCTATAGAAATTATTCCTCATCATAGGTGCATCGAAGGCAAAATTTTGTCGGGTTCGGGTTAGGTGCTCAATAGGATTGGGCAAATTGCGGTGAAGCCGGTGAACTGCCGATTCCCCTCTGCA
>Ga0116151_10003825_pt1 | contig 13361 bp, 12 predicted proteins | sample AD_UKC117_MetaG_FD_89893 | JGI IMG/M metagenome (GOLD analysis project Ga0116151, IMG submission 89893) | Active sludge microbial communities of municipal wastewater-treating anaerobic digesters from Hong Kong - AD_UKC117_MetaG | ecosystem: Engineered > Bioreactor > Anaerobic > Digestate...
ACGACGACGACGCCGGAGCGGACGGGATCAGCCAATGAGGGGAGCCTCCTCGGGAAGGCGCGTGCGCGCCGTGCGCTGGCGCAAGACGAGGGCCATGCCGAGGGTGACCGGCCCGACGCGCCCCACCAGCATGGTCGCCACCAGGCCCAGGTGCCCCACCGCGGGCAGCGACGGCGTGATGCCGGTCGACAGGCCCACCGTGCCGAACGCCGACACCGCCTCGAAGCCGGCGTCTCGCATGGGCGCCGCGCTCGAGGCCAGCAGCAGGACCGTGGTGGCCACGACCACGAGGAACGCCAGCAGCACCACCGTGGTGGCCTCGCGCTGCACCGCGGCCGGGATCCGACGGCGGAACGCCTCCACGTCTTCGCGCCCTCGCAGCTGCGCCCACACCACCAGCGCCAGCACCGCGGCCGTGCCCACCTTGATGCCGCCGCTCGTCCCCGCGCTGCCGGCGCCCACGAACATCAGCACCATGGTGGCGAGGAGGCCCTCGTCGGTCATGGCCTCGACCGGCACGACGTGGAATCCGGCGGTGCGCGGGGTGACACTCCCGAACGTGGCGAGCCACGCTCGGCCGAGGGGGCCGGTGCCCCCGAAGGTGCCCGGGTTCGTCCACTCGGCGGCGCCGATCGCCAGCGCGCCCACCACGAGCAGGCCCGCGGTGGCCGCCAGGGTGATGCGCGAGTGCAGCGCCAAGCGCGACCACCGGCGCACCCGCCGCTGCTCGAACAGGTCGACGAGGACCGGGAACCCGAGGCCGCCGATCAGCACCGCGACCGCGATCGGCCCGGTCACCAGCGCATCGGTGCCGAAGCGCACGAGCGAGTCGGGGTAGAGGGCGAAGCCGGCGTTGTTGAAGGCCGTGACCGAGTGGAAGGCACCGTGCCACGCGGAGGTCGTCCACGAGTACCCGTACCCCCAGCGGAACCGGGCGGCGAGCACGATCGCCACCGAGACCTCGACGGTGGCGGTGATGAGCGCCGCGGCCCGCAGCACGCGCCGCACGTCGCCCAGGGTGAGCGTGCTGCGCTCGCGGCTGGTGATCAGGGCCAGGCGCAGGCCGAGGCGCCGGCTCACGAGCATGGCGATCAGCGACGCGATGGTCATGAAGCCCAGGCCGCCGAGCTGCACCAGCACGAGGATCACGAGCTCGCCGAACGGGCTCCAGTGGCTGCCCGTGTCCACCACGGCCAGCCCGGTGACGCAGATCGCGCTGGTCGACGTGAACAGGGCGGTCAGCAGGTCCGTGCGCCGACCCGCCGCGGTCGACCAGGGCAGGAGGAGCAGCAGGGTGCCGACCCCGATCGCCAGGGCGAACACCAGCACCACGAACCGCGCCGGGTGCTCGGCCACGGCGAGGCGAGGCGCCCGGCGCCGCACGCTCAGGCCTCGGGCCCCTGGTCGGCCCACCAGTCGTCGAGGCGGCGGATCGCCTCGTCGTGGCCGAGCGGTCCCTCCTCGAGGCGCAGCTCGAGCAGGTGGGCGAGCGCTCGACCGACGTGCGGACCGGGGCCGAGCCCCAGGTGCTCCATGACCTGGCGACCGTCGAGGTCCGGACGGATGGCGTCGAGGGCCTCCTGCTGGCGCAGCTCGGCGACCCGCGCCTGGAAGTCGACCATCCGCCGGGCGAGCTGCTCGGCCTTGCGCCGGTTGCGGGTGGTGCAATCGCTGGCGGTGAGGTCGACCAGGCGCTCGTACTGGTCGCCGGCGTCGCGCACGAAGCGCCGGACGGCGGCGTCGCTCCAGCGATCGTCGCCGTAGCCGTGGAACCGGAGGTGGAGGTACACGAGCGTGCGGACGGCCTCGACGTCCTCGTTCGAGTACTTCAGGGCCTGCATCCGGTCGCGCGCCATGCGGGCCCCCACCACCTCGTGGTGGTGGAACGTGACGCCGTTGTCGCCGAACGAGCGGGTCTTGGGCTTGCCGACGTCGTGCAGCAGCGCGGCGAGGCGCACCAGCCGCTCGGGCTGGGTCTTGGCGACGACGGCGATGGTGTGGGCGAGGACGTCCTTGTGGTGGTGGATCGGATCCTGCTCGAGCCGCATGGCGGGCAGCTCGGGGAGGAACTGCTCGGCGAGGCCGGTGTCGACCACGAACCAGAGCCCGGCCGAGGGGTCCTCCACCACGAGCAGCTTGTCGAGCTCGTCGCGGATGCGCTCGGCCGAGACGATCTCGAGGCGGTGGGCGAGCTCGCGCACGGCGACCACCAGCTCGGGCACCGGCTCGAGGCCGTAGCCGGCGAGGAACCGGGCGGCGCGCAGCATGCGCAACGGATCGTCGGCGAACGACTCCTCGGGCGACAGGGGCGTCCGCAGCACCCGGGCGTGGAGGTCGGCGGCCCCGCCGTGGGGGTCGACCAGCTCGGGGGCGCCGGCCCCCACCTCGAGGGCCATGGCGTTCACCGTGAAGTCGCGGCGGGCGAGGTCGGCGCCGACGTCGGTCCCGAAGGCGACCGTGGGCTTGCGCGAGTCGGGCGCGTAGGCCTCGGCGCGGTGGGTGGTGATCTCGAACGCCCGGCCACCGACCTTGGCGCCGATCGTGCCGAAGCGCTCGCCCTGGGTCCAGAGGGCATCGGCCACGGGGCCGATCGCCGCCTTGATCTGCTCGGGCGTGGCGTCGGTGGTGAGGTCGATGTCGGCGCCCGGGCCGAGCTCGCGCCCGAGCAGCTGGTCGCGCACGATCCCGCCCACCAGGTAGGCCCGGTGGCCGGCGCCGACCAGGGCCTCGGCGAGAGGCCCGACCTCGTCGAGCACGGGCTGCATGCGGGCGGGGATCACGCCACGACGCTAGGGGACGCCGCCCAGGGGGCCGCAGCCCGATGCGCCGGCGAGGGCCTCAGCGCAGGGTGGCCATCCCGGCCTGCTGCACGGCGATGCGGAAGTCCTCGGGGTGCGAGGCCCGCTCCAGCGCCTCCTCGTGGGTGATGAGGTCGTCGCTGAAGAGGCGGAACAACGCTTGGTCGGCGGTCGCCATGCCGTGGTAGTCGCCCTCGCTCATGAGCCGCTCGAGCAGGGCGGCGTCGGCGCCCGAGGCGATGGCGTCGCGCACCTTCTGGGTGGCCGTGATGCTCTCGACCATCACGACGCGGCCCCGGCCGTCGGCCCGGTCGAGGAGGCGTTGGCACACGATGCCGCGCAGCACGCGGGCCAGCAGGTGGCGGGTGTGCTCCTGGGCGCCGGGCGACTGGCGGTCGATGATCCAGCGGATCGTGTCGATCACCGACAGCGTGTCCATGACCCCGATCACCAGGCAGCCGGCGGCGGCCACGGTGAGCGCCTCGGCGATGGCGTCGGGCTCCATCAGGTCGCTGACGTAGATGACGTCCGCGTCCTGGCGGGCCACGCGCCGCAGGGCGTCGACCACGTCGATCGTGTCGGCGCCCACCTCGCGCTGGCTGACCATGGCCATCCGGTCGGGGTGCAGCACCTCGATCGGGTCCTCGATGGTCACGATGTGGCGGGGCTGGGTCCCGTTGATGTGGTCGATCATCGCCGCGCCCGTGGTGGTCTTCCCCGACGCCGCCGGCCCCGAGATGATCACCAGGCCGTCGCGCTGGTCGGCGAGGTCGGCGACGACCCGCGGCACGCCCAGGTCCTCGATCGACGGTGCGCCGGGCACGACCCGGCGGATGGCCAGGCTCACCGAGCCCCGTTGGCGGTAGACGTTCACCCGGAAGCGGCCCAGGCCGGGCACGCTGTGGGCGAGGTCGGTCTCACCGGTGCGCTGGAACTCCTCGGCCTTGACCGGCGTCAGCATCTCCTTGGCCAGCGCCTCGATCTCCTGCGGGGCGAGGGGCTCGAGGCCCGAGCGCTCGAGGCGACCGTTGCGCCGGATCGCCGGCGGCGACCCGACCTTGACGAGCAGGTCCGAGCCACGTTCCTCGAGCAGGTACTGGAGCAGATCGACGACCCGCGTCACGGAGGCCTCCGGCGATGCGACAACGGCCCCGGGCCGGGGCCGTGGTCACCTGTCGGCCAGCGCGTCGCGGATCTTGAGGGAAGCGGCGCACACCTCGGCCCCCGGGCCGCCCGCCGTGGCGGGCTCGGGTCGGTAGGCGCCGTCGTCGATCAGCGCCGAGATCACCGCCCCGGTCGAGTCGGCGAGGGCGTCGAGGTCGTAGCCGCCCTCGAGGTGGAGCAGGCGCCGCCCGGCGGGCACGAGCGGCAGCAGGGCCATCGTGAGGTCGGCGTAGTCGCCCGAGGTCAGCCCCAGCGACGTGATCGGATCGGCGCGGTGGGCGTCGAAGCCCGCCGAGATCAGCAGCCAGGTGGGTGCGAAGGCGGCGAGCGCCGGGAGCACCACCTCGTCGAGGGCCCGGCGGTACACGTCGCCGGTGGCGAAGCTCGGGAACGGGAGGTTGAGCGTGGTGCCACGCCCCGCGCCGCCGCCGACCTCGTGGATGCCGCCCGTGCCGGGGTACTGCGGCCACTCGTGCATCGACACGTAGAAGACGTCGGGGTCGCTCCAGAACAGGTCCTGGGTCCCGTTCCCGTGGTGGGCGTCGTAGTCGACGATCGCCACCCGCTCGCCTCGGTCGCGCAGGTGGGCGGCGGTGACCGCCACGTTGTTGAACAGGCAGAAGCCCATGGCCTGGCTGGCCAGCGCGTGGTGCCCGGGCGGGCGCACCGCGCAGAAGCCGACGTCGCCCTCGCCCGCCTCGAGGCGGCGGACCACCTCGAGGCCGGCGCCCGCCGCGAGCAGCGCCGCGTCCCACGACTCGGCCACCACCGCCGTGTCGCCGTCGAGCGACCCGCCGCCCGCGGCGCAGAACGACCGCAGGGCGCGCCGGTAGGCCTCGGGGTGGATCCGCTCGAGGTCCTCGTCGCTCGCCGCGGTGGGCTCGACCGCCACGACCGCATCGGCCACGCCGGCGCGCTGCAGCCCGAGGCCCACGGCGCGCAGGCGCGCCGGCGACTCCGGGTGCCCCGGACCGGCCCGGTGCGCCAGGTACTGCGGGTGGGTGGCGTACAGCACGGCCATCGCTCGCAGGCTACGGGCCGTCCGCGCTGCGCGCCTCGGTCGGCACGCCACCACGTAGTGTCCGCTCACGTGGCCGCCGCCCCCCGGACCCGCGTCGGAGCCCATGGCTGCCGATGATCGGTGGTGGGGCGCCCGCGCCCGGCTCCAGGTGTCGGCCTGGCGCGGCCGCGACGACACCGTCGTGCTCACCCCGCTCCCCCAGCGACCGGCGCCGACCGCCGCCGACGTGCGCGCCGAGCTCGACCGGCAGCGCGAGCGGGGCGTGCGCCACGCCCTCACCGGCGCCCTCCACCAAGGCGAGCTGGCGCCGTTCCTCGATGCCGGCTTCGAGCCGCACGAGCGGCTCCACCTCCTGCGCCACGATCTGGTGGTGCTGCCCGAGCCGGGCCACCCCGTTCGCCTCCGGCGGGCGTGGCGCCGCGACCACCCCGAGGTGCTCGACATCGATGGCCGGGCGTTCGACGCGTTCTGGGCGCTCGACCGCGCCGGGCTCGACGACGCGGTGCGGGCCACGCCGGCGAGCCGCTTCCGCGTCGCCCACGACCGCGACGTGACCGGGTACGCGGTGAGCGGCCGGGCCGCGGATCGCGGCTACCTCCAACGCCTCGCCGTCGATCCCCGCCGCCACCGCGAGGGCATCGGCCAAGCGCTGGTGGCCGACAGCCTGCGGTGGCTCCGTCGCCACGGCGCCCGGGTCGCGGTGGTCAACACCCAGGAGGGCAACGACGCCGCCCTCGCCCTCTACCTGGCCACCGGGTTCGTGCTCGAGCCCCAGGGGTTGACCGTGCTCGCCCGAACGCTGGAACCGTCGTGAGGCGCGCCGGCGCTGCGCTCGTCACGCTCGTCCTGCTGCTGGTGGTGCCGACGACCCTGGCGACCGCCCGCCCGGCCCAGGCCGCCAGCCCGTCCATCCGGCTGCTCGGCCAACCGGTGGCCGTGGCCCCCGACGGCGACTTCTCGGTCCTGCTCGCCGTCGACGCGCCCGAGGCCGTCGACATCGCCGTCGACATCTACGACCGCGCCGGGCCCGACGACCCGATCGGGCCGGTCCCCGACGAGGGGGCGACCGCCACGTTCCCGCCGGTGGCCCTGCCCTCGGCGGACGCGGCCGACGACGGGCCGCGCCCGGTGGCGTTCACCATCGAGCTCTACCAGCCGGGCGAGGCCAACCCCGATCCGGCCTGGGGCTGGCCGCTCGACGAGCCCGGCGTCTACCCCGTGCGCGTACGGCTGCGCGGGCCCGACGAGGAGACGCTGGCCGTGCTGATGACCGCGGTGGTTCGCCTCCCCGGGCCCGACCAGCGCGTCACCCCGACCGAGGTCGCGGTGCTGGTCGACGCCCACCGGCCGCCACCCCTCGATCCCGACGAGCGCGCCGACGAGGGATCAGCCGATCCCGACCTCGTCGCCCAGCTGCCCCCGGTCCTCGCCGCGCTCGACGAGCGGCCGAGCTTGCCCGCCACCTTCTCCCTGACGCCCGACGCCGTGGCGCGCCTGGCCGGCGACGAGGCCGCGACCGACGTGCTCGCCGACCTCCGCGCCGTGTTGGCCGTGGAGCGCCGCGACGTGCTCGACGCCCCCTACGTTGACATCGATCCGACGTCGCTCGTCGACGCCGACCTCGCGGACGAGCTCACGGCCCAGCGAGACCTGGGCCGACGCACCCTCGACAGCGTCCTCGAGGAGCCGCTCACGGGGACCTGGCGGCTCCCGACCCCGGTCGACGGCCCCACGCTCGACCAGCTCCACCAGCGGGGCGTGTTCCGCGCCGTCGTCGGCGGAGGCGTGCTCGAGGATGGCGCCGGCACCCTGTCCCCGGTGGAGCTGACGGCGGGCCCGAGCACCGTGCGAGCGTCCGCGACGGCGGGCGGATTCGTGCTGGGAGCGGCGTCGGGCGATCCGGTGCTGGCGGCGCACCGCCTGCTCGCCCGGCTCGCGGCGGCAGCGACCGGCCGCGAGCAGTCGGCGCGCGTGATCGTCGACGTGGATCCGGCCCTCGCCGATCCCGAGTCCCTCCAGGTCGCCTTCGACGCGTTGACGCTCGGCACCGACCTGTACCGGGCCACCACCCTCGACGCCCTCCTCGACGCGCCGGCCACCGTGGGTGCGACCCTCGCCGGCCACCCCGCCGTCGCGCTCGGCACCTACCCCGACGAGCTGCGCGCCGCTCGCGCGGACGAGGCGAGCTACACGTCGATGGTGGGCGACCGCGCCGACCTGCTGCGCCCGGTCGAGCGGGCCCTGGCGCTCAGCGCCGCGGCCGAGCTGCCGCTCGAGGACCGCCGCGCCGAGGTGGACGGCGTGCGCCGCGACCTCGCCGACACCTTCTCGTCCATCGACCTCCCCGAGAGCGACACGGTCACGCTCGGGGCGCAGGAGGGGACGTTCCCGCTGCCGATCTCCTCCTCCCTCGACGAGCCCGTGCAGGTGGTGATCCAGCTCGAGGCCTCCGATCGCCTCGAGCTCCCCGACGACCGCATCGAGGCCACCCTCGACTCGGAGCGCACCGTGGTCGACGTCCAGGTCCAGGCCCGGGCCACGGGCGACACCCCGGTGCGGATCACCGTGCGCTCGCCCGACGACGGCGTGGTCCTGGCCGAGAGCCGCTACGTGGTGCGCTCGACCGCCGTCTCCGAGGTGGGCATCTTGCTCACCGTGGGCGCGGCCGGGTTCCTCGCCGTCTGGTGGGGCCGCCACTGGCTGCGCACCCGCCGAGCGCGCTCGGCCCCCGGCGTGTAACCGCAGCCCGCGCCCGCGGGTCGAAGCACCGATCGTCCGTCCCCCTCCCGTCCACGGAGCCCACCTTGCCCGTCAAGATCGTCACCGACAGCGCCGCCGACCTCACCGAGGAGCACCTCGCCGCCCACGACATCCGGGTCGTGCCGCTCACCATCCGCTTCGGTGACGACGAGTACGTCGACGGCGTCGACCTCAGCCCGCAGGCGTTCTACGATAAGATGGCCGAGCTCGACGTGCTCCCGGCCACCGCCGCACCGTCGCCCGGCGCCTTCGAGGCGGCGTTCCGGGAAGCGGCCGCCGACGGCGATCCGGTGGTCTGCATCAGCCTCTCGAGCCAGCTGTCCGCCACGATGCAGTCGGCGGAGACGGCGGCCAAGGCGCTCGACGGCGAGGTCGAGGTCCGCGTGCTCGACTCGCGCTCGATCACCGCCGGGCTGGGCCTCCAGGTGCTCGCCGCCGCCGAGGCCGCCGAGGCCGGTGCGTCGGTCGACGACATCGTGGCCATCGTCGAGGACCTCAGCCACCGCACCACCGTGTACGGGGCGCTCGACACCCTGGAGAACCTGAAGAAGGGCGGTCGCATCGGCGGCGCCCAGGCGCTCATCGGCTCGATCCTGTCGATCAAGCCGATCATCGACATCTCGACCGGCGCGGTGACCGAGGCCGGCAAGCAGCGGACCCGGAAGAAGTCGCTGGTGTGGCTGCGCGACAAGCTCTTCGAGCTCCCCCAGCTCGACACGCTCGCCGTGTGCCACGGCTGTTGCCCCGACGACCTCGAGGACCTGATCGAGCTGATCTCGCCTCGCTACTCCCGCGACCAGATCTCGGTGTGGACCATCGGGCCCGTGATCGGCGCCCACGGCGGCTCGGGCGTCATCGGGCTGATCTGGCACAACCCCACCTGAGCCTCCGGCCGCCGGGTCGACCACCAGGCCGGCCCGGTAGCGTGGACGGGCCGTGACGCTCCCCCCCTCGTCCCCCACCGGGTCCGACGCCGACCCGCTGGCCGGGCGCCTGCTCGCCGGTCGCTATCGGTTGGAGCGGCCCATCGCGTCGGGTGGCATGGCCCAGGTGTGGGAGGCGCTCGACCAGCTGCTGGCCCGGCGGGTCGCGGTGAAGGTGCTCCACCCGCACCTGGCGCGCGACGCATCGTTCGTCGAGCGCTTCCGCGCCGAGGCGGTCGCCGCCGCTCGCCTGTCGCACCCGTCGATCGTCTCGGTGTACGACACCTGCAGCGAAGACGGCATCGAGGCCATCGTCATGGAGCTCGTGTCGGGCACCACCGTGCGCGCCGACCTCGACGAGCACGGTCCGATGCGGCTGCCCGCCGTGCTCGCCATCGGCACCCAGGTGGCGGACGCCCTCGGGGCCGCCCACGCCGCGGGCCTCGTGCACCGCGACGTGAAGCCGGCGAACATCCTCCTGTCGGCCGACGGTCGCGTCCTCGTCGCCGACTTCGGCATCGCCAAGGCCGCCGAGGCCCACGACCTCACCGCCGCGGGCGCCATGGTGGGCACGGCCAAGTACCTCGCCCCCGAGCAGGTCGAGGACGGGCCCATCGACGGGCGCGCCGACCTCTACGCGCTGGGCGTCGTCCTCTACGAGGCGCTCGCCGGCGAGCCGCCGTTCGTCGGCGATACCGACGCGTCCACCGCGCTCGCCCGCCTCCACCGGGAGCCCCGGCCGCTGCGCGACCTGCGCCCCGAGGTGCCCGAGCCGGTGGCGGCGGTGGTCCACCAGGCCATGCAGCGCGATCGGTCGCACCGCTTCGCCTCGGCGGCCGCCATGCGCGCCGCGCTGCTCGCCGCCGGTGCCGAGCCGGCCCGGGCCCCGGGGTTCGCGGCCGCGGCCGCGGCCAGCGCCGAGGCGCCGGTGGCGGCGCCCGCCGCGACCGCCACGCCCCCGCCCCCGCCGCCTGCGCCCCCGGCCCGACCGACCCCGCCGGTCGCGGCCCCCGCCCCCGCCCCCGAGCCTCGACCGACGGATCGTCCTCGGCGCTGGCCCGCGGCGCTGGCGCTGGTCGTCGTCGCCCTGATCGCCGCGGGCGCCGTCGTCGCGCTGCGCCCCGGCCCGGCCGGCTCGGCCCCCTTGGCGATCGGGTCGGCGGCGGCGTTCGATCCGCCGCCCGGCGACGGGACCGAGCACGACGACCAGGCCGCGTTCGCCATCGATGACGACCCGACCACCGCGTGGACGAGCGAGAGCTACCGCGATCCGGTCACGATCGCCGGCAAGGGCGGCGTGGGCCTGGTCCTCACGCTCGACGCCACCGGCCGCGTCGACGGCATCGACGTCCAGAGCGCCGAGGGCGGCTGGGACGCCTCGGTGTACGCCACCACCGGCGACCGGCCGGCCGACCTGGCGGGCTGGGGCGAGCCCCTCGCCGCCACCACCTCGGCGTCGAGCGGCACCACTGCGCTGCGCTTCCGCGCCGTGGAGGCCGACGCCGTCCTCGTGTGGTTCACCCGGCTGCCGAGCTCGGGAGCCGTCTCGGTCTCGCGCGTTACGGTGCGAGGTCGATGAGGTCGAGCGCCAGCGACGAGGACCTGGTCGCGCTGGCGCGAACCGGCGACCGGCCGGCCACCGAGGAGCTACTGCGCCGCCACCAGCCACGGGTGCACGCGGTCTGCCGCCGCATGGTGGGCAACGACGCCGACGCCCTCGACGCGACCCAAGATGCGCTGATGGCCATCGTGCGCGGCCTCCCCCGCTTCGACGGCCGCGCCGCCTTCTCCACCTGGTGCTACCGGATCGCCACCAACGCATCGCTCGACGAGCTGCGCCGGCGGCGACGACGTCCGGTGGTCGGGCTCCCCGAGCACGACGGGCACACCATCGAGCCCGCGGATCGGGCTGCGGCCGGGGCCATCGATCGGGTGGTCGACGCCGACGAGCTCGATGCCGCCCTCGCCTCCCTGTCGCCCGAGTTCCGCGCCGCGGTCGTGCTGCGCGACCAGTGCCAGCTCGACTACGCGGAGATCGCCGACGTGCTCGAGATCCCGCCCGGCACCGTCCGCTCGCGCATCGCCCGCGGGCGCGCCCAGCTGGCCGATTTGCTCCGCGGGAACCAGACCGACCCCGACGCTCGTCGCACCCCTGCACCATGACCACGCCCCCCACCCCCTTCTCCGACGAGGAGCTCTCCGCCTCGATCGACGGCGAGCTCGACGCCGACCGCGCCGCCGCGATCGCGGCCGACCCGCACGCGCGAGCCCGGCGCGACGAGCTGGCGGCGGTCGCCGCCCTCGTGGCGGCCCCGGTGGCGCCGCTCCCGGCCGAGGCCGTCGACCAGCTGATCGCGGTGGCCCTCGATCCCCCCGCCGCGCCACCCGCGCCCGCCCGGCGCATCCGCGGGCCCCAACCCTGGCTGGTGGCCGCCGCCGTGGTCGTGCTCGTCGCCGTCGGGCTGGCCCTCGTGTGGTCCGGGCGCAACGACGGCGAGCAGGCGTCGTTCACCACCGTCGGCGCCTCGATCGCCGACGGGGGCGGATCCTCGGCGACCGAGGCGGACGGCGCGGGCGACGTCGCCGCCGACGTGGGGGCCGAGTCCAGCTCCACCGAGCGCGGCGACGCGAACGCGCCCACCACCACGGCGCCGCCGCTGACGACCGCGACCACCCTGGCACCCGGCGGGACCGCCGCGGCGCTCCCGCTCGGCACCTTCGCCTCGGGCGACGAGCTGCGGGCCGCGCTGGCCGAGGCGTTCCCCGCCACGGCCACGCCGGTCGAGGGCGTCGAGGAGCCGCCCGCCGCCGCCTTCGAGCGCTGCGCGTCGCAGCTGCAGGTCACCCTCGACCTCGACACCGATCCCACCCACACGGGGTACGCCTCGGTGGCCGGCCAGGTGGCGCTGGTCTACGAGTTCGCCACGCCCGGCTTCGACGACGGCCAGCCGACCACCCTCGTGGCCGCCGTCGGGCGCGACGCGTGCGACCCGATCGCCATCTTCCAGCGCTGAGCGGGTTGGGCGTCAGGTCGCGCGGGTAGGGTCTGGCGTCATGGCTGCACCTCCTCCTGCACCCCGCAGCGGTCCCGGCGGCGTCATCCCCGCCGAGTGGCCGGCGCAGGCGGCCGACACGATCGTCGACACGATCGCCAAGGTCCGCGACAAGACCACCAAGCCCGCCATCGTCGCGGCGAGGGCGATCGTCTATGGCCTGATCGCCGCGGTCGGCGGCCTGGTGGCGCTCGTGCTGGTGCTCGTGGTCACCACCCGCATGTGGGACAACTGGGTGCCCGGCAACGTGTGGATCCTCTACGCGGTCTACTTCGTGCTCTTCTCGGGCGTCGGGTTGGTGCTGCTGCGCAAGGCGAACGCGCCGGCGCCCGCCGCCGACGCCTGATCCCCCGGGAAGGATCCGCCACACATCGGCGTTGATCGATGTGTTCCACCACGCAACCGGAGTGACCGTGCCCAGCATCCACAACGTCGTCATCATCGGCTCGGGCCCCGCCGGGCTCACCGCCGCGATCTACACCGCCCGCGCCAACCTGAACCCCTTGGTGCTCGAGGGCGAGCCCTCCTCCACCTCCGACCAGCCCGGCGGCCAGCTGATGCTCACCACCGAGGTGGAGAACTTCCCCGGGTTCCCCGAAGGGATCATGGGCCCCGAGCTCATGGAGAACTTCCGCTCGCAGGCCGTGCGCTTCGGCGCCGACGCCCGCCAGGAGAAGGTCAGCCGGGTCGACCTCTCCGAGCGCCCGTTCAAGATCTGGGTGGGCGACCCCGAGGCCCCCGAGCCCAGCTACCTCGCGCACTCGGTGATCGTCTCCACCGGGGCCCGCTCGCTCATGCTCGACCTGCCTCGTGAGCGAGAGCTGATCGGCCACGGCGTGTCCACCTGCGCCACCTGCGACGGCTTCTTCTTCCGCGACCACCACATCGCCGTGGTCGGCGGTGGCGACTCGGCCGTCGAAGAGGCTTCGTTCCTCACCAAGTTCGCCGACAAGGTCACCCTGATCCACCGCCGCGACGAGCTCCGCGCCTCGAAGATCATGCAGGAGCGAGCGTTCAAGAACCCCAAGATCGAGATGCTCTGGGACCACCAGGTCAGCGCCGTGCACGGCGCCAGCAAGCTCGAGGGCATCACCGTGCGCAACGTCAAGACGGGCGAGGAGGCCGCGCTCGGCGTGACCGGCCTGTTCGTGGCCATCGGCCACCGACCCAACACCGACCTGTTCAACGGCGTGCTCACCACCGACGAGAACGGCTACCTGGTCACCGGACCGGGCACCGCCACCAACGTCGACGGCGTGTTCGCCTGCGGCGACGTGCAGGACCACACCTACCGCCAGGCGATCACCGCCGCCGGCTCGGGCTGCATGGCCGCCATCGACACCGAGCGCTGGCTGGAGGCCAACGGCCACCACGTCTGATCGGGAATCCCTCCGCCTCCGCCGCGGTTGCACCCGTCCGACCCATCCCAAGGAGAGACCACCGCCATGGGCGATGCCATCACCACCCTGACCACCGCCAGCTTCCCCGAGGCCATCGCCACCGCCGACAAGCCCGTGCTCGTCGACTTCTGGGCGGAGTGGTGCGGTCCGTGCAAGAAGATCGCCCCCATCCTCGACGAGGTGGCGACCGAGAACCCCGACAAGATCACCATCGCCAAGGTGAACGTGGACGAGAACCCCGA
>Ga0116151_10003829_pt1 | contig 13350 bp, 10 predicted proteins | sample AD_UKC117_MetaG_FD_89893 | JGI IMG/M metagenome (GOLD analysis project Ga0116151, IMG submission 89893) | Active sludge microbial communities of municipal wastewater-treating anaerobic digesters from Hong Kong - AD_UKC117_MetaG | ecosystem: Engineered > Bioreactor > Anaerobic > Digestate...
GAGCAGCGCGTCCTTGCGCTCGGCCATGGGTGTGGGCCCCGTGTGCGCCGGCACACCCTCGAAGCGGATCTCCAGCTTGCGGCAGCCCCACCAGCGATCGAAGGCGGCGAGGCGCCGGCCGGCCCGCTCCAGCAGCGGGCCGCATTCGATGTGCAGCTCGACATAGGCGGCCGGGCGCGGCGCCGGCTGGTCGGTGCCGAGATGGCCGATGGCCTCGAGGGCGGCCCTGACGGTGATGCCGTCCCGGTCTTCCCGGGCCAGCGCCCAGTCGGTGTCGATGGCGCCGACATAAGCCTGCGAGCCGAGCACGCTCGGCTGGAAGCGGGCACCCTCCTCGTTGGTCCAGGCGACGACGGCGAGGTTCATCGCCGGTGCCGCCAGCCGCTGGCGCAGCTCGCGCGCCGCGATCACCGAGGCGATGACGCCATAGGTGCCGTCCAGCCGGCCGCCATTCGGCTGGCTGTCGACATGCGAGCCGGTGAGCAGCCAGGGGGCCTCGGGGCCGGCGATCCCGGCGAGGCCGAAGATGTTGCCGATGGCGTCGATGCGCACCTCGAAGCCGGACTCGCGGAGCCAGGCGACCAGCGCGTCGCGGGCCTCGCCATTGGCGGCGGTCGCCTCGGGCCGGTGGATGCCGCCGGCCTTGGTGGCGCCGAAGGTGGAGAACCGGGCGATTTGCTCGTGCAGCTCCCGATGGATGTGGTCCGGCCGCGTCATTGCCCGCTCCCGCCTCGCTCGATCTCGTCACGCCCGCTTGGGCTCTTTGCCCGATTTTGTGGGTTTTGACCGAATGATCCCTAAAAGTCGTTGACGCATCGGGCAAGTCTCAAATAGCGTCGGCGCGCCAAAGGTCGGTCGACGCCAGCAATAAGGCGCAACAAGCAGGAAGGGTCCTCCCCATGTCGAGTCTCCTAATGCCCGGCAAGCGACGCTTTCGGACGAACCGTCGGCGGGTGCTCGGCGGCATGGCCGCGGCGGGCGGGCTCGCGGCCTTTCCGGCCCCCTACATCAAGCGGGCCTGGGGCCAGGCGCGCAACCACATGGTCTTCGCCAGCGCCGAGCCGGTAACGGGCAACTGGGATCCGACCAGCCACACCACGCTCGCCCAGATCAATCTCGAGGGCTTCGTCTTCGGCAAGCTGTTCCAGACGCCGATGCGGCCGGAGAACCCCGACGAGCTGGTCTTCGAGCTGGCCACCAGCCAGGAGGTGCTCGACCTCCACACCATCGAGTACAAGCTGCGCGACGGCGTCACCTTCCACAACGGCGCGCCCTTCGGCGCCGAGGACGTCAAGGCGACCTTCGAATATGCGTCGCAGCCGGGTCGTCCGGCCGCCTGGTATCCGGGCCCGGTCGAGGTCGAGGTGGTCGACCGCCTGACCGCCCGCGTCCACACCGAGATCGGCGATTTCCCGGCATCGGCCTTCTATTTCCTCGCCGGCTTCCTGCCGATCATGTCGAAGGACGATGTCGCCGATCCCACCGTCCTGCAGGAGCGGCCGAACGGCACCGGCCCCTTCAAGTTCGTCGAGCAGCGCGGCAACACCACGGTGCTGGCGGCCTTCGACGGCTTCATGCATGGCCGGCCGATCCTCGACGAGGTGCATTTCGCCTATGTGGGCGATGCCACCACCCGCGTTCTGGCCCTGCTCTCGGGCGAGGTCGACGTGGTCGAGCGGCTCGAGCCCGAGCAGTACGAGACGCTGGCCGGCGAGAGCGGCGTCGCCCTCTCGCGCACCATCTCGACCGAGAACAAGTACCTGCATTTCCGCTGCAACAAGGCGCCGTTCGACGACCCGCGCCTGCGCATGGCCGCCTGCCACGCCATCGACCGCGAGCTCGTGACCGAGATCCTCGGCGTCGCCGGTCATGCCTCCTCGAACTACATCTCGCCGGTCAAGTTCGGCTATATCGACCTGCCGAACTATCCCTCTTACGACCCGGCGCGCTGCCAGGAGCTGCTCGCCGAGGCCGGCTTCCCGGGCGGCCAGGGCCTGCCGACGCTCGAATACCTGACCAGCGACGGCTTCTACCCGAAGACCAAGGAATATGGCGAGGTGATCACGGCCCTCCTGCAGGAGCAGGGCTTCCCGGTCGAGCTGACGGTCATGGAGACTGCCGCCTGGCTCGAGCGGATCTACCAGCGCGAGGGCCAGGAGCCCTACGGCCATCTCGTCGATGTCGGCTGGTCGACCGGCTCGCCCGAGCCCGACCTCGTGCTCCGGCCGATGTTCCATTCGAGCGCCGGCCCGCGCGGCGGCCTGATCAACGGCATCGCCGACCCGGCGATCGACGCCGTGCTCGACCAGCAGCAGGCCGAGACCGACACCGCGAAGCGGCGCGAGCTGATCCAGACCGTGGCGACGCCGAAGCTCGCCGAGCTGGTGCCCAGCTTCTCGCTCTTCACCTCCGTCCTCCTGCACGGGCGGCGGGCCGGCCTCGAGGGGCTGCACTTCTATCCCAACGGCCCGATCGACGCGTCCAAGGCCGAGTACAAGGCCTGATCCCGGGACGGCAGGCCCGTGGGCTTCGCGCTGACCTTCTTCGCCCGGCGCCTCGGGCAGGGCGTGCTGATCGTGCTCCTCGTCTCGTTCACGATCTTCGCCCTCCTGCGCGTCGTGCCGGGCGATCCGGCGCGGATCATCCTCGGGCCCATGGCGACCGACGAGGTGCTCGAGCAGACCGCCCGCGACATGGGCCTGCGCGACCCGATCCCGCTCCAGTACATGCGCTATCTGGGGCAGGTGGCGAAGGGCGACTTCGGCACGTCCTTCATCAAGGCCAAGGGCGGCGGGTCGATGGGCGGCGGCCGTGACGAGGCCCGGGGCGAGCGCGCACGGGTGCTCGATCTCGTGGCCGAGACCCTGCCGCTGACGCTGCAGCTCGCCGGCCTCGCCCTCGTCTTCACCGCGCTCATCGCCCTGCCGCTCGGCATCGCCGGCGGGCTGATGGCGGGGCGCTGGCCGGACAAGCTCGCCCTCTACGCCTCGTCGATCTTCGTGTCCCTGCCGAACTTCTGGCTCGCCATCGTCCTGGCGCTGGTGGTGACCGCCAAGCTCGGCTGGATCCCCTCGATCGGCTACCAGAACATCGCCTACGCCATCCTGCCGGCCTTCGTCATCGCCATCGAGATGTCGCCGCTGTTCATCCGCTCGCTCTCGGTCTCGATCGCCGACACCATGCGCCACCCCTTCGTCGAGCTGGCCCAGGTGCGCGGCCTCTCACCCAGGCGCATCTTCAGCCATCACGTGCTGCGCAACGCCGCCGTGCCGGTGCTCAATCTCTTCGGCGTGCAGATCGGTGCCTTGCTCGGCGGCGTCCTGGTCGTCGAGTACATCTTCGACTATCCGGGCTTCGGCCTGCTCACCGTGCAGGCGGTGCTGCAGCGCGACTTCCCGGTGATCCAGGGCATCGCCATCATCTCGACCTCGATCTTCGTCGTCATCAACATTCTCGTCGACTTCGTCTCGGCGCAGATCGACCCCCGGATCGAGTACTGATGGCCGCCTCCATCGACGAGCCGGCAGCAATCGCCGCCACCGCCGTCGCGGCGACGCCGGGCCGGCGGATGTGGCTCGCCACCTGGTCGCAGACCGAGTTCAAGATCGGCCTCGTGCTCTTCCTGCTGCTCGTCGGCACCGCCTTCATCTATCCGCTTCTGTCGGACATCGACCCGACCAAGCTCTCGGTCCGCGAGCGCTTCCTGCCGCCGGTCTTCCTCGAGGGCGGGACCTGGGCGCATCCGCTCGGCACCGACCAGCTCGGCCGCGACCTCTTCGTCCGCTCGCTCGTCGGCCTGCAGAATGCCCTGATGATCAGCGTCGCGGTGGTCGTCCTGATGTTCGCCTTCGGCGCCACGGTCGGCCTCGTCGCCGGCTATCGCGGCGGCTGGATCGACACCATCCTCATGCGGCTGACGGATGCGCAGCTCTCCATCCCGCTGATCATCCTCGCCATCATCATCCTGACCGTGTCGCGGCCAACGCCCTTCTCGGTCATCGTGGTGCTCGCCTTGGCCGGCTGGCCGGTCTATGCGCGGGTGACGCGCAGCGTGACCCTGGCCGAGCGGCGGCGCGAGTATGTCCGGGGTGCGAAGATCCTGGGCGCTTCCGACAGCCGGATCATGTGGCTCCTGATCGCCCCCAACATCCTGCCGCCGATCGCCTTCGTCGCGGTGCTCGACATCGCCCGGATGATGATCTTCGAGGCGATCCTCGGCTTCATCGGCATCGGCATCCAGCCGCCGACCCCGACCTTCGGCACGATCATCGCCGACGGCCGCAAATACCTGATCAATGCCTGGTGGATCGCCACCATGCCGGGCGGCTTCCTCTTCCTCACGCTCTTGAGCGTCAACCTCATGGGTGCCGCCCTCGAGCGCGCGCGCAACCGCCTGCTGCGCGGGACCATCTGAGCGATGTCGGAACGCCTGCTCACCGTCGAAGGGCTCAGCGTCGACCTCGTGCGCGACGGCGGCTTGGTGCCGGTGCTGCGCGACGTCTCCCTGGCGCTGGAGGGGCGGCAGGTGCTCGGCATCGTCGGCGAGAGCGGCTCCGGCAAGACCGTGCTGGCCAAGGCGCTGGTGGGGTGGGTCGCCGAGCCGCTGGTGGCCAGCCGCGGCGTCGTCCGGTTCCGCGGCCAGGACCTGCTCGCCATGCCGCCCGAGGCCCGGCGCATCCTGCGCGGCAGCGCTGTCGGCTATATCGGTGCCGATCCGGGCAGCAGCTTCGATCCGACCCTGCCGGTCGGCCGGCAGATCGTCGAGAAGGTGCAGGCGGTGCGCGCCGACATCGACGCCCGGGCGGCGAAGAAGCGTGTGCTCGACCTCCTGGATCGCGTGCACATCCCCTCGGCCGCCCGGCGGTTCGACGAGTTCCCGCACCAGTATTCGGGCGGGATGCTGCAGCGGGCGATGATCGTCGACGCGCTGGCCTCCGATCCGGCGTTCCTCGTCTGCGACAACATCACCCAGCCACTCGACGTGACGGTGGCGGCGCAGATCATGCGCCTCCTGCACGAGCTGCGCTCCGACCTCGACGCCGGGATCGTCTTCATCTCGACCTCGCTGCCGGTGGTCTGCGACATCGCCGACGAGCTCGTGGTGCTGAGCCGTGGCGAGATCGTCGAGCGAAGCACGCCAGCACGGCTGCTGGAGGCGCCGGCGCACCCCTACAGCCAGGACCTGATCGCCAGGAACCCGATCATCTGGGGCACCCCGCCCTTGCCCGTCCCGGCCGAGGCGTCGCCCCGGGTCATCCTCGCGGTGGACGACGTCACCAAGACCTATGTCGTGCCGGACCGCACGCGGTTCTTCGGGACCCAGGCGGTCAAGGCGGTGCGCGGCGTCAGCTTCGCCGTGCACGGCGGCGAAAATCTCGGCCTCGTCGGCGAATCGGGTTGCGGCAAGTCCACCCTCTCCCGCCTCCTGAGCTGGGTCGAGCAGCCGGACCAGGGGCGCATCCGCTTCAAGGGCCAGGACATCGCCGGCATGTCGGCGCAGCAGCTCCTCGCCATGCGCAAGGGCTTCCAGCTCCTGCTCCAGGACCCGTTCAACTGCCTGCCGCCGAACCTGCCGATCGGCCGCTCGGTCGCCATGTCGCTGCAGATCCACGGCGGGCTCGGCCGCAAGGCGATCGCCGAGCAGGTGCGGGCGGTGATGGCCGAGGTCGGGCTCAAGGAGGACGACCGCGAGCGCCTGCCTATCGGCATGAGCGCCGGCCAGCGGCAGCGGGTGAACATCGCCCGGGCCCTCATCCTCGAGCCCGAGCTCTTGATCCTCGACGAGACGCTCTCCGCCCTCGATCCGATGGAGCAGGCGCGGCTCCTCGACCTCTTCGAGCGGCTGCAGGCGCGGCACGGCTTCACCTATCTCTTCATCAGCCACGATCTCGCCATGGTGCGCCGGGTCTGCACCCGGATCGCCGTCATGTATCTGGGCAAGGTGGTCGAGCTCGCCGACACGCGCAGCGTCTTCTTCGAGCCGACGCATCCCTACACGCGCGCCCTCCTTTCGGCCGTGCCGACGCTCGAGGAGAAGCCGTTCAAGGCGGCGGACTGCCTGCTCGAGGGCGAGCCGCCGAGCCCCATCGACCTGCCGCAAGGGTGCAGCTTCGCCGCCCGCTGCCCGCATGCGATGCCCCGCTGCCGTGTCGAGGAGCCGCCGCTCGTCGATCTGGGCGGCGGGCGTTTCTCGGCCTGCTGGCTGAACGAGCCAGAGGTCAGCCGGGCGGCCTGAAGGGAAGCGTTCATGGCCAGCGACGAATCGGGAATGTGGGATTTCATCGTCGTCGGCGCCGGCGGCGCCGGGGCCGTGCTGGCGGCCCGGCTGAGCGAGGATCCGGCGACAAGGGTATTGCTGCTCGAGGCCGGGCCCGACTACCGGTCGGCCGAGCAGCCGCCCGAGATGGCGAGCCCCAACCCCTTCAACATCATCCTGCCCGAGGCCTTCCAGGCCACCTACATGTGGCCGGCGCTGCTGGCGCGGCGCACCAAGCGGCAGGCGCATCGCCTCTACTGGCGCGGCCGCGGTGTGGGTGGCAGCACCGCCATCAACGGCCAGATCGCGATCCGCGGCGTGCTCGATGCCTTCGACAACTGGGCCGAGCACGGCTGCGAGGGCTGGTCGGCGGCCGACGTGCTGCCGGGCTTCAACCGGCTCGAGACCGACGAGGACTTCGCCGGCGAAGCCTATCACGGCGGCAGCGGGCCGATCCCCGTCCATCGCACGCCGCCGGATGCCTGGGGCCCCGTCGACCGGGCGCTGCGCGATGCGGCGCTGGACCTCGGCTATCCCTGGACCCCCGACCTCAACGCGCCGACCGCCGAGGGTGTCACCACCTACGCCATCAACAGCCAGGGCGGCCGCCGGGTCTCGACCAATGACGGCTATCTCGAGCCGGCGCGCGGCCGGCCGAACCTCGAAATCAAGGGCGGCATGCTGGCGGACCGGGTGCTGATGGACGGGCGGCGGGCCACCGGCATCGCCGCCATCGGACCGGAGGGGCTGGCAACGTTCGACCTCGCCCCCGGCGGCGAAGTGCTGCTCGCGGCCGGCGCCATCCACAGCCCGCCCATCCTGTTGCGTACCGGCATTGGCCCGGCCGCCCACCTCGCCGAGCACGGCATCGCCGTCATCCGCGACCTGCCGGTCGGCGACGGGCTCTTCGACCACCCCTTCGTCCGGCTCGAGCTGAAGCTGAGGGAGGAGCTGAAGCCGACGAGCGTCGATGCCCGGCACACCAATTGCTGCGTCAAGTACAGCTCCAACCTGCCGGGCGGCTCGCTCGCCGACATGATCTTCTTCGCCATGAACCACGGCGGCGTCGGGGTCGCCCAGGACATGGCGCAGTTCGGCGAGGCCGGCATCCATTGCGCGCTCTTCGAGGCGCATTCGCGGGGACAGGTCAGGCTCGCCTCCACCGACCCGCGCACGCAGCCGGTGGTCGACCTGAACATGCTGGACGACGAGCGGGACCTCGCCCGGCTGCGCGATGGCGCAAGGCGGCTGATGGAGATCGGCGCCCATGAGGCGGTGACCGGCAAATGCCGCGAGGTCAGCCTCGGCAATACCGGCAGGCCCATCGCCGATCTGGTGGAAGCGCCGGACGAGGCCGTCGACGACTGGATCCTCGCCGACTGCTCGGACGCGCAGCACGGTGCCGGGAGCTGCCGGATGGGGGCGTTCGACTACGAGGACGGCCGTTCCGTGCTCGACCCCAACTGCCGGGTGCGCGGCATCGAGGCGTTGCGGGTGATCGACGCCTCGATCATGCCGGCCGACTGCAAGGCGAACACGGCCTTCACCACCATGATGATCGGCGAGCAGATGGCCGAGCGGTTGCGGCGCCAGCGGGCCGGGGGCGGCTGATCAGGTCGATGTCCGAGCTGGCGCGCCACGCGACCATCCTGGCGGCGCTCGGACGCGATGGTCGGGTCGGGGTCGCCGCACTGGCGCAAGCGCTCGGCGTCAGCGACGAGACCATCCGCCGCGACCTGGCCACCCTCGACGCGGCCGGGCGGCTGCGGCGGGTGCATGGCGGTGCCGTGCAGTTCCGGCCGGACGAGGAGCAGCCCATCCTCGTGCGCTCGCGCATCCGGCCGCGCGAGAAGGCGCAGCTTGCGGCAGTCGCCCGCGGCCTGGTCAAGGACGGCATGTCGATCTTCATCGACACGGGCTCCACGGCCCTGGCCTTCGCCCGCACGCTGGCCGATGCGCGCGATCTCGCCGTGATCACCAATTCGCTCGACATCGCCCGTCTCCTGGCCCCGGCACCCGGCCTGCGGGTCAAGGTCGCGCCCGGCTGGGTCAGGGCCAATGACGATGCGCTGGTCGGCGGCGACACGGTGGCGTTCGTGCGCCGCTTCGTCTTCGACATCGCCTTCATGGGCATCGCCGCCTGCGACGCCGACTATGGCTGGATGGACTATGCCGACGAGGAGTCGGAGCTGCGCCGCGCGGTGATCGAGCAGACCCGCTGCCCGGTCCTGCTGGTCGACGACAGCAAGTTCGGCCGCCATGCCTCGATCCGCACCTTCGATCTCACGACACCGCTCACCGTGGTGACCAACCGGCCGGTCCCGGCACCCTTCGCCGAGATCTTCGCAAGCGCCGGGGTCGAGGTGCGCCACCGGCTGCGGGGCGGCTAGTCGGTCAGCGCCTCCGCCAGGGCGTCGACCAGCTCGTCCGCGTGTTCGGGCTTGAAGGTGAGGGGCGGGCGGATCTTGAGCACCTCGCCATGCCGCCCGCAGGCGCCGATCAGCACACCACGCTGCCGGAGCCCGTTGATCACCCGCCGGGCGGCCCCGGGATCGGGGTCGTCGTCGCGACAGAGGGCGACGCCGAGAAAGAGCCCGGCACCACGGACAGTGCCGATCGATGGGTGGCTTGCCTGCAGGGCCTCCAGCTTCCGACGCAGGTAGCGGCCTGTTTCGGCGGCGTTCTGCTGCAGCCCTTGCTCGCGAAGAACGTCGAGCACGGCGAGGCCGGCCGCAGCCGCCACGGGGTTGCCGCCGAAGGTGTTGAGATAGCCGAACTCGGCGAAATAGGGGGCCATCACCTCGGGTCGGGCGGCCAGGCCGGCCATGGGGAAGCCGTTGCCCATGGGCTTGCCCATGGTGACGATGTCGGGGGCGATGCCGTGGCGCTCGAAGCCCCAAAAGGCGTCGCCGGTGCGGGCGAAGCCCGGCTGCACCTCGTCGGCGATGTAGAGGGCGCCGGCCGACCGGACGACGGCTGCGGCGGCCTGGAGGAAGCCCGGCGGGTCGGCATGGACGCCGTCGCTGGAGAAGATCGAGTCGGCGATGAAGGCGGCGCAGCCGAAGCCGGCCTCGTCCAGCTCGCCGATCGCCTGCCAGACGCTGGCGGCGAAGCCGCCCGCGAGGTCGGTGCCGTAATGCCGCGCATCGGGGGCGGGCACGATCCGGACATGCGCCGGCGGCCGTCCCTGCTTGAAGGCCGAGGGCGAGATCTCGCTCACGGCCGAGGTGTTGCCGTGATAGGCGGCCGCCGTGACGATGATGCCCTGTCGCCCGGTGGCCGTCCGGGCGAGCCGGAGCGCCAGGTCGTTGGCCTCGCTGCCGCTGCAGGTGAGGGCAAGGTTCGAGAGCGCTGCCGGCAGGGTCGCCTTGAGCCGCTCGAGATAGGCTTCCGTCGGCTCGTTCAGGTAGCGCGTGTGGACATTGAGCGTCGCGGCCTGTGCGGCGATCGCCGCCACCACCTTCGGGTGGCAGTGACCGACCGAGGCCACGTTGTTGTAGACATCGAGATAGCGCCGGCCGTCGCGCGCCTCGAGCCAGACGTCCTCGGCCCGCACGATGTGCAAAGGCTCCTCGTAGAAGAGCACGGAGACCGGGCCGAGATTCGCCTGCCGCCGGGCCAGCAGGGCCGCCGTGCCCGGATCGGCGGCAGCACCGCGCGCCGGGTCGAAGGCGTTGAGGGAGAGAAGGTCGGGGTCGGTCGGCATGGGCCGGCACTCTGCGTCGGGACCGGGGCGAAGACAACCGTGCGGCGCTTGCCGCGAGCCACGCTCGGCGGGGCCGGGGGCGCGAACGAGGCGGATTAGTGGTGGCACCCCAAGCCGGTTGCCGGTATCGAACCGGCAACCACAATGTTCTGGTCAGGGAGAAACGTCGATGTTCAGGCACATTCGCAACGGGATCGTCGGCTCGACGGCGCTGGCGCTCGTCAGCGCCGCCGCACTGGCGGCGACGCCGCCCGACATGCTGGTGATCGGCACCGACGTCGGCGCCATTCCGACACTCGACCCGGCAGCGCTCAACGCCCGGACCGTCTCGGAGCTGGTCTCCAACCTCTACGACAATCTCCTCAAGCTCGACCCCGACGACCTGCAGTCGATCCAGCCGATGCTGGCCCTGAGCTGGGAGGTGGCGCCGGACAGCTCGAGCATCACGCTGAAGCTGCGCGACGACGCGACCTTCGCGAGCGGCAACCCGGTCACTGCCGAGGACGCGGCCTGGACCATCCAGCGGGTGATCAAGCTCGGCCAGGTGGGTGCCACGGACCTCGCCCAGTGGGGCTTCACCGCCGACAATGTCGAGCAGCTCGTCCGCGCCGAGGACGAGCGCACGCTGGTGATCGAGCTGCCCGAGCAGGTCAGCACCGACCTCGTGCTCTACTCGCTCGCCGGCTCGTCGCTCGGCATCATCGACCGCAAGGCGGCGCTCGAGCACGAGACGGACGGCGATCTCGCCCGCGACTGGCTGCGCGCCAATGCCGCCGGCAGCGGCCCGTTCACGCTCGTCGAATGGCGGCCGGACGACATCGTGGTCACCGAGCGGCGCGAGGACTACTGGGGCGGCACGCCGGCGATGCGCCGGGTGATCATGCGCCACGTGCCGGAGTCTGGAAATCTCCGCCTGCAGCTCGAGGCCGGTGACGTCGATATCGGCCAGTATGTCGGCTCGGGCGACCTCGAGGCGCTGGCCGGGAACGAGGACATGGAGATCCAGCACACGCCGGGCTTCGGCTTCTACTACATCGCCCTCAACCAGAAGGACCCGGACCTCTCGAAGCCCAAGGTGCGCGAGGCGTTCCAGCACGTGCTCGACTGGGAGGCCTTGAGCCAGTCGTCGATGCGCTTCAACGGCTTTCCCTGGCAGTCGATCATCCCGCGCGGCATGGCGGGGGCGCCCGAGGAATTCGAGGAGCACTTCGCCTACGATCCCGAGCGGGCGCGCGAGCTGCTGGCCGAGGCCGGCTACCCGGACGGGCTCAAGAAGAAGCTCTACCCGGCCGGCGACGGCCATCTGCTGAATGCCGAATCGCTGCAGGCCACGGCGCGCCTCGCCGGCATCGAGCTGGAGCTGATCCCGGGCAACCACGTGCCGGAGTTCCGCGCCCGCGACTTCGAGGTCTACACGGGCAACTCGGGCGGCCGCCTGCCCGACCCGTTCGCCACGGCGACCCACTACGCCTTCAACCCGGACAACAGCGACGAGGCGCAGCTCAGCGGCTACTACATGTGGCGGACGGCCTGGGACGTGCCCGAGCTGACCGAGCTAACCAACGAATCGAAGCGCGAGTCGGACCCCGAGAAGCGCGCCCAGATCTTCCGCGAGATGGACGAGATGTACCAGCAGCTCGATCCGTCGCTGATCGTGTTCTTCCAGCGCGTCGACCCCTACGTCGTCCGGGCCGAGGTCGAGGGCTATGTCGGCCACCCGACCTGGTCGACCCGCTGGGCCGACGTGACCAAGAACTAGGGACCGTCGGAAAGGGTGGGCGTGCCCAGCGTCTCGATCCTTCCCGGGCCGCGGGCACGCCGGGCGCGGCTCGGCCGCCTTGCCGGCCGGACGGTGTCGCTGGCGCTCACCCTGCTCGGCCTCATGGCGCTCACCTTCCTGATGGGGCGCCTGCTGCCGGCCGACCCGGTGCTCGCCGTGACCGGGTTCGAGGTCGACCGTGCCACTTATGACCGCGTCTTCCTCGAGCTCGGCCTCGACCGGCCGGTCTGGCAGCAGTTCCTCGCCTATGTGGGCGGCATCTTCCAGGGTGACCTCGGGCGCTCGACCACGACGGGCCAGCCCGTCGCGGTCGACCTGCTGCGGGTGTTCCCGGCGACCTTCGAGCTGGCGCTGACCGCGGCCCTCGTCGGCTCGCTGCTCGGCATCCCGCTCGGCATCGTGGCGGCGGTCAACCGCGACCGGATGATCGACCACATCGCCCGGATCATCGGCCTCGCCGGCTACTCCATCCCGATCTTCTGGATGGGGCTGATGGCGCTCCTGGTGTTCTACGCCAAGCTGCGCTGGGTAGGGGCCTCGGGCCGCGTCGACGTCTATTACGAGGGGCTGGTGCCGTCCCGAACGGGGCTCCTCTTGGTCGATTCCGCCATCGCCGGCGACTGGGCGGTGTTCAGGAGCGCGTTCGCGCACCTGATCCTGCCGGCCTCCATCCTCGGCTACTACTCGACCGCCTATATCAGCCGCATGGCCCGCAGCTTCATGCTCGAGCAGCTCGGCCAGGAATACATCGTCGCCGCCCGGGCCAAGGGCCTGCCGCGGCATGCGGTCGTCTGGCGGCATGCCTTCAAGAACATCCGCGTCCAGCTCCTGACGGTGGTGGCCCTCGTCTTCGCCGGCCTGCTCGACGGCACGGTGCTGGTCGAGACCGTCTTCGGCTGGCCGGGCGTCGGCCAGTACCTGACCCGCGGCCTGCAGTACAACGACATGAACGTGGTGATGGGGACCGTGCTGGTGATCGGCCTCCTCTTCCTCGCCATGAACACCATCACGGACTGGCTCTACCGCCGGCTCGACCCGAGGACGCGATGAGCGGGACGGCCCGGCCCGGCAGCGATTCCCTCGGCCGGCCCCAGGGGCTCAGGGCCTGGCTCGACGCCGAGGAGCCCAGGAGCCTGCGCCAGGCGCGGGCGCAGCGGGCCTGGCGCGGCTGGCAGGCCTTCCTCGGCCACCGCCTCGGCGTGGTGGGGCTCGTGCTCGTCGTGGGCCTCGTGCTGGTCGCCCTCCTTGCCCCCTGGCTCGCCACCTACGACCCGCTCATCCAGGTCATGGACGAGCGGCTGCAGCCGCCCTCGGCAGCGCACTGGCTGGGCACCGACCATCTCGGCCGCGACATCTACTCGAGGATCGTCTGGGGGGCGCGAACGACGCTGCGGATCGCCGTGCTGGTCGCCGTGATCGTCGCCCCCATCGGCCTCGCGATCGGCGCCACCGCAGGCTATCTCGGCGGCATCGCCGACGAGATCCTGATGCGGGTCACGGACATCTTCCTCGCCTTTCCGGGCCTGATCAGGATCTCGTCGGCGATGCCGCCGAGATAGCCTGCGGTGGCGCCGATCGCGAGGCCGATGGGGGCGACGATCACGGCGA